>Ga0172375_10000882_pt1 | contig 48536 bp, 76 predicted proteins | sample LakKiv1m_FD_114537 | JGI IMG/M metagenome (GOLD analysis project Ga0172375, IMG submission 114537) | Freshwater microbial communities from Kabuno Bay, South-Kivu, Congo - kab_092012_11.1m | ecosystem: Environmental > Aquatic > Freshwater > Lake | place: Democratic Republic of the Congo... | reverse complement strand
GGTTGGTATAGTGATGGAATAAATGTTAGATATTGGGATAGTAATACATTAGCTGCTGGTGTTGCTTGTAATACTTTAACAACCACAACCACAACCGCTGGAACTACAACTACAACTACAACTACGGTCGCTGGCGGAACCACAACCACAACTACAACAGTTGCAGGAACAACCACAACCACAACAGCCGCATGTCCGGCATTAGAGATAACTAATGTGGCATATGCTTATTATAGTGATCCAAGCTATTATTATGATATTACATTTACTGGTGGTGAAACTAATTGTACTTCGGTGATAATATATTACTGGAATGGTTCAAGTTGGGTATCTAACACTGATAATTGTACAAGTCCAAGAGTTATTCCAACTAATGTAGCAAATGGTAATTGTTTGCAAGTTAAAGCAATTAAAAATTGTAGTACTGGTGGTACTTCTGCTGATTCAAATACTTACGAGAAAAATTGTGTACCAACTACTACTACTACAACTACTGCAGCACCAACTACTACCACAACAACTACAGCAATACCAACAACAACGACAACATCAACAACTATTTTACATTATGATTTATGGTATGTAAATAATCCACAAGCATTACCGGCACAAGGTTGCGCATTATCAGCAACTACTGCAATTTATAGTGATACATCTGATATACAAGTTGGACAGAACTTATATACCAATCCAACTCTAACTTCTACAGTTACAGGTGATGGATTGGGATATTATCCAGTTGTATATTCATCAACTAAAAAATCAGTTGTAATAAATGGTAGTGGACAAATTATAGAAATAGGAACTACTTGTTCTTAAAATTTAATAATAAAGTATGACAATAGTAATAGGTTACACTTCAATTCCTGGTTCATCATCACTATTATTTAGTGTGACATCTGGTGTTTCATCTAGTTTTTATGCTGGATTTGAATGGTATTTAAATGATGTTCTTGTTAGCACTGATAGTACTTATATACTAGTATCTCCTGTAATTGGTGATAGAGTTTATGTAAATGTTAAAGACTATGTTACTGCTTGTCCTGTCTATTGGTATGATGGACAATTCTATGGTGGTACTTTTATTGGTAATTTCTCTGGTGGTACATTTCATTATGGCTTATTAAATGGTGCGGAATATGTAAATCAATTACCTAAGCCAAAACCTTTTGTTCAAAAAATACAAACTAAATGAACTGACTAAGACTTTATGAACTACTACACTAAAGATGTAGTAGTTTTCTTTAACTAACTTTATAAAAAAATCCGAGACTTCTCGGATTTTTTTGTTATAAGTAAGTTCTTTAATAAAACTTATGTTATATTTCTTTCTATAAAAAAGAAAAAATGCAAATGGAAAAAATTTTGGAATTCATTAAGAAGAACTATCCTATTATATCTATTCTAGTAATTGTTATTCTAGGTATATTTTTGCTACAATCTTATTCTACTCTTAAGCATGAAAGAAAAGAAAGAGAATATGAGAAAAAGCAATACGAACAAAATCAACAAGCACTAGTTGATAGTATTACTGTTGTTTTTAATAAAAAACTATCAGCATGGGAATATTCTAAGGATAATTTCCTTGTTCAAAAACTTGATGATTTAGAGAAATATAATAAACAATTAACTGATGAATTAAAAAAGGTTAAGGGTGATGTTATTGCTGCTATTAAAACAGAAGTACAAGGTGATCTTGGTGGTATTTCGACTTCTTCTAATTTAGAAGTTCTAGATGCTAAAAACAATCATTATGGATTAGCATTTAAAAGTGATTATAAAGATAGTGGATTTGAACAAAAATTAGAAGGAATTAGTAAATTTTATGTTATACCAAATGAAAAAGATAGAACCTGGAATATTAAACCAGATTCTACGGTCTTCAGTGTTAATAGTACTACCGTTAAATTAACCTATGGATTTAGAGAATTAAGTGATAAATATCAGGTTTTTGCTATTTCTAATTCTGATAAAATTAAAATTACAGACTTAACAGGTGGATATTTTATAAATAAACAACCCGCACCACAACCTGTTAAAAAGAAAAAATGGGGTATTGGACCTTATATTGGTTACGGTGTAAATTTGAATAATAATGGTACATTTGGCTTTGGCGCTAGTTTAGGATTAGGATTACATTATAACATTCTTCAATGGTAAATAGAATGATTACAAAAGAAAAATTAAAAAAAATACATGGCAAAAAGAACGAATAATTATATTAGTTATTTTGGTGGTAAAAATCAAGCATCTAAATGGATATACTCTATGATAACTCCGGAAATAAAGAAAAATACAAAAATTTTTACAGAAGTTTTTTCTGGTGCATTTTGGGTATATTTGAATGAGGATTTTAGTTTTGTTGATACTATTATCTATAATGATATGAATCAGTATCTTACAAATTTTTATGCTTGTGTGAGCGATACTAAATATGCAGATCATCTTCATCATTTAAGCCAGCCAGGTCAATTATTGCATTTTGATGCAAAATTAAAGAAGACACCAAAAGAAACGTATGATTATTATTACTCTTATTTCAAAAAACTTTTTCAAGAATATCGTCAAGAACTCTATTATGATAAGATAGGAAAGGAGGTTAGTATTAATATACCAGATTTTGATTTAGCTGTTAAATATGGAATAATGTTAAGACATGCTTTTTCTGGTATATCCAATGATAAACAATGTGGATATTCATATTCAGCTAAATCTTACATTGAAGGAAAGCCTTGTCCTGAACCTAAATCACAAATGTTAATTCGTAAAGTTAAAGACGAATATTTAGTTTCTAAACTTAGTAAAGTTAGTTCATTTGAATGCCTTGATTTTGAAAAACATATAGAGAAATATGATTCTAAAGAGACTCTTTTTTATTTGGACCCACCTTATTTTTCAACTGAATTTCAATACTATAGAGGTGCTGAGCATTTTGGTCGGGAAGGACATCAGAGATTAGCTGATGTATTAAAAAATATTGAAGGTAAATTTATACTATCTTATTATGATTTTGATGGATTAGATAAAATGTATCCTAAAGACGAATTCAGATGGGAAGAAAAATCCTTTACAAGAGCTAGTACAACAATATCAAATCAGACGTTAGAGGAAAAGCAAGGTCATGAAATATTGATAATGAATTTCTAAAAAATATTATTAAATGAATCAGTATTTTGATATTAAACTGAAGGAAGAGTATTTACCTGATTTTATAACTAAATTTTTACATGAAGGTAAAATCAAATATATTACTCATGGTGTATATGAGATCGATCAAAAGTATTTTAGGAAGTTAAAACTTCAAAACATACAAAATGATATATTAGAAGATGAAAAAAAATTAGTAGAATTTTTAATAAATGAGAAATTTGTGAAATTCTTAACAAAAGAAGAATTTTCAAAAAAATCGGCATGGAGTAGTTGGGGTATTGGTGTTTCTGGTACTTGTGGCTCTGGTACATATGGTATTTCAGGTTCATCTGGTGCTATTGGTATTGGTATTGTTAGTCCATCTACTACTCTTAATATTGGTACATGTTCTACCTTGATTAATTCAGTTCAATTTCATACAGAACCAGACATTAAAAAAACTAAGGCAAGTTTAGGTTTATTTAAATTACCTTTCTTATCAAGATTAAAAAAATCCGTAAAGTAATTTACGGATTTCTATTTTTAATTTCTTCTAGTTTATTTTTTCTTAATTGCTTTAAAGTAATAAAGTGATAGTCAAAAAAATTATCATCCAATTTAAAGTGACTACGAATTAGATAAATTAAACCATTCTCAATTGCAATTACTGATAAATTATCACCATCAAAATCTATATTACTTATAGTATAATAATTACCCTTAATAGCTACATCATAGCTACCGCCCATATCATGTGAGATTAAATTTTTAATACAATATACAGTATCACCTATTTTCATCTAGTTTAGTTAATTTCTCTTGCTTTCTTCTTTTTCTTTCCTGATAGGTAATTCCTTTAACAAAATGTTTATCAATCTCATTTTGAAATATTTCTTTATAACTATCTGAATTTTCTAATCTCTCTTTTGCCATATCCAGATAGTTTTGAGAAATGTCAATTCCAACATAATTACATCCGAATTTTTCTTGTTTTTCTTGCTTTCTTTTCTTTTTAGATAATTTGATAAATAAAGTTTGATATTATATAATTTATATATATTAATAATATGAATAATTTTAATAATTTTATCAATGAAAGAATAAATTGGACAAAAGAAATGCTTCAAAAAGAAGCAGATAAATATAAAACTAGAGGAGAATTTAAGAAAAAAAATGGAGGTGCATATACAAAATCTAGGAGATTAGGTATTTTAGATGAATTATTTAAAAATCATCCAGCAGAAAATAATAAACCAATAAATTATTGGACAGAAGAAAAATTACAAGAAGAAGCAAATAAATATAAGACTAGAGGTGATTTTTGGAAAAATAATAAAATAGCTGCAAATATAGCACGCACGAAAGGATTAATGAATGCCATATTTAAAAATCATCCAAATTTAGGTCTTACAAATAAACAAGTAAAGTTTGGATATTGGACTGAAGAAACATTACGAGAAGAAACCAATAAGTATAAATCAAGGCAAGAATTTAGAAATAAAAATAAAGCTGCATATAGTGCCGCAGCAAAAAAGAAATTACTTGATATATTATTTGATAATCATCCAAATAAAGGGTATTCAGATAAAGAAGAATGGCAAGAAAATAGTTATGTCATATATGTATACGAATTAACGGATTTTAGTAGTGCGTATGTTGGATTAACTAATAATATGAAAAGAAGAGATAGAGATCATTTATTTGATGAAAAAGAAAAAATGTCGTTATTTTGTAAAGAAAATGATATTTCATATCCTAAATATAGAATTTTAGAAGAAAATTTAACATCAAAAGAAGCTCAAAAACAAGAAGAATATTGGAAAAATGCTTATGAGAAAAATGGATGGAAAATGTTTAATATTACTAAAACAGGCTCATTAGGCGCAGCTGCAACAAAATGGACAAAAAAAGTATTACAAGAAGAAGCAAATAAATATAAAACTAGAGGAGAATTTAAGAATAAGAATGCTAGTGCATATATGTCAGCTTTAAAAAAAGGAATTATAGATGAATTATTTAAAAATCATTCAAATCTAGGTCGAACAGATAAACAAATGATATTTAGATATTGGACGGAAGAAAAACTACAAGAAGAAGCAAATAAATATAAAACAAGAGGAGAATTTCAAAATAAAAATGCTAGTGCATATCAAGCTGCTGTTAAAAAAAAGATAATTGGAAAACTTTTTAATGATCATCCAAATAGAGGATATGATGAAAATAAAAAAGAAGATGGCTATTGGACAGAAGAAAAATTACAAAAAGAAGCGGATAAATATAAAACATTAAATGATTTTTCCATTAATAATAAAGCTGCATATTCAGCGGCTCGTAGGAAGGGAATTTTAAAAAAATTGTTTAATAATCATTCAAATAAAGGATTAACAACAACTTGGTCAAACAAATGGACAAAAGAAAAATTACAAGAAGAAGCCGATAAATATAAAACTAGAGGTGAATTTTGGAAAGCAAATTCAAGTGCTGCTAACCGTGCATTAGCAAAAGGTTTGATGGATGAATTATTCAAAAATCATCCAAATAAAGGTATATCAGTAAAGTATAAAAATTTAAAATCATTTGAAAATTTTGAAAATTAAATAGAGTTATTCTGATTTTTTTTATCTAATTTTTCCTGTTTTCTCTTTTTTCTTTCCTGATAGGTAATTCCTTTAACAAAATGCCTTTCAATTTCTTTATTGAAAGTCTCTCTGTAATCTTCATATCTATTAAGTCGTTCTTTTGCCATTTCAATATAATTTGATGATATATCAATATGACAATAGGAGCAGCCAAACAATTTTGCTGAGACCGCTACTGTACCAGATCCACCATAAGGATCTAAAACTATTTTATCTTTATCTTCATCAAATAAAGAATAGATAATTCTTGTAGGTATGTCAAGAGGAAAAGGAGCCGGGTGTGGATTTTTACTTTCTGGCATAATATCCCATATTGCCATCATATTAGCATGTTTTGGTAATAATTCTTTACCTATTTTAGAATGATTTGGTTTATAGAGCCAATAAATTCGCTCGTCTGCCTGCCAGAATCTCCATCCTCTTAGATTTCCAGTTATTTTTCTATTCCAAACTATTTCTTGTTTAATCATCCATTTGCTTTTACTTAACCATGTGATAGGATGAATCATATTGCCATTTTCCCATCTACATTTATGATTATAAAAAAATGAACCACCTGGTTTTATTACTCTATATACTTCATCTAAAACTTCTATTTGATGTTTTTGATAAGTTTCTTCATCTTGATTATCATCGTAGGAATCATATTCTACTTTTTTAATAATATCACCGCTATTCTTTCTTTTATTGTATGGAGGCGAAGTGATAGAAAGATCAAAATAATCAGAATCTATTTTTTTTAATGTTTTTAAAGTATCACCTTGTATTAGTTCATTTATTGGTTTCATTTTCAATTTTTTCTAATTTTAATTTTCTAATATATTGTTCAAATCTTCTATCTAAATATTCTTTAAGTGCTGGATAATAATCTAGACTTAAGATTTGATAAGTCATACCACTAATTCTCATATTCCATTGTCTACCACTTTTATAATAAGTACTAAGTTCTATACCTTTACTTTTTAGAAATTCTTTTTCTTCTTCTGTTCCATCATTATAAAAATCAATTTCATAATTACGAACGTATTTTTCATAATAAAATTCTGCCATAAAATATATTATGGAAAAAAGTTAATAAAGTTTATAAATTGTATAATTGTCCAAAAAGTTCAAAGAAACTTGGTGGCATAGGAGAAGTTGTTGGTAATAATGTAGTTGTAGCAAAGAATGTTGTACTTGTTGTGGTTGTTGGTGCTAACGTAGTCGAAGTGGTAGTTGTGTAATTTACTAAAGTTATATTTAGAATATTCACCTGATTTGCAATTATAGTTGTAGAAATAGATTGTGGTAAATAAAGTGTTGCTGAGCAATCTACTGTTTTTGTACCGGTTGTTAAATTCATTGAATAATAACCGTTTTCGTCTGATGTAGTGGTTGTGCCTGCACAACTTATAGTAGCGCCTGATAATAATACAGAAGTATAACTCACACCTGTAAATGTTATACCACTCACGATACCTTCTAGAATAGAATAATCACTATTAAATACATTGCAATTAAAAAAAACAACACCATCTGCAACTTTTTGAAAAAAATTACCATCTCTGCATGTAACTTTACTTAGGCATTGATTTGATAAAAAAGTACCTGGTGTAATATCTTTATAGTATCTGTTTATAACCAATTCATTTTTATGATAATTTACATATAAAATTTTATATCCGAAACTATATTGATTAACATTTGCATTAAATGGATCATCATAATAAGTATTTGTAGAATTACTATAATTATTATCAAGATTAAACGTTGTTCCTGTATTAATTGTAGATTTTACATATGTAATATAAACAGTGTCGCCAACTTCAAAGTTGCTTTCAACTTCAGTGTAGAGTTTTATGTAGCCATTCCAATTAGAATATTTTTCTAATATATTAACAGCATTTTTTATATTTATATATTCGTTGGTTTTTTCTTGTATCTGAGATTGAATCAAATTCATATTTCCACTTACTGAACTTGAGACATTTGAAGATGTTACTCCAGTTGTGGCTACTACTGATTTAATTGAAGGAATCTTAATAACTGGCATGTATAAAAATTATATTTATCATATATATATATAATTTTTATTTATCCAAAACAAAGTCTATAAATAATTATTTAGTTCCACAAACTATTATATCACCTTTTTTAAGCATTTTAATTAATTTTTGCTAATATTTCTTTTAATTTCTTTTTTCTGAGATATGAAATATAACTTAATCTAAATTCTTCTCTTTTTAAGTCATATCTTTTTCAAGAAAATGATACCTATTCTTTTCGAGTGTCCAACGGTTATAATTTAATGTTGTTAATGTTTCCTTAAGATATTCATAATATCCTATCTTAATATCCTTCAATATTTCTACTAGCAATTCAGCATTACCATCAAAAATATAAGCATTATAAATTTTTGTACTCATTATTTTAAGTTTTCTATATTCATATTATTAATTTTGTATTACAAATATAAGAAATATTCTGTAATTTTATCATCTTTCTTTTAATTTTTCTAATCTTTTCTTTCTGATAAAAGATGCAATTTCCTTTTCACTTAGAGGAATTATTTCTTCTGAGAAACATTTTGGACATATAAGAACATCATCTAAATCATAACAAGAATTATGTATTTTATTACATTCTTTGCAATAAAATACAGAAGTTACATCTATTATCATAACTCATTTATGTTTTCAATTTTACGTTTTCTTATATCTCTTATAGTTACATATTCTAAATCCCAGCAAGGCTCAGTTATGAAGATAGAATTCTTATCATACGTTTCAATTTCTTTTTGAAAAGCTTTTAGAAATTCATCTATGTTACCATTTGTTTCAAAGTCAACTTGATCATAATGATTAAGCTTTGCAATACGAACAAGTTCATTATAGTCTTTATCTCTTAAATAACCTTTAAGTGGCATTATTCTACCAACACAAGTATGCCAGTGTATTTCTCTACCGTCATAGGTTATATAGTAGTAATCCCATTCATCTTCACCAATAGCAATTAATCTCTCAATTTTCCAATTATCAGGAATAACGAATTGACCTTTATATTTTTCAAATTCTTGTAATATGAGTGTTTTATTATCTGACATAATGATTGATTTTTTCTAATTTTTCTTTTCTCTTAAATTTTTCTAACCACATCTCAAAATGCCGTTTGCTTTTAATAATAGGTTTTGTTTTTAACAAATAATCAAATTGCTTTTGAGTTAATAATAAACCATTTTTAGTATCAGAATATGAATAAATGGATCTTACATAGTACATCTTAATCTTACATTCTTCATCTTCAAAATAACCATTATCACAAATTAATCCTAAAGGTTCTAAAATGTTTGGGCTTTCAGAATAATCTCTTATCTCCCAACCCGCATTCTTATTCATTTATAAATCTTTAAATGTTTCTATAATTTTATCTACATAATCAAGTTTTTCCCAAGCAAAGAATTCTACAAATTTATAAATTTTTCCGTCTTCTACAAAAGTATTTTCATCTTCGTAAAAAACTTCCACTTTTTCTTTATATGAATTTCTACCAAAATGTCCAAAAGAAGCTGTTGATTTATAAATAGGGTTCTTAAGTCCAAATCTCTTACTAATAAAATAAGGTCTCATATCAAAAATCTGACTCACTTTTTCAGCAATAATATCATCCGAATATTTACCAGTTCCATAAGTATTAATATAAAATCCAACAGGTTCAGCCACGCCAATTGCATAAGCAACTTGAACTAAAACTTCATCAGCAATTTCAGCTGCTACTAGATTTTTAGCAATATGACGTGCAGCGTAAGCACCTGATCTATCAACTTTTGAATTGGCATCCTTACCACTAAAACAACCGCCTCCATGTCCACCTTTACCACCATAAGTATCAACAATAATTTTACGTCCAGTTAAACCTGTATCTCCGTGAGGACCACCTATAACAAATCTACCAGTTGGATTTACAAGTAATCTAAAATCTTGATTGAATAACTGCAACATTTCTTTTGGTAATAAGTTAATTACTCTTGGTATGAGAATATTTTTAATATCTTCTTTAATTTGATCAACTTCAACATCATCGTCATGTTGTGTTGAAATTACGATAGTATCTATTCTGGTTGCTCTCTTATTTTCATCATATTCAATTGTTACTTGAGATTTACTGTCAGGTCTCAAATATTTCATTTCAATACCTTCTCTTCTAATTTTAGATAATTCTTGTAATAACAAGTGTGCTAAATCAATAGTTAATGGCATATAATTTTCTGTTTCTCTACTTGCATAGCCGAACATAATACCTTGGTCACCCGCACCTTGTAATTCTGGATTTTCTTTTTGAACTCCTTGATAAATATCACCGGATTGCTCATGTATGGTAGATATTATTCCACAAGATTCACTATCAAATTTATATTCAGCTTTGGTATAACCAATATTTCTAATAGTATCGCGTACTACCTTTTGGATATCAATATATCCATTTGTTCTAACTTCACCACCACATAAAACTAAACCGGTTGTAACGAAGGTTTCACATGCAACTTTTGAATTTGGATCATATTTTAAGAATTCATCTAATAGTGCATCTGATATTTGATCTGCTACTTTATCTGGATGACCTTCTGAAACACTTTCAGATGTAAATAAGTATTTTTTCATATTTTAAATTTATTTTTTTATACCTTTAAAGGTATAATTTCATCATTTTTTATCAATTTATACCTTTAATTTTTAAATCATATTCCATCATAATTTGAACTAATTCATTAAATTTAACTTTTGGCTCCCATCCTAAAATCTTTTTTGCTTTGTCGGAGTTACCAAGTAAATAGTTTACTTCTGATGGTCTGAAATATATAGAATCAATTTCAACTATTATATTACCAGTATTTTTATCTATTCCCTTTTCATCTATACCTTCACCTATCCATTCAATATTCATGTCTACATATTTTGCTGCTTCTTCAACGAATTCTCGAATTGAATGAGATTCTCCTGTTGATAAAACATAATCATCTGGATTATTTTGTTGGAGCATTAACCACATTCCATATACATAATCTTTAGAATATCCCCAATCCCTTTTGCTATTTAAATTTCCTAATTTTAATGTTTTTTGTTTTCCATTTTTTATTCTAACTAAGGCTTCTGTTATTTTTTTAGAAACAAATGTCGATCCTCTTCTTTCGGATTCGTGATTAAACAATATACCATTACAAATAAACATATTATAAGATTCTCTATAATTTTTACAAATGGCAAAAGCGTATTGTTTTGCAATTCCGTATGGTGAAACCGGATTAAATTGTGTTTTTTCATTTTGAGGTATTTCTAATGCAGCGCCATATAACTCACTTGTTGATGCATTATAAATTTTAGCATTTGGACATATTTGTTTGCAGCTTTCTATAACTTTTAAAACACCAATAGAATCGACTTCCCCTGTATATAAAGGTTGATGAAAACTAACACCGACGTGGCTTTGTGCAGAGAGTATATAAACTTCATCTGGCTTAGATTTAATTAACATTTGTTGTATGGATAGAATATCTGTTATATCGCCATAATATAAATTTAATTTATCGTATATATGATCGATTCTTTGAGTATTAAATGAACTTGATCTTCTTCTCATTCCGTGTATTTCATATCCTTTATCTAAAAGTAATTCAGCTAGATATGATCCGTCTTGTCCGGTGATTCCAAGTATGCATGCGATTTTTGACATATTTTTTATTATTTTTTAAGTGGAAATTGTCAAAAATCCACTTTTTTATTTTTATATATATAAATAAAATAAAAGTTTATGAATGAGTTGAAATCAATAAAAATTGATAAAGAAATATACAAAAAATTTCAAATTTATTGTATAGAACATGATTTAAAAGTAAAATCAATAGTGGAAAAATTAATATCAGAATTTCTAAAAAATAATATGAATAATGATAATAAATGAAAAAATAAAGATTAATATTTCGAATAATGTTAAAAAATATTATAAAAATTTGGGTTATAAAGTACCAAATATACCAAATCCTGATTTTAATTTTTTTCTCATAATTTCATTAAATTCTGCTTGAGAACTACATATGACCCAAGGTAAAAATATGACATTTGAAGATTCTGAAGTTTCGCCTGATGGTGTTATCTTTATTTCTTTATAATAATTTTTATTGATTATTTTATTAGCGTATCTGGTTTGTATTGGTTTCATATGTTTTTAAGTGGAAAGTAAGGATTACTCTTTTTGATGACCTTTATAAAATTTAACAGAATCCTCTTGAATTTTTTTACCATTTAAAACAGCTGCTTCAACAATTCTATTTAAGGATTGAATATAATTTGGTCTTTTTTGTTTAAAACATATATCAATTTTTTTCTTTATATCAACTATTTCTTGGTTATATTTTGGATCATTTAATGCTATCAATTCACCAATTCTATCTTCTAAATACCAAACTCTAGTTGTTAGAATTATTAATTTTTCTAGAATTTCACCAAAATTATCAGTAAAAACTAAATCTTCAGGCATATGAACTTCTTTAGATTTGTTTAATGTGCTCTTAACAAATTCTTCAATAATTTTTTCAATATTTTCTCCTATATTATTTTCTTTCATATCTTATTATTTATTTTTGATTTATTTAATGTTTCTGTTACGACATTTTTAATAATGTCTTCAATTCTTTCACCTATCATATATTTTATTTAATTTTTCTTTTCTAATTTGTTTTAATGTTTTGAAATATTCGCTGAATAAATCATAATCATGATCATTTTCTACCTCATTTTTTCTAAAAAATATATACTGACCTTTAGAAAACATAACATTAAATCCTTCAGGATATATTCTAGAAACGAATAAAGTATTTGTATATTCATATATTTCATCTTTTCTAAATATTGAGTCATTTTTGTTATATTTAGAATGATAGTAATTATTAATACATATACATTTATTTCTCATACAATTTATTTAATTTTTCTTTTCTAACATCTTTAATATCAATTTCTTCAATTATTATATTTATAGCTTCACTATAAGGACCAGGAACTAAAATAGAAGCAATACCTAAAACTTTATGATTTTTAAAAGATTTATATTTTCCTTTATTATTTAATATTTCATGTTCCATTGAAACTTCATTCCAATCATTCAAAACTATCTTATGACCACCTTTTTCCTTATATAACAATCTTATTAAAGAATTATGCTCTATAAAATGCTCTATAAATTCAGTTAGTTTCATTTTATTTTATTTAATTTTATTTTTCTTAAACATTTTTCTATAAAATTATCATCCATTTTTGACAATTGTTCTTTCCATAATTCTTCTTGGTAATAACCATTTTCTTTAACATCATACCCATCAAATATTTTTTGAATATTTTTTATTTCTTCTTTTTTCCAAGGTCTATTATGCTTTCCATCTTCTGATATAGTTAGATAATCACCATCATATCTTAAAGCTCTTTCGATTAACCAAGGACGAGGTTCAGGTTCACAAATAATCCAGTCATCTTCTGTAATACCTAATGGATTACTTTCAGCAGGATATTCTGTATCTTCAGATAAAGATTTAAGATTTTTTGGTATATCATATTGTATTATTGTATCCTTAAAAAGTTCATAAACTTTAGATACATCTTCACCAGACCAAGGCGTTAATTTATCTTGATATTTATATCTTTTAGCTAGAAAATAATCATCTTCAAATGTTTCAAAAATATATCTTTGATGTAGAATTTCTGTACACTGATCATAATAATCGTCTATAATCTCTTGATTTTCAGGTGGACAACCTTGAATAAATTTTTGATTGGCTAAACAAACCAATAGAAAATCAAAAGAATCTTCTGTAATTATTATATTACCTTCACCATCTTTTATTGCATTACATTTCACCATATAATTTATTTAATTTATTAATTCTTTCTTTTTTAATCATAAGTTTAATAAGAAAATCGTTATCGACTAAATTTGTGCCAGATATAGTTGTCATATTTACATATTTTTATTAATTATATCACAAATATATTCTACTTCTTTAAGTCCTATACTTGGATGATTTGGAACATACATACCGTATTTATCTACAATATCAGCAAATGGTAATGATGATTTTCCATAATTTTTTACCCAGAATGGTTGATTGCCAATAGAACCACAAATTAGTGGACGACATTCCACATTATTTTTTATTAATTCTTCAGCAATTTTTTTTCTTTTAGGATGAATAATAGGATATGCAAAATTAGAAATATAGGTATTTGGAAAATCCTTAATTTTCCAATAATCATTTTTAATTAATTCATTGTAATAATAATAGTTATATTGCCTAGTATGAACTACTTTTTCAACTTTATCCATTTGATTGATACCTATAAATGCTTGAAGATCAGTTGATCTTAAATTAAATCCTGGATAGTAGAATGTGTATAAATCTTGAAAACTATCTATTTGCATACCCTCTTTCATTTGAGTTTTAAATGGCTCATCTACATCTCTATTCCAGCCATGTGATCTTAATGATTTTAGAAAAGAATATAATTCATAATCATCAGTAGTAATCATTCCGCCCTCAATTGTACTAATATGATGCCCGTAATACATTGAAAAAGAACTCATTAAGCCAAATGAACCTGTTTTAATGCCATTATAAGTTGAGCCAATACTTTCACACGAATCTTCTAGCAGAATAATATCGTTCTCTTCACAAAGTTTTAATATCTCATTCATTTTATTTGGAAATCCTAGTACATGAACTAGCATAACTACAGAAGGTTTATATTCTTCTATTAATTCTTTAAGGTGTTCAATGTCTAATCCTAATGTCTCTGAATCACAATCACATAGTATTGGATTTAATCCAAATTGAATAGAGGGTGCTACTGTAGTTGCCCAAGAGACTGCAGGTACAATAATATTTTTATTCTTTAATTTATTAGATACTAAAAGACTGTATATCATCAGAAGATTGGCTGATGAGCCTGAATTAAGATAAACTGAGTATTTTCTATTTTGATATTTAGCAAATTTTTCCTCAAATTCAATAGTTAATTTATTTTTAGTTAGAATAGGCTCGGTTTTGAGCCATTCTATTAATAAATTAATATCATTTTTGTCAATTGTGTCTTTAACTAAGTTTATCTTTTCCATTTTTAAATTTTATTTTTTAATACATTTTCAATTGAGCTTATAATTTGTTCATAATTGTGATATTCTCCGAACCAATGCTGTTTTGCTTGACATTCACTATCAGGAACCCATTTACCTTCATTTTCAAATTTTGTGAATACAATAAAAGTTTTATTTGGATTTTTCATATTCTCTTTAATATGAGAAAAACAATATGGACCAGAGCCTCTACCTATAATAATATCGGTTTGTGTGGAGATATAAGATGTTTCCAATAGATTATTCATATCATATCCTAATAAATCTTTTACTTTTTTTATATTACTTTTATTTAATTTTGTATCATTTGTTATAATAAAAATAATATTTTTATATTTATTCGATAGTACATCTATCACAGGATCGAAATCGAAATTATCTGATTGTCCAGAGTGTACATTATTATTACAGACTAGAATGCTATTCTTATCAATATTAATTTTTTGTACGTTATTAAAATCTACTGATGGTATATAAAAACCTATGGGCTGAATTTCTATACCGAGAGATTTATAAATATCTAGATATATTAAATAATTAGATTTTAAGCTACAATTATATTTTAAATATTTTGCTTCTGCTTGTCCAACCCAAGTATTTATATAAAGATTATTATCTTTTTTTGATAAAGAAAATTTTCTATCTGGTGTATTATCTCTAATTTGTTCAATATCAAAGTCTTTTAGAATTGAAAAATCATTATAATGTATATAATAATGTGAATTTCCAATTTTGCTTTTTATATCTCTGACAAATTCCTTTGAATAAAAAACATCACCATTATGAAAATGATTGTAAAAATATATGTTATAATCTTTATAAATACTCATTTACTAAATTTTATTTTTTCTATCTCTGAGATAGTATCATAATATAAATTATTATAGAGAGATTGTTTAGATTTTAAAAAGAATACTTTTTCGTCTGATGTAATATTGTTATTATAATCTTCTGTAACAAAGTCATCGTAATTCATATTAAAATGTAAGTATAAATCTCTGATAAAATCATTCACAAAAACCAATCTACCTGAGCCGATGATATTGTCAGATGTCATTTTTATAGATTGATACACTATAAATTTAGGGTGTAATAATTCTCTATAGAAATAAGTATTACCAATTGTTATTTTTTCTTCATTAATAATTGAGTTAAATATTTTATAAAATAAAAAATTGCTTTTCCTATGGATTGAATTAAAGTTAAAAGGATGTAAAACTACAACATTATTATATCCTTTTTCTTTAATTTTCTCAACCATTAGTTTTTTTGAATCAGAATAATGACTTGGCTTATAATTAAATTCTGTGTTAATATCTATGGCACCGCTATAATTATTCCATAATTCACTTGTACCATAAACTATAACATAATTACATAGTTTACTATAATGATTAATTATTTTAAGTGTATAATCTACATTTATATCAATAAACATTTGAGGATTGTTTTTGATATAGGTTCTTTGTTCTGCAAAACAAATATAGACTCTATCATATTCTTTATCTGATAATATTATATTTCTAGATGATATTTTTTCGTAATCATCTGGAAAATAATATGATAATTGTGAGGTATTACCTATTACTAGATTCTTCATAATTTTTTATTGTTTTTAAAACAGATTCATAAACTTGTTCAGGTGTAGGATGACATTCGTAAGAAGGTTTATTTAGATAACAAGTACCTGATTTTAATATGTTAATTGATCCAACCATATCAATATTTAGTTTAGGGTTTGCTAAACATTTAGCTTGGCAATTACCAACAATATAATCTAAATTGTAATTCTCTATACCTTTTCGAACTCTATAAAAATAAGTATCCCAAGAGGTTGCTAGCTCTGTTATATGATTATTAGTATTACATAATGATAATATATATAATCCATTATTCATTGTTACGAATGTTTCACTTTTATCTATTATATGATACGCTTGTGATAATGTATTTTGAGATGTATGATTCAATAGATTTAGACCATTTTTTATTTCAATGTTAGAAAATTTTTTTGTTAGATTAGGATCTAAGTATGTTTCTTTACCAATTGCAACAACTGGTATGTGTTCTTGAATCAAATCTATGAATTTTTGCCAGTTTTTATATCCCCAAGTTCTTTCTGGCTCAGTTTCTGAAGGATTAATACAAATAAATCTATCCGGTAGTTTTTCAATTGATTGATACGGATCCGGATAAAATTGCATGTCTAGTTCTTCTGGTTTGAGTTGAAGTCCAACATTATATGCACATAATTGTTTATGATCTATCATTCGCCAGTTAGCATTTATCAGATTGAAAATATTATGTATATCATATATATCTGATGTATAGTTAGTTAATAGTGAAATTAAATTATTATTAATGGGAATTATTTCTTCTATATACGGATTATTAATGAAGGCTGATGGTATATAAGTTAATAATATTATTTTTTGATCATATACTTCTGATAATTTTTTTATAATTGGTGTTGCTGCTAGATTATCGCCTATTCCAACCGTTGAATGTGATACTAAAACTTGTTTTTTTATTTTGTTGCCGAAAATAGTTTTAAAATTAAAATATTCTTCTTTTATAATATTATTTTTATGTTTAATTTCAATTTTTAGACCCTTAATTTCATTTAAAGTTTTATTCGTTGAATACCATAATTCATTATTATTAAAAAGTGATACGGTATTATATAATAATACCATATCATTTTTGATGGAATTCCATTCGTAGAAAAAAACTTCAACTTCAATTATATAATTGCTTTTTATATAAACTTTATTTTGGTTTATATCATATCTGATATTAAAATTATATATCATAATTTAAATAAATTTTTTTGAATTCTTATTATAAATCTCAGTAATAATATCAAAAGCCTTGTTAGCAGAATTATCCCAAGAAAATTGTTTTCTGATAACTTCTGAATCTTTTAATGCCTTGTTTTTATATTCCCAATAATTAGTATATACATCTCTCATTACTTTTGATAAATCATTAAAATCTGGTTCATAGTAATTTCCTATGCCACCTGGTATAGGTTTTTCTCCTACGATTTTAACTGGATGTCCTTTTCCGGTTGCAAATTCTAGTTGGCCACTGCAATTTGAATAAATAGAAGGTGTTCCACAAGCCATTGCTTCACAATTATGTACTGTTGCATTTGATAATAAATAAGAATTATCTTCTTCTACTTCAATATTATATACATATCCATTATATTTTTCGAAATTGACATTTTTAACTAAGATCGCTAATCCTTCAGGATGCCACCAGGATTTATTACTATGTCTAAAATCTTTATTATTGATTGACCACGATAATGTATAGCATTTACGTTTATCTATTCTATTTCTTTTATTTAATTGTAAATTGGTTTTTTTATTTAATCTTTGATTAGCAAAAATCAGTTGTCTAGCTAGAATATAAGATGTTGTTGTATAATTATACATGTTGTTATTTAATAAACAGCCATCACCTAATACCATATTTTGTACTAAATTTTCTAGTGATTGAATTGATCCTAATAATATTTGTTCTGGAATTTTTTTATTGAAAGCATATTTATCACAAAAGAATGTGAAAAATTTACATAATATAGTCGAATTAAATTTTACTTGTAATTTAGTGTTTTTAATATAATAATTTCCTTTTGCCCCAAATAATTTATACATTTCAGATATTATTTTTTTTGCAATATCAATTTCTTTCTCTGAATTTAATGAAAAAATTAATTTAGATTTTGCATCTGTTCCTTCAGATATATACCATCCAAATAGGAATGATAATTCTGAAATATTAATAAATCTATTGTATTTTATTAATTCACTTTTATAATTATATCCAGTTTTATACCATACAAAATCATTATCGTATTGCAAAGATTTGTCTAAATCTTTCATATCAAAAATTTGATCTTCGAAATATTTTTGAGGTATTTCAGTTCTTAAAATTATATCTCCCTTTTCAATATCTTTAGATTTTATCCATTCTGGCTTAAGTAATGATATATTTTTAAATTTGTCCTTTTTTGTTATAAATTTTTCTCTTTTAATTGCATAGACAGGATGCTCAGGTGTTAAGTCTAAACTTTCGAAATCTACAAATAAGTTAATTTTAATAATTTCGTCATTATATTTTCTTTTAAACGTTCTAATAACTTTACGTTCTTTACCACTATGACCTATGACGTAATCGTTTTCGATAATCTCTTCTATATTTTTAAATTTATTATTACTGAAAATTAATTTTCCTTTTGGAACACACAACGGTAAATTCCATCCTTCTGATCTAGAGCAAGATAAAAACACATTACCATTTCTCAAATAATTAAGATAATCTGGTCTTTGTAAGAAATGTAGAACTTTTACTCTATCATCATTAATATTAAAATGCGTTAATCTCTCTTCTGTTGTTTTCATACCATCATTTGCATAATCAGCGTTATCAACTGATAAAATTAAGTCTACCGGTTCTTCATTATTAAAGGTTTTTAAGAAAGTTTCTATAATTTCTTTTGTTGATTTACGATATTCCCATCTACCAACAAGGAAAAATTTAAATCTATTGTCTCTATATAAATCTAAATCATAATTAAAATAATCAGGTGTAAAAAAAGAAGAATCTACAGCTTCAGGTACAACAAAGACTTTTTCAGATGGATATCCTTGCTTAATAATACATTGACGCTGCCATTCTGATGGACACCAGAATTGATCGTAATGTTTAAGTATATTAAAAAATGTTTCATCATATAGTGTTGATTCCCAGACATTATATGCAATTTTAAAGCAAGGATATTTATTCATGCAATAAAAGTAATGATGACCAGTTTCACATAATATTATGTCAATAATATCTTCCTGTTTATATTTATTTAAATACTCTTTACCATCATTAATTTCATAATCACAAATTCCTGATCCATATCTACCAGGATGATTATCATCACAATATAATGTTTGTTCTGATATCAGTTTTCTTTGATATTCTGTTAAATAGTTTTCACCTTGATGTGGATCATTAAATCTACCATTTGAATTTATGGCTCCTAAGCCTTTCCAATTTTTACCTACGGTAAAATTTCTGATTTTCAGATCAATTTTATGACTCAATGCTGTAAAAAAATCTCTTGCATGTGCATTATAGCCAGTTTGTCCAATAAAACTTGTGTTTCCTCTTACGAAATAATTACTCATTATATGTCTCTTTTATTTTTTTTAATTTTAAATATCTATAGTAGGATATATCTTTTGTGTTTATTTTGAAATACTGTAAATGTGGTTGAGCGCCAAAATCCTCAACAGCATAATGTATTATTAAATCTTTATTCATAGATGCTGGGTTCATAATTTCATTAATAATTAAATTATCTCTTTCATCTGTTAAGAAGAAGCAACGGACACCTGGTCCATCAATATTATTATTTCTTCCTAATAAAACTATATCATCATCTATTAGATCATTTATGATATATTTTATATTACCTATTATAAGGTTATTATTTTGATCATATGAAAGATTAATATCTTTTAAATACGAAAGAAAAAAATTGTATGTTTTTTTATTTGATGTTATCCATTGCGCTGGGCCAATTCTTCCTTCTGTCGCCAAATAATTGGAAGCATTTATTAATCTACTGAAAATGATTCTATGAGGGTCTCCTTTATCTAATTGTCTATGGGTTATGTCAATTTTTATATCACCATTAATTCTATGTTGTTCACCTAAATCTGTTATTTTTTTAAAATATTCTTTATCTATTTGATGTTTTATCGTCTGATATATTAGATAAACGTCTTTAATATCATTAAAATTTAAAAAAGATGGCACTGTAATTTTTAATTGTTTTAGATTAAAAGTTTTGTTGTAACTATTTGGTGATATTGTACCCCAATTTGAATTAGTAGGAGGAGCAGAATATTGAAAATCAACAAAAGATATAGAACATTTTTGAGTATTTACGCCTTTTACTTCATAAAAATCGTTTTTAAATAATTTAGATTCAATTCTAGGTAGCATTAGTTCATAAGATAGTTTTTTAGGTTATATCATTAAAATTTGAAAATGTTTTTTTAATATATAAAGAAAAAGATAAATTCTTAAATGGAAAAATTTACGCAAATAGAAAATAGACCACTTATTCCAGATGAAGAAGTATTGTTTAATGGTAAGCAATTAGATATAATTAAATACAAAGATTCAGAAGTTGTAAAATTTAGAGATAAAATTGCAATTTTACCTTATTTTAGAGATGAAGCGACTTTTTTAATGAGATTAGAGTATTTACCGGCTTATCAATTAAAAAATAAGGAAAATTCAGAACTTAGAAAAATTACCAATTATTTAACTGTAATCACAGGAACTATTGATGAAGGAGAAACTACCGAACAGACTATTAGAAGAGAATTATATGAAGAAAGTGGTATTATATTAAATAATTTGTTTCAATTTGATTTTGAAGGACCTTACTTCTTACAAAAATACACTACAAATCAAATATGGTTATGTTTATTAGAATTGCCAGTTAATACCTATCGTCAAATGAAGCCACCAACAGATGGTTCTAAAGGTGAAAAATTATCAAGATGTATTCGAATTTCTATTGCAGATATTAACCAAATAGTTAATAATGATTTAATAAGTAAATATTTAATTGAGAAATTGAAAAATCGACTTGAGAAATGATTAAAATTTTCGAAGAATTTACTAGTGATTATAAAATAGGTGATTATGTACTAGTTGACACTAAAAGAGCCGAAAAGAATATCAGGTTGGCTTATGAAGATGATAATGCTTATTTGGAATATAAGACATTGATGAGATTTAGGTATGCGATTGATGGTAAAATTGGTAAAATTCCAGCAAAAATAATAGAGATGGAAGCAAATTATAATTATATTGCTGTCCAATTTGTAAATGGTAGAACTTATTTTTTTACTCCAGATGAAATAGTAAGAAAATTAGAGTCAAAAGAAATAGAAAAATTTGAAGTAGAAAAGTCAACATTAAGATATAATTTATGATAACTAGATTTAGAATATTTGAAAATTTTGAAAAAAGAGAATTTTACGAAATAATAATTCCTGATTTATATGAGGAATATAGAGAATTATTTCGTGAACAAGATCAAAATTTTTTTGATTTATTAAATAAGATTATTACAAGTTATAGAGCAGAACCATTATCTGTTAGTTTTGAGGAGATGATTCGTAGATTAGTACATGATAAGGAATCGGAGTTTACGAGTTCAAGTGATAAAGAAGAAGGTAGAATTTCTCATATTAAAACTTGGAAAAGTTCAAGAGTTAATCAGCCATTTATTTTAATGATTTCACTTTATGAAAATAAAGAATATATTATTGCTGATGCGTATAAACCAGTTAAAATATATGGTAAAAAACCTGAGATTATAGAATTTCTCCAAATTTATAGTAATGTAAAAAAATATAATTTATAATTATGAAAATAAAAAAATTAAAAGAAAATTTTGATCCATTTGCAATATCTGATTCGTCATTTGATGATGATATTATCGTAAAAATTATATTTAAGGGTCGAAAAGATGTTCCACTAAAATCAATAAAAAATACTGATTTTTATGATGAATATTATGATGGATACGAAAACGGTGAAATTTCATTAGAAGATTTAATCTTTTATTCTATAGAAGAATATATTTATGAAAATCAAATTGGTGGATACTCATATGAACTATATGATAAAAATGGTAATAAAATAGATATTAATACATATCTAGCCGCAAAAAAATATAATTTATGAAACATTTAAAGTTATATGAAAAATATACTAAACCTTATTATTATTTTGATTTGGTTGAATTTTATAATAACTTTAGAAATACTTTTCATAAAGAAAAAAATATTAAAGATAAAAATGACGAATCTTATTCCGATGGTATTTTTTCAATTTTAGATAATATTTTATCTAATTGGAAAAATAATGTTTTAGCAATTACTATTGAAGAAGTTATTAAAAAAATATTAATAGATAAAGAAGTTGAATTTTCCTCTATAAATAGAATAGAGGAAATTGGTAGAGTTAAATATGTAAGATTTTATCCTAAAATATATTCAATCATAAAAGATAATTTTTATTTTAATATTCAATTTTATAGTGGATTAACAGATATAGATGTTGATTATACTAAACCATTCAAAATATATGGAACACCAAGTAAAATAGAAAAATATCTAGAAATGATATCTGATACAAATAAATATAATTTATGATAACACAATTTAAAATATTCGAATATTATTCAAAAACTGGTAATCAATTAGATTATGAGGTTGGTGATACTGTTATATTTATCGCTAAAAATCATCGTATAACTGATTTGATGTTAAAAATGAATAAAAAATATAAAGTAGTAAAAATTTATTCTATACCAGAGGATAAATTTTTGAAAAATCCTTTTCTGAGAGTTGATGTAGAAGATTTAGAAACTGGAGAAGTGTATAAGGGTTTTAAATCAACTGATTTTAAATTAGATGTTGAATTTGATGCAGATAAATATAATCTATAAGGGTGAAATATCTTAAAACATTTGAACAAAATATAGCAATTGATAAATATTGGAGAATTGATTTTAATTCAATAGATGAATTAGTTGTAGCATTAGAAAAATTAGGATTAACATCTGAAGATAATATTTATAATAATATTATTCATGATTATAAAGAATATACAGACCGCCATGTAGGTATGAAGTATATTTATATAATGAAAGCAATTTCATCAATGAATGAAGATTATTGGTATTATTCAACACTTTTACCACAATTTAAAGGTAGAGCTAAGTATATGGGTAGAGTTAAAGTAGAGGATTATGAAGTAAATGCTAGAAAATATAATCTATAAATATAAAAAATAAAATAGAAAATTTATATATACATTGAAAATAATTTTATAAAATGAATGATGATTATAAAAAATATTTAGAGGAAAAATTTTCAAGTTTATCAAAAGATATAAATCATAATAGAGAGATTTTCAATCAAGAATTTGGTTCTATAAATAAAACAATGGAGAGTAATAAGGAACTTTTTAATACAGAATTAAGTACATTAAATAAAACAATTGATGATGGTTTTAAACGTATTGAAGAACAAAATAAATTAAAAGATGAAAATCATGAGAAACTTAAAAAAGATTTAAAAACAGTTTTGTTATTTTCATCACATCCTAAAATTTTTATCGGAACAATAACCGCTCTAGTTCTTATAATGGCAGGCACTGCAGTATTCACTTTTAACCCATTTGATATATTCAATAGAAATTCAAAAATAGAATACTCAGTTATTAAGCAATTAGAATCTTCAATTATACAAAAAGCTTCTGATTCTACATATTTATTAAGCATTCCTAAGAAAAAATGAAAAATCTTAAAACTTTTGAAGAATTTATTCCTGTTGAATACGTTGCACCTATTCGGGAGCATCCATCCTATAAAAATGAAATAAAAAAGAAGAAAAGAAAAAAATCTGGCATGTTAGCACCTGTTATGGTCCCACCTAATCATACTAAAGATGTAATTTCTTTTAAAAGATCTGGATAATTTATAAATTATATTTATGAGTAGCAGATTTTAATTTATCAATGGTTATGGTATCTAAAACAACTGTGTTTTTTATTGCGTGGTCTTTTGAATATACATCAAAATTCATTAAAACTGAACAATCATAATTATCAATGGAATAAAATAAAATTTTTCTTATTATGCCTTGTACTTGAGTATTATCTTCACTTGTTACATTTTCACTCATTACATCTACGAGACCTTTTGAAATATATTTACCGATGAGTTCATTTTCTAAGAATTTTCTAAGATGTTTAGGAAAATTGTATATTGACATACAATAATCTTGTGTTATTCCTCTAATATTAATAATTATTTCATCATCTGTTTCTGTGAAATTTCTTTCTTTTACAATTTTAATAAACTCTTTATACCTTTCTGATTCTGCTTCGTGAGTTTCGCCATTAAATATCCAAGGTTCTGTATCTTCAGGATCTATTGTTCCATCTTCAAATCCAGGCACTAATTTTGGTTCATCTTCTGGTTTTGTAGGAGCAAACATATCAGGATATTCACTCCTTATCGATTCAAAATTTTTAATATATTTCATAAAACTAGTTTTATCATATTTAATATATTATATATTAAAATTTATATTCAAAATGAAATCAGATTGGCAAGAATTATTAAGAGAAGAATTTAATAAGGAATATTATATTAATATTCAGAATTTTCTTAAACGTCAAACTGCTGAAATTTATCCAAAAGAGGAAAATATTTTTAAGGTCTATGATCTCTGTTCTCTTAGTAATATCAAGGTCCTTATCATTGGTCAGGATCCTTATCATACTGTTGAAACAGCTCACGGATTAGCTTTTAGTACATTACAAAATAAAAGACCACCATCACTTCAGAATATATTTACAGAGATTTATTCTGATTTAAAAATAAAAAAACCTTTTGATGAATATTTTACAACCAATAATCTGATATATTGGGTTAAGCAAGGTGTATTTTTATTAAATACTTCATTAACCGTTGAAAATGGAAAAGCTGGAAGTCATTCAAGAATTGGTTGGCAATTTTTTACAAAAAGGACTATAGAATTAATTAATGAAAAAGAAGAACCAATTGTTGTGATGTTGTGGGGAAATCACGCTAAACAGTTTAGAGATATATTTATAGATTCAAAACATTTGATTTTAGAAGCTGCTCATCCATCACCATTTAGTGCTTATAATGGATTTATGGGTTGTAGACACTTTTCTAAGTGTAATAATTTCTTAAAGGAGAATTATGGAAAAAGAATAGATTGGAGTACAAGGGAAATATAATTAAAATTCTAATTCTCTACCTGCACTAATATCAAATTCCATACTACTGTTGATTTGTTTCTCTGCTTTTTCAATCAATTTCTGCAACTCATTAATAGATAAGCCTTCCATAATTGAATAAATAGTCTCAATTGATTTTTTGGTTTTATTCTGATAAGATGCAAATTTGTTATCGAACAGGTCAAGGATATATGAATCCTGATTCAGAATTTCATTTTCGTTATCATATAAGATACTTTCACTCATATCAATAGCCGTATTACCTTTCATCATGATGGAGTTACGACCAGTTTTAAACACTAAAATTTTGTTATTCTGACGGCAAAGATTCTTTGAAATTTGAATAGATTCATAGTCTTTTTTCATATCCTGAGCATAAATCTCACCATCAAAGAATCGAACATCAACTACAATCCTATTACTATCAACACAAACAATGAGAATTTTATTGGATTTATCCCAAATATTTGATTCAAAGAAATTTGTTTCAGAATTCAAATATGCACTGATTGCAGTGTCACCGCCGGTCCTCATTTCACCAGTTTTTTTGGTGAAATTAACTTTGATTTCTTTTACTTCAAATAAACCTTTGAAGTCCATTCCCCTCTCATTTTTTGGAAGTTCCCTATCTATCAGCATGGCAATAACATTCTCAACAAAGCCAGATGCTTTCACATCAATCTTATTTTCTCTGAAAATATGATAAGCTACGTCAAGATTCATTCCTTTCAGTACTTGAAGTTTTTCGATTATTTCATTTGAGAGTTTCATATATATCTTTTATTATTTTGATAGTACAAAGATACATATATTTTTTGAGATAAAAAAATTTTTATTGAGAAAAATTAAAATTTATAGTGTTGATAAACAGATATATGTAAATTATTTAATATTATTTAACTTCTTCTTTCTCACAACTTTAACAAAGAGTTGATCTTTTTTACATTCTTCATAATTTGATATTTTTTTATTTATATCTCTGATACTTTCTTTCAATTCTTTTTTACAATTCTTTATACATATTTCGAGATTTTCATAAAATTTTTGAATTAGTTCTTTTTCTTTATCTATAAGATATTGTTCGTTAAGGTTTCTAGTGATAAAAGTACCTCTTGTGAAATAGTCATGCCAATCGCTATCAAAATAGAAATCATCAAAATCTTCACCATCAGTAAATCCAACATAAAAATATTCTCGTTTTAATATTATTTCATCATTTTCAATTTTAATAGATACTCTGTATGTTAGAGGTGCTTGTTTAGACCAATAGTTAGCATCATCATCTAATCTTTTATCAATTTCTTCAATTCTCATTTTTGATTTTTAATTTTAAATATATAAATTATATAATTAAATTTTTCATATGATTAAAAAATATACCGATTTTGTTTCTCATAATACACCATGTCCTTATTGTTTAGGTATTTATCTAGATGGATTAAAGGTTAATAATGCTGTATTAGAAAATAGATCCAATGTAGTTAGAAGTATGTCAATTGTTGTTCCCACAAAAGGTTGTGTTAATGATTGTAAATTTTGTGTATCTAAATTAAGTGATACGAGTATATATTCAGATTTATCTAAAGAAGAGCAATTTGAAGAGTTCTATTTTCAAAAATTAGAACAAGTAAGTAAAATGAATTGTGATGATGCAATTCTTACTGGTGATGGTGAACCTTTACAAAATAAACCGTTCCTAGAAATGATTGGTAGGTTGAATAAAAAATTAGAAAAGCCGTTCAGACTTGAAATTCAGACATCTGGAGCCTTATTAAATGATGCTAATTTAGATTTTTTGAAAAATGTGGTTGGTGTTAATTTAATTTCTCTTTCTGTGTCAAATATATTTGATGATGTATCTAATGTTGAAATAATAGGTATGAAACCAAAATTGAGATTTAAAATTGTAGATTTGTGTCACAAGATTAAATCAAAAGGATTTATGTTAAGAATATCACTAAACCTTATTAGTGTTTATAATAAGTTTAAACCGAAAGATGTAATAGAGAAATTACAAGAAACTAAGACAGATCAAGCAACATTTAGAATTTTATGGGCTGGAAAAGAAAATAATCAAATAAGTAATTGGATTAGAAACAATAAAGTTGCTCAAAAATTTGTTGATGAACTGATTGAATATTGTTCAGATAACGGTAAGAGAATTTCTACACAATTATATATGTTCCAGATTGGTAATATGTCGGTTGTAATAGATGATGATTGTATGTCAGAGCAAGAATCTGAAGTTATAAGATATTTGATTTTAAGAAGTGATTGTAATATCTATACGAAGTGGGATTCAAAAGCTAGTCTATTTGCTTAGGAAAAATATTCTCTTCTACTAGTTCACAAATAATATGTCCTATCATAATATGTGATTCTTGTATTCTTGGCGTATCTGAAGATGATACATTAATTAAATAATCTGTAATTAATTTAAGTTTTCCTCCATCCTCACCAGTAAAAGCTATCGTTTTCATTCCTAACTTTTTAGCAGCGGTAAAAGCATTAATGATATTGATTGAATTTCCTGATGTTGATAAGCCAATAAGAATATCATTTTTTTTACCAAAAGCTTTTACTAATCTAGAATATATTTCATCAAAGGAATAATCATTTGCAACGGCAGTTAAATAGGATGTATTGACATGTAATGCTTCAGCAAAAAGTGGATCTCTATCGTAATAAAATCTTCCTGAAAATTCTGCTGCAAGATGTTGAGCATCAGCAGCACTACCACCATTACCACAGAACAGAACTTTACCCTCATTATTAAAACAATCTATAATAAGAGAGATTACTTCATCAATAGTTTCAATCAGTTGATCATTTTGATATATTAACTCTTTAGTATTTATAGAATTTCTTATAATCTCTTTAATCTTTCGCATTTCCCTGTGAGATTTTTTCAATCAGCTCATAGATTTTTTCTTTAGATTTGTACTTAAGTTTTCTTCTTTCTCTATGAGCTTCTTTTTTTATGAAATTGATTAACATTTCATAAGCATCGGATCTAAAAATAATTGATAAAAAACCATTAATATCACTAATATGAATAGTATCATTTTTTAATACAATTAGAATATTACTTAGAGCAATAATTATTTCTAGTGAATAGGGATCAAATTTGATTGCTGAAGGATTTTTAGATGCTAAATCTTTAACTAAGTTAAGAACTTTTATTTGCTCAATTGACATACCACGTAATGCCATTTTTTGAGATTTTTCTTCTGAACGTTGTTTATAACGAACTAGCCATCTTTTTAACTTATATCTTAAATTTGGTATATTCATAATTATTATATATAAAAAATCACCAAAGTTTCTTTATTCTATTTAATTTTTTCTTTCTTTCAATTTTTATATCATCTATTTCAAATCTGTTTCCAATTTTCATAAAAGGATAATAATTAAGATCATTTTTTATCAATATATTACCATTTTTAAGTATATCTTTTATTAATTTATCAGAAAGGTTGGGTTTGATTCCATCTACACGAATTATATTATGAAGAACAAGTACATTATAACTTTCATTTTTTTTAAAATCATCAAAATTAAATAATGATTTAACTTTTAAATCTTTATCCAAGGATAGTAATATAATTTTTTTATACTTTTTAATACTCTGATAGTAATTAATAATAAAGGGTAAAGTAATTAATATATCAAAAATTAGTACGGATATAAATCCAAAATCAAATTTATATTTATCTTTAAGAGTAATAAAACTAAGTATTTCAGTAAATATTATTCCTATTGGTGCACCAACAAATAAAAAGGAGATTATCCAACGTTTCTGACTATCAAAACTTAATTTTTTATTAATAAATCTTAGAAGTTTCATTTTTTTCTTTTTGATGTACTATTTTTAGTTTTTGATGTTGTGCTCTTTTTAGTTTTTGATACTTTTTTGACTTCAGTTCTTGGTTTTCTTGGTTTAAGATAAGGTACAACTTCTTCTATACCTAATTTCTTAACACATTTTTCACAATAATCAGTGGTATATTCTTTTCCAGGAAATTTTCCAACAAAAATTTCTTTAGAATCAAATTCACCAAGACAGCCAGAACAAATGTGCTTGTTAGATTCTTTGCGTTTAGTAGGTGTTTTCGTTGACATTTTATGATTTTTATAAGTTTATTATAATACAAAGATAATAATTTCTTTTATAAATAAAAAATATTAATAGATTAATTCCAACTGTTAAGTATGATACATCTTTTACAAGAGAAGGTGAATATGAGCATGAATATAAAGTTGATAAAGATGTTTATGATAATTATATAATTGGCGCTTTTGTGAGAGGTGAATTTGACCAATCACCAGAAGGTCTTAGTCCTTTATATTTTTATTAATCTTTATTTAGATTTTTTAATTTTTTACTACGTAATTCTTGTTTCATTTTTGTTATTGCGGTTAATTGATCTGATGTAGGTTCATCAATATAACCATCATCCCAACTAATAAAATTATTATTAATTTTGATAAGATTTAAAAAACTTCGCATATCAAAGTTATCCATAGAAGTTTCACCAAATATACAATCATCATATTCTATAATTCTCCAAGGATCACTATTATAATACTCAAAAACATAGTTCAATCTCTCATATTGCTGTTCCTGATATTCTTCACTCATATATCTATCTCTATCAGAAGCATAAGGTTTTTGATAATCTTTCCAATTTTCTTCTTCATCTTTAGAAATTAAGAATTCTATCTCTTCCTGATAATTCAATATCATTCTACGTTGTATCTCAGATAGAGCATCTTTCAATATAACAAAACTACTTGAGCTACTATTACTTACAAATCCGTTTCTAATTTTCATTTTCTTTTATTTTATTTAATTTTTCTTTTCTTATTGCCTGCTCAATCTGACATTCACATATTTTTCTACCACCTTTTAGTAACCAACCTTTAGAAAATCTCTTACAATGAGGACAATTATCTATATAAGAATGTCTTCCAAGAAAATTATATTTAAGTATTAAAAAATCATCAAATTTAGGATAAAAATATCTAAAATCACTAGGTTCTTCAAATTTTACATTTTCTTGATATTCATCTATAAAATCGAATTGTTCATAAAAATCTTGAGATATTTCATCTGCATTTAAGGCGTTATCTATGATTTTGTCAAAAGAAACATTTTGTGTAGTGCATATGATAATTTTATCATCAATTTTACGGATATAAGTTTCATCGCCAGTATTAAAATATACTGGTGTGTCTTTATTAGACATATTCAATAGATTTTTTAATTCATTATTATATGCATAATAGTTTGAATCCCATTCAAATTTAATAGTATCTATAATATATTTAGCTACATCTTGAACGGTTTTAAAATCACCTTTATCACTCACGATAAAACTACTTGAACTACTATTACTTACAAAGCCGTTTCTTGTTTTCATATTCGTTAGTTTCTTTAATTTTTCTTTTCTGGCAACATTATTAATTTTTTTATAAAAACTTTCATAAATTATTGACTTGTCACTTTTAGTATTAAGTCTAGGTCTCATATTATCTAAAATGTGTTGTATAGTTGTATTTACTTTGATAACTGATACATGATGACCGTTATACATTACAAAATATTCACTTCCAACGTTATACAATTTAATATTTTCGTCATTTAATAATATTAAAAAATTAAGTGCATTCATATTTTTTATAATTTTTTTACAAATATAATTATTTTATTTGACAAAGAAAAATATTCTTTTAATTTTTATATATACCTATAATCAAAAAGTTTATAGATGAAATACATTAAGACATATGAAGCGGTAGCAAAACCAGAAGTTGATGAAAACACTATTAGAGTTGAGAAACCTAGTAGAGGTTGGTATATTGATTTCTATTTTGATGAGAAATATAGATTAATATATATTGATAATAAGTGGCATATAAAAATGCCAGATTGGTATCAATTTTATGTGAATTTAAAAACAATAAAATCTTGGGTAGATTTTTATTTTAGAGGAGAAGAAGGTGTTTTAGTTTATAAAATTTTAGAAAAAGAAGCAGAGAAATACAATTTATGAGATATATTAAAACATACGAAAATTTTAAACCCATCAAAATAAATTCAGCTAAACCTTTTAAGGTTAAGAAGAATATAGATAAAAGCATTCAATTTTTACAAAAAGGTATATCAAGTCTTAGAAGAAGAATAGATAAGCCTGTTAGAAAGCGTGATGTTAATAAGAGTGCAAAGCTCAATAAGGATAAGAATGAAAAAATACAAAAATTAAAACAATTACAAATTCAAAAGATTAAACAGAATAATTATTTAAGAAATAATCCTGTTAAAGAGAATTTAGAAACCACAGTAGATTTATTGACTTTATTATCATCACCAGATTTTAAGGCTAAAGATATACTAGATCATATAGGTTTAGAAAAAGACGAATATAAATTTGATAGAGATTATAATTTTATTACAAATCAATATGATCCATCATTTCATGATAATGGTATGACTATTTTTATGCATTTAAGCACTTTAGAAAATTTAATGGGTTTAGATAAAGGTGTCTTAAACTATTTTTTGCAATTCACTGTTTATAATGATTATGAACATTATGTTGATGATGAAGAATTGAATTATTTAGATAGATATTTGTCGGATGAAATAATAGATAAGATTAAAAAATTATCTAAATTGTTTAAAACTGGAATAAAGATAGAAGAAGATAAGTGGGGAATAATGTATGCTATACCTAATTTATTTGAGGAACTTGGATTGAAAGATGACTTAACTGATTTTAAATATGAGATAGCAAATGAACAAGAAAGAGCACTATCAAAATCCTGTATAACGCAGATTAAGACATTACCTTTTGATTTAAGCTATCATTACAGCGATGATTTCGATGCTGAATTAAAATTTGATTATGAAACTCTTATAGAGTATATGAAAAAACATAATATAAAAGTAAAAACAATATCTGAATTATTTGAAAATATTTATGAAGCTGATGAATTTACTTATGAAAATGAGTGGGAGAGAATTAATGATTATATTGGTGATTATAACGATTTGAATAATGCGGTCGAAAAAATAATAGATGAATATTTAAAATGGCCTGATGAAATTTTTCCAAAACTTATACTAAATAATAATCTAAAATTATTTAAGAAAAATAAAGAGAAGGCAGATTTTTCATATTATTATAATACTTGGATAAAATATAATAAATTTAATGGAAATTTATTTCAAATGGCTAAACTAATAAATAGTCAAAAAATATTGGAATGGTTTAGAACTAAAGAATTTGAACAATTTATTGAAACAAAGAGTAATGATGAAATAGATGCCTATCATCAATTTATTTTCGAAGGTGATGTGGAAAGATATAATCTATGAAAAAAACTTTATGGACATTTGGTGATTCGCAGACATTTGGACATGGATGTAGACCAGATGGACCACTCACAGAATATTATTTTAATTATAAAGGTGAAAATGATGATATTTGGCCTGAACTTTTAGGACAAAAATTGAATATGAATGTTAGAAATTTTGGTGAATGTGGTGCATCAAATGACTATATATTTGATAAGATGATAGAAAATTTCGAAAACATAAATGAAGATGATTATGTTATTTTAGGTAAAACGGCACATCAAAGGTTTGATGTTAGAGATTATAATACAAATAAACTTTTTCATGTGCTTGGAGAAATGCCTATTTATATAGATGATAAAGAAACTAATGAACAGTGGCTAAGAAAGCATTGTAGAAGCCAAGAAGAATTTGAAACTATAATCAATTTTGTATATTATTTTGCTCAGGATGAATTATATAAAGAACGACAGGATCTCAGATTTCAATTTATTAGAAAGAGACTAGTTAATGAAAGAAAAATAGGTTACTACTACGAGTGGAGTATATTTGATGATTATATGTATTATTTTCATACTATTGCAAAACACACAGATCAAAAAATTAAGGATTACCATCTGAGCTTTAAAGGACACAGACAATTAAGTGAACTTATTTTTCAAAAAATTCAAAGCGAAGTATATCACAATCATAAATTATTATAAAAAAAGGAACAAAAAAGCCTCAGAAAAAATCTGAGGCTTTTTTATTAAACTAATTTTTCATTTCTGAAATAAATTTTCTTTTACATCATTAGCAGCGTAATAGTTAGCGGCTTTTGAAATATTTGCATATGCAACAGTGATTCCATCATTAGTTGCGGAATAATCAAATGAATTCCTTCCTGATATACCCATAGATTCTGCCACAAAGCAGGAGTCCTGATTTGCACCAAGGTAGATGAATTCGGTGTTAAACTCTTCACGCATTTCTGTCACCATAAGTTTAATCCTCTCTCTACTATATGTTCTAGATGAATTCTCTTCACCATCTGTTAAAATAACGAATAGTGTTTTATCTGCTCGTTTACTTTTTGGTTTTAAAGTTAAATCATCTATATAATCTTCTATACAGGTTCCGAGTGCATCATAAAGAGCTGTACCGCCATGTGCATAATAAGTATTTTTATTTACTTTTTTTACTTTTCTTATACTTATATTCTTATATGGCATATAAAAATCCGTATCAAAGAACATTAAAGAAAACTTGATTTTGTTATCGCTATCTTGTTGTTCTTGTAAAAAGTTATTAAAACCTTCTCTTGCTGTTTCTATAATACTTGACATAGAACCAGACATATCTAATATACATACTATATCTATCTTATTCATTTTTATTGGATTATTTTTTAGTCTAGTTTATGTCCGCATTTTGGGCAATAGATCCATGAATCTTTCCTGATTCTGTAGCCGCATGAACAATATTGACGGACTTCACCAATGGTTTGATTCATTGCTGAATAAGGTAGAATTTGATATGTTACTGTATGAAAAGGTGTTGATGCAAATTGTGCATTAACAGTTTTTAAAGTTTGATTTGATAAATCACCAGACTCAACTCTTCCAGTTTCTAGAGGATTAAAAGATGCTGATGTAACTCTAAATGATGTATCTGGATTAGTATTATCGATACCTAAAGAACTTAATGTTAAATTTGAAGAACACCATGAAAAATCAGTTTGAGTTGTATATACACCAGGTGTATTATAAACATTTGTATTATTAGAATAAAATGTATTAGTGGTAGTTCCACCTCCGCCTGATCCTGATATTCCTGAAACTCCAGCCATTCCTGATGTTCCTGAAATTCCATATGAACCAGAAGAATAATATTGGATTTTTTTACCTTTTTTTACTTTATAAGGCTTAGGTGGTTTAGGTGGAAAATTGTAATTAACATTTACCTGTGGTGTAACATAATTCATTCTATAAGATTCCTTATAGAAATTAAAAGTGATAATACCATTTTTCTCAATAGCTTTAACAGCTTCTGCATTGTTTGCATTAACTACATAGGTTTCAAATAACATTTTTTTTTGTTCATCCAAGAATCTATCTAAAATGATGTCTTGTCCTGGATTTAATACTAAATAGGAGTCACCTTTCTTAACTCCATTAAATAAGATTTCTACTCCAATCTTTTCTTGTAAAGGATTGAAGAAACGTAATTCAAAGTTATCACCGTTGTTTAAATAAACAACATTTCCTTGGTATAACTTTAATTCATTTCTGTTTGAGGTGATCATGACCGATGGTGCACGGTCGAGCATTCTGTAGTGTGTCATACATTTTTTATTTTTTTATATTTTTGATCTGCTAATTTATTTGTTGCTTTTCAACAACTCCAAAGTTCCCGGAAAACTCTAAACTAACAAAATCCAAAAATGTATCTGCATTATAAGTGCAATACAAAATGTATATATAAAAATTTTTGGTTCCTTTTGCTATTTTTTATTTTCTTTTCTAATCTTTTTGGATAGTTTTTAAATTTACTTATTAAATAATACCCCTTATATTGATTCCGGAACTCTGGACTTTCCAATTGCCTACTATGTTTCAAAAGCCGGCATTATCAATTATTTATTATGATTATATTAGTACATTTATTTTAGAAATGTGTTGAAATTTTCAACACATTTCTTACTATATCAATAAAATAAAGACTTTTAGATAGTGTTGAAAAATTCAACAAGTGTTCATAAAATATACAACTTATTTGTTTACTTAGAATTTATAATTTTTATTATTAAAAATAATATATATACATTGTGAACTATTTAAAAGAATATAGTAATTGGATAAAAGAAGAGAAGGTTATATTTAATATCTTTCTTTGTTATCATGAAGATTATCCAGAGAACATAGATAAATGGAATGATTATATCCAAAAATTTAAGGGTTTAGATGTAGATTGGTGGATTAAACCTCAAGCAGGACATCATTCTGGACTTGCATATCAATCTATATTAAACACATCTGATATAAATAAAGCTAAGCAAATTTCAGAAAAAATATTGGATATTTTTTCTGGTGATGCATTAATTGTTATATCTAAAGGTGAGGTAAGAAATTTTGAACCCATTGGTTTAAATCACGAAAAAGCATTTTGGGGTTGTGGAAGATATTTTGATAGATTGGTAAGAGAAAAAAAGAAAGGTGTCTACATCTTTGAAGGTGATGAAAAAGGAAACAATTTTTATGAAAACTAAATTTTCAAATTTTAACAAAGAAGAGTATAAGGAAATTAGAAAATTCATTTTAGAATTTAGTATGGAATATACTGCAAATCTGTGTTTTTCTAGTTTTATGAAAAATGACTGGGACACACCATCTGAACTTATAGATTTCTTAGAAAAAAAAATAAATAGAAGTTTTGATATAACACTAGATCAATTTTTTAATGAATATAGAGATAAAATATATGTTGATACTAAATTTATTGCGTGCTGCGGATTTTTAGATGTTCTTTTATATAAATATGATAAAAATTATCAATTAGGCGGTGATATTGAACCTGATGCAATGAGTAGATACGATTATGGATATCAAAATTTTAGTTTAGGTATTACTTATATAAAACAAAATTTTGGTTCACTTAATAATTTTTATGATGAAATTACAAAAAATATGGTAAGTTATTTTACACCAAATTATTGTGAAGTTGTCAAAAATATTGAAGATTGTAATTTGATATTTTTACATGTAGATAATTCTAAATATGCTACGGCAGATTATGCACATTGGATGTATATAGATGATGATATAATATTGTTTTTTGTGGGTGGTAGTAGAGATATTTCTGAATTAAAAAGAAAACTTAAAAATGATACTGATCTTATAAATGATTATGTTGATTATGAGAGAATTAAGTATAATATAATGATGAACGAAGATATAAAAAAATATAATATATGAAACATTTAAAATTATTTGAGAAAAATTGGACAACTAGTTCGATAAGAAATACAATAAAAGAGCATAATGATTTTTTATTATCTATAAAGCCGTTTGTTTTAAGTGTGTATTATGAGCTAGCTAAAGATGAAAATTATCAGCCTGATTATGGTGATAAACCTGATGATAGTTTACATTCAGATGAGTTAACATTATCTCAAGTCGCAGAATTTAAAGGTGGATTTGAGTTCACTTTAAGTGAATATGATTATAATGGATCTTTAAGACACGTTTATTTTATATCTGTGAGTGACGAAGAATTAGAGAAAGGATTGATAGAATTAGATACAAAAAAATATAACTTATAACTTTTGAAAACAGAGATATTAGGTTCATATCGTATTACAAAAGAAATGATTTTGAAAAAATTGAAATGTACTAATTTATCGCAACACGATATAGATGAGTGTCTAGATATAATATGTGCTATTAAAGAAGGATGTAGTGTATTTAATATAATAACAAATGATGGTAATTATTTACTCTATGTAAAAAATAATAAATCAAAATGGAAAATTTACCTTTTAGAGAAGAAAAGATTGGTGAAAATGTTTATATCAGGCGTTTTAGCAAAAATGTTAAAAATGAAAAAATTTCTGTATAATAAGATCTTTGATTAAACAAAAAGCAACAGCAGGCCAGATAATTGCAAATATAATTGATGTTCCTATAAGTGAGTAATCTTTAGTATGATTTCTCATAAGAAAGTAACTAATTGTACCAACAAGGATTGCCATCAAAGCATATAAAATAGAAAATATAATAGTAGCAGTATTTATAAGATGTTTTTACATTTAGTTATAATTTCATTAATTTCTTTTTCATTTTCTATAGAGAACTTCTTAATTTCTTCAAAAATAGATGATGAGAATTGATCTTCAAAAATTGCACCGTCAACTTTGAAATAATTTAGAAATTCTTTATAATTAGAGCTATTGTTAGCTTTTAGTTTTAAAGATTCTTTAGAAAAATATCTTTTATTAAATCCCATTAGGCTACATTTTCATGTTTTACAAATTTCTTCATGGAAAGTTCAAATTCGTTCACCAAATTTTTGATGGACTCATAGCAGCATTCAATTTCATACTGTTCACATGCACCATTACCGATTTTTTTGTCACATTTCTCAACCAATTTCTCAATGTTAGGTTTTAATACTGAGTACCTACTGGAAGCGTCTTTTACCAGTCTTAGAAGTTCAGTCATATCTTAAATTTTTTAAATGTTATTATTTGAATTAATTAATACAAATTTAGTGTTTTTAATTTTAATTTCCTAAATTTCGAATAAATTTTTTATTTTTTAATTTCCTCACTTAGCTTCATAAACATTTCATAATAATCGTAAGGATTAAAAAAATCAAATCTATCCTCGTTATATATCTCTTTATGTAAAACATTCATGCTTGAATAATTTATAATTTTATTGTTCTTTTTTATCTGAATGCCAAAATCTAAAATTCTTAGAGCATGAAATACATTCTTTATAGATGATTCAATATTATCATCTTTATAAGATAGAGTAGCGAAATGCCAACTAGATGATGCTTTTGATATAATTTTTTTAACAAATTCTTTTTCATTGTATTTAGTTATACCAAAATTCATTTTTTTCTGAATTATCTGGTCTTCAGGTAAAAAAATACATTCAAGAGCTGATATTTCATAGTTATTAATTGCATCTATGAAACCAGAACGAGAATAACAAGTACCTTGAACTTCTCTATCAAATGATGAAATCGCATTGTCCTTAAATGCTCCACTTGGTAATAAAGATGATTTGAAAACTATAATGAAATCACTATCTGAAAATTCATCATCTGTTTTATATATCTTTGAACCATAAGGATATATGTTTAAAATCTTTGAATGGTCAATATTCAAAACATCGCAAATTTTTTCTGCTGAATACATTATTTTAAAATTTTGAGAACTATAAAATGATACGTAAAGCTTAATAATATTATCGTGATTATACGCCCATATATAATTATCTATTTCAGATAAGGATAACCAGATTGGATTTTCAGATTCATATTCTATTTCATTATGTATATTGGTCAATTCAGGTAACTCTAAGTCTGTATTTAGAACAATACCATAACGAAGATTAACATTTTGTAAGTGTTTATTAGAATCTGTTGAAACAGACCAAGGTTCATTAGTGTTATCTAATTTAACACTAAATTTTTTCATATATTTTGGTAGATTAAATCCAGTTTCTTCCCAACACTCACGATATAAAGCTTCTGTACCATTTTCATCCCAATCTAAATATCCAGCAACTAAATTCATTTTACCTTGCTCACTTGGTTCACACGAATTTCTACCCCTAGCTGATGCCAAAATATAAGGTATATTATCTTTATATAATATAATTACACCAACAACAGTTACACTTCTAGATTCCCAGACGATTCTATCATCAATATTGTGTGGTGTGTTAGGTGTATTTTTAAATTTCATAGTTTTTTCATTATATTACAAAGATACAAAAAAAAATCAAATTAAAAATACGTTTCTCAATTTTAATATATAATATATTAAAATGAATTAAAAGCATGAAAATAAAAAGATTTAAAGAATTAAACGAAGCCGATACAAATCAAATACCTGATACACAACTACATAAATATTTTAAATTTTATAAAATGTGGTGTGATGAAAATGGTATAGAATATGACTTTGCTAATACCTCTCAGAAAGAGATTATTGCTAAAGGTATCCAATATGCTGAAGAACATAATCTACCAAATATGTTTTATTATAAAAGTGATGAATGATACAATATGATTACCCAATTCAAAATATTTGAGAATAAATCGCCTGATTTACGAATTATGACACATTGGGTTAAGTGTGTTAGAGATTATCCAGAAAAAGGTAAAAAAATATTTAATGAGGGTGAGGTTTACGAAATAGACGGAATGTTTGGAGATCCTCAGAGAGCAATAGAGGAATTTGGAATAGAGGATGGAATGCCACTAGATTGTATTTCTTTCGTATCAATAAAAAAAAATGAGAATAAAACACATCATCTGACTCCTCTTTATACTTTTAAAGTTAGTCCAAAATATGAATTTACTAGTAGTGTTGTTGATGTTTTGGGCTCTTTTAATGATTATTTTGATATATTAACTAAAGAAGAATTAGAATATTATAAAAATATTGAAAAATACAATTTATGATAACTTTATTTAAAATATTTGAAAAAATATCAGAACTTGATTGGAAACTATTAGATGCTATCGAATTTGACAATAGAGTAGATAAAGTTGATAAACTTGTTAAACGAGGTGCTAATGTAAATATTATATCTCCAGAAACTGGTTGGTCACTTCTTACATCTGCTATTGAAAGAGATAGAATAGATATACTAAAATATTTATTAAAAAATGGTGCGGATGTGAATCTTATAGATAATAATGGATTAACTTCATTATTCTATGCTGCTGATCATGAATCACTTTCATCTTTACAATTATTAATAAATGCTGGTGCGGATTGGTATATAAAAGATAAATATGGCGATTATTTCATTGATAATTTATCAGAAGAACTAGAAAAAATAATTTCAGAAGATTATCCTGAAAAATACGAAGAATATTTGATAAGAAAAAAAGCAGATAAATATAACATATGATAATAGAATTTAAAATATTTGAAAAGATATATCTCAAAAACATAATACCTGGAAGGATATATAGAATTGGTGAATTTATTATCGGAGATATGGGATATAGAATAACTATACCATTGGCTAGGTTATTAGATTGTGATGAAGGTAAGAATATACTAACTATCAAAACATTTTTAAAAGAAACAAATGAGGAACACATATTCGATGTTCATAGAAGTTTTATAAAAAATATAGCATCGCCAGAAGAAATAATACAATTTGAACATTATGAAATGATGAAAGATGCAAATAAATATAATTTATGAAATATATTAAGACATATGAAATAATAATGGGACATTTTACAGATGAATTAAAAGAATTTGTGCTGATAGAAAATAAATATGGAATATTTATATATCAGGTAGACAAAAAATGTTATAGTACGAAACTTTTATTTTTTTCGAATTTGATTGATAATAATTTTAATATAAATAAAGATGATTTATTAAAAACAAAGGGATATTTTTACAATATTTCAAAAGTATTAAATTTTAATGATAATATTTTATATCAAAGTGATAATTTAGAAGAAGTTATAGAATATGTTCAACAAATAAAAAATATGGAAAAATATAATTTATGAAATATCTAAAGACCTACGAAGATAAATATCAATTTAAGATTGGTGAATATGTTTGGAGTACTGCTTTTAATAAAATGTATAAAGTTGTTGATATTACCGATAGAACATTATGGATTGAGGATGATAATGGATACCGCGCAGAATTTTTAAAAAAGGACTTTATTCCAGAAATTGACTATAATATGTCAAAATATAATTTATAATGTCAATAAATCTAAAAGAACTTGAGGATAGACTAGATAAAGCACTCTCTAATGAGACACCGAGCTCATTAAAAGATTGGATATTTCAAAACCGTGAACAAATTTTACATAATTATGTGTGTGTGGTTCCGTTTACTTATTTAGAGATTCATAAAGATGAGGTTTATGGTTGTTGTCCCTCTTGGATGAAAGAATCCTATGGTTCTACAGATAATCTTAAACAAATTTGGAATGATGAGATAGCAACCAAGACTAGAGAATCTGTACTGAATGGCTCATATAGTTATTGTGATAAAAATAATTGTCCACATTTATCTAAATTAATTTATACTGAAATGCCGTCAGAGGTTTTTATCGAAAAAAAATTTTTTAATACTAAAAAAGGACCTATAAGATTGAATTTATGTTTTGATAAAAGTTGCATTTTGGCTTGTCCTAGTTGTAGAAAAGAAATTTTAATGTCAGATGATAAAGAAGTAGAAGAGATTAATAATATTATGAAAGATGTTTCTGAGGTTTTTAAAGAATCTGTTACAACAATCTACTTATCAGGTACTTCTGAACCTTTTGCGTCTAAGACATATAAAAATTTCTTAATTAATTTTAATAGAGATTATTTTCCCAAATTAGATATTATTCATTTACATTCTAATGGTTTATTATTAGATGAAGAGATGTGGAATAAAATTCAGAAATCTCATGAATATATTAAAACTATTGAAATTAGTATAGATGCTGCAACAAAAGAAACTTATAAAAAAGTAAGAGGTGGAAATTGGGATAAATTAATTGAAAATCTTAGGTTTATCAGTTCTATTAAAACAATAGCAGAAAAAAGATTTTCTTTTGTTGTTCAAGATACAAATTATAAGGAAATGGAAATGTTTTATAATTTAATTAGTAATTTACCTCATAATACTAGATATAATATTTATTATGGTAAAATATTAAATTGGGGTACATATTCAGAAGAAGAGTACATTAATAAACAAATTTGGAATGAAAATCACACTCAATTTAATGATTTTTTAACAGAATTATCTAAAATTGCCGGTAAACCTAGAATATTTACAAATCTAAACGATATTATCGATAAATATAAATTAATGCCGAAGCCCAATAAATTTATTTAGTTAAAGAAAACAACTACATCTTTAGTGTAGTTTGATGAATTTGACTAAAGATCACATTTTTAAATTAATATATATTTAACTATAAATAGTTTTAAATAGTTCTTTGATATATTAATTTAATGGCTTCCACCTATAAACCTTGGTGGAGTAAGATTAATTAGGTTTTAATTGACAATATATGCGAAAACCAAGCCAGTCAATTAAAGTTATAAACTAAAAATAAATATTGGATGCTAAAGACATCTAATTTAAAAATATTTTTTTTGATGTTTTAACAACATTATCGTGTGGAACGCACGATTACGAACGTGGAGCAAAAATAAGACCTCATTAGAGGCATAAGCTACGAAACGTTTAAAAAGAGAAATCATTTTGATTCCGAAACTACGATACTTTAGTGTCGTAGTAGTTCATTTAATTCTTTTTATATATACCATATTATAAAAAATAATCATAATAAAATGGCAAGAAATGTTAAAAAGAAAGGTTTAACTGGGCATAAAAATAGAGGTAATTCTGTAAAAAGAATTAATAGAATAAATAAAAATCACGAAATTTTAAAAGAATTGAAAGAAACAACTAAATGAAGTACATTAAATATTTTGAAAATATTGAAGATATGAAGGTTGAAGTTTTAACTTCAGATCAATTTGAAAAATTATATTTTAAAATTTATCCTAATCAAGTTGATTTAAGTTCGATAATTAAATATTTTGATTGGAATAATTTAAGTTCTATTTTTTCTACACCGAAACATAGTGAATCTATAAGATTGATAACTGCATATAATGATAAAGATATACTAGGAATCTGTTTTTTTGCTTGGTGGGAATTAAGTAATCAATATTCTATATCTTATGTATCAACGAATAAAAATTATCTAAGAAGTGGAATTTCAAAAAAACTTTTAGACAAAACATTTCAATATTTTTCAGAAGCCTATCCAGATGAAGAATTAAATTTTTCTGGCTATTCAATTGATGGTTGGAAATATTTACATAAAAATGTTGTTGAACTTGCTAAAAAGTATAATATAAAACTTAAAGAAAGAGCAATACATTATGTAACCGACTGGAATGATGAAAAACGACATTTATACGATAAAAGCAGAGAAGAAATAAATAAATTATATGGATATGAATATTATCCATATTAAAATATAACTTATAAAAATGAAGTATATCAAAGAATTTAAATTAATTAAAGAAACTGGTGAATGGCCAAGAGGTGTTGATTTACAACATGTTTTAAATAATCCTGATGACGATGATGAAGCATCAATGTGGATCACTCTATTATACGATTTAGTTAATATGGTTAAAAATGGCTTGAATAATCCTAGTATTTTTGAAATTATAGATATTAGAGGATTTGATTTATATACTGGACCTTATGCAATTGTAAAAATATTTGGTAAAAGATATAAAATATGGAATAATTTTGAAGATGAACTTACAATAGCTGATTTTCCAATTAATAATATGGATAAAGATTTGACCACGCTCGATTATAGTGAAGGTGGTTTTCGAGGACATGCAGACGAAATTGCAGGTTTATTGAATGAAATAGAAGAATATGGAAGTATAGAACTTTATTTAGATACTAAAAAATACAATTTATGAGATATATCAAAACATACGAAGAATATTCTAAAACTGATAAATATTATTTAGCTCAAAAACTAATTAAAATTATTGAAAGTTTAGGTTTTAAATGTAGACTTTATGATTCTGATTATCATATTGGAAGTTCACGTTCTGATTTTTTGGAATTTGATTATAAAGGTGATTTTAGATTTGCTATTATAATAAAAGAAATTTCTAATCATCTTTTTTTAGAAATAAAAACATCTTCAAGAGTTTATGATGATAATATTGTAAATATAATTAATGCTTTACCTGAATATTTTAGTACGATTAATGGTATTAATAGTCTTGAAATTGAAGAACCATCTCTAAGAATATTTTTTGGATTAATAGTTGATAGTGTTGAAAATATAATCAAAAGATTAGCAATAAAAGACATTAAAGAAAAAATAGAAATATTTATAAACACAAAGAAATATAATTTATGAAATATATTAAAACATACGAAAAATTGACAGATGGGGTTACAGCGCGGTATAAGGAAATATTTGATCCAACACCAAAATTAACTTCAGAGGAAAAAGAATTAATGAGTAAGGTTAGATATACTATGAATAAATTTTGGGGAGGTAATTGTTGTGGAGTTACAAAAAATAGAGACAAAAATCATTCAGATTATAGATTTTCTATATATGTTCCAAATTATCTTCAAAAAGATAAAATTAAAAATTGGGAATTAAAGATGAAATATTGGATAAAATTTATGAACGAAATCGGTACAATAAAACAATATGATCATTATGATTACGATTATTTATTAAATGAAGAACAAATGAAAGAGATCGTATCAAGGACTAAATATATAGATACTATCATTGATGCTGAAAAATATAACTTGTAAGAGATCACCTGAATATAATATATAGTATATGGCTTTAAAAGTAACATTTGATGGTGAAAATAAATTAATTACTATTAATAGTGGTGTAACCGATATTGATGTAGGGATTGATATATATTATGAATGGAAAAAGTGGGTTTTAGAAGGTGACAATTCAAAATATTTAGCAGCATTTCGTGCATTTGGTGGTGATCCAACAACTACTAATCAGACTGCACCTAATTATTACTTTTTAACAAATGGTTGGATTGTTAGAGCACAAGATTTAACTTTATCTGTAAATTGGAATCTTTATTCAGATGATTATGATTCACCATTTGAGAATATAAATTCTACTATTCTATCTAAAAATTCTGATATACCTGGCATTTATGAAGTTAATAATTCATTAACTGGTATAACTCTTACTTTATCAGGTATGAACAATACAATAAATGAGATTGATACCAATGTAGTAGATCTGAGTTTAGATGTAAAACATATTCTAGGTCTAGTTCAATCAAATTTCAGATTATCAGATCATGTATACGATTCTGGTAATAGATTAACATCAGTACTAATTAAAATTTATTATAATAAAGATGATTGTAATAATGATGTTAATGCATTTGCTACATATACAATGAATTCTACTTATGATGTTGATGGTTTATTAGTTGATTATAAAGTTGTTAAAAATTAACTATGCCAAGTAGCAATCATATAGCATTAAATTTAGTAACAAAAGGTATTTTTGATACCGTTGCTCTTACTACAAAGGGTATGATTGTCTTACTTTTTGAAATTGTATTTAAAAAAAGAGGTGGTAGTCCTGCAAGAGCACCATTACAATTTCAAAAAGAAGAAGAAATGTATCAGGAATTATTTAAATATCCTGAAGAAGAAATAGATTATATTAAAGTATATGTGGATTGGAGTAAGAAAAAATCAACTAAAATAGTAGAAGCATCTTTAATTCAAAAGAAAATAGAAGCACAAATATTAGAAAAAACGGGTAAGAATATAAAAGTCGAATTAACAAAAAAGCCTGATTAAATCAGGCTTTTTTCATTAAAATGAATCAAATTTCTTGATTTCAATTTTAGGAGGTTCATCTGCAGTTTCTATTTCTTTGTTTATTTCATCTTTATTTATTTCTTCCTTATTCACTTCTTCCTTTACTGATTCTAAAATTGAATTTTTAATTTTTAGCATTTCTTTTTTTTGTTCTTCAATTTTTAATTCTTCATTTAGCTCATTTATTTCGATTTTAGGCTCAATTTTAGGTTCAATTTTAGGTGAGTTTTTTGTTTCTGGTTTAGATTCTATCTTAGCTTCAACTACTGAAATTTTAACTTTTTGTTTAGTTTCTTGTTGAACCTCAGAAATTAATTGTTCTAAAGTTACATTTGATTTTGTTTTAATCTCAAATTGATCTTGCCATACAGGAAAATATAAATCTTCAGATATGATTTCAAATTTAATTTTTCCAATGTTACCTTTTTCATATAAGGTTAATTCAGGTATATTAAATTTACATATATCATTTTCAATCTTACCAATTAAAAAATAATTTTTATTTTCAGTTGTAGTTAAAATAAGTCTTGGTTCGATATTATTGGTATCAACACCTTCAGTATTTATTTTGAATTTTAGAATATCATTCTCTTTATTATTGTAAAATTCCATAATGATTAAATTCTTTTTTGATATATATAAATATTTTTTCTTCAAAAATCATAAATATTTTCCAAAAAATAGCACCTCATAAATTATATATACAAAATATATGTCAGATTGTAATCTTTTTTTTAGTAATTCCTTAGTAAATGATGTATCATCTAAGTATTGGGTATATTTTAGTGATATAAGTGGTCACACTTTTGGAACAACTGATGCAATCATTGTTAATGATGGTAATGGTAATCCTGTAACTGGTTATTTATCAGGTAGAACTGAAATTAGTTTTACTTTTAATTACACTGGAAATACACAAGGTGGTAGAACACCAAATACAGATGCAAATATTACTGCGGTTTCTATAGGATTAGATTTAGGTAGATATGCAATATCAACTGGAATAATAAACTCAGGTTCAACTTCAGTATTATTAACCTCAGATAGAGATTGGAGTAATTATTCTGGTACAACAGGAGCAACTTCTGGTACCTCAGGTAGTTCTGGTAGCTCAGGCTCATCTGGAACTAATGGTACTTCTGGCTTATCTGGTGATAGATATTCTACTCTATCATCTAATGAAATTACAATACCAATAGAATCAGGTGTTACTATATCATTTACTGGTGGAACTGGATTGGCATATACGGTTGGACAAAAAGTTTTAATTGCACATGATCTAAGTAATAATTTTGAAGCTGAAATAGATTCTTATGATATTACAACTGGTGAATTTGTTGTTGTATCACTAAGTACAATAGAAGGCTCAGGCACCTATGATAGTTGGGAAATAAATTTGGGAGGTACTGTTGGCATTGCTGGTTCATCAGGTAGTTCTGGCTCATCAGGTACATCAGGTAAATCTGGAGCCTCTGGTACATCAGGAACAGATGGAACTTCAGGAACAGACGGAACCTCGGGTAGCTCAGGTTCATCAGGCTCTTCTGGTGATTCGGGTACGGATGGTACCTCAGGTAGTTCAGGTAGTTCTGGCTCATCAGGTACATCAGGTAAATCAGGAGCTAATGGTACATCCGGAACAGATGGTACAAATGGAACCTCTGGTACAAATGGAACCTCAGGTTCATCAGGAATCAATGGAACCTCAGGAAGTTCAGGAGCCAATGGAACCTCCGGTAGTTCAGGTTCATCAGGTAGTTCAGGTTCATCAGGAACCAATGGTACCTCAGGTAGTTCCGGTACTAATGGAACCTCAGGTAGTTCAGGAACCAATGGAACCTCAGGTTCATCAGGAATCAATGGAACCTCAGGAAGTTCAGGAGCCAATGGAACCTCCGGTAGTTCAGGTTCATCAGGTAGTTCAGGTTCATCAGGCACGAATGGTACCTCAGGTAGTTCCGGTACTAATGGAACCTCAGGTAGTTCAGGAACCAATGGAACCTCAGGTACTAATGGAACCTCAGGAACCTCTGGTTCATCAGGAACCAATGGAACCTCAGGAAGTTCAGGAGCCAATGGAACCTCCGGTAGTTCAGGTACATCAGGTAGTTCAGGTTCATCAGGAACCAATGGAACCTCAGGTAGTTCCGGTACAAATGGAACCTCCGGTAGTTCAGGTACAAATGGAACCTCCGGTAGTTCAGGTAGTTCAGGCACGAATGGTACTTCTGGAACTTCCGGTAGTTCAGGT
>Ga0172375_10000881_pt1 | contig 48543 bp, 52 predicted proteins | sample LakKiv1m_FD_114537 | JGI IMG/M metagenome (GOLD analysis project Ga0172375, IMG submission 114537) | Freshwater microbial communities from Kabuno Bay, South-Kivu, Congo - kab_092012_11.1m | ecosystem: Environmental > Aquatic > Freshwater > Lake | place: Democratic Republic of the Congo... | reverse complement strand
GCAGTTATTTTAATATTGGTTTTAATTTATTGGCCTAAAGGAATCTTAGGAAATATAAAGTACGAATAACGGGATAGTTTCCTTTTGAAAAGGAAACAAAATACTAAACGTTTCCTTAAAATAAGGAAACTATTGTGCACTAAGAATGCACAAAATTAACGAAAAGTGTGCACTTGTAATGCACAATTTATAAATTTATTGGTAATATTATATTTATGGATAAGGCATATTTACAAAAAATAGTTTTGGATCAACAACAACGAATGGTTGATTTTTCATTGGGCTACGAAAGAGAAAGATTAAGCACCCCTGATAATTTTGCGAAGCTTAAAATTAATATTGTTGTTACTGGGCCCAGACGTTCAGGTAAATCCACATTTCTTTTACAATGGATGAATAAATATTATAAAAACAAATTTTATTATTTTGATTTTTCTGATGATCGACTTATAGATTTTGATACTTTGGATTTTCAACAACTTTACGAAATTTTTTTAGAACTTTATGGCGAAAGAAATACTTTTTTCTTTGATGAAATACAAGGAAAACCTAATTGGAACAAATTTGTTAATAGGCTATACGAATCGGGAAAAAGATTTTTTATAACTGGTTCAAATGCGGAGTTATTAAGCAAAGAAATATCAACATACCTTACAGGAAGACATTTAGATATAATAATTTATCCATTTTCTTTTAAGGAATTTGCAGGTTATTACAAATTTAATGAGGATATAAGAACCACTATGGGGAAAACCACGGCAAAAAAACTATTTATTAAATATTTGGATATTGGTGGGTTTCCTGAAGTGGTTGTATATGATACAAAAAATATTTTAAGTGGAATATATAATGATATATTAAATAAAGATATTTTAGTCAGATATTCAATAGGTGATGAATATATATTTAAGAAAATAGCGTTATATTTAATATCTAATATAGGTAATGAGTATTCATATACTGCATTAAAAAACAATTTTAATTTGGGAAGTACGCACACAGCAAAAAATTATGTATCGTATCTTTGTAACACTTACATTCTTTTTGAATTAACAAAATATGATTATTCATTAAAAAAACAAGAATCTGCGTCAAAGAAAATTTATTGTATTGATCAAGGACTAGTAAATGTGTTTGCCTTTGCATTTTCTGAAAACAAAGGTAGATTATATGAAAATATAGTTTATATTGAGTTATTAAGACGAAATAAAACAATATATTATTGGAAAGATAAATATAATCGTGAGACTGATTTTATAATTTTAGATAAAAACAAAGTTGTTGAATTAATTCAAGTTTGTTTTAATCCTTACGACGTCAAAACTAAGAATAGAGAAGTTGTGGCATTACAAAGTGCAATGGATAATTTTAAATTGAGTGAAGGAATTATATTAACCGATGATTATGAGGCGCAAGAGAAAATGCAAAATGGTAAAACAATAAAATATATTCCTTTATGGAAATGGTTATTAATGAAGTGATATGTTATGTCAGAGAAACAAAGATGGTTTAATTATAGAAAAGCAAATAGTGATTTTCCCAAAGTGAGAAAAATAGAATTAGATTTAATGTTGGATTATGTTAATGCTAAGAAAGGAGAAACTATTTTGGAATGCGGAACAGGCAATGGATATTTAACATTTCCTTTAGCAAAGAAAGTTGGAAAAACAGGTAAAGTATATACTTATGATGTAACAAAAGATAATTTGAAATCAGTAGTTGAAAAAAACAAAATAAAAAAATTAAATATAATCGCAAAAGAACAATCATTAGATTATAACTTTGATTTGCCAGATAAAAGTATAGATAAAATTGTTTCTATTGCAACATTTCATCATTATGATAATACAAATAAGAAAACAGGGTTAAAGGGTAGATTAAAAGCAATGAAAGAATTTTATAGGTTATTAAAACCAAATGGAAAATTAATTTTAGGTGATGTTTGTAATAATACTGACTCGCAAAAATATTTTTATTCTATTAATAATCCAATTTATTGTAGCCCTTCAGGGCATCCTCATGAGTTTATTGATAAAATAATAATTGAAGATCTTTGTATGAAATCAAAATTAAAATTATTAAAAATTGAATATAAACAAACTCCTTGGGTATTTAAGGATGAAAAACAAGCAAAAGAATTTTTGCATACGATTCATAATGCTAAATGTAGCAAAGAAGAATCATTGAAACACGCAAAGAAATATTTAAAATATAAAAAATCAAAAAATAGTGTTAGTTTAGGTTGGAGTTTAATTTATTTTATTGCCGAAAAGAAGTGAATTACATGTTTGGAATTAAAAAGAAAAAAGAAATAATACTTTACACAAGAAACATAAACAAAAAGTTTGGTGAAGTGCAAGCATGTGATTCAATTGATTTAGATGTTGAGCGAGGAAAAATCACTGCATTAATTGGCCCAAACGGTGCTGGCAAATCAACATTGTTTGAAATAATATCTGGATTACAAAAAGAAGAATCAGGAACAATTCATTACAAAGGCAAGGATATTTCTAAATTGCCCGCATACAAAATAGGCGAACTAGGAATAGGAAGAACATTTCAGCAAGTTAGATTATTTAGGAATTTAAGTTTAGCAAATCATTTAGAATTTGCAATTAATGATGATGATGAATTATTTTTCAAAAATATTTTTGCTAAAACAAAAGTAAAAGAAGAACTATTAAGAAAAGCATTGGATTTAGTTGGTTTAGATAAAAGAGAAGATACTTATGCCCATAATTTAAGTTATGGTCAAAGAAAGTTATTGGATTTAGCAATATGTTTAGCTAAGAAACATGATTTATTAATGTTAGATGAGCCAGTTGCAGGAGTAACCCCAAAACTAAGACAACAAATAAAAAAGATTTTGTTGAATGAAAAGAAAAAAGGAAAAAGCATATTATTAATCGAACACGATATGGATTTTGTTATGAGTATTGCAGATATAATTTACGTTTTGGCACAAGGAAAAATTATTGCAATAGGCAAACCAAAAGAAATAATGAAAAACAAACAAGTATTAGAAGCATATTTGGGTGAAAAATAATGTTATCAATAAAGAATTTAAATTCAGGATATGAAGAATTGCATGTATTAAGAGATGTAAATCTTGAATTTAAAAATGGTGAATTCATATCTATTGTGGGACCTAATGGTTCAGGCAAAACAACAATATTAAAATCTATATTTAATATTGCTAGAGTGTATCAAGGATCACATATACTATTTTTCGGAAAAGAATTAGTTGGATTAAAAACATATGAATTAATTTCACAAGGTATTGCATATGTGCCACAAGGAAGAATAAATTTTCCAGAATTAAATATAGACCAAAATTTATTGTTAGGTAATTATCATATCAAAGATAAAAAAGTTGTGCAAGAAAATCTAAAAGTAGTTTATGAATTCTTTCCCGAATTACATAAATTCAGGCATAAATTAGCATTTGCTTTATCTGGAGGACAACAACAAATGTTAGCAATAGGAAGAGCATTAATGCTACAGCCCAAATTATTATTGTTAGATGAACCATCATTAGGCTTAAGTCCAAAATTAACAAAAGAGTTATTTGTTAAGATAAAAGAAATATCAAGAAAAGGAACATTAGTTTTAATGGTTGAACAGCAAGCTAAAAAAGCAATGGAGTTTACTGATAAAACAGTTGTTATGGAATCTGGCAAAATAAGACTTTATGGTAAGAGCAAAGATTTGCTCAAGGATAAAAAGCTAGGGCACGTCTTCCTAGGCGGGAAGTAATTAATTTAGTCCAAAATATTTTAGTCCAAAAAATTGGACTAACTCTTTATAAACCTATCTGTAGTAATATTATTATGGATCAGATAACTAAAATGAAAAAGAAAGTAAAAATATTTTACGATAGGAAGAAAGAGCTTAGTGAATTTAAAGACTATTTGATAGATTTACAAAAATCTAGGCCTAAACACGTGCTTATTGTTGCGCCAAGAAGAATGGGAAAAACTCATTTAATACAAAAATATATGTTAAATAGTGTTGATGAGAAGATTATTCCAATATATGTTGATTTGTTGTTTATTGACTCTATAAAAACATTGTCGCAAACGATTTATGATCAATTTATTGAAAATTATTCTATAATTCACAAAAAAAGCTTTACAAAATTAATGTCTTTAATTAAAGGAAATATAACTGATTTTTTAGACGCAATAAAAGAAGTAGGAATAGAATTTGGAAATAAAAATGAGGATTATTTGGCATTACGATTTAATCTCAAAAAAGAAGTAAACGAAATTGATTATTTTATAAAAACATTAGATATTATTGAGGATATTTCAGACAAAAAGAAACTTAAAATAGTTTTGGCAATGGATGAATTCCAAAGAGTAATTGATTGGAAAAATTGGAAAGAATTTGTTGCGGCATTAAGGAGTAATATGCAATATTCAGAAAACACTCAATTAATAATTAGTGGGTCAAAGTCTACATTTATAAAAGAGAATATAATTGCAAAAACAAAACCATTTTGGAAACAATTAATTAGTTATGAATTAATGCCATTTTCAAAAGAGGTAGTAAGTGAGATATTGCAAAATAATAATATAGATAAAAAACTTGCAGATCAATTTAGTATTGATGTTGCAAACATTCCGGATTATGTCATTAAATTGGTTAATATTATGCAGACTGTAAAGAATTATGATGATGCGATAACTAAATTAATAGACCAAGAAAAATATGTATTTGAAGCAATATATGATAAACTAAATACAAAAGATCGTAAGATATTGAAAGTTTTATCTCAATCAGGAAAGCAATTTTCTGATATTGAAAAAGAAGTTCCTAAACCAGCATACAGTTTGAAAAAGTTGCTGGAAGAGGATATTATTACATTGAAAGAAAACAAATATGATATATCTGATCCAATATTCAAGAAAGTTTTGAATAATAAGTAGCTAACATAGTCTAGGAACCTGCTAAAAAGTAGCTTAAGCTTTATAAATCCTATATATCTATATATATTATCTAGTTTTTTGCAATTATTGCAGGGTTGGTGATGTTATGACTAGAACAAACACTACCAAACCCGGTCAAGAGTTAGAAAACTCTGAAGGCTTGGGAATGGAAGAAAAACCAAAAATAAAAAAAGAAGAAATCCATAAAAAAGAACATAAAGAAGAAAAAGCTGTTCCTAAAGTAGATGTAACTAAAAAAATAATCGAATTACACAACGATGGTATACCTACTTCAAAAATTGGTTTGATTCTAAGATCAGAATACAAAATATATAATGTTAAGAAATATGCAGGTAAAACAATAACTAAAATATTATCTGAAAATAAATTAGAAAATGAAATCCCTGAAGATTTATCTGATTTGTTAAAAAGAGCAGTTAAATTGTTAAAGCATATGAAAATTAACAAAAGTGATATGACTTCTAAATTAGGTTATCAAAGAACTGTTTCTAAGATTAGAAGATTAGCAAAGTATTACAAAGCAAAAGGCAAATTGCCAGCAGGTTGGAAATATAGTGATGAACAAGCCGCTATATTGGTAAAGTAAAGGTGATATTATGGCTGATGATAATAAGAAGAGAGCAGTTGTTGATAAGTGGAAGAAAAAGAAAGCATTCAAATTAATTGCTCCTAAACAATTTGGGAATCAAGAGTTTGGTGAAACAGTAAGTATGAAACCAGAACAAATGATTGGTAGAACTGTTAAAATAAATTTAAGTATTTTAACTAATCAAATTAGAAATAAAAATACTGAAGCAATTTTAAGAGTATCAAAAGTTGAAGGTAGCAACGCACAAACTGATTTTGCAGGATTTGTTTTGAAACAAGCATTCTTAAGAAGAATGTTTAGAAGAAGAACAAGTAAAATAGAAATTGTTGAAACAGTAATTACAAAGGATGCAAGAAAAATCAGAATGAAATACGTAATTGTAACTTTTGGTAAACAAGAAGTATCAAAAACTAAATTAATTAGAAAAGAATTTTCAGACAATGTTAAGAAATTAGCATCAGAAAATTCAACTGAAAAGTTTTTGGAATTATCTTTGAATACAAAAGAATTGTTTGCGGATAGTTTACAAAAGATGAAAAAAATTGCTCCTATAAGTGCAACTGAAGTTGAAAAAATAAAAGTATTATATAAGTAGGATTATCCTACTTTTTTTATTTTTCTAAAACATTATTTTTTGCCTCTGAGAGGTGGTTAAATGGAATTTAATTTTGATAAAGAAATACAAGATGTTAAAGATTTAATTGATATGTTATTAGGTGACGTAATGATCCCTAAAAATGTCAAAAACATTTTGCAAAACATAGGTATGATAGTTGAAAGAGAAAGTAAGAATGTTGTTAAGCTTTCTGAGGCTATTTATGGTTTGCAGGATATAAGCGAAGACCCTAATTTACCTTTGAATGCCAAGAGTGATGTTTGGCAATTATTAAACAAACTAGAAAAGGTCAAAGAACATTTGAAGTAGTTCTTTAACTTTATTCTTTCTTTTTTTTATTTTTGTTACATATATTTAAAATCTCTTTTGTGCTATTTCTTATAAGGTGAGATTGTGAGTGAAGTAGAAGTTAAAACTGAAGGAATACAATATGTTAATTATGCTGAGTTTTCTAAAATCAAATTAAAAGTTGGGCGAATTTTGAACGCAGAAGATATTCCAGGTAAAGATAAATTGTATAAATTATCTATTGATCTGAATGAAGTTTTAGACTCAGGAGAAAAGAAAATCAGAACATTAGTTGCTGGTTTGAAATTATACTATACAAAAGAAGAATTGCAAAACAAATATGTTATTGTTGTAAGCAATTTAGAGCCAAGAAAATTAGGGCCATTTACATCTAATGGCATGCTGTTAGCTGCATCACAGCCTTTAGGTGATGGAACAGAGAAAGTATCTTTACTAATGCCAGATAAAGATATCGCTTTAGGCTCAGATATCTATTAAAGATATCTCTATTTTTTTATTTTAAACATAAAAACCAAAGCCATAATTTATAAACCTATTTATACATTATATATTAAGGATTAAGAGAAAATGGAACAAAATGGAACAAACAAATAGTTTTAAAATTAAGATATTTATTAAGCCTCATTCCCAAAAGAATGAGTTTATTGGTTATGACATTGAGAAAGGTGCATTTGTAATTAAAATTAAAGCACCTGCTTTTGAAGGAAAAGCTAACACTGAGCTTTTAAAGTTCCTAAAGGAACTTGATATTAACGCAGAGATTTTACAAGGAAAAACCAGCCATTTTAAGGTGCTGCTTGTAGAAAATACAAGAAAGGCAGTATCTCTATTTGTTCCTAAATTCTCCAATCCATAAAAATATAAAGGAGAATATTTATGGCACAGTTGAAAGTTTCTTCCATTGTGAACAAAACATTTCAACAGATACCACAAATATCTTCATAGATGTAGGAGAGATATTTATGGCAAAAACATACTTAAATCAAGCAAAATATATTATTAGACAGTCTTTTGAGATCAAAGGTGTTGTAGACAAACACGATATAATTGGCGCTATTTTCGGTCAATCTGAAGGACTAATTGGTGAAGACCTAGACATAAGAGAACTGCAAAGTGCAGGAAAAATAGGTAGAATTGAATTAGAATTAGCTTCTGAGAAAGGAGTAACTAAAGGAACATTAACTATCCCTTCTGGAGCAGATATGGTTGAAACAGCTATATTAGCCTCAACAATCGAAGTTGTAGATAAGGTAGGTCCATGTGATGCATTTTTCAAAACTGATGCTATTGAAGACACAAGAGGTAACAAAAGAAAACTAATTGTAAACAGAGCAAAAGAATTATTAGCAAACATTTTGAACGAAGAAATCCCAGATAGTTTGGAAATAACTAATGAAGTAAGATCAGATATTCAAACTGCTAAAGTTGTTGCTTTCGGAGTAGACAAATTACCTGCTGGTCCAGCTGTAGAAGACAGTGATGAAGTAATATTAGTTGAAGGAAGAGCAGATGTTCTAAACTTATTAAAATATAACATTAAAAATGCAATTGCAATGGGCGGTTCAAAAATACCTCCAAGTATAGTTGATTTGTCAAAAAAGAAAACAATTACTGCATTTTTAGATGGAGATAGAGGCGGAGCATTAGATCTGAAAAAATTATTGCAGATTGCAGAAATAGATTTTATTGCAAGAGCTCCTGCAGGATTGGAAGTTGAAGAATTAACTAAGAAACAAATCTTAGCTGCTTTAAACAAAAGAATACCTGTTGAACAAACAAAACAAAATGGCGAAATAGATTTATCTGAAAAATATTGGGAAGATGATTCTAGAGATTTGTTTAATGAATTAGATATTGAAGTGCATGAAAAAACTGACGAAAAAACAACATTTGCAAATACATATTCTAATACATCAAATACTCAAAGTAATTATCAATCTAATTATCAGAATAATAATTATCATTCAAATTACCAAAATAATTATCACAATAATAATAGAAGCAATTATCAAGGTAATAGATATGATAATAGAGATAATAGAGACAGAGACAATCGAGATAGTAGATATAATAATAGGCCTACTTATCACAACAAATATGAGCCTATAAAAGATTTTGAAAAAGAATACAAACCTGAATTTGCTCATGATATGAAGGCACAAGAAAAACCTGTTGAACAAATGACAAAAGAAGTATTTAATGATGTAAAACCTGAAGCTATTAGCCATGAAAAACATGTTGAAAAAACTTTACAAGAATCAATTTCTAAATCAAGAGAATTTGATAAAAAGATTGTGAGCAAATTACCAGAAAAAGATCCATTTGAAACATATCCTTTGGATGTAAAGAAAAATATGACTGAAATAAAAAATACTTTTAATGCAAGATTCTTTGATAAAGATGGAAAAATGTTAGAAGAATCAAAAGTTAAAGATATTTTGAAACAAGTTAAAGACCAAAAGAATTGCTCATATCTTTTGTTTGATGGGATAATAACTAAGAGATTAGTTGAATTATCAAAGAGCAGAGGAGTATTAGCGGTTATTGGATCAAGAAAAGGTAAAATGGACAAAGTAAAAGGAATCGACGTTTTTGAATTTGACGCATAATTAAATAAAAAAATATGAGTTTATCTCATATTTTCTTTTTCTATTTTTATTTCTTTTCATTCTAATTTTATTATAATTATTTATTAGTTAGGTCCCATAGTTCAGTTGGATAGAATGAAAGCTTGCGGAGCTTTTGACCAGGGTTCGAGTCCCTGTGGGATCATTGAACATTTGCAAAATGTTCTAAGGCCAAATGGCCTTGGTTTATATTATTTTTCTTTCTTTGGACAGGCGGTGTACTTACTTTCTTTTTCTAAAAGAAAGAAAGGCCTCGTTCGAGTCCCTGTGGGATCATCAAAAGCTATTTATATTATAAAGATATTATTTAATTGATAATATGGTAAAAGAAAAACAAGAAGTTGAGATAATTCCTTGGAGTCATGCATTTGGTTTGAAAACTCATGCCGAAGTTGTGGCATATGTTAAATCACTTCCAAAGAATTCTTTTGTGGCGATTGAAGCAACTCAAGAAATGTTAGATAAATTAAGTGTTATTAATTATAATTCTATTTCTAAATTAAATATAGGTATGCAATCATTATTAGAATTAGTTATTGTTTGTAGAACAAGAAATATAGCTATGATTCCTATTGAAAGAAGAACATCAGATGTTATAATGAATACAAATAGAAGATATAAATTAGATCCTAAAGAGTTCCAAATTAAATCTGCACAAGCAATAAAAGTAAGAGATCAGTTATTATCTTCAAGAATTGCAAATTATTTAACAAAGAATCCAAAAGTAAGAAAATTGTTTGTATTAACTGGTGGAGTTCATGCAGCGGCTATTGCAACCGATTTAGAATATTCTGGTTTTAATTCTAAAATAAATTATTCTATGTTTTCTGATCCTAATAATGTGGCAAAATTTGTTCGAGTTAATAAAAGAGTAAATGACGAATTAACTAGAGCAAAAGTTGATTGGAGTTTTGTAGATCCATTACAAATGGAATCTATGTTATTAATGGGTAAAATATTAGTGCCTAGTTCTTCTAAGAGTTTAGAAGAACAACATTCTTTAGAAGGATTAAAAAGAACAGTAAGGGAAAAACGACAATTAGATATTAGGAAAACACAAGAACGATTAAGAACGCGACCTAAGTTAAGATAGATCATAAAAACAATTTATTTGTTGTAAAGCCTTTCAGAACATAATCTTTATCGTATAGAAGACGGGCAATTAATTCCTTCAGGGTATATGCATCTTTGTAATTGATTATTTCATCAATCTGTTTATCGTCTAAATTTAATTTTGAAAAGAAGTTTTTGCAATACAATCTTTCTGACTCTTGTGATTTTTCAAAATCTTTCTTTTTGTCGTGTAACCAAAAATCATATTTTCGGATTATAGCTTCAAATAATCTTATAGGATGTTTTTCTTTTGCATTAATATTTGTAACTTTGTTTAAACCATTATATTCATGAGTGTATTTTTGGAATGCTAATTGTAATATTGATGATGCTTCAAATACCTTTCTATTTAAACTATGATCATATTCAATTGATAATAATGCATCATAGGTTGCTTTACTACATTTTTTAAATAATTTTATCATTGGTTCAAACTCTTTTTTATGTAAATTTTTTCTTTCTGATATCAAATATTCTTTTGTACTGTTAATGATAAATAGATTTTTGAAACATTGATATATTCTAAGATGTTTTGGAAAATTATGCAATGATAATATATTATGCAGTCTGTCAGCTAATTTAATTTTGATTGCTAATCTTCGTAGTTTCTTTTCTTTAAATTTGAAAAGTTTTGATAATGAGCTATAATAATGATGTCTTTTAAATCTTGTTAACAAAACTAATATTGCCACGATATCTTTTATTTTCTTCTTTTGAAATTTATTATCTGCGAATTTTTTTAATGCGTTATCTTCTAGTTCTTTAGTTATTTTGATTGCGTAGTTATCGAGTATTCTTTTTCCACGATTATCAGACACAATTTTATTTGATGCAGCATACAAATCTACTTTTTCTTCAATATAGTCGTGACTAATTCCTGCACAGAAACAAACTTCATCATTTATTTTTGCATTTTTTAATAGTTCGACAACATTGCAAGGGTGCGAGAATGAATCATCACCATCTTTTCTTTTTGGTAATTGTGCAAAAAGAACACTAGTAATTTCATAAAAATAGCAAAACAAAGGATATTTTTTACAAATTCCATTCAATTCTTTTATACCCTGTTTCTTAGTTACTTTTTGCCAATGTTTTAAAATTTCGAAATTCTTGCTTAAGTACAAAAAATTCATAAATAATTATTATATCGTTTTTATATATTTATTGTTAAAAATAAAAAAAAGATTGAATTGAAAAAATCAATTCAATTCTAAGGATAAACTCTACTTGGTGTTCTAGGGAATGCAATTGCATCTTTAATTGTTTCTAACCCACAGATCCATGAAATTACTCTTTCAACACCCATACCAAAACCACCATGAGGTATTGATCCATATCTTCTTGAATCAAAGTAGAATTCATAGTTTTCTAATTTCTCGCCTTTGTTTAGCAAGTTTTCTTTAATTACTTCTATATTTTCTTCTCTTTGACTTGCACCAAATAATTCTCCATAGCCTTCTGGGCCAATAACATCAAATCCTTGAACTGTTTTTAGATCTTCTGGTTTATTTATTGTTTCAGGAGATTCTTTCATATAGAATGCTTTTACTGCTTTAGGATAATCTGTAACAATAACTGGCGTATCATATAATTCACTTAATCTATCTTCTTCAATAGTTCTCAAATCTTTTCCCCAATCAATTTCAAAATTGAATTTATCTTTCAATAATTTAATTGCTTCTGTGTATGTAATTCTTGGAAATTCTTTTGCAACAGTTGCTTCTAAAGTTTTAGTATCTCTTTCTAAAATAATTAATTCTTCTTTATTGTTTTCTAAAACTTTTTTTATAATATGTTTCATTAAACTTTCAGCATGGCCTTGCAATTCTTTAAAGTTACACCATGCAACTTCCATTTCTGCATGCCAATATTCTGTTAGATGTCTTGATGTAACTGATTTTTCTGCTCTAAATGATGGTGCAATACAATATATCTTTTCCAATGCAAACATTGCTGTTTCTGCATGCAATTGCCAAGTTTGTGCTAAGTAAACTTTCTTTCCAAAATAATTTACTTCAAATACAGATGACCCACTTTCTCCTGCAGCACCTAATATTTCTGGACTTTGGAATTCATAGAATCCTTTAGATCTAAAATATTCATGAATTGCTCCAAATACTGTTGAACGAATTTTCATAATTGCAGTCATTTTTCTACTTCTTAACCATAAGTGTCTTCGATCTCCTAACAATTCTTCATTCAAATCTTTGTTTATTGGAAAATCTTCTGCAACATTTAATATTTCTAAAGATGTAGCTTGTAATTCTATTCCGCCAGGCGCTTTTGGTTCTTCTTTTGCTTTTCCTTTTACTATAATTGATGATTCTGTTTTTAATTTATCTGCGTCTTGAAAATCAGGGGAATTATCATTCAAAACAACTTGGATTATACTATAAGAATCTCTTACAACAATGAATATTTTATCTTTCATTTTTCTTATTCTGTATACCCAACCTTTTATTTCGTATTCTTTTCCTATTTCTTTTTCTTTGAAAACTTTGTCTATGTACATTTCAATTCCCCCTTTGGTACATATATGGTGTAGATGTATTTATTTGTATTCCGTGCAAAGCGTGCAGGATCCCAAAAACCCTTTACATGATTTAAACAGTAAAGCGTTTACGGAAAACCAAAGCCATGCATGGCTTGCAGAATATAAAATTCTGCATACGTCCCGTGCAGGATTCGAACCTGCGACCTCTCGATTAACAGTCGAACGCACCACCGCTGTGCTAACGGGACTTAATTAGAGAAAACAATGCAAATTATTGGCGATTATTGTCTAAAGCTGATTTTGAAAATGAGTAAATTTCTGAAGTTTGTTTTGCTTTAGTCATAAAAATCACATTTCATTCAAATAATATAATTTGCACCTTTGTTTTTATAAATCTTCTCTATATATTATTTGTGTGATTATTTATGGCAGTTAAACCATTAGTTAGAACAGTAGCAACATTGAGCTATAGGCCATTAGAGTTATACACTATTTTGGGATTATTATTTTTAGCAATAATTTTGCCCATAACAATATTAAGTAAGAAATTAGAATTTAAAGAAAGAATAAAAAAGAAAAATAAAGCCAAAGCTTTATTTCAAAGTAATTAATTTAGGTTTTTCTTTTTCTTGTTTTAACTTTGGTAAAGTGATCTTTAATACGCCATTGTGAAAATCACATTTTGTTTTGTTTGCATCAACACTTGAAGGCAAAACATATCTTCTGTAAAAACCAGAGAAGCTTCGCTCTTGCGCAAAAAAGTTTTGTTTCTCATGAACTCTTTCATTTTTCTTTTCTGCATTAACTTCCAAAAAATTCTTTTGAACATTTATTTTAATATCTTTTTTATCGATACCTGGCAAATCTATATTTACTTCTAACTCTTTACCCTTATCTTCTATATCTGTATTAGGTAAATGCAAAGGCTTGAAAAAGCTCTCAAAAGGATTTGCAAAAAAATCATCTTTCATATTAACTAAATCATATTTATTATCTTTATGCTCTTTTTTCATAGGTAATTTCTTACTTTTTTTAATCATAACATCATCTCCTAAACTAGATAGTAATAAAATTAATAAGGGATATACGTATTTGATGTTTAAATACTTTACTGTGATAGGGTTGTGCGCTGAATCGATTACCAAATGGTAACTGATCAGTTACTAAACTGTAACTGTTTTTATTTCTATTTTTTGTTTACTAAAAAGTAAACGATCGTTTACAAAAAGGTAAACAATATATACTTGTTGATGTATATATAGTTATGAAATTAGATTTTGATAATCCTACGTTAAATATATTTCTAAATAATCCTCAACAAGAATATTATTTAAGAGAACTAGAAATCAAACTTAAACGTAATCCAAAATTATTATTTAAAGATTTACATTATTTTATTGAATTGGATATATTAGTAGTAAAAAAATATGCAAATATAAAGAAATATAAATTAAAAAAAGATTCAGAATTTGTGAAATCATTACAGAGAATGTGGATTTTATATTTGTTGAAACCATTAATTAATGTATTAAAAAATAAAGTAGATAAAATAATATTATATGGTAGTTTTGCAAATCAAACTTATGTCTCAATGAGCGATATTGATATACTAGTTTTAACTGATGAACATAGATTAATTGTAAAAGAAGTATCTGATTTAGAACATAAGTTAAATAAAGAGGCAAGTTTTATTACTATGTCGTCATTAGATTATTATAGAAAATTAAAAAATAAAGAAAGTTTTATTAATAACGTTGACTCTAATGGTATTATAGTTTATACGCGGGAACCAAATGAATTTGAATGATTGTCTAGAAAACAATTCTATAAAGAAAGATTTTAGCATTATTTCTAATTCTGAGATGGCTCTCAAACTGGCGGATGAATTCTTAGAAGAAGCAGAGCAAATTTTGGCAATACAAAAATATCGAATGGCGTTTATATCTGCATATTTAGCTAATTTTCATACTTGTAGAGCCTTATTATATTCTTTAGGTTATAAAGAACATAGTCATTTTTGTTTGTATGTTGCTTTAGGTGAACTTTTACAGAGTAATAAAAAATTATTAGTACACATTAATCTCTTTAATAAATATAGAGAAGAAAGAGAACAAGCACAATACAAAGGAAAAGATATTTCATTTTTGCAAGCAAGAAATATAATTATTGATGCAAAAGATTTCCTCAAAGATACTAAAGAATACCTTAAGAAATAATGTAACATAAACATAACTTGTTGGAAATTTACAAACCTTTATAAATATTTTGTTGGTTAACTATTTTTATCTATTTTAATTTGATTTTACAAGGTGATTGTTATTGAACAAAGATTTGAAGGACCAAAAGGAATTGATCAAAGAACAAGAATGCAAGAATTGCAAAGAATTACTAAACAAGATGGAAATCTTAGCACAACAGAACAAGACCTTAGAATCAAAGCTGCAAGACTCAGAGCAGCATAAACTTTACATGCAAGCAGATTTAGAAAATTACAAAAAACATATTGATAAAACATTTGCAAATGAAGTAGAACACGCAAATGAAAAATTATTAAAAGATATATTAAATATAGTTGATGATTTTGAAAGATCATTAACAACTATAAAAGATGTCGAAGATTTGAAAGGCATAACTTTAGTATACAACAATCTAATTAAATTATTACATTCTTACAATATAAAAAAAATTGATTGTTTAGGAAAACAATTGAATGTAAATTATTGTGAAGTTTTATTGCAAGAAGAAAGCGATAAACCAGAAGGAACAGTTATAGAAGAATTACAAAAAGGTTATATTTACAAAAATAAAGTCTTGCGTTTTGCTAAAGTCAAGGTAGCAAAACACATCAATGAAGATAAAGAAAATGGAACGGAGGAGTTATAATGTCAAAAGAAAAAATATTAGGTATTGATTTAGGAACATCAAATTCACAAGCATCTGTTATGTTGGGGGGTAATCCAACAGTTATTCCAAGTGCAGAAGGTGCTACTTTATATGGAAAAGCATTTCCTAGTGTTGTTGCTTTTACAAAATCAGGAGAATTATTAGTCGGAGAACCTGCTAAAAGACAAGCAGTATCTAATCCTGAAGGAACAATAGTTTGGGCAAAAAGAAAAATGGGTACTGATCATAAATTCAAAGTGCATGGTAAAGAATATACTCCTCAACAAATATCTGCATTTATTTTACAAAAAATAAAAACTGATGCAGAAGCATTTTTGGGAGAAAAAGTTTCTAAAGCAGTAATAACAGTTCCTGCTTATTTCAATGATAACCAAAGAACTGCAACAAAAGATGCAGGTAAAATTGCAGGCTTAGATGTTGTAAGGTTAGTTAATGAACCAACTGCTGCTGCAATGGCTTATGGTTTAGGAAAAACAGGTAAACAAAAAATATTAGTATTTGATTTAGGTGGTGGTACATTAGATGTTACTATCATGGAATTAAATGATGGCGTATACAATGTATTATCTACTTCTGGTGATACACAACTAGGTGGATCAGATATGGATAAAACATTAGTACAATACGTAAATGATAGATTCAAACAACAAGAAGGAGTAGATTTATCAAAAGATAAAATGGGGTCTCAAAGAGTATTGGAAGCATGTGAAAAAGCAAAAATAGAATTATCAAAAGTTGGTGAAACAGAAATTAATTTACCTTATATTACTGCAGATGCAAATGGACCAAAACATTTAGTATTAAAAATTACAAGAACTGATTTGGAAAAATTATTAGATCCAATTGTTGAAAGATGTAGAACACCAATAAAAAATGCATTAAAAGATGCTAACTTATCAAAAACTGATATTGATAAAGTAATATTAGTTGGTGGGCCAACAAGAATGCCAAGTGTTCAAAGATTAGTTGAACAGGAATTAGGAAAATTACCTGAAAAAACAGTTGATCCTATGGAATGTGTTGCAACAGGAGCAGGAATCCAGGGTGCTGTTTTAGCAGGAGATATAAATGATATAGTATTATTGGATGTAACTCCATTAACATTAGGTATAGAAACTCTTGGAAGTGTATCAACACCATTAATTGAAAGAAACACAACAATACCTGTGAAAAAACATAAAGTGTTTTCAACAGCGGCAGATATGCAAACAGCTGTAACTATTCATGTATTACAAGGCGAAAGAGCGATGGCTGAAGATAATGTCTCTTTAGGTATGTTCAATTTAACTGGAATTCCTCCCGCACCTCGTGGAATACCTCAAATTGATGTTACATTTGATATTGATGCAAACGGAATATTAACTGTTAGTGCAAAAGATTTAGGTACTAACAAAGAACAAAAAATTACAATAACCGCATCAACAAAATTATCTGAAGACGAAATAAATAAATTTGTGAATGCTGCAAAAGAGCACGAAGCAGATGATAAAAAGAAGAAAGAAGAAATTGATGCAAAAAATACTTTGGATACAATGATTTACACTAGTGAAAAATCTATGTCTGAATTAAATGAGAAATTAGAAGCTAGTGAAAAAACAAAAGTAGAAGATGCTTTGAAAGAAGCAAAAGAAGTATTAGCATCAAATGATATGACTAAAATAAAAGAAGAAACAGAAAAGCTTTCGAAAGTTATGCAAGAAATAGGTTCGGCAATTTATTCAAGAAGTGGAGCAAGTGCTCAAGCACAACAAGGTCCTGATCCATCAATGAATCCAGATAACAATGCAGAACAAGAAGTTGAAGAAGAAGCAGAAGATGTTTCTGAACAAGCATCTAGAAAAACAAAAGAAAAAACAATAGATGCAGAATATACTACATCAAAAAAGTGAAAGGCTTTAAATAGTCTTTTATCTTTTTTATTTTATTTTTAAAATACTAATTATTGTGGTATCATGAGTAAGGATTATTATAAAACATTAGGGGTAAATAAAACTGCAAATGAAGCAGAAATAAAAGATGCATATATGAAATCTGTTAAAAAATATCACCCTGATTTAAATCCTGGCAACAAAGATCATGAGGAAAAATTTAAAGAAATAAATGAAGCCTATGATACTTTAAAAGATTCAACAAAAAGAAAACAATATGATGCCTATGGCTCAGATTATGAACAAGCACAACAGCAACAATACCAACAATATTATTCCAATAGGAACGCTGGGCAAGGGTTTGGAGATTTTGAAAGTATTTTCAAAAATTTTGGTTTTGATTTTGGTGAAGATTTTGGTTTTGGAAATTCAGGATCGAGAAGACAACAACAAACTAGAGCTGCTGATTTACAATATACATTGAAAGTATCCTTAGAAGATGCATTTAATGGAACAAGTAAAAAAATTGATATCCCTACTCAAGAAAATTGTTCTAATTGTAAAGGAACAGGTCATTTAGGAAATACAAAAACATGTACACAATGTCACGGGCAAGGACAAGTAAAAAGAGTAATACAAAGTCCCTTTGGATCAATGGTAACAGTAACTGTGTGCGATAAATGTTATGGTAAAGGAAAAACCTATGATAAAAAATGTGATGTTTGTAAAGGTCAAGGCTTAACAAAAGGCAAAAAAACATTAGATGTCAAAATACCTAAAGGAGTAACACAAGGGACAGTATTAAGATTACAAAGTGAAGGTTTTGAAGATGGGAAATACAAAGGAGATTTATATCTAAAAATTGTTTTTGAGACTCATCCTAAATTTACACTAGAACATTATGATTTATATTCAAAGGAAAATGTAGATCTAATAACTGCTATTTTAGGCGGAGAAATTAAAGTTGATACTTTAGATGGAAAAGCTAATTTGAAAATACCTCAAGGAACTCAGAGTCATACTATTTTAAGAATGAAAGGTCAAGGTATGCCAGAAGTAAATTCAAGTTCTCGAGGCGATCAATATGTTAGAGTTATAATAGAAACACCAAAAGATCTAACAAAAGAACAAATTGAAGCATTAAAAATAATATTTGGCAAAACAAATAAATCTGAACAAAAAGACTTCTTGAAAAAGCTAAAAGATTTGTGGAAGTAACATAATAAATTATATATATAACAATATTATTTATCTAATATGCCTACACTGTTTCATTTATATAATCACATTAAGACTAATGGTTTCAAACACAAACCATTATATGCAATGGGATTTCTAATTTTATTTTGGACTTTGTTTGATGGTATATTACAATATGTTGTTCCTTTAGTTATAACTAGTGAAGGAATTTCAAAAACTATGATGGGGGTAATTATTGGATCCTCTTCTTTAGTAGGGATGTTATTTGATTTGTTATTGTGTAAGATAATTAAGAAACCAAATTTGAGACGAACTTATTTGATAATGTTTGCAGTATGCACATTATTTCCCTTAATATTAATGAGTGCAAAAACTGTTTGGTTGTATGTTTTGGCAATGGCTATTTGGGGAATATATTATGATTTTTTTAATGTTGGCCGATATGAATTTGTTGGGCAATATATTAAAGAGGACGAACACGCATCAAGTTTTGGTGTATTACAAGTATTTTCGTCATTAGGTTATTTGTTAAGTCCTTTATTTGCTGGATTTTTAATTGGAAAAGTTCTAGATGTAAAACCATTTATTGCATCTTGGTTATTCTTGGGATTAGCATTTATTTCATTTATGATTTTGTTGTTGCTATTGTTAAGACAAAGAAAAAGAAATGAAAATTATGTTTCAGAAACATTAAAAGAAATGAACTTTTCATTAAAACCTAAATATTCAGAAATATATATTTGGAAAAGAGTAGGAATATTAATATTGCCTGTTTTATTAGTAACATTAATGATAAGTGTATTTGATGCAATATTTTGTGAAATAGGGCCATTAGTTGCAGAAGGGTGGGTTGGTTTAGGTATATTGGGTAGTTTGTTTTTAGTTGCATATTTATTGCCTTTTGTTTTTGCAGGTTGGTTTATTGGCCCGATAACAAAAAAATTAGGGAAGAAAAAAACAGCAATATGGAGTTTATTATTTAGTGGTTTATTTCTGACGCCATTCTTTTTTATAACGAATCCAATTATATTAATTGTTCTAACTTTATTTTCAGGATTTTTTTTAGCAATTTGTGATCCTGCGAATAGAGCAACATATGCAGATTATGTTTCTGAAACTCCTGAAATAGAAACAGATATTGAAAGTGAAGCTGATTTTGCAACAAACTTAGGTTATGTTATAGGCCCAATTTTAGCTGGTTTTTTAGCAGATGTATTAGGTAATATACCTGCATTTGCAGTTATTGGTGTTTTAGGAATTATATTGGCATTAATATTATTTACAATTACACCAAAAGAAATTAACATTACTTTAGATGCTCCCAAAATAAAAAATACAGTTAATTTAATAAAGAATAAAATAAATTAACAGACGATTTATATAACTTTATAATACAATTATATTATGGGTCGAATTTCCACGTCAGAGGATATTTATTTAGTTGTTTCACATCAAAGCAGTAATTATGTTCCACCAAAAGGTGCAATTGATCCACATAGTTTTTCTTTTTATGCCGGCACAAAAGAACAATTAGATAAATTACATCTATTAAAATCAGATATAGTTTCAGTAAGATTATGCCCCTTATTTTTAAGGTCCGAATTAAAAAGATTTACTAATAAAGAAGCAAGACGGATTGGAGGAATTGGATATAAACTTCATGATTCAATTCTTGGAAAAATTGCAGAAACAAATACTTACTTTCCAAAAGCGAATGTAGATAGGTTGTTTAGTGGGACTTTGCATGTAACTCCGCAAATAAAACCAGAATTTGAGTTAAAAGGAATTGGTGCATATTTGGAAGCAGTTTGTGGAAATTATCTTAAGCTAAATTATGGTGTAACACAGTTTATTACTCCTGCAGGATCATCTATTTCAAGGCAACGTCAATTAGAAAGAGGGAAATTAGAAAAAGGAATAGTTTATGAATCAAAAGAGTGGCAAAAGGGCTTAGGAAGATTAATTCGAAGAAGAACAATGCCTAAAAGACCATTATAATTAGGATTTTAAATATTATTTAATCAGTTTTCTTGCTAAATCAGGATCATTTGTCGTTATTGCATAAATAAATTTATTATCTTTGTATTTTTTGATATGTTTTTCTAAGAATTTTCCATCAACAGTCCACAAAATTATTTTGTGATCGGGAAATTTCTTTGGATTGTACAATTTTAAATCAAAGTAATAATGTTCTGGCAAAATATAATCTGCTTTTGTTTCTTTTAATATTTTTTTTAGTTCTAAAATTTCAAGTTCAGATGAAATCAATAATCCAGTTTTAGTTTTTGGGCTCAATTCTTTAATTTTTTGTATTGCCTTTTTTTTAAATGAAATTATAATGTAATCTTTTGGTTTCAAATATTTATTTATGAGTTTCAATACTTCTTTTTCATAGCCAGTTTCTTTTAATTCAATATCAAATTTAATTTTGCCAGCTAATGTTTTCAATACTAACTCAAACATGCATAGATCTGGAATTATTTTTAATAATTCTTTATATGTATGTTTTGATATTAATTGACCTTTAATCTCTGGATTGTGATTCACAACAATTTTATTATCTGAAGTTTTTCTTAGATCCATTTCAATATAGTCTGCAATACCTATTGCATCATTAAATGCCTTTAATCTATTTTCTGGATCTACTTTATGAAACCCTCTATGTGCAATAATAAACATATTATTAATAAATAAGTATAGAATATAAATGTTATTATAAAAAAGAAAAAAGAGATGCAGATCTCTTAATTTAAATCTGCTAATGTATTTGATACATCATCTTGTAACAAAGCATCTAATTCACTTAGATCTGAATCTATTGCCTGAATTTCAGGATCTATAGAAACATCTTCTGAATCTAAGTTAGATAAATCATTAGATATTTGTGTGTCTGTGTTGTTTAGAGTGTTATTCTGATTATCTGCTGCATCTATATTAGATGTTAAGTTATCATTATTTGTTTTTTTCTCAGAAATACATCCAGATAATGCAATCAAACCGATTACTCCTACCGCAATAGCTACAACTGCTAAAATAATAATATATTTCATATTATCACCTATTCTGCAGCAATAGTATTTGCATTCGAGTCGCCTAAAGATTCATTAATATCTTTGTTTTCTGAATCTTCATGAGTTGCTTTTGCAAAATCATTCTTTAATTTATTGTATTCAACTATTGCTTTAACAACTTCTTGTTTTGCAGAATGTATTGAATCATTTAAATTTTTTAATATTGTATTTACTGATTTTACATCAACATTTTCATCACTTAATTGTGTTTTTAATTGTTCTTGAGTGCTAGTTATTTCTAATTTTAGATTAGCTAAACTTTCAACTGCTTTGTAATATTGTGTTCTTGCTGTATTTGTATCAACTAAACTAGCAGCCTCTATTTTATCTAATTTAGAATCTAAATTATTTAATGCAGTTTCTAGTTTTGCTGTCACTTTATCTACTCCATCAACATATTTTTCTGCAATTACAATTTTTCTTTGGTGTTCAGAATTATTCCATATATTTTTTATTTCTTTTATTGCAGCAAGTATCTCTTCTTTAGTTGAATTCTCATCTAATTTAGAAATTAAATTATTTACTTCGTCTGCTTTCAATGAGAAATATTCTGAGTAGTTTTGATTTTTATCTTGCATATTGCTAAAGTGATCTTGGATTTTAGCACTTAGTGTTTGTAAATAGTCTATTGTGACTTTTCTTCCATCATTAGAATCTAACATTAACCCTAATCCTGGAAAACCATTCTTTGATTTTTCCCAATTTTCTTTTTTTTCTTTATATTGATTTACCTTTTCTTTAACCCTATCTTTTAAGTTATTAAACTTTGTTTCCCATTCTTTAGATTTCATTTCAAATTGTTTTTTTCCTTCATCTAATTTTTGTTTTATTGCTTCTTTATCAATTTGTAATTTGTCTCCGAATCCTTTATCTTCATTACCTTGTGCGAATATCATTCCTACTAATACTAATACTCCTAATCCTAGGAATAACCATTTAGTGAATTCCATATTTGTCCCTCCATAATTATATCAAAAATCTTTCTGAATCAACTGATTCTATAAGTATCTAATTGGAAACCATATATATAACTGATTGGAAACTCTAGGAAACTATAAGCCCCTTTTTCTTCAAAGAAGAAAGCGGCTTGCAGTCCAACCCGGAAAAAGAATACCAAAGTGCTTTGCAATTTGCATAGCAAATATCTTTGGTAATAAACTTCCAAAAAGAAAGAATCCTCGTCGCCACGGGCATTTGCTATACGCAAGAACACTCGGTTTGATTATCGTAAAGGATGATCAAGTAATTGTAAATAAGTTCTTTTATCTTATAAAATACTTGATTGATTATTTTATTTTCAATTAATACATGATATATATTATTTATAGTACATCTTCATCGTCTCTACGATCATGATTTTCAATTATTGCGGCATCTGTTACTCTATGTTGCCAATAAGAATCTGTTTTTCTTTTTGCTAATAAGTATGCCTTTCGTAGTAGTTTTTGGATATTTTTATCCCCTATAAAGTTTATTGGATCTAGTTGTCCTAGAGGATCAACTTGACTTTCATTACTTTTGTGATAATCTAAGAAATAACTAATTAATTTATCTGCATTTGCTCTTAATGGTTTATCATGCAGTTGTTTTCCAGTATATTTTTGTAATGCGAGATTTAATTTGCCAAATATTATTTCTCCTGGATTTATACCTATTCTTCTAAATGGTTGGTTTGTATTTGGTTTAAATATTAATATTGCGTCTACATCATTTGGAGTTCTATCTAATGTATTCGCTGTACTTCCAAATAATAATATTCCTAATAATTCAGGATGTTCTTGCCTAACTTCATTTACTGCTGATTCTATTTTTCTTAGATATTCTTGTCTTTGAACATATTTTTCTTCGAGTGTTAAAATTCTATCTCTTTCTTTTTCTTTTTTATTTCTTAAATATGAATCCAATAAGTCTTTAGTAGTCCCACGTTGATTTGCTTTTAATCTCATATAACTTCTTTCTAATCCTATAGGTATTTTTGTAGGCAACATCTCACTTCTTTTCTGCTAATATAATCTTGTTGACTTTACCAACTCTTTTTCTTTCAATTAAATTGTTTCTTTCCATTTTATTTAAGATTTTGCTCATGTGACTCTTCTTTATGTTCAAAGTATCTGCAATAGCTTGCTGAGTTATTGCTTTAGATTTTTTAACTAAATCTAAAATGCTCTTTTGTTGATCATCTAAAAATAAGTTTTCCTTTTCATCATCTTTATCTTCATTCTCTTTTGTATTGTGAATATCTTTTTGACCTTTGTTTTTCTTTCTTTTAGATATAATGTATTTTGGCAAAGTCAATCCTAATATAATTGCAAAACAAACTATAATAATAATTATAACTCTCCAACTAAATGGATTCTTGTAAAGAACAATATATAATATAAAATTTTTTTCATTTGTGTTCCAATTATAATATTCATTATCTATTATTGGTTCTGGACTTAATTGAACAATATTTGCATCACTTATTAATGTAATATTTGTTTTGCCAATTAAATCAAAAGCTAAAGTTTTTTCATAACTCTTTATCCCTGACAAAAATTCTGTACCCTGATACTTCAAAACTATGGTTCCTGATTTATTATCCAAAATATTTAATTTTGAATCTTTAATCTCATATTTTATGTCGCTAGGCAAAGTTTTAACATAAATTAAATCAGAGAAATCAGGCAAGGATATTGAAAAATTAGAATCAAAAGAAATTGTATAATCAATATAAGGTACATTGTCAACTATATCTACTTTAATGTCTGTTTGATTTGCATAAATATTGCAAAAGAGTAAAACAAAAACAACACTTAAAATAGCAAAATACCAATATCTCATTATATATATACATACCTAACTTTTAAAAGCCTTTTTAAACACAGCTTTACTTTCTGAGTGAAACAATAACTATGTTTATAAACCTTTCTCCTCTAAAGGTTATATATGATTGGTGTTACTATGAATGAGAATATGAAATCATTTATTGAAGGTATGATATTAATTGTGTTTTGCCTTTTGTTATTAACTCTAGCAAAAGCTGAGCCTACTGGCTACAATTTAAATTATAATATATACCCTGAAACAAATGAATTGACATTACAGCAAGGTACTGATTATACTTTATATATCAATTATGAAGTAAACACAACTAATGATCTACCATTTATGTTCAACACAATAAGCCCGGAAGGAATTATTGTAACTGTAATGCAAAAAAGAACTACATTCAGTGATTTTACTTTACCATTATATTTTCATATAGGAAACATTGAGCCAGGGAAATATCCTGTTGAATTATCAACAAAAGTGTTATATGGTGGATTAGTTAATGAAAGGAGAACAATATTCTATGTGAATGTTGTTAAAGCAGAAAAAGTTGCATTCAAAACATCTCCTTATACTAACGAATATCCAAAATTAGAATTAACAAATATATCAACAAGAAATCTATTATTAGATGCTAACAATAATCAAACTATTTTATTGCAATTTAAAAATTTAGGGTCAGGGGCAATGTTTAAATTAAATGCAATTGTTGATTCTGAAGACAAAAACAAAGTTCATGTTTCATTTAATGAACAATATTTCCAATTAGAAAAAAATGAATCAAAAAACATAATCATGACTGTATCTTTAGATGAAAATTATTCTATATTATATACTCCGATTTATTTGTATGCTCTAGAAAGCACATCAAAACAACAATTTGATTTAGGCCAAATAAATTTAACATTAAAAACTCAAAATATTATTTTGGCATACACTAAAGAAACAAATACTATTGAGTTAACAAACATAGGTACAGATTTTGTTAATCTAAATATTGATACTAATTCAAAAGAATTTTCAATGATATTATTATCAAATCAAAAATATATTTATACAGCAGACAAAAATGATTTGTATGCTAATATTTCAATAAATGGTAAAGAATATCAAGAAATAGAATTTGTAAATGATGCAGATAATGACTTAGCTGATGATAAAAAAATATTGCCTGGAATTACAGCTAGTGTTTCTGGTTTTTTCACATTAGGTACAGGATCTTATGTTTGGTTAATTATTTTATTAACAATATTGCTTTTATTTGCAATAATATACAAATTATTTTTAGCAAGAAATGCTGTATTTGGTAATCATATATATGTTAAAGATTTAAAGTTAGTTGATAATAAAGGCGCTCATTAATTTATTTTCTTGCCAGTATATGTATCGAATATTGCTGTTTCTTTTGTATCTAAATTAGTTGCTAAATATTCTTGTTTCAAAAGAGTTACAATATCGTCGATCTTAATTGTTTCCCATAATGTGCCAAGAACATTTCTTACTGTTTCAAATGTAGCTCTAGCTTCCAATATTTCTTCTTTCTTTACTGGTTCTTGTATTACAGGTAAATCATCTAATGTACTTAAAACTTTGTGCAAAGGATTTACAGGCACTTCTAAATTCTTAATTAAAAAGAAAACATTTTTTGTACTTCTTCTTTCTCTTCTTAATAATCCTAATGTACTGAATCGATCCATTGTGTTCTTTAATTTCACATCACCAAATGCAAAATTATCTTTTAAGTAATCCATATCAAATCCTTGCTTTTTAGGCAAATTCATCAATATTCTAATATCATCTGCTTCTAAAGTTCTCAATATACTTAAACCAGCAGAATATGCAAAATCTTTTTCCAAAAAGTGTACAAATTCAACCTTAACACTATCTATGTAACAAGTATTATCAACATAACTACCATCATCGTTATATATTTTATAATTAACTTTGAAAACTGGTCTATAAACTAATTTAGTAGTATAATTTTGCCAGCCTGTTGCTCTTTTTACAAAACCTTCAATTTCTTCAGAATCATATTGTGGTTCGATAATATTGTAATTAACTTTTTCTTCATAATGTTCAGATTCTGCTTCTTTTATCATAAAGTATTTATCTTTTTCAAAAATAACTTCTGCATTTATTAATGCATCATGATAAGTATCAAAATCAATATCTGTTTTATATTTCATATTCAATATTTTCAAAAGAGTACGAACAGATATTGCATCTAATTCTTCAAATTGTCTTATTTTATTTTTTGCAATCATTATCATTAATTGTAACACTTCTTCTTGTGTTAAATTTTGTGCAGTTTCAGCAGTTTGTATTTCTCTACCTTCATGTTGACTCATTCGAGGTCTAACAGTCATAACAAATGCACGAGATGTTGTTTCAACCCTATCTGCAAACAGAGGAATACCAATACCTAATTTTTTAATAAATCCAGGGTCTTTAAATCTTTTTGGTACTATTGTTGGCATTCTTTTGAAAACTGCTTTAATATCATCATCAAAAATTAATTTGTATGTTATTAATGTTCCTACCTGTGATAAAACTCTTGTATCAATTGCACTAGGTTGTTGAGTTGCAATTACCAATGAACAACCTGGCTTTCTTCCTTGCTTAACATATTCTACAATTGCTTTTGATGCAGGAGTTGCCAAAGAACCAGAAGGAATTAATGTGTGTGCTTCATCTAAAAACAACCATGTTGGAGGAATATCGTTTTCCAAATCTACTTGTGGTAATTCATTATTTATTTTTTTGCTAGCTTCTTTTCTTGAACTCATTTTTCTTGCAGTTAAAATTCTTCGTGCTAAAATTCCAACAAGAAGTGCAGAAACATTTTCATCTAAAAAACTTGTATCAATAACAGTTAATTGTCCTGGCACAGATAGTTCGATCAATGGAGTACCTTTTTTAGAAAACAAACCCCATGTTTTAGCAGCTTCAAATCTTGAAACTAATGCCCTTATAGATTCTTTTCTGTAACCTTTCTCTTTTGAATTTAATTCAGCATCATTTTCCATACACAAAATAATATCATTTAAATCAAATGTGTCCCCTTTAGGTCTGAAGATTAATCCATTCATAGATCTGTAACCATCTCTTACTTTTTTAATAACTTTTTCAAGCAACAATCCAGAAGGTGCGAATCTATCAATACCAAAAGTTAATGCCCAATCTTCAGATGTTAAAAAAGCAGGTTGTATTGTGAAAGTAGAATCATAAGTTTCTCGAGGTATCTTCTCTGCTGCTCCTTCAGGAACAAAAACAACAACATTATCTAATCCTTGGGGTTCTAATCCAAACTTTTGTAATTCAGCAATTTCTCTATCTTCTTTGTTTGGATGTTTCATACTCCAGAAAACACCAACAGGATCAATAACAATTTGTCCAACATTTTTATTTTTTATTGCTAATTCTTCAGCAACAACACCTAAAACATATGAGTTATGAACAATTATATTATTTGCAATAAAGTTATGCAGTTTTGGAACAGAAATATCATATACTTTTGTTTTTTCTTTTATTTCTTTTATTTCAATAATTTCATCCCAATAAATGTCTGAGTTTGCTAAATCAATTAAAAATTTATTTTTTAATGCATTACCTATCTTAAGAAGTTTTTCTCTACTAATATTATATTTTTTTGAATTTATTATTGATTTTGGTGATTTATAACCAATCAATCTGCCTAATTTTGCCCATTCAGTTATCTTAACAATATTAAATATTTCTTTTGGAATAGTATCTAAATTAGGGTTGTTGATTATATCTTTTGTTTCCTTTAAACATTTTTTTGATTTTTCAAATTTCTTGCCAAAGAACCCAATTTTATTTATAAAATCAATTACAAATTTGCCATATATAACTAATTCATAGCTTATTACTTTTTGTCCATTATAATTTATATGTTTAGTTCTTAGTTTTGATATTATTCCAAATCTTAATAATAAGTGTTGCACCTGTTCAATCAATTTCAAACTAGATGATGAATATGATATCTGCCAGCAAGTGCTAAAATAAACTGAGCCATCACAACTGAACAATCTATTCAAAAATAAAGATATTGTTTCTTTGCTAGATGTAAATATATTTTCTGGAATAAATTTTTCTTTTGCTAGTTTTTTGTATAACCCTAAATTCTCAAAATATTTTATTATTGAACTTTTCTGAGCGTGTACTTCACTATCTTTCTTGAATTGACCCAATTTATTTCTGTTTATATCTTTTAAGTCAACAGTTCTTTTAATTTGTGCAACTCTATAACAACCAGGTTTTGAATGCAATTCAATTCTTAGATTAGAATCAAATGATTTTATAGATTCTTTAAAATCATCAATTATTATTTCATCAGTATTTGAAAATAAAGCAAAACCATTACTTAGATGACCTTCTGCAATAAAATATGCTAGCAATTTTGCTTCGTGTTCTGGCAAATTATGTTTTCCAAATGTATTTATTATTCTAGGAGTTGCAATTCTTGTTCCTTTTTTCAAATCTTTTGCTTCTTTCCAGCCATTTATTGTAAATAAAGGGTGTTCAGGTGTTAATTTTATTTTTTTTCCTGTATTTAGTTTAATTTCTAATATTTTATTTACTGTTCTTTCATAAAACCCCTGTTTTTTTGTAGATTCTATTTTAAATTCAGGAGTTAATCCTAAAATATTTGTACTTTTCTTTAAATCAGATAATTTTATTAATTTTCCTTCAGGAGTAATTATCTCAGTATCTCCTGCAAGGCATTTTCCAGAACCTCTTGATCCGCAGACAAAAACAACCTGCGGATCAAGTGAATCAAAATAAATTTCTTTTTCTGGATAACCAGATTCATTAACTTTTCCAACATATAAAGCTGCGTCTTCGCCATATTTTTTGAATACGTTTGGTTTTCTGCCAACTAATACATGTCCAGTTTCTGGATTCTCTAAAAAACTTAATTCTGCATTTACATCCTTCACAGAAACATCTTCTGATTCCTCATTTTCATTGTCTTCTAAATTATCTTCATTTTCTTCTGGTTGTTTTTGTTCATCAAAATTATTATCATCACTATAAGTAGGTAAAGTAACTTCTTCTTGACTATTTTCTGAAATCTTTTCTTCAGGCACTGGCTCATCAGTTTTTTTTCTACTTCTTGTTTTTTTTACAGGTATTTCTTTTGGTTCTTCGTTAGGGCCATACTTTATAACTTCAGTAGGCTGTTTTTTTTCAGAATCAGTATATCCTGGTGCAATAGTGTCAAAAATATCAAACATAATTTATAAATAAAGCAAAAATTTATATTTGGTATCTATTTATTATATAAATGAATAACACATATAGACATATTATCGATCTATTTAAAATAAACAAAAAAGGACAGGCAGACACTGTATTTGAGGTATTAATTGCAGTTATTCTTTTGGGTTTTGTTCTATTTGCAGGAACTTATGCTATGTCTTCACTATCTAATACAAAATGTTCCAAAAGTATCGATATTTCTATTTCTGATCTTCGGTTAACAATTGAAAAAGCAGCATCTAGCACACTAATATCAACAGATTTTCTTTTTAATATGCCTTATTGTTTTGGTAATGAATATACCTTAGTTTTAGAAAAACAAGCAAATGCAGCTCTTTGTAGCTCGTATTGTCCAGGATCTTCAGGCTCATGTTATTTGTTACATTATAAAAATCCTAAAGATAAAGTAAGCCAAGTAAGATATTCTTGTGTTCAAATATCTCCAATAGTAAGAATTAATGATAGTTCAAGTAATTGTTCTATGCCTAGTGATGCGTCAGGAATATATAGCCCATATTCAGATAAATTTGATAATGGAAGATATATTATTACAAGCAAAAACTTATCTACAACAAATACATTTCCAGGATTGTGCATTTTTAAGAAGGAATCTGAATGATTGATTTCATTTTATCTAAATTAGGAATATTATTATTTGCAATAACTATGGCAGGAATATTATTATATTTTTCAGCAAGTATAAAAGATGTGTTTTTGAGTGATGAAACTGTTCAGATAAGTAATATTATGGCAAAACAAATTAAATATATGGCAGAATCAGATAATTTATGTTCATCAACAAAAGTTATTCTTCCAAAATATATTGATATTTTTGGAGTAACTGATTCACAAACATTTTCTGCAATTTATTATAATCTAAATATTTCAATTAAAAAAAATGAAAGTACAGGAGACAATTTTGTTATATTTTCAATTGTAAACAAACAAACAAAAAAAGAAATTGCAATGGAAAGTTTTATGACAAAATCAGATGTTATGCTTTATGATCAAACCACTAATAGTATCACAGATAATTTGTTTATTGATCCCACATTAAATTCAAAACAAGTAGTGTATATGGTTAAATCAAAAAGTTCAGATAACACAACATTCGAAGAAAAAACAAATATCTTTTTTGTTAATTGTAAATATGATAAATCTGCATTAGCAACTGAAAATTCAAATCTTGCATTTAATGATTGTTATATGCAATTGGCAGACCTTCAAAGCAAAATGAACAACACAGATTATCCTTTCTTTTGTGTGCCTACAAGCGCAGCTCCAATAGGAGTGAATTAAATGAAAAGAAAATTGTTTTCAAAAGGATTTATTGGATCTATCGGAGACGATTTACCTAGTTTAATCCCTTTGTTTTTTGCATTGATGATTTTTTTTGGAGCAATGGCATTTGCATTTACAACAATAAATGAAAAAAATGTAACAATAAATACATATATTGATTCTTTGACTGTCTCAAGATCTGCATTAAGCGACGGTTCTTTTGCAAGTTTAGATGAATTTGTGAGCTCACAAAAATCATTAGTAACTATGTCAAATTATATTTACGGTTTGATTTATTTATCAAATGAAAATGATTTTGATTTTGAAAATATTTTTTTATATGATATAGAAGATGTGTTTGTTAAACAATGTGACAACGATATAAAATTAAGTGATAATCTTGTGCTTACTCAATCAGTTATTACTGAAACTTGTAGTGGTGATGAAAAACCATTTTTAGTTATGAGTTCAAGTGTTCTAGAAAACAAATCTGATCCGAGCATTATTCTTCAAGATATAAAACACAAAAAATACTTTTATTATTTATATCCTGTTACTTTGCTTACGCCAAATGGATATAAAGTGTTATACTTACTTGTGTTGGTGTGGTAATGATGTATAATATTTTAAATAAGAAGGGTCAGGCAGCATCAACAGATGCGTTAATTTTCTTGTCTATTGTTGCAGTTGTTTTTGTATTTATTTTGGGATACACTATGAATTATGGTTCAAGTGTTATGGATAGTGCAAATAAATTATATAATAGTAATTATCACTATTCTGCACTAAAAGCATTTATGAGTGCAAGTTATGGTAGAGATGGATTAGATATTGTTAAATCAAACGCACAGGATTCTGTTGCAACAATGTTAAAAGAAGATTATGGTACAAATAGTTTAAAATTAGCAAAATCAGAAGAGGGCATGGATAATACAAAATTGATAAGTATTAATACAAAGATTGCAGTGTTACAAACAATGAGTGATTTGTTCAGAATACTGCCCCAGAGAAGTTATATGTTACTAATTTCACATGATGCTAGTATAGACGGGTTAAATCATTTAGTGCCATTAATTTTATTTTTACATACTTTTGATTATGATGGTTATAATCCAATTCCAAAATCATTTGTATGTTATCCAGATTCTGAATCTATTGAAAAATATTTGAAAGAACATACTATTGGTTTAGAAGTTGCAGAAGGTAATTTTATGCTTTACAGAAATATTTTATCACGAGACGAAGCATATAAGTCTAGCGCTGAACAAGGATCTATTTTCTTAGCAAGTTGGATTTCTAGTGTAGAAGAAGTAAGTGCAGGGTATGATTTTAAAATAAGTTTAAATTGTGAAGATTATACAAATATATTAGATCCATCACAAACTAATTAGTTTTTATTGGATTTTTGCCTAAATAGTCTGATACTTTACCGACCATATTTTGTATTGCAGTTTCAATATCAATTAAATTAGGATATAATATTTCTAAAAAGTTATGGTTTTCTTCATATGCAGTTTCTGCGGCAATTGGTAAAATAGTAAATACATTATTTTCAATAATCACATTTGTTTTATCTGATTTTTTTGTATCGCCTAATTTTATCACAGGGAACTCATAGCTATTAAGTATAGAATTACAATTGTCTATAGTTGAACTTGATATTTGTAATGAGTTACTATCTGAAAAACTACAGTTGGTTGCGTTGTCATAAATATAATATAATATTCTTTTGTGTTGGCTTGCAAATATTTGAACATATAATATTGCTGAACCCATACTATAATTTTTATTTGAATTATCAAAAACAATTGCTATTGAATTTGCATCTTTTAAGAAATTCAGTTTTTCTAATACATTTTCATCTGAGTAGATTGTTACTTTTGGTAAATCTAATTTATAACTATAGGTTTTATTAAAAATAGTTAATACTAATGCAATAATTATTGCAACAACAATTAAAATAGATAATATGTTTAATGATAATCGTAAATAACTTTTTCTTGCCATATGCATCACAACTAGTAGTTATTATTCAAAAGTCTCATTTAGATGAGCCATTTTGAAGCTCAATTGGTTATTTTTTTCATTTAAGCAAAATAACCAATAGTTCGTTTTATGTTTGCTACGCAACCAATAAAACGCCTCGGCCGGGAATTGAACCCGGATCTGAACCGTGACAGGGTTCGATCATAACCATTAGACCACCGAAGCTGTATGCCTTTCTTTTTCCAAAAAGAAAGGTCTGCAGTCCACTCCAAAGAAAAGGGTTGCAGGCAACTTTAACAAATGAAAACAAGTGTCACACTTTTTAAAAAAGTCTATTAATAATTAGGGCCCATAACCTTTATAAGGGTTGCTCTATTGCCCTTTATATATAAATGATAATATATATAAACTCTTTGAGGTCTTTTAATTATGGTTGATTAAATCAAGGGATTGTTATGGTTATGGATTTATCTTCACAAAAGGGGTATATTAAAGCAATTGAAAACATAGAACAGGAATTGCAGAGAGAAAATGTAGTTCCTCTGAAGCGAATTTCAAACGAAATAACTGAATACGCCGCAACACAAAATGATTTTCCGTGTTTGTATTTAGGTGTTTTTGCATATTGTTTGTATAAAGCACTAAATCAGAACCACCTAGTTACTAGCAAAACCTGGAAAAATGACAAAGAAAAGTTATTATATTTTTTTGATACCTTAAGATCTATTCAAAAACAAGACCTAAAAAATCAATTACAAACATTTATTGATCTATTCAAAAACCAAAATGTTGAAATTTATAATTATATAAAAAATATTGAAAGAAAAGGTAGAGTAAAAATAGGTGCAAGACTTTATTCTATGGGTTTTGCGACAGGAAAAATCCAAGAGATATTGCGAGTAAATATTTATGAATTGCAAACATATCTTGCGGATTCTCAGATGCATAATCAAAAAGTACCTGAAGAATTATTAACTAAAAAAGTAGAATTGTTATTGAAAGAATCGAAAGATGTAATCTTTGATTCAAGTGCTTTGATTTCAATTGGTAATAATGGTTTGGCAGAAATATTTGAAGAATTTAAAAAACGAAATCCAAATGTTAATTTGTATATTACTGAAGCAGTACACAACGAAACAATAGATATTCAAGATAAAGTTGCAAGATATGGGTGGATTGGAATTCAATACGAGTATTTAATTCAAAAAGGAATATTCAAATTAATCAAACAAAATGAGATGCCAAAGAATGGCGCAATTGAAGAATTATGTAACTCAACATTTTTTACAAAACATGGTAAATTAGAATTGCTACAAAAAGGAGAATTGGAAAGCGTTGTTTTTGCAAAAGAAAAAAACTGCGTATTAGTTATTGACGAAATAGTAACACGATGGTTAATTGAATCGCCATTAAAATTACACGAATTAATGGAATCAAGATATAAAGAGAAAGTATCATTTGATAAAAATAAATTGAATAAAATTACAAGTCTTCTAAAAAATGTAACAGTAATAAGAAGTGTTGATTTTATTGCTTTTGCAATAAAGCAAGGATATTTTAGTAAATATGAAAATTTGGACTATAAAAAATCTTTATTATATTCTATAAAGTACAGTGGTTGTGCAACAACCTATGAAGAAATAGATAATTATTTGTATTCGCGGAGGAATTTAAATGTCAAAAACAGATATTAAAAAAAATATTTTTATAGTTGGAATAACTTTTGTGGTAACATATGTTTTACTATATATTTTGGGAATAACAAATGTATTCAATAATATAAATTCTCCTTGGTCAAATCATTTATTTATTATTGCATTCTTTTTCTTTGGATACTTTGTATTTGAATATTTGCAGGCAAAAATAAAATTTAATTTTGCAGAAATTTATATTGGGGTCATTTTGCTAATTACGTCTTATTTGGCATTTTATTTGGCATATTGGATTTATTATTCCCAAGTAACAGGAATATTTAGTTATTTGATTAATTCACCATATATTTATATGGCAATAAGTTTCTTTGCAGGATGGTTGGCATTCTTTTTTGTAAATTTGGATTTCAAAAATAAATAAAAAATAAAGAAAAAAAGAAAATCGATTCGTTGACAAACATACGGTGATAACATGCAAGAAAAAACAATGACATTAAAAGTAATGGGCGCAGACCCAAATTTAGTTGGAAAGAAAGTTGCAGCAATTGATACTGAAACCAAAACTATTTTGGGATTACATAATGATGATTATATTGTTATTAAAGGAAAAAGAGAAACTATTGCTAAGATTTGGCCAGGCAGAGCATCAGAAGAGGGCCAAAGATTAATTCGAATTGATACTCCTACTAGAGATAGTGCGGGAGTAACTTTAGGAGACCCAGTAGTAATTAAAAAAGCAGAATTAAATAATGCAAAGAAAATTACTTTTGCACCAACAACAGAAATGACTGTTAAATTAGAACAATATAAACAAGCATTAAAAAAAGAATATAATCAAAGACCATTTATTGTTGGTGATCAAGCTCTTTTGAAACAGTTTGGTACATCAGTTACTATTTTAGTTCAAAGCACTCAACCAAAAGGTGCAGTTCTTTTAACTGATGAAACAGAGATTGAAATATTAAATGATCCTGTTGATCCAAACATGTCTAATATTGCAAAAGTTTCATATGAAGATATTGGCGGAATAAAAAAGCAATTAGATAAAATAAAAGAAATGATTGAGTTGCCTTTGAAACACCCTGAATTATTTGATCATTTGGGTGTTGAACCACCAAAAGGTGTTTTATTATATGGCCCTCCAGGAACAGGAAAAACCTTAATTGCAAAAGCCGTTGCAAATGAATCTGGTGCACACATTATTACAGTTAAAGGACCTGAAATAATGTCAAGGTATGTTGGTGGCGCAGAACAAAAGATAAGAGATTTGTTTAAAGAAGCACAGGAGAATGCTCCTAGTATTATTTTTATTGATGAAATTGATGCAATTGCCCCAATAAGAGAAGAAGTTGGTGGCGATGTTGAGAAAAGAGTTGTTGCTCAGTTATTAAGTTTAATGGACGGTATGGAAGCAAGAGGCCAGATAATTGTTATTGCAACAACTAATAGACCTAATTCAATTGATACTGCTTTACGTAGACCAGGAAGATTTGATAGAGAAATCGAAATTGGTGCACCAGATTATGAAGGAAGAATAGAAATATTAAATATTTTAATTAAATTAATTCCAATTAGAATAGAGTACAAAAAAGAGTATGTTGAAAGAATACTTCAATCTGGTAATGAAGATTATATTAAACACAAAGACGAATTAATAGCATTACAAAATATGTTAACTTCTGATTGTGATGAAAATGCAAAAATTGTTTTGAATTATAAATCAAAATTAGATTTAAAAGAATTATTTAAGAAAGGATTTGTGCAAGATATTGCATCTTTTACACGCGGATTTGTAGGTGCAGATTTATCTGCATTAGTTAAAGAAGCCGCTATGCAAGCCATAAAACGATTTAATAAAGATCCTGATTTTGCAAAAGCAGTTCAAAGATTAGACCCCATATACCCTGAATATTTAGAAGAAATAGATATTACATTAAATGATTTTTCAAATGCATTAAAAGAAGTTAATCCTAGTGCATTAAGAGAAGTATTTGCTGAAATTCCAAATGTTCATTTTAGTGATGTTGGTGGCTTAGATCATGTTAAAGATGAAATTAAAAAAATGGTTGAGTTACCATTAAAACATTATGATAATTTTGAGAAAATTGGTATTAATCCAATAAAAGGAATATTATTATATGGCCCCCCAGGAACAGGTAAAACAATGTTAGCAAAAGCAATTGCAAATGAATGTGATGCAAATTTTATTTCTATTAGAGGCCCAGAAATTTTTAATAAATGGTTGGGTGAAAGCGAAAGAACTATTAGAAATATTTTTATGAAAGCCAGACAAGCTTCGCCGTGTATTGTTTTCTTTGATGAAATTGATGCAATTGCACCAAAAAGAAATAATGATTCAAATCAAACAACGTCTCGTGTTGTTAATCAATTATTAACTGAATTAGATGGTATGTCTTCAACAAAAGGATTAGTATTTTTAGCTGCAACAAATAAATTAGAAGAGTTAGATACTGCTTTGATTAGACCAGGAAGAATTGATTTATTATTGCATGTTGGTTTGCCTGATGAGCAAGGAAGATTAGATATTTTAGAAAGGGCATCTAAGAATATGTTGTTGAAAGACAAAAATGATTTACAATTAATTGCTCATGAAGCATTAGATTTTTCAGGTGCTGATTTATCTGCAATATTAAGAAGTGCAGCATTAGTTTCTTTAGAGGCTAATAATATGAAAGCAGCACCTATTACAATACAAGATTTAAAGCAAGCTTTGAATAAAGTTTTGGAATCGAAAAAGAATTTACAAGATGTAACTAATGTAAAAGAAAAAGATACTAACTATATTAGATAAATATGATGATATTATGCCTGTTATTGAGCCTAAGAAAACATATGTAAAACCAAAAGTAGTGGTTCATGAAAAAGAATCTATTATGCGATCAGGGGTAAGATATACTACTTCGGCAGGGAGATTTTATGCTAGGACTTTAACTTTAGAACAGATTGAAATAATGCATAAGTTGGCCCTAAATGGCGTAGATGTTGAAAAAATCTTTTTAGTTTCAAAGAAATCAGGAGATAAAAAATATGTATTATTATCTGATGCAGGTGAAGATTTACTTAATTTTATAGTTAAGAATAGAGATAATAAAGAGTTAATAAATAAATTATTACTGGCAGTAATTAATTTAGTTGCTACATTGCAAAATAATCATCTTGCCTTTAGTCATCCACATTTTCATAATTTTGTTGTTGATTCTAAAGGAGTAGTAAGAATAATTGATTTTAAATTGATTCAAAAAATACCAGAACAATTTTTATTAGAACACGATTATTTTACAACATATCGTCTTGAATTTGAATATTTATATAGATCATTAAATTCATTTGGTTTTTCACAAAAATCCAAATTAGAATTTTTTAGAGAATTAATTAAAAGATTAAATATTGGTGATAAAGATAAGACCGAATTATTAGCAAATATTGTATTAGACTTATTCTATCCGGATTTAAAATAATATAAGTTATTATATAAGGTGATATTATGGTGGAGAAAAAAGAATCTGAGAAAGTATTGTATGAAGGAAAACCAAGTAAGAAGTTATTTTTGTCTTGGAGTCTTAAAGCATTGCTTGTTTTGATTGGTTTGTTTATTATATTTGGTGCAAATGGTATTGCAGTTGCAGCAAAAGCAAATACTTATTCTGTAATTGCATTTGCATTTTTAGGTTATTTGATTGTTTTTGGAATTGTGTTTGTTTATTTGTTTTTCTTGTTGAAAACATACAAATACAAAATTACTGACAAAGGAATTTATTTTTCTGGTGGCATATTAACAAAAAGAGAAAAGTTTGTTCCTTTTTTCAAAGTAACTAATGTTGATGTTTTGCAAACATTTATTGATCAAATGTTTAGAATTAAGAGATTGGGTTTTCAAACAGCAGGTGCTGGGCAATCTAATATTCCTGAAATAACTTTCCCTGGATTGGCTGATGCAGAAACTCCCAAATCAATAGTTCTTAAACACATTGAGAAGAACAAATAGAGTAAAATTGTCGAAAGACATATATACTACTGGGTGTATAATTATTGTATAACTCGGTGATTTTATGGTTGTTGAAACAGTTGTAAAAAAATGGGGAAATTCATTTGGAGTAATATTACCTATGGATTTTGTGAATTCTTCTGATATTAGTGAGAACGAAGAAGTTTTAGTTTCAGTAATAAAAAAAGGGGATTTGAGTTCTATTTTTGGGACCCTAAAGCTTAAAAGATCAAGTCAAAGTATAAAAGATGAGGCAAGATCGAATTGGTAGCCTATTTTTTTGATACTTATGCAATAATGGAAATAATAAATGGTAATCAGAATTATTTAGCTTATACTAATTGCGGCATTGTTTTAACCAAATTAAATCTCATAGAATTATATTATTCTTTAATGCGAGACTTTGATGAAACAATTGCAGAGAAATATTTTAATTATTTTAAAGTTTATTGTATGGATATAGAAGATATTGATATAAAATGTATTGCAAAATTAAAGTTAAGTAATAAACAATTATCCTATTGTGACGCATTAGGGTATACAATAGCTTTGAGATTAGGAATAAAATTTTTAACTGGCGACAAAGAGTTTAGAACTATGGACAATGTAGAATTTGTAAAATAATTTTGTGTTCATTATTTTAAGTATTCTGGTTTAGGATAACTTCTGAATACTACCTGCAATTTATCTGCGGGGCTGTAAAACTTTAAATCTTTTGCAGAACCAAAATGTGCTTTAATTGTAATGAATCCATTTTGTTTTAAGAAATCATCTAAATCGCACAATATTCTGAATGCTGTTTTGAAAGTAACCTGTGAATTAGCCAAATGTGCAAAAGGCGTTAAAACAACCTTGTTTGTTTTGAAATGATTTTTCATTTCAGTTAAGTCTTGCAGAAAATCATCAAAGTAATTATAGTCCTTTTCAGATTCAATTGTTATCCATGGGACAATAACATTTTCTTCTAAAATATTGCTTTCATCTTTATCCAATTATTCTTTTATTTTTGTAGATCTGCAAATATTCCCCATTTGCAATTCTTTACAATACCAAATTAAACATTTCATAATATCACATCTTAAATATTAAGCCATATAAATGATGATAATTATCGATTTTGCCTTTTGTCATTTTTATCAAATGTAAATTATGTGTTTTCATAATTTCTATTATCTCAACTATCGTCTTAGGTTTTATAATTGATAATAATTCTTTTGAATTCTTTAAATTTCCATTTAGATTTGTGCTTACAAAAGGGAATTCTTCAATTAAAATAAGTTTTCCATTTTTGTTTAACAATTGTTTCCATTTTTTTATTGCTCTATTATGATTTTTTAAATAATAGAATAAATTACAACAAATAATTGTGTTGTATTTCCGTTTATGCGATTTAAGGTATTCTGTATTATCTTTTGTATTTTTTATTAAAGGTAATTTATTTTTTAGTTCGTTTATCATTGTTTGTGAAAAGTCATTTGCATATATTTTGTATCTTTTTGAAAGAATTGTTATTAAATACCCTGTTCCACAAGCTAAGTCCAAAATAGGTTCATTTATTTCATTTATAAGTTTTATAATTATTTTTTTCTGTGCAAGATAGTGTCCAGTTTTAGTCATATGTGCATCGTAATCTTTAGCGTGTTTGTCGTAGAACTCTTTTATCTTGTTAACCATAATTAATTGTTATTATTTTACTATATATTACTTTTTTGGTGATTCTTTTTACAAAAACAAAAGATTTATATATATTTTTTGATATTGATATAATATGCAGGATTTAGATAGTTTTGATTATAAGTTACTTTATGCTCTGGAGAAGAATGCTCGAGCACCAATAACGAGCATAGCCAAAGAGATAAAGGTTTCTAAACAGAAAACTTTTTACAGATTAAAGAGATTAGAACAATTGGAATACATTTTAGGATATTATCCTGTTGTTGATGCCTCAACTTTAGGGTATATTACTTATAGAAATTATTTCAATTTGAGAAATTGTAATGATAAAAAGAGGCAAGAAATAATAAATTTCTTTTTAAAATTAAATGAAGTTGCTCATTTATTAACCTTGAATAATATTTGGGATTTGGGTGTAGGGGTAACAGTAAAGAAAACTAGCGATTATCACAAATTTTGGGAAAAGGCAATGCAATACAAAAAATATATTGATAGTTATCATGTTAGTGTTTATTCGCCAATATATCATTTCACATGCACATTTTTATTGCCTAACAATAAAGACATTCCTAAAACAATGATTCTAGGTTCAGAACAGGAAGTAAAATATGATGATAAAGATTTAAAAATCTTGAAAGCATTAGTTCCAAACATAAGATTGCCTATTGTAACTATTGCAAAGCAAGTTAAAGAATCTCCTCAGTTTGTAATAAACAGAATTAAATTATTGGAAAAGAAAAAAGTAATTCAAGGTTACAGGCCATTGATTAATTGGCAAAAATTGGGTTATAAATATTATAAAGCAAATATCACTTTGAATTCCTTTGATATTTTTAATGATATTTTTAAATTTTGTCAAAGCAATCCATATATTTTTCAATTGGATAAAACAATTGGTGGTTGGGATTTGGAAATTGAAATTTATGCAAAAGATGATCATCATTTCAAAACAATAATGAACAATCTTGAATCACAATTTCCAAACTCAATTGAAAAATACAATTTCTTCACATTAGACAAAACATACAAAACAACATTCCTAGGAATCTAGCATCTTCTTATTGTTCTATATACTGTCATGTGCGAAACTCCAAGAGTATCTGCTATATCTCTGAGACTAATGCCATCATTATATAATTGTGAAATAAGCTGTTTGTTGTTTACTGCTTTTAAATTAGAATTGCCAATGTATGTATTGTTGGCCAAAGGGTTGCTGATAGAGTTCTTGATTTAAAATAGTTAATTCAGTTTGGTATTTTTGTATTAATTCTTTATTTGTCATATCTATCCTCTCCAATACATTTAGGAATATATATTTCTTCTTTACAAAAGTTTTTAAACCCTTGTAACATCTGTTACGTTTATTTATATATAGTGGGAAAGATAAAGTAATATTATGAATTTCATATTTGATTTAGATGGCACATTATATAACTTTGATGATTTGCAAGGTAAAAAATATTATGAATCTAATTTCTATGGCGAGATAAAATCCAATATTAATTTATTTTTGCAAAAGCGTTTGGGAATTAATGAACAAAATGTAAAAGATATATTAAATACCGCGGATAAAGAATTCAATAGTGAATATAGTTTATATTTTGAAAGTAAATACAATATTTCAAGATATGATTATTTTAATGCCTGTTTTAATTTAGATCCTAACAAATTTATTAAGAAAAATTCTGACTTGCCTAAATTATTTAATGAAATTCAAAATAAAACAATAATTTTAACTGCTGCGCCAAGGGTTTGGGCAGAAAAAGCATTAAAGTATTTAGATATTTATGATTATGTTAAAGATTCAATAATTACTGGCGAACCAAATATAAGAAAACCAAGCCCTTTAGCATTTAAGCAAGCATTAACTATGTTGAATGCTAAACCAGAAGAAACTATTTCTATCGGCGATCAAGAGCATAGTGATATTGTTCCTGCCAAATCTTTAGGGATTAAAACCGCAATAATTGGTAAGAGTAAAATTGCAGATTATGAATTAAAAGATGTAGATGAAATGATTGATTTAGTGAGGTGTTTAAATGGCTTGTAAAGACTTTAAACAACTTGGAATAAAATTTGTAAAATTTTGTGAGATGGGTTTAAATGAGAAAGATAATAATTGATACTGATCCTGGACATGATGATGCTTTGGCCTTAATGTTAGCAATACAATCAAAAGCATTTGATATTTTGGCCATTACAACAGTTTGTGGTAATTCATCAATAGAAAACACAACAAGAAATGCAGAATATATTTTATCTTTGTTTAATTCTAAAATACCTATATATTCTGGTGCAGATAAACCCTTGAAAAGAGAATTAATTAGAGCAGTAGTTCATGGAACATCTGGATTAGATGGTATTAATCCTACAAATGAACCAAATCTAACAAATAATGCGTCAGAAAAGATAATTGAATTATTAGAAAATAATAATGATATTACTATAGTCACTTTGGGCCCTTTAACCAATATCGCTAAAGTTTTATTGAAAAGACCAGATTTACAAAATAAAATAAAAGAATTTGTAATTATGGGGGGCGCTATTAAAGTTTCGGGAAATAAAAACAGAGTTGCAGAATTTAATTTTTTTGTTGATCCTGATGCTGCAAACATTGTTTTCAAATCAAATGTTAATACGATTTTGGTTCCTTTAGATGCTTGTAATACTGTTGAAATGCAATTACCTGATTTTGAAAGAATTGTAAATCCTATATTAAGAGAACCAATATTAAAGATGATGAATCCTTTTATTAAAAACATTTTTGACAATGAGGGCACTAATGCAGCATTAGTTTATGATGCATTAACTGTTTATTATTTATTAAATCCTAATGCGTGTACAATAGAGAAATATAATATATTGATTGAAACAAAAGGAGATTATACTTTTGGGATGAGTGTTGCTGATTTAAGAAAGAAACCAGATTCTTCTGGAGCAAATGTTAATGTTGTCATGAATATTGATAAACAATCTTTTATTAATGATTTTATTAGAATAATAAATACTTAGTAGTAATGTTTTATTTTATTTGTCAATTAAGTATATAAATTAATATATTATTATTTTATTATGAAACGAATCTATAATTTTATTTTAATGCTCATAAAAGAATACTTTTTCATAATATTAGGGGTATTTGTAGCTGGATTTGGATTAAAGAGTTTCTTAATGCCAAATGGGTTTATTGATGGAGGAATAACTGGAATTTCGTTATTAGTACATTTCTTAACACCTATATCAGTATCGGTATTAATCTTTTTATTAAATATTCCTTTTTTCTTTTTAGCAAAGAAACAATTAGGATTGAATTTTGCAATAAAGGCATTTGTTGCGATTTCAGGATTATCATTAGTTTTAATATTTGTTAATTATCCTATAATTACATCAGATAAATTATTAGTTTCAATTTTTGGAGGATTTTTAATTGGCGCTGGTTCTGGATTAGCTGTGCGGGGTCAAAGTGTTTTAGATGGTACAGAAGTATTATCAATTTACTTAAGTAAAAAAATAAACTTAAGTGTTGGAGAAATTATTTTTATAATAAATGTAATCATATTTTCTTTTGCAGGAATATTTTTAGGAATAGAAGCAGCATTATATTCTATATTAACCTATTTAATCGCATCCAAAACTATTGATTTCTTTGTTCAGGGCATAGAAGAATATATAGGCTTAACAGTAATATCAAATAAAAGTAATGATATCAGAAAGAAATTAGTTAGTTTGGGTAAAGGAGTTACAATATACGATGGTAAGAGTGGTTACGATTCAAACAAATCTATTCAAATAGTATATACTTTTACAACAAGATTAGAGGTAAATAAATTAAAACATGAAATTTTACAAGTAGATTCTGAAGCAGTAATTATTGAGCAAGGTATAAAAGATGTAAAAGGAGGGATAATTAAAAAAAGACCCTTACATTAGTTCTCCTTGCACAAATAATAAGTATCTTTGTATTTGAATAAAGAAAACTTATTTTTTGATTCTTTATTTGTTATTAAAGAATTGTTATTAATAAATTTCCAATATTCTTTTGGATCTAATTCAAATCTTAATGTTGTATAATAATCTTTATAATTTTCTTTCAAGTGCGCAGTTACTGCATTTATTCTTTCTGCAGAGTATAATGTGGCGAATATTCTTTTTGAATATTTGTTTCCTTCCAACAAATACCTTCTTTTATCTAATTTGAATATATTTTCTTTAATTAACATATCAAAATGATTTTCTATAATGCATCTATTTAGCATAATGAATTTATCTGGTATCGTTTCAATGAAATCTTTGGATTTCATTTTGTGCAAGTCTTTCTGCCTATAACTCAATTCTAATTGTAATGAATCATCATTTTGATAGAATTCTATTTTATCTTCTTTGCAGAGATATGCGGTTATTCTTGAGCATCTATCTTTCTCGCCATAGAATTCTATTATTGAATTATTTTCCAAGAAAGAATATGTGTCCAAAATGGTTGTTATGGTTTCAGTTGGAATAAACTCGTAAATAATTGTTTTGTCTTTGTATTCTTTATACAATTCATTTAGATTAGGATAATAGTTTTTATTTTCTCTATATGATTCGCAGAAAATAATATTATAGTTATCAATTATTTTCTTTGCCCTATCACTTAAAGCATCTTCTAAATATATTTCTGGCCGGCCCTGTATGAGTTTTAAATAATGTGCTAAATTAATATTTATTTTAGCTTGTAAGTATCTTATTTCATCTTTTTCTATTCCTGCGCATTCAATTCCTTGTTTTGCAAATTCTATTAATTGTAATGCTGAGCCGCAAGAGATATCAATTAGTTTTTTGTCAGGAAATAATTTAGATATTTTCTTAGCTCTGTGTTCTGCGTATTTCAAAGGCGTTGCATAGCTTAAGAAATATTCATCAAGCAAAACATATTCTGGAAATCCTTTTTTTTGCAATGCCTCTTTTGAGTTAACATATTTACTTAATGTAATTAGGTCTTTTGGAATAGTTTTTTTGTCTTTTTGCAAAGTTCTTACTTTATCTATTTGACTAATCAACCATTTAGGATTACTCTCAGATAATTCCAATATATTTTGCAAATCATTATTTTCTGACATATTATAATTAGAGAATTAGAGTTTATATTGATTTGTTAAAAAAAGAGCTGAAAGATGCTTATTGTAAAGCATCTATCATATGTCCTAAGAGTTTATAGGTTTTAACTCTTATTGCTTCTTGGGTTTTCCAACCTGCTCTATAGGTTAAAACATGTTCTTTTAATTGATCTTTTACTTTTCCAGAAAAGTTATCATTTAAAAACAAAGTTTTAGTTGTAGGCAAGCCTTGATAAACATCTAAAGCAACATACAAGTCTTTAGCTAACATTCTTTTTGTTAATGGTTCTTGATCTAATGCGTTAGCATCACTTGTGTTGATGAAATATGCTCCTTTTTTCATTAAAGATATTTCTTTAGATTTTAATAATCCTATTGCCTTATGTGCTTTTACGTGCATTGATACAACATCACTTGTTTTCAATAAATCATCTAATTTTACAAAATCATATTTTATTGTTTTCTTACTTGCACTAAAATATTGGACTTTCATATTAAATGATTCGGCAATTTCTGCAACTCTTGATCCAATTCTTCCTAATCCAATAATTCCTAATGTTTTTTCACATAATATTTCATCATAGTGCTTTAAAGTTTGTAAATCTATTACATCACTTTTTAATAGTTTTATTTTTTCAAATAATTCTTTGGATATTTTACTCGAGTCTAAAATAATTACATTGTGCATTGCAATAAATCTATAGAATCTAGCATCACTAGTTGCACCTTTATATTTAGATAAATGCATTTTGAATCCTTTTTCTAAAACTACTTCTAATTTTTCTAAATCTAATTCATATAATCCTATAGATTTTCCTTGTAATTCTTTTTCAGGAATCATTTCATCTAAAGTTTTTTCATGAAACTTAGAAAAGAATTCTTGACTTCTTCCCAACTTATGAAATTGATGTGAAAATTGGCCTCTTCTTGTATCTCTTTCGTTTATGTAAGATTTTCTGTATTTGTGAAACAAATAACTTAATACTCCAATAATGTAATCACTATCGCTATAAGCTTTCTCTTTAGTTTCTTTGTTTCTTTCTATTAATTTAATTAAATCATCAAATACTAATTCTGCTACGCTGTCAGTACCATAATCTGGAATACTTTCTGTAAATATTTTCGCAGTTCTTGTTTTTTCTACATCTAATCTATGTTCAAATTCATGTGTCCATGTAATTATAGCTTTTGTTTTTCCATCTTTAATTATTTTATCCAATACTTCATTTGGAATATCTGTCCAGCAAGTTAATATACAATCAGCATCTTTTAATCTGTTATATAAGTTTTGTGCGCTAATACTATCTCTTAATCCTGCTTCAGTCCAACATTGTGATGTTTTTAATTTTTCATGTAGTTCTAAAGAAATTCCATCAAAGCTTGTTGGTAAACTAGATGGCCATATAATAATTGTAGCATCTTTTGGCATTTCGTAATCTAAAGGCAAAGTCCATTCTTTTTTTTCAGAATCAAATTTTAATGGCACTCTTTCTATTTTGGGTTTGTTTACTAATTGTTTTAATAATTCTTCATGCTCAGGATAGAATATGATTGTATCCAAAGCAACAATTTTATTGAATTTATCCATAATCTCACTCCTGACTTCTAAGTCAATATATGTATTTGTCAGGTCTAGATATTTATACTCTTTTGATTAAAAATACTCACTTAAGACCAAAATATATATAAATATGGTCGATTATGTGTATTTTATGATTAAATTAGATTTCTATGATAAGAAGATACTTTATGAATTAGATTTGAATGCAAGAATATCTGATTCTGAATTAGCAAAGAAAACAAATCTGTCTAGAGAGATTGTAAGATATAGAATAAATAAATTAGAAAAAGAAGGGATAATAAGAGGATATAGTACAATTGTAAATACTATGAAGTTAGGTTATTTGATGTACAGAACTTATTTTAAATTTTCTAATATTAATTTACAAAAAGAAAAAGAAATTATTGATTATTTACAAAGTAAAGTTAATTGGGTAACTAAAGTTGAAGGCAATTGGGATTTAGGAATAATGATTTTTGTTAAATCAGTTTATGACTATGATAATTTTGTTTCTGAATTTAAAAGACAATACGGAAATTATATTTCTAAATCTTGGGTTGCAACAATGACTAAGCTATGGCATTTTAAACGTGGATATTTATTAGATAAAAAAGATTCTAACGATTTTATTTTGATGGGTTTAAAAACAAATGATGTCATTGTTGATTTAGATGATATTGATAATAAAATATTATCTATATTAGTAGATAATGCAAGAATGCGATTTTTGGAAATTGCTAAAAAGTTAAATTTACATGAAAAGTTAGTAAGAGATAGAATAAAGAAATTAATTTCAAAAGATATTATTTTAGGTTATACTACTTTTTTAGATACTAAACTATTAGATAAGTTTTATTTCAAAATAAATTTTATTTTAAAAAATCATTCATCACAAGATTTCAAAAGGCTTTTAGATTTTTCATTATATCATCCAAATATAGTTTATGTTGTTGAAGCTGTAGGCGGTTCAGATTTAGAATTAGAAGTTCATGTAAATGATAATACTGCATTATATGCTTTAATTAATGAAATAAAAAATAAGTTTTCAGAAATAATTGTAGATTATAATTTTATGGAATATACTAAAGAATATAAGTTTAGTTATTTGCCAAATAAAAAAATAGAATTAGAAAATAAAGAAATAAAAAAAGAGAAAAAGGAAAGGAAATAATCCTAATCCATTCCACCTAAGCCATCCATTCCTGGAGACATAGATTTTCCTTTTGATGATCCTGCTATAACATCATCAATTCTTAAAATCATTTGGGTTACTTCTGATGCAGAAGAAATAGCTTGAGTTTTTAACTGTAATGGTTCAATAACTTTTTCAGTTTTCATGTCTGAAATTCTTCCATTCATTACATCAACACCAACAAATGGCCCCTCTTTCTTATGCTTGTTTCTTAAAGCAACAATTGCATCCAAAGGATTCATTCCTGCTGTTTCAGCT
>Ga0172375_10000880_pt1 | contig 48558 bp, 50 predicted proteins | sample LakKiv1m_FD_114537 | JGI IMG/M metagenome (GOLD analysis project Ga0172375, IMG submission 114537) | Freshwater microbial communities from Kabuno Bay, South-Kivu, Congo - kab_092012_11.1m | ecosystem: Environmental > Aquatic > Freshwater > Lake | place: Democratic Republic of the Congo... | reverse complement strand
TTACACTACTGGAGATGATTTGGTGATGAGTAAGCATGCAGTTCACTACGTCCGCTGTCAAGGTCTTTCTGTTTAAACGGTTCACCTCCTTTCTGAATTAGCCTTGTTTTTCGAAGGGTTGATTCCACAAAAAAAGATGGTGTTTGTGAATCCCTGAGGACCTTGTTCCAGTCTGACATAGCCGCTATAAGAAGCTTACAAGATTCTTGCAGCGTTGAAGTAACATGAATACGATCAGTCGAGCTTCCAATTAAAAAAAAAATCCACAGGAGCTACCAACTGGATATGTCACAAATTGAGGCAGCAAAAACGCGAGATATGCCTACCACGTTGCTGGTACGATTATGCCGAGAAAGCTTCGCCGCCTCTCAGGCAGAAGAGCCCAAGCCGCCTTATGTATCACAATAGAGCAAGGTCTCATTCGTTTCAAAAAAATATGGCGATATCGTCAATCAGCGGCACCGGACGAATAAATCCTAAGCCAGGGATCGGAGGCAGTCGAATGCGCAATCGGGCTGTGCCAACGCCGCGTTGTCAGGCATCTGTCTTGCCCAAAATCGCAGGCCCTTCGATCAGGGGATGACAGGGCCCTGTTCCTTGGATATACTTGCAACATGCGCAACTGCATGAGTATGATAGACTGCGGATGCTTTGAACATTCAACCCAGGAGAATGCCGGCGACTCACGGTCAATTTTAAGAGGAATGCGATGCCTGTTCGCTACGAAAAACTGAATGTCATCAAGGACGCGCGAGGAATCGTCTTCGAGCCGATTCCAGGGGATGCCTTATCGGAAAAAAGGAACGCCCATGTGGTCATCAGCGGGCCGGGGGTCATCCGGGGAAACCATTATCACATCAGGGGAGAAGAAACCATGGCTGTCATGGGACCTGCGCTGGTACGCGTTCGGGACCATGATGACATCCAGGACATCCAGGTGCCCGACGGAGAGGTGTACGGTTTTGTCTTTTCGCCGGGACAGTCCCATGCCATCAAAAATCTGGGCAGCGGCATGAATATCCTCGTGGCCTTCAATACGGTCGAGCATGACAGACAGGCTCCCGACGCCGAGTTGGACGTATTGTTATGACCGAAACCAGGGGAATATGGGAGGTCCAGATCTCGGGTTTCCGATTTCAATAAAGTGTGTGGCCAACTTTGCTGGACCGGGGGCCTCAACCCCGGCCGCCAACGGGATGGCGGGCATGCCTTGCGGCAGGCAACAACAGGGCGTTTTCTATCAAGATGAGGGGAGGCAGCGTATGGAACTGGAAGGGAAAAAGATTGTGATTCTGGTGGAAGAGATGTTCAATGACCATGAATTCTGGTATCCCTACTACCGTCTGAAGGAGGCGGGTGCCCGGGTGGTCGTGGTGGGCTCCGGAAGCGCCCGCAAATATACCGGGAAGGCAGGGACACAGGCTGTGCCGGACGTGGCGGCCGATCAGATCTCGGCCGCGGAATTTGACGGGGTCGTCATCCCTGGCGGCTACGCCCCTGACCACATGCGGCGCTATCCAGCCATGGTGAAACTGGTATCCGACCTGTTCACCGCCAGGAAGGTGGTGGCCGCCATCTGCCATGCCGGTTGGATGCTGGCATCCGCCAAGGTTCTCCCCGGCCGCACCGTGACGTCCTTTTTTGCCATCAAAGATGATCTGATCCATGCAGGGGCAAACTGGGTGGACCAGGAGGTGGTGGTTGACGGAAACCTGATCACCAGCCGAAAGCCGGACGATCTTCCCGCATTCATGAGGGCGTTCATAAAAACCGTGGCGGGATAAAGGGCGGCGATCGCCCGCCGCCCGTCAGCCCTCTTCCACGTATTCCTGGAGCTGCCGGATCTCCCGGGTCCCCATTTCCACGGTCAGTTTCACCAGATCGCCCACATATTCCTTGTGAAGAACCTTCCCCCGGGTGTGGGCATAGTGGATATCCTTCTGACAGGTCTGGGGTATGGAAAGCCGGTAGCGTCGGGGCGCGTTCAGGCGTTCGTGGATCTCATTCAGGAGGGTGTCCATGTGCTCTCCCCGCAATGCGGAAACCAGGACGGCATCCGGGTAGTCCTTGCGGACCCTTTCCAGAACTGTCCTGTCGGCCCGGTCTGTCTTGTTGAACACCAGCAACTGCGGAATATCTCCTGCCCCTATGTCCTGCAAGACACGGTCCACCGCCTCCATATGCCGTTCAAAGTCGTGATCCGACACGTCGATGACGTTGAGCAGCAGGTCGGCGTCCTCGGCCTCCCTCAGGGTCGCACGAAAGGATGCGATCAGGTGGTGGGGGAGGTTGGCGATGAATCCCACCGTGTCACTGACCACCACGTCTTGCAGGGTTCGCCGGGTCAATGAACGGGCCGTGGAATCGAGGGTGGCGAAAAGCCGGTCTTCAACCAGGGCCTGGGCATTGGTCAGCCGGTTGAAGATCGTGGACTTTCCCGCATTGGTGTAGCCCACGAGGCTGACGTTCCGGCATATCCTTCGCCGTCGCTTCCTCTGGGTATCGATCCGTCGAATCAGGGCGGCAAGCGCCTTCTCGATGTCATCGATCTCCCGCTGAAGCCGCTGCCGATCCTTCTCGCTCTGTTTCTCTCCCATCCCCCTGAAGGCCACCCCGGCCCCCGCCCTGCTGCCGAACCGCTCCCGGTCCAGGTGGGTCCACATGCTCTTGAGCCTCGGAAGCTCGTATTTCAGCTCCGCCAGCCGGACCTGCAGCCGGGCCTCTTTGGTCTTGGCATGGTCATGAAAGATCCGCAGGATCACCTCGGTTCGGTCGATGGCCTCTATATGAAACATCTTCTCGATATTTCGTGCCTGGGACCCGGTGAGATCGTTGTCGAATATCAAGAGATCAACCTCGTTCTCCGCTTCCTCCAGGCATTTCCGGATAAACCCGTCTCCCGCATAGGTCTTGGGACCCTTTTTTTCCCTTCTCTGAACCCGCTTTCCCGTGACCGCCATGCCGGCGGTGTCGGCCAGCCGCTCCAATTCCAGCATGGAAGCCTCCCTGAGGGCCATGTCCTCCTTCGGCAGGCAGATTCCCAAGAGGAGGGCCTTGATTTTTTCGTCTTTGGATTCGATCAGAGGCGGCTGCATGGCTACGGCATCAATTCCAGTCCCTTCCATATCGGATCGGCGCTCAGGTGAATCGCCTCTTTCATGGCCGTCACGTCATCGGGCCGGATCTCGTCTCTCCATCGGGGGTAACCCCCCTGCCAGACATATCGAATGAGGTCGTGAAACACGGCCAACGTAAATCGGTAGGCGCCGATCGAGACCTCCCCTTCGGTCAGGTCCATAAAAAACGGGATCGCCACAGGCCGTGCATAATTTTCAATGATCCGCATCATGTCAGCGCGGGTCGTGTACCCCTCCGGCTTCTGTTTAAACGCCTCGGGCCTGTCGGGAAAGGGGAACCTGCGGTACACCTCGCCGATGAAGCCGCCGTAACGGATTCCGTGAATGGCCCCCATCAGATCTCCTATATCAGCCGGATTCGGTATGGTATAGACCTCCCACGATGTCTCGTATGGATAAGGGCCCACATATTCAGCGATCTCGATGATATGACGGCAAAACTCCGTGGCGAAGAAGAAATGCCGGTCCAGCAGGAGCATGTCCGAATCGATATTGAAAAAGCCAAAGGCGATGTGACCATGGCTGATGGAGTCAAAGGCCAGGGGCATGTCATCTCTCCCTTTCTGTCGAGTAACCCAAGCCGGGCCTTGGATAGCAAACCACGATCAAGCGGTACCAGAGAACCCGCTGAAAAACCCCGGTGCGAATGTTGACCTGGGTTCAAGAATGCTTAAAGTCTATTTTTAAATGTGCTAAGTTGAAATGTCCTATGCTGAATAAACTCTATGATAAAATTCCATTTTTTGCAAGGAGCAGACGACAGATGAATTCAGAAAACAGTGCAGGCTGGAAATTCAGGGGCGCATCCAAATATGTCCTGGATGAGGAACTGGCCAAGATCGTGAATATCTCCATGGCCCTGGAAATGCCCCTTCTCCTCAAGGGGGAGCCCGGGACCGGAAAGACCATGCTGGCCCATGCCATTTCGGAGGCCCTCGGCATGCGGCTGATCGTCCTGAATGTCAAGTCGAGCATGAAGCTGGTGGAGGCCCTTTACCAGTACGATACGCTTACCCGGCTCAATGACAGCCGTTTCGGCGACTCCAAACGGGATGTCAGTAATATCGAAGATTATATCAAAATGGGAAAAATCGGCCAATCGTTCGTGTCTGACGAGCGGGTGGTCCTCCTGATTGACGAGATCGACAAGGCCGACACGGACTTTCAGGACGATATGCTCGACGTCCTGGACCAGATGGAATTCGACATCATCGAGATCGACAAAACCATCAAGGCCAGGAAAAGGCCGGTCATTATCATCACGTCCAACGCCAAAAAGGACCTGTCGGATCCGTTTTTGGGCCGATGCAACTTCCACCACATCGCCTTCCCGGATGCGGACATGATGCGGGAGATCCTCAAGGTCCATTTTCCGGATATCGGAAAAGACCTTCTGGAGGGCTCCATTCGGGCCTTTTACAAGGTCAGGGACTTCCGGGGGATCGAGAAAAAACCGGCGACCCGGGAACTGATCAACTGGATTCGCGCCCTTCAGGCCGATCCGGATTTCAATGTCAAGGACCTGATCAAGGGAGATCTGCCGTATCTGGGGGTTCTTTTCAAGAAGAGCCCGGACTACGGAGTGGCGAGAAATGCGGCCGCACGAATGAAGATATGACCGGGAGGAGCCGATGTTTACGAGTTTCTTTTATCTCCTGAGACAGGTGGGTATTCCGGTATCCCCCACATCATTCCTTCGCCTTCAGAAGGCCCTTCAGATGGGGCTGATCACCTCCATTGACGACTTCTATACGGCGGCCCGATCCATTCTGGTCAAAAGCGAGCGATATTTCGACCTGTATGACCAGGTCTTCGCCCATCGATTTGAAGGGGCTGAACTCAAGGAGCCGGAGGAATTCGAACTGTCGCAGGTGGCGAAGGCCATGCTGGAGGAGTGGTTGAAAGACCCGGAGGCCGTGGCCGACGCCCTGGGGATGAACAAAGAGGACCTCAAGAAGCTCAGCCCGGAAGAACTGCTCCAGTACTTTTTGGATCGGCTGAAAGAACAGACAGAGGCGCATCACGGCGGCAGTAAATGGATCGGCACCGGCGGCACTTCCCCCGTGGGGCATTCAGGTTACCATCCGGGGGGCATGCGGGTTGGCGGCATGTCCCGAAACAAGTCCGCAGTGAAGGTGGCCATGGACCGGCGATACCGCGACTACTCCCAGGATGGGCCTCTCACCCAGGCACAGATCGGCGAGGCCCTGAAACGCCTGCGCAATATGGTGCCCACCGGTCCCAAGGATGTGGTCAACATCGACGAAACCATCTATCAGACCATGAAGAACGCGGGCGAGATAGAGATCGTTTTTGACAGGAGCCTCAAGGATCGTCTCAAGGTCATCCTGGCCATCGACAATGGCGGCTGGTCCATGGATCCGTATATTGAGATGGTCCAGACCTTGTTCAACTATTCGCGGGCCCAGTTCAAGGAGCTGAAGACCTATTTTTTTCACAACACCATCTATGACCACATCTGGGAGGACCCCCCCCGGTTCAAAAAGCCGGTTCGCGTTGACGATCTGGCCCGTCGCGATCCGGAGACGCGCTTTGTCATCGTGGGCGATGCGAGCATGGCCCCTTACGAACTGATGGCCACGGACGGCTCGATCCATATCGAGGAGCGATCCACCCGCCCGAGTTACGAAAGGCTTCGCTTTATCGCCGATACCTTCAAGCACTCCGTATGGCTGAACCCCAAGATGGCGGCGGAATGGCCCTATACCCGGACCATCGGCGCCATTCGGGAGATATTTCCCATGTTCGAGCTGACCATCGACGGTCTGGAAAAGGCCGTTGCCCACCTGATGAACGACAATTAGCCAGCCACCTGTGATGTCGGCCCCTCGACCAAGTCGGGGCGCACGTCTCCCTTCTGTCAAAAGCAGCGGTCTATTTTCTCCCAGTCCTCCTGTTGTACCCACTCGATCTTATCCTCAAAGACCTTCTCCAGGGGGGTGAATTTCCCCTTTTGAGCTCGCTTCAGAAAGGCGTCCAGAGTGGACGGCCCGGCATTGTACATGGCATAAACGGCGAGGGCGAGGGTATGGTCCGGTTTGGATGCACCCCCCCCTTGGGGCATCTTTATCCGTGAGAGGGCGTACCTTGTGAGATACAGGCGCAGTATCTCGCAGCCTGCCGCCGCGTTGTAGCGGATGTCCCACCTGAGGCTGTTTTCTGCATACATCCCCCGCCAGACCCGCTCATTGATCTGCATGATGCCTACGGAGGTCCCGTTATATGACCTCAGATAGGTGATGGTCCCCTTTTTTACCACGAACTGACGAAAACAGCTTTCCTGCCATGCCGTCGCTGTCACGAGCGTCGCAAAAAAATCCGGATGGATGTTGTGAGGTCCGTCCTTGGCAACGACCTGCTTCGATGAGGAGGCAAGGAGGGCCCGAGCCCGTTCCAGGTAAGGGGCAAGGTCTTCCTTGCGGGGAACCAGCCAGGACTTGATTTCGTCGCTCCATTTCCGCGGCGCTCCCTCTGCGGCCCAGGCGGTTGGGAGCACCGCCTCTCGAAACAGGTTGGCCCATCTCTTCGGGTCGAGTGTCTCATGACGAACCCAAAGGTCTTGCTGGCCGGAATCGCCCGACGGCACGCGAAGACCGTCCGCGTCGGGCATCTCATCAGGTCCGAACGAGGCAATCGGCGGCGGTCCCAGCCCCAGCGTATCTCGCAAGGTCTGGTCCAGGACGTAGGAATAGGTCAGGGACACAGGTTGCTGCACGAGGTAGCGTGCCAGGCGAATCAGGCCGTCCCGGCTGATTTCAATACCCATACTGGGACCCAGCGTATCCAGGGCCACCAGGGCGTCCGACCCGGCCATAAAGGCCAGGTAGCCGAGAAGGGATCGGTTGGTCCCTTCAATGAGGTGGGACCTGAACACGGGGGAAAGCCGGCTCCAGGCCTTGACAAACTCCTGCCGCACCATATCCCCTTCGGGGGCTTCTTTGTCCAGGTCCTGGACAAACCGATACCGCATCTGCAGCAATGTATCGAGGAAGAGGTCCCGCTCAGGGCGGGTCAAGGACTTATGAGCCAGAGCGGTAATGGTCTCAACCAGGAAGGCATCGTATGCCTCCCACATCTCGATGATGTGTTGTCCCTCCTCAGGAGAGATGGTTTCCCTTTTCCTTTCAGGTTGTTCCACCTCCTCCACCTCTGCGAGGATCGGCACGCGAAGGGCCGAAGCCGTCGCCTGGGGTCCCCCCGGCCGCATGCTTTTCAAGAAGCGATCGGCCCTGGCTGCGGCTTCCGGTGGAAAAAGGGGGAGCAAAAAGGACCGTATATCTGAAACGGGAGCGGCCAGATTCAGGGCAATCTTTCTGAGATAGGCCAGAATGGGGGGATTAGCGAACTCCCAGATGAGACCCGCTATTCTGGCAGGCCTTCTTTCCCTGTCGTATACCGACGAGGTTCGCGTGGCGAATGACAGTTCCCATTGATCACTGATCACGGGGTCCTGTTCCATAACCAGGTACCCTTCCCATTCGACCGGGGCCAGACAACTGCCCAACGCCGTGGTGCCCAACCGGATAAAGATTTTGATCTCAAAAAGGAGTCTGGAACCGCTTTGTCGGAAGACCGGATTGGACAGAATGACTTGTCGGCAACCGTCGTCTTCGTTTACGAGCACCGCTGCATGTTCCGGCCCTGTAAAGAAGGACTGGGTCACCAGGGCCGTCATCAGGGGATAATCCAGGGTCAGCGGTAGAGTGACCTCTTTGGCCTCCGCTGCCTGGAGGGGAACCATCGTCAACGCCAACAGAATGAGGACGGCCCGTCTCAATACCCATCTCCAGAGGCGGTTTGAAAGAGGGTTCTGGTGCATCAGCCATTCATGATCGCACCATTCAGTAGGTCCCCTGCCAATGAAGGCAGGGGTCTTCGGGATATGTTGTGGCATGGAATAGACTCAGTATGGGGGCATTTTCTTGGGACGGTCCGCCGTTTTGCCGGGTAAACAGGCTATGTTTGGGTGAGAGGTCCCACTATTCGGTCGGGATCATAAGGACGCACGGTCCGGTCTTGGATAGCCCTGGCCATCTTTACGCCCAGATCAAAGGCCTCCTGAATTGAATAATTTTGTCTCGAAGCATGACCATTTCGGTTTCGGCCCCCAGGGAAGCGGCCCCGCCGAGGGCCCGCTGGGTCAGATGCGTGGTGGTCTGTTCGGGACGATGGGTTCTGTTGAGGGCCAGGATTTTCATAAAGAATATGCTCCTTTTTCGTGGCAGAAATCTCTATGCCTCCTATTACACACGGTTGTTGGAGCCCGGTCAACGAATTTTTGACAGAGATGACATTCCCATTCCGCGTTGGCTTCGTACTATTTTGTAAGAAAAACGCCAAAATCATACGAAAGTGTCTGATGATCGCGAGTGCGCTTGTCTCCTCTCAAAAACAAAACCATTGGATATTACAATAAAAATTGTCATCGCCGCCCCCTGGCACACATGTTGCTGAGACGGATTCAAAAAATGAAAGGAGGATTGCCGTAATGAGTGCTGGAGACACTACCTTTGTTTTGATTTCCGCTGCCCTGGTCATGTTCATGACACCGGGTCTGGCCCTGTTCTACGGGGGAATGGTGCGACACAAAAACGTCCTGGGGACCCTTATGCAGAGCTTTATTCTTCTGGGGTTAATAACCCTCCAATGGGTCTTGTGGGGGTACTCTCTCTCTTTCGGAACCGATCATGGGGGCCTTATCGGCGGGCTGGGATGGTTTGGGCTGACAGGAGTGGGCATGGACCCGAGCCCGGATTACGGGACCACGGTACCCCATCTGGCCTTCATGATATTCCAGTGCATGTTCGCCATTATCACGGTGGGATTGATCACCGGGGCTGTTGCAGAACGGATGAAATTCAGTGCGTTTCTTTTGTTCGCCCTTTTATGGAGCACCTTTGTCTACAACCCGCTGGCCCACTGGGTCTGGGGAGTGGGGGGCTGGATGGGCCGCATGGGGGCCCTCGACTTTGCAGGGGGGACCGTGGTGCACATCAGCTCCGGCGTGTCGGCCCTTGCAGCCGCCCTCGTGATTGGGAGACGCCTCGGCTATGGGAGCACGCCCTATATCCCGCACAATCTCCCGATGACCATCACGGGTGCGGCCATCCTCTGGTTCGGATGGTTCGGCTTCAACGCGGGAAGCGCCCTTGCCTGCAACGGACTGGCGGCCAATGCCTTTGTGGTGACCCATATCGCCTCCGGTCTGGCGGCATTGACATGGATTCTCATGGAATGGATTCACAGGGGACAACCCACCACCCTGGGGGCCGCCAGCGGTGCGGTCGCGGGGCTGGTGGCCATTACCCCGGCGTCCGGGTTCGTGGGGCCCATGTCCGCCATCCTGATTGGAGGACTGGCCGGCATCATCTGTTACGGGGGAATCTTGCTCAAAACCCGGCTGGGATATGATGATTCCCTGGATGTGGTCGGCATTCACGGGGTGGGGGGAACCTGGGGTGCCCTCGCCACCGGCCTATTTGCCAGCACTGCAATCAATCCGAACGCAGCCAACGGACTGTTTTTCGGAAATCCCCATCAGCTTTGGATTCAGTTCGTTTCGGTGATTGCCTCCATGGCATTTGCCTTTATCATGACACTCATCATCCTCAAGGTAGTGGATGCCATTGTCGGGCTCAGGGTGAACGAAGAAGATGAGGTCAAAGGGCTGGATATCAGTCTGCACAATGAGACCGGTTACACATTTTAGCACAACGGATTGGGGAATTGAGAGATTCTGGAATCGGGGGATTGAAGGATTGAGGGATCGGTGACATCCGCGATAGCTGTGGATGAGATCAAGGAGGGATTGCCATGAAAAAGGTAGAAGCGATTATCAAGCCGTTTAAGCTGGACGAGGTGAAAGCGGCCCTCACGGCCATTGGTGTCAGAGGACTCACCGTCAGCGAAGTCAAGGGGTTCGGCCGTCAACGGGGGCACAAAGAGGTATACCGAGGGGCCGAATATCAGGTGGATTTCGTATCCAAGGTCAAGATCGAGGTGGTCATGGAGGCGAGCCTGGTGCCCGAGGCCATCAAGGTGATTCAGGAAAAGGCCAGAACCGGGCAGATCGGAGACGGCAAGGTCTTTGTGTCGCCGGTTGAGGAGGTCCTCCGCATTCGAACGGGCGAAACCGGAAAAGAGGCGATATAGACGGGTGTTGGTTAGCGGCGATGGATGTGGAAATGGGTGAGGCGCTATGTCTTCCGCTTTTGAACAACTCAAGGGGTCCAGAAACCGGCTGATCGCCCTGCTCGCCGCCTCTCAGGAGATGGACGATGTCCAGGCGCGTCATACGGAGATGATGGATCAGTATTTTCGAACGAGTCTCGAGGAAAGCCGGTCGGGACAGCGCCTTTTCTCTGAAAAGGTCCCCTTTGCCCTGGTGGCCGTTGGCGGATACGGCAGGAAGGAACTGGCCGTCCATTCGGACGTGGATATCCTGATCCTGTTCGGTCATCGCATACCTGACCTGGCCAAGGGACTGACCGAGGAGATCCTTTATCCCCTATGGGACCTGGGACTGGATCTCGGATATGGGACCCGCAGCATCAAGGACTGCCTCCGGCTTTCCAGAGAAGACTTTGAGGTCCTCACATCCATGCTGGATGCCCGCTTCTTGTGCGGCGACTCGCCCCTTTTTTTAAACCTCATGGCCGGCATTCAAGGAAAGGTCGTGTCGAAGAAAAAGGAGGCCTTCGCCAGGTGGCTGGAAGATCTCCATCAGATTCGCATGGAAAGAAACGGGGACGCCAGTGTGATCCTCGAACCCGATCTGAAAGAAGGGGTTGGGGGACTGAGGGATTACCATCACATCCTCTGGATAGCCAAGGCCTTTTTTGAGTTGATGTCGCCCAGGGACCTGGAAACCACGGGAAGGCTTTCCCACAATGAGTACCTGGAACTGCATCGCCATCTCTCCTTCATCTGGCTGGTGCGAAACCACCTCCATCAATTGTCCAACCGAAAAAACGACTGCCTTCATTTCGAATACCAGGAAAAGGCCGCACCGAGACTCGGTTATCGAGATCGCGAAGACCTCCTGGCGGTGGAGCAGTTCATGGGTGATCTCCATGCCGCCATGGCCTCTGTCAAGGCCTTGAACCGGGCCTTTATCAGGGCGCATCTGCCAAGGGAGAGGGGCCTGTGGAAAAGGGCCGAGTGCATGGAGGTGGGGGAGGGCCTTCATGTTCATCAGGGTGAGATCGGATTCGATTCGGCAACCACCATTCTCAAGGACCCCCTCCTGCTGATGACTCTCTTCGTGCAGAGTTCGCGCACCGGGTGCCCTCTTTCCATGGAGGCCCGCAGGCTCGTGACGGAGTTCCTTCCCCTTGTGGATGATGCCCTGAGAAGATCCCCCGAGGCGGTGGGCGGGTTTCTCCAGATTGTCAACGGAGACCGGGCTTTCGATGTCCTGAATCAGATGCATGAGGTCGGCTTTCTATCGGCATTCATTCCGGAATTCGGAGATATTGCCAACCGTGTTCAATTCGATGCCTATCACACCTTCCCCGTGGGGCGTCATTCCCTCGAGACCCTCAGACGTCTCAAGGGAACCCGTGGAGAGAAGGACATATTTCTTCTGGATATCCTTCTGGAACTCCCTGATTCGGAGCCGCTCCTTCTGGCCGGGCTCTTCCATGATATCGGCAAGGTCGGGAAGGACCATGCGGTTCGAGGTGTGGAGATCGCCCGCGGCATACTGGAACGTTTCCAGTATCCACAAAGGGATGTTGAAGAAGTCCTGTTCCTCATTAGGCATCATCTGCTGCTGGTGGAGACCGCTACGCGCAGGGACCTGGCCGATGAAAAATCAGTGGTCAACTGTGCGCGGCTGATCGGCAGCCCGGAAAGGCTCCGCATGCTCTATCTCCTGACCTGGGCTGATTCCATGGCCACTGGCCCGAGGGCCTGGAGCGACTGGATCGCCAATCTGGTCCAGGAGCTCTTCTTCAAGGTTCTCCATATTCTTGACAAAGGAGAACTGGCCACCCTGGACGCCTCGGAAAAGGTCCGGAGGACCATGGATGAAGCACGACGGTCCCCGGTCCTTCAGGGAATCGGCCTGAACCCAGAGCCCTTTTTCGAGGTGATGTCACCGAGGTATCTTCTGACCGCTGTGCCGCGGGATATGGTGCGTCATATGGAGATGCTCCACCGGATGAGGAACCTTTCTGCGGAGGAGGTTCGATACCCTTTTTGCCTGGAGACCAGGGAGAACCCGGGTGAGGGATGCGCGGAGGTCACCTTTCTGGCAAAGGACAGACCTGGGCTCTTCGCGGATATGGCAGGCGTCCTGGCCCTCAACAGCCTCAATATCCTTTCCGCCGACATCTACACTTGGAGGGATGGGACCGCCGTGGATATCTTCAAGGTGACCCGGCCCCTGGATGCCATACACCCTGAGGCTGTGTGGCAGCGGGTTAGGGAGGACCTGAAGCGCACGTTCGAGGGAAAGCTGTCGCTCCCCTACCGCCTGGGGCAGAAGCGATCCTCCCCCTTCCTCTCCACTTCAGACAAGCCCTCCCGCCCGCCCGAGGTCGTCATCGACAATGCCTCGTCCGATTTTTTTACATTAATCGAGGTGTTTGCGGATGACCGGGTAGGTCTCCTGTATCTGATTACCAAGACCCTGTTCGATCTTCGACTGGACATTCGAATCGCCAAGATCGCTACAAAGGGTGATCAGATCGCAGACGTATTTTATGTGCGCGATTTCGAGGGACAGAAGATCGAGGACGAGGTCCACCTGCGGGAAATCGAAGGGGCACTCCGCTACCAACTTCAATAACCAGCCTTCTGCCTTGATGATTCCCCTGCTTTCGAGTACAATGGCGCTGTACATGCAAGTTGCCCAAAACGGTTCGTTTGATTGCTCAGGGGGGGGTGGCGTTAGAGATCCCATTTGGAGGGTGCCGAGAAGGCGGACAAGGTGGTAGTGAGCAAAGGCAGATGAAAGGAAGAATTGATGCATGATAAGGTGCAGGAGGTGGCAGCCCTCAAAAGGGTAACGCTCTCCTTCGAAGCAGGCACGGCGAAAGATAAGATGGATTTGACTCCGGGGCCCCAATCCTATGAACTGGTGACAGGTGTGGGAAGTGATGGGTTCACGCCGTTTGAATATGCGTTGCTGGGCAAACGGGAGGGAGACGAGGTGGATCTGGAAATCGATGCCGGAAGAACGGGGGAGATGTTTGGCCATCTCGATTTGCCTATTCCCACGTCCGTAAGGGGCCTTGATAGATTCTTTTTGATGATAAGGGTAGATCGTATCGAGGATGTGGACCAGGCGGAACTGGTTCGCGCCTTAGCCGGCGCGATACGGGGCTGCGGCGGAGACTGCTGCGGCCATCATGGATGAGGGAGGGTCCGGGAACTTTGCCCTTTGTCGTCCCATACAAAAAAAGGAGACCCTGAATTCAAGGTCTCCTTTTTTCGGTTGATGGGAGTCGTCGTTAGAACAGGCCGCTCACCTTGCCGGTCTTCACATCCACATCGATACGTCTAAAGGCAGGGTTCGATCCGGTGCCTGGCATCAGGCTAATGGTGCCTGCGCAGGGGCAGAGGAACTTGGCGCCCGAGTAGATGAGCACGTCGCGGATGGGGAGGGTCCACCCCTTCGGAACGCCCTTGAGGGTGGGATCGTGGGTCAGGCTCAGGTGGGTCTTCACCATCATGGTGGCGAAATCCGCATACTTCGGATCGCTTTCCAGCATTTTGGCCTTGTCCGCGGCCTCGGGGCTCCAGGAGACGCCGTCTGCGCCGTAAACCTCTTTGGCGATCAGGGCAACCCGGTCGCGCAGCTTCATCTCGAGAGGATACAGAAACTTGAAGTCGCCTTTCTCGTTGCATGCGTCAATGACCGCGTCGGCCAGTTCCAGCGCTCCGTCCCCGCCATCGGCCCAATGGGTGGATTTTGCACACCGGGCGCCTGCCGCCTCGGCCGCCTTCCTGACCACCGCGATCTCGGCCTCGGTATCGGTATGGAAGCAGTTGATGCAAACCACCGGATTCATGCCTGACTTCCGGATCGTTTTGATGTGGTGCACCATGTTTTCACAACCTTTTTCCACCAGGCCGATGTCCTCCTTGGTGTAGGCATCGGGGAGGGCAATGCCGGCTACCACCTTTGGACCGCCGCCGTGCATCTTGAGCGCCCGGATGGTGGTGGTCAGAACGGACACATGGGGCTTCAGACCGCTGAACCGGCACTTGACGTTCCAGAATTTCTCGAAGCCGATGTCCGCGGCAAATCCGCTCTCGGTCACGTGATAGTCAAACAGCTTGAGGCCCACCCGGTCTGCGATGATGGAGGACTGGCCCACGGCGATGTTGGCAAAGGGTCCGGCATGCACCATGCAGGGATTGTATTCGGCCGTGCACATGAGGGTCGGGTTGATGGTATTGCGCATGAAGGCGGTCATGGCGTTTCCGACCTCCAGGTCGCCGGTGGTTACCGGCTTGCCGGCCTTGTCAAAGGCCACGGTGATCTTGTTGAGCCGGTCCTTCAGGTCTGCCAGATCCCGAATAACGGCCAGGATCGCCATACATTCGGAACCCACGGCGATACCGAACTTGGACTGCATCGTATACCCGTCCATGCGGCCTCCCAGACCGATGACGATATTTCGGAGGGACTGGGCACAGAAGTCCATGATCCAGCCCAGCTCCACCCGGGTGGGGTCGATGTCGAGACGACGCATACCGGTCAGCCGCTGCAACTGCTCGTCATTGTAGTTGCGCTCGTGCTGCATACGGGATGTCATGGCAACCATGGCCAGATTGTGGGCGTTCATGATGTCGTTGATGTCGCCGGTCAGCCCCAGAGAGAACTCGGTCATGGGGATCAGAAGGGAGTTGCCGCCGCCAGCCGCGGTTCCTTTGACATTCATGGTCGGACCGCCCGAAGGCTGTCTGAGGGCGCCACCCACATTTTTGCCGCGTTTGCCCAAACCTTCCATGAGCCCACAGGATGTGGTGCTCTTGCCTTCGCCGAGGGGCGTCGGGGTGATGGCGGTCACCTCGATGTATTTCCCATCCGGTTTGTTTTTCAGCCTTTCAATGATCTTGAGAAAATCCAGCTTGGCCAGCCTGCCCATCGGCAGCATCTCTTCCTTTTCGAGCCCCAGCTTCTCTCGCCACTCATTGGGCGTCGGCATATTTTTCTCTGCCTCTTCGGAGATCTGCCAGTCGGCCATCTTTACTGCATTGTAAGCCATGTTGTTCATCCTCCTTGATAAATTATGATGTGTGTTGGTTCGGGAGCCATACCCTCCCATGTTGACATTCAAAAAGCCTTTTCGACGATTCTTTAAGAGAAAATTTTTCCTATCATAAAAAAAATGGGTCGTCAAGCAATCTTGTGAAATTCTGAACTTTCCCTTGATCGAAGGGATTCCGCCGATTATGATGACAGGAGTGCCTGGCCACCCCGAATAGCGATGGGGCTTCAGTTTGCTCCTCTGTACCACGGCGGAGGACTTGAAGGCACGCTTCAAAAGGCGCTTCCCCTGTAGATCGACGAGGGCGATAACGACAATTGAAAACGATTCGACAGCGACTGACGGATGCCCTGATGGACAGGGAGATGACGGCTATCCACCTTTCCCAGGAGCTGGGCATCCGGGAAAAGGAGGTCTATGAGCACCTTCCCCATATTGCACGCTCCGTGGCCTCGCAGGGGAGGGCCCTCGTGGTGGCGTGGCCCCGATGCCTCAAGTGCGGCTTTGTCTTTAAAGAACGGACCCGTTTTACCCGTCCGGGCCGGTGCCCGAAGTGCCGGGCGACGCATATTGAAAGCCCGACCTATGCCATTCGGAGTCGTTGAGCCCCCGTGTCCAGGTTCAGCCTCCGGGGTGAAAATCGTTCCGAAGTTCCCGGTATCCCGCTTTCAGCGGGATTCGGGCTTGGGGGGAAAAGCAGGGAGGGCGGGTTGACGAATTCGTAACCTCTCGCCATCAAGAGACGACCATCCGCTGCTGAGTGCCCGGTATTCACTACCGAGTATCAAGTATCGAGTATCCAGCATCCAGCATCCAGCATCCAGCAACCAGTAACCAGCAAACCAGTCTTCAGGAGAGAGCATGATGTCAGACACACAGATGTTGGGGTTTATCGGCGCCGGCAATATGGCCACGGCGTTGATCAAGGGACTCATCGAGAGCGGTCTCTGCGACCGCACCCGCCTGATGGCCGCCGATACCTCCCCGGAGGCCCTGCGGCGGGTATCGGAAGGCTTTGGAATAAAAACCGAATCCAGTCTCAGTGTGGCTGCCGGGTGCCCCGTCCTGGTGCTCGCGGTCAAACCGCAGCAGATCCGAGAGGCACTGGGCGAGATGAAGGAGGCGATCACCGATCGGCATCTGATGATCTCCATTGCGGCGGGCATTTCCCTCCGAACAATCCAGGAGGTGATCGGAAAGCCTATTCCCCTGATCCGGGTTATGCCCAATACGCCTGCCCTGGTTCAAAGAGGGATCAGCGCCCTGGCCCCCGGGATCCTGGCCACTGAGGAACATCTGCGGATTGCACGAACCATCTTCGGGGCCGTGGGCGAGACTGTAGAGGTGACAGAGGCCCAGATGGACGCGGTCACGGCCCTGTCGGGAAGCGGTCCGGGGTATGTTTTCCGGATCATGGAGTGCATGGTGGCGGCAGGGGCAGGCATAGGCCTGGCAGAGGAGACTGCGCGACGCCTGGTGCTTCAGACCTTCCTCGGATCGGCCCATCTGGCACAGGCATCCGACGAGCCCCTGACGGAACTGCGCCGAAAGGTCACATCGCCGGGAGGCACCACCGCCGCAGGTTTGGCCGTTCTGGAAGCAAGGGGCCTCGAAGACATGATTATCGCGGCTGTAAAGTCCGCATGCGCCCGCTCCCAAGAACTGGGGAGAAGTGGGTGATCGGGCCTCCCGCCATCCAACCGAATGAGGGTTCGGGCCGATTGATCTGGCCCCCAATGATCCAAGGGACCCTGGTTCGTCGATACAAGCGCTTCCTTGCGGATGTCCGGCTGCGTAATGGCCATATGGTGACGGCCCACTGCCCCAATTCCGGAAGCATGCTGACCTGCTCCGAGCCGGGCCGAACGGTATATCTATCCCGCCACAACGATCCCAGGAGACGGCTCAAATACACGTGGGAGCTGATTGAGATGCCGACCTCCCTCGTGGGCGTCAATACCATGGTCCCGAACCGGCTGGTGAAGGCCGCCATTCTTGCCGGTTGCATATCCGAACTGAGCGGATATGAAACGGTTCGTTCCGAGGTCCGATATGGAACGAATTCGCGTATCGATCTTCTGCTGGAAAAAGGGCCCAGGCGGTGTTTCGTTGAGGTGAAAAACTGTACCCTCGTCGTGGATGGTGTGGCCTCTTTTCCGGACGCCGTCACCACGAGGGGACTCAAGCATCTGAAGGAGCTTCAGGATCAGGTTCGTGGGGGTGACCGATGCGTGATGTTTTACCTGATTCAACGGATGGACGGCACACGGTTTGAGCCTGCGGATGCTATCGACCCGGCCTATGGCCGGGAACTCAGGCAGTCTGTACAAAACGGGGTGGAGGCCATGGTCTACAATGTGGCCTTAGACCTTCAGGGGATCGAAATCCACAAAAGGGTCCCGCTTGACTGGTAGCATCCGGCATTATCGTTTCGGGGCGCCTCACTTCGAGATGGGCCGGATGGTGCAGAAAGACCAGCGATTGCCGATGCCTCCCACCATGGGGACCCAGCCCGTGAATCGGTCTTTTCGAACCGCTTCGGCCAGTTTGGGGCTGTACAGGGGGATCCAGGGAAGATCGTCCATGAGGATGGCCTGCATCTCGTCCACAAGCTGCTTTCGTTTTTCCAAGTCCATGGCATCCGCGCTGGCGTCGGCTATCTTGTCAAAGCGGGGATTTCGGTAGCCGCACGTGTTCCAGCCGTTGGCCTTGTCATTTCTGGAGATGAAAAAGTTTCGCACGTAGTCCGGATCCAAAGAGAGGTTCCCGTACCCCATGACCACCATATCAAACTGACGGCGTGCCTTGACCTGCTGGATCAGTGCCCCCAGGGGCATCGGCTTAGAGGTGGCTGGCATGCCCAGCATCTTGAGCCACTCCTGAATCATGATCCCCACCATGGCCCGCTGGGGATCATAGTCCGCCGGGGGCGTGAGAATGGTAAACTGCCTCATGGGACGTCCATCCGGCATGCGGATTTCCTCCCCATTGCCCACTTTTCCATCGAGGGCAACGGGCGAGCGTTTCCATGTATATCCCCCCTGGCTCAGGATTTCATAGGCCTTGCGGATCCGATCGTCCCTCGAAAGCCCTTCGCCATATCGGGCCACACCGGGGTTATGCCAGAAGAGATTGCTGGACGGGATGACGGAATCCTCATTGATGGCATACCCCTGCAGGATTCTTGTGGTAATAAAGTCTTTGTCTGCGGACAGGGCCACGGCCTTTCTGAAGTGGATGTCGTTAAAGGGCTTTTCCCGAAAGTTGAACCCCACAAAGTAGAGGGCGCTTTTCTCACTCGTAAAAATTCGAATGTTCTTGTCCTTGGCCAGGTCCTGAAGATACCCCTCCTGGAGCCCCCACCAGAACATGTCGATGCTCCCCTTGAGAAGGGCCAGAATAACCGCATCGGTTGTCCCGAAAAACTTGAATATGATCCCATTTACAAAAGGTCCCAGTTGGTGGCCGGAGATTTCTTTTCCGGCCCCAAAGAAATGGGGATTCTTCTCGAGATAAAGGTAGGCCCCCTGACGCCACTCCTTCAGGAGGAACGGCCCATTGCTGATCGGGTCGGTCACCTTTTCCCTCAGCAGGGCCAGGAGGGGTTTCTCGGTTTTTTTCGCGGCCTCGGCGATGGGCGCCCACCTCTTTTTCTGAACGATGGGCGTGCCCAGTGTCCGGGAAAGGAAAATGGCCTTGGGTTCCCTGAGAAAAAACCGCACGGTATGTCTGTCCGGCGTCTCGATCCTGGTGATGAACTCCCAATTGGACAGAAAGCGGGGAACCCTGAACTCCCGGATCAGATTCCCTGTGAAGGCCACATCCTCCGAGGTCAGCTCAGAGCCATCCGACCACCTGGCAGGCCGAATTTTAACCGTATAGGAGAGGGAGGCCTGATCAAATACGGGATCTTCCGCGGCCAGCCACGGGACCAGTTTCAAGGTCTTGGGCTCTCGGATATAGAGCGGCTGATAGATCTGAGAGAGGACTTTGCTGGACCAGGCATCAGAGGCCAGCCAAACGTTGAGGGTCTTGGGCTCCTCCAGAAGACCGATGACGATGTTTTCATCTGCACGGGCGTCGGGCACCGTCCAGGTGAAAAAGCCCCATGCCAAAACAAGGATGGACAGGCAAAGGGCGAACCGATGCGGTTTGAGGATAGGTGTCGGCCGAATATCATGGGGTGTGTGCATGGGTTCCTCCAGGGTGTTCTGCGGCAGGGTTTTGAGCCCTCGGTACGCCGTTCTCTGTCCATCGGGCGAAGGCCCGATAGGGGTCATTATAAAATCTTTGGGCGAGTTACAAAAGGTCTTTCACCTTTGCAGAGATGCTCTTGTCCAGGCAGCGACTAATCGAGAAATTTGGGCGGAAATCCGGGCTGTCCGTCCAATTGTAATGATGCGATGACCAGCATGGTAACCGTGCCCTGGGCCAGGAGCCGGCCGTCCTGATCGACGATGCGGGCCTGGCTCAGGCAGATGGTTTTTCCTGTTTTCACCACCTGTCCCTCGGCCGTGAAAACGCCCGCGATAGCTGGGGCCAGATAGTTCAGCTTCATCTCCACGGTGGTCAACGCCAGCGGGTCCTCAATCTCCGTGTAGCTGGCCCAGAAGCCTGCTGCATCGATCATGGAGGAATAGACCCCGCCGTGCACAATCCCATAGGGTTGCAGATGTTTTCCTTCTATGGCCGCTTTCAGTAGAGATCGGCCCGGTTCAAGGGACACAATCTGCATTGAAAGGAGTCTGAAATAGGGGGAGCCGTTGACGCGTTCGGCAACGACCCGAATATGTTCGGGGTTCAGTGTTCTCATCGGGTCCTCGGGATATTTGATGTTGGTTGCCGGTTACTGAATGCTGGATCCGGCATACTTCAGTTCAACTTCAGTGCCCCATTCCCTGGCTTTCTGTCACGAAAAGCAAGAACATTTCGGCATTGTCACCCGGCAAGTTCAATCTGCTGTCATTCCGGCGCGGTTTTGACCGGAATCCAGAAATGCGCTGGAGTGGATTGTGGCTAATGGCATGCCAAAGTCACGGGACGCCGCACAAGGTTTCGGGTTGGGTTGTCCGCGTTGGTCATTTTGGTTCATTTCACGCGCTTTCCTTCAGTTGACTCCATATAGGTTCCTGTCAACTGCCCGCAGGCGGCGAAAATATCCCTGCCCTTACTCTTCCTTATGATGGCTGTAAAATGACGGTCAGTCAGCATCTCCTGAAAGTGGAGCATCCGCTCCATGGTGGGGGGCGACATCTCAGCACCCTGCGCTGCGTTCAGTGGAATGAGGTTGATTTTTGCCCGAAGACCCGAGAGAAGACCAGACAGCTTGAGTGCATCTTTGTCTCGATCGTTCACCCCGCGAATGAGAATGTACTCAAAAGTAATCATCCGTCGGTTGGGAAGAGGGAAGCGCCTGCACGCCTCAATCAACTGGCTGAGGGGGTATCTTCGGTTGACAGGCATGAGCCGGCTTCGCGTCGCATCGTCTGCAGCGTTCAACGAGACAGCCAGGTTGACCGTTGTATCGCTGCCCAGCCGCTCCATTTCCGGGACCAGACCGCAGGTGGAGAGGGTTACCCTTCGGTGGGAGAAATTCATCCCGTCCTCGGCAATAAGGTTGGCAAGGGCCTTGATAACGGCGTCGTAATTGGCCAGGGGTTCTCCCATCCCCATGAATACGATGTTGGTCAATTGATCCGGCTCCACGAGCGACCGCTTGACCCGAATGACCTGTTCGATGATCTCCGATGACGTCAGGTTCCTTTTAAATCCCTGTTTTCCTGTCAGGCAAAATCGGCAACCCATGGCACAGCCGGCCTGGGACGAGATGCAGAGGGTCAGGTGGTCCCGTTCAGGGATGAGGACCGATTCGATGAGATGCCCGTCCGACAGCCTGAAAAGATATTTCCGAGTCCCGTCCTGAGAGGTCAGGGTCGTGAGCTCCTCAAGCGGCGCGATCCGGGCCTTTTCTGCGATAAGGGATCGAATGACCTTGGGCAGGTTCTGCATCTCGTCACAGGACTCGGCAAGCCTGGCCAGGAGCCAGTGGCGTATCTGCCTTCCCCGGTAGGGTTCGAGGCCATGATCCGTGGCCCATTGTTCGGTTTCCTGGGCATCCAGCCCTTTCAGATCGGTTTTCATGGAGTTCGCCAAAGCGGGCTATCGTCCGCGACCAGAGGGTGCCCGTACCCAGGCATGGACATTTTCAATCCCGGAAGCCGGAATCCAGTCCTGTTGAGGGGTTCGGATGACTCTGGACCCCGGCCTCGGCCAGGGCGTATCAAGGGCGGATCGAACTGTTCTTGAATGCATGACATTGACTCCCAACTCACGACTTCTCAGTCGTTATGTGTTGTCCCAAGTCTACCCCGGAACCCGCTTTTTGTACAGAGAGATCAGAAATTAGATGAGTTTTATGGTAAGATGGCGTATAAATCCATGGAGGTCAACTCGCTACAGGAGGAAAAACAATGACGAAGAAGGACTTGATCAAGGGGAAACGGATTCTGATCGTGGATGATGAACCGGATGTCCTGGAGACCCTGGAGGATCTGTTGTCCACGGCCAAAATCACCACGGCGGGCAGCTTTGAAGAGGCCAAACGGCTCATGGACACAGAGCATTTCGACATTGCCATCCTCGACATCATGGGGGTTAACGGGTATGAACTGCTGAAAATCGCCAACCAAAAAATGATGACGGCGATTATGTTGACGGCCCACGCCTTCACCCCGGAAGACACCATGAAATCCCACAAGGAGGGGGCTGCCCTCTACGCGCCCAAGGACAAAATGATCGACATCGTGACCTACCTGGACGATGTGCTGGAGGCGCAGCAGAAGGGGAAGACGACCTGGTGGCGGTGGGTCGAACGGTTCGCGGACCTGTATGACCGGAAATTTGAGAAAGACTGGCGCTATAAGGATGAGGCCTTCTGGCGGGGGTTCCCGTTCGCATGACGGGGTCCCTCACCGGGCCCGAAGGAAAAGGGGCGGGCGTGGGAATGCGGAGAATCCCCGGCTTTCAGGTTCCCATCTGCTGGCGACGCATGGTCCTCAGTTGCGCCAGCTCCCAAACATAGTCGTACAGATGGAGCCCCTTGCTGGCCGCGACAAGCTCTCCGTCTCCCACCCCAATGCACGAGGCCATATATTCCTTGAGGAGTTGGATAGCCCCCAGGTTTGCCGGAAGGCCGTTCCACAGGTCCCACGACCTAAAGTACACGATAAAATGAAGCTTCTCGTCCCTGATTCGGGTATCGATGCCTCGAAGGCAGGGGGGATCCCCTAAATAGATGGTCTGGGGATCTCCCACCGTCATGTAGGCCTGGTTGGTTCCGAACCCGTCTTCCCGATACATCCGAATGACCTCTGCGATCTGTGGCTCCAGATATTGGCCGTAGGTATAATCTTCGCCGGGCTGCCGGACCGATGTCATGAGATAGGGGAGGTATTCCTCGATGTAGCCATCCGCTACCGGGTTGGGGATACCCAGGGCCGGAGGGATGTCGGGAATCAGGGGGCGAGCTCCGGGATGTCGAACATGAAGGGTAACGTAATCGAATTCCAGCCGCTTCTGGCCCGCATAGCTGCCCCGGTCGATCACATACTCCCTACCGGTTTCGAGCAATCGGTAAACGCATTGGAACCAGGCGTCGGGGAGATCCCGCGCATCAATAAACTCCAATCTCATCGAACAAGACATCCTTTCAGTCAAATTCAGCCACCAAAAACGTGTGATCGGAGGGCTTCGCCATGGCGCGGGCCTCCCGGTCGATCCAGACCGCCCGGGAGCGTTCGGCCAGAGGGGACGTCCCCAGGATATAGTCGATCCGCCACCCCAGGTTTCGCTTAAAGCCGTTGGGTATCCGGTAATCCCAGAACGTATATTGACTCCCCTCCTGAACATGTCTTCGGAAGATATCCACGAGACCCCAGTCGAAAAATTTCTGAAGGAGGGCCTGTTCCCCCGGGTGAAAGCCTACCTCCCCACTGAACCCTTCAGGGTCGAAGACATCCCTGTCGGTCAAGGCCACATTGAAGTCGCCTGCCAACAGGAGCTGCGATGAAGGGTCATAAAGGGCCGTGACATGATCGAGAAGGGCCTGAAGCCACGCCAACTTGAACTGGAATTTGTCTGAATCGACCTCAAATCCCTGGGGCACATACGCGTTCACAAGATGGAGGTCAGCGAGGCGGCCGCTGATAAACCGGGCCTCGTCCGCGCCTTCCACTGCCAGGGTGGTCCGGAGGTCGGCCAGCGGCACCCGGGTCAGGATGGCCACCCCATTGTAGGACTTCTGGCCTCGGAAAACCGCGTGGTAACCGGCCTCCTCCACCAGGTTGACCGGAAAATCACCATCCTGGACCTTGGTCTCCTGAAGAAAGAGAACATCCGGGGCCTCTCGCCCAATCCATCCCAAGATGATGGGAAGTCTTGCGCGCATGGAATTGGCGTTGAAGGTAGCAACTTTCATCCTATTTACCATCGAAAGGTCCAAGCATCCAAAGATTTGAACCTGAACCGATCACCCGGCCCGTGAGCGGAGGACGGAAGGTTTCCAAAAGCCTGAGCATATTCTTGCCTTAGCGCCTGCCATCTTTTTTTATTCCTATATCATGCAGAGCCTTTCTTATCAATACCTATTCCGATTCGAATGATGCGGTTCCGATGATCCGAACTGCCCGCTGTCAGATGTTCGTTTACTGAGAAATGAAAGCCATTCATCGTGCGGCCTTTTGCATTTGACACCATGGGAGCATCCGCCTATACTTTTCAAAACAACGGCCGCCACCGAGTACCTCTCCCATGAATATGCCGCCAGGAGACTCCAAATTGCCCAAGTTTCGAATCCCGTGCTTGCCATGGCGGATTACGCTGTTTGTTGGGTATTGTCTCTCGATGTGCGCAGCCGCCTATGCCCATGCAGAAACCCAAAGCGGGTCAGAAGGGAGAAGTGATCATCCGCCGGCTAATCCGTTTGATCGAGGAAACCTCTCTTTCCAACTGGTTTCCGGCGCCTTGTTTTCCCTTAGAAACCTCCCGGAAGACAGCCCAGACTTTAATTATGCCCAGACGAACCTGCGGCTGGGATATATGCTGACCTCCCCAAGTCCCCAAAATGGCTTTCTCAGGGGAAACTGGGAAGGCCTGATGGAGATCTCCAACTCTATCATCTTCGAGGGGTTCGGAAACTACCTCGGCGGTATCACCGTCCTATTCCGTTACAACTTCCTCCAGCCCGATTGGCAGGTCATTCCCTACATCCAGGGGGGCGCAGGGATCGTTTATAGCGATGCTTACAAGGATGAATTTCAGCAGGCCATCGGGCAGGCGATCGAGTTCACCCCCCAGTTCAGCGTGGGCCTTCATTGTATGATGACCCCCAAATGGGCGGTGGATTTTGAGGGGATGTTGCATCACATCTCCAACGCAGGAATGTCTCAACGCAACCGGAGCATCAATGCGCTGGGCGGGTTTGTGGGTGTCACCTATTTTTGGGGGTCCGATTAGCCGGGGGACTGGCTTTGTTTGCTTTCCCCAGGGACAGATGGTTCCCCTGCCAACCGATAACAGATATTCAATAGGGAGGCTGTCGTGGACGTCATTTACACCAAGGAACTGATGGTGCCAATGTACCAGGTCGGGTTACTCCTTGCGCTGAGCACCCTCACGTTCATGTTTGGAAAAGCAAAACTATCCTTGCTCATTAATTACGCATTCTTATTATACTGGGTTTACTGGCTCAACCAGGAGGCGCTGATCGGAAAGGGAGCACCTTCAATAACCCTTTTTAATCTGTGCTATTTCGGCTTCGGTCTGGTGATCGTCGCCCTTGCACTGATCGGATTCTTGAACCGCCCCGATTGAGGTCTATCCATCGGGAAAGCAGATGCCCTGCAGCGAATGATGGGTCTTGCTGCAGCCCGGGGCTGTCTTTTTAGCGAGATGGATTCTATGAGGGCAGCCCCCGGCGCTTGATGCCACATCGACCGAAAACCCACCCCTCGAATCTGGTGAAGAGTCGATAGCTGGGCGTTCCCGAAACCATGGTGGATGACGGACGCAATCCAGGAAGATCCAGCGGTTGAGATAAAGAGGAGCCATTTTTATGGAGATCCGATTTTCATTTGAAGAGCGAGAGATCGAAAGATCCGTTCGAAAATTCGCGAGAAATGAACTCATTCCCGTCTGCCGCAAGATCGATGAAACGGGCGCCCTCCCGGCTGAGGTCAGGGAGAAATTCCTGGCCATGGACTTGCTCAAGGCCTCATTCCCTGAGGCGTGGGGCGGTGCGGGCGGGACATTTACAGGGCTGGCCATCGCGCTGAAGGAGCTATCCTACGCCACCCTGGTGCCCGCCTGGATGCTCTTTGAAAATTTCATGCTGGCCTACCCGCTTTTGAACTACGGGTCCGATGCATTGAAGTCGGCCTATCTGGGGCCGATCCTATCCCTGAAAAATATCGGGGCCTTTGCCTTCACCGAATCGGATACGGGATCCGATCCCCTTCAGCTCAAGACCGTTGCAGAAAAGGTCGCCCAAGGATGGCGGATCAATGGCTCCAAGCGGTTTATCACCCATTCAAGCATATGCGATCACCTGATCCTCTTCGCCAAGACCGAGGATGGCGTATCGGCTTTCCTGGTGGATTCCGACAAAGAGGGCTACAGGGCAGGAAAAAGGGAGTCATTCCTCCATGCGAAAGGATTCGACAACGGGGACCTTTATCTCGATGATTATGTGGCGCCGGACAGCCACCTCATCGGACAGGCAGGCCAGAGATTTGAGATTCTTTTGAAGACCGAGACCATGGGCAAAATCGCCTTTTGCGCCCTTTTCGTGGGAATCGCGGAAAGGGCGTTGGATCTCGCGGTCAGGTATGCGTCCACACGGTGCCACAGAGGGAAGCCGATCGGCGACAAGTTCCAGATGACCCAGATGAAGCTGGCCACCATCCTGACAAAGTTGGAGGCCATGAGGGCCTACCTCTTTCACGTCTGCGCTTTGTTGGATCAGGGAAAGAATGTCTTCATGGAGGCCGCTGCCCTCAAGCTCTTCGTTGCCACGGAAATAAAGGCGATCACGTCCGATGCCATGGAAATACACGGGGCGTATGGTCTCAGCAGCGAATATGATATCGCCGGCCTTTATCAGACGGCCATCAGCGCACAGGTGGTCATGGGAAGTCTGGACATCCAGCGGGTGATCGTGGCCAAGGGCGTCCTCAGCCTACTTTCCTGACAGGTGGCGCCACATGGCCTCGGCCTGCTGTTTGCCGGTGGTTTCTTCTGGCTCCACAGGGAGATCCGGGCTGCCGCCCCTCAGACGGGCGATCCTGTCTGCCAGCGGCGGATGGGTGGAAAAGAGGTTCATGAGGCTTCCCCCGGACAGCGGGTTGACGATAAACATGTGAGCCGTGGATGGATTGGCCTCCCTCATGGGAAGCCGACGGGTGGCCGCTCCCAGCTTTTCGAGGGCGCTGGCCAGCCCTTCGGGATTGCCTGCAAGGCGGGCCCCGGTGGCGTCGGCCAGATACTCCCGGGATCGGGAGATGGCCATCTGAATCAGCATAGCCGCTATGGGCCCCAGGATGGACATGATGATGAGCCCCACGGCGCCGAGGCCGCCTCCCCCTTCCTCGTCCCTCGACCCGCCGCCGAAAAAGGCCGACCAGCGGGCCATGGAGGCCAGGATCATGATGGCCCCGGCCATGGTGGCCGCAATGGAACCGATCAGGATATCCCGATTTTTGATATGGGACATCTCATGGGCCAGGACCCCGGTGGCCTCCTCGTCGTTCATGGTCTTGAGCAGCCCCTCGGTCACGGCAATGACCGCATGCTCGGGATCCCGTCCCGTGGCGAAGGCATTGGGGGACTCTTCGGGAATAAGGTACACCCGAGGCACGGGCAGGCCGGCGTTGTGCGCCAGTTGGCTGACCGCGTTGTAAAGGCCAGGAAAATCATTGGGTCCCACTTCCTGCGCCCGGTACATCCTGAGAACAATCTTGTCGGAGAACCAGTAGCTGAAGAAGTTCATCCCCATGGCCAGGACAAAGGCCAGGATCATCCCCTGTTTCCCCCCAAACATGCCGCCGATCCAAACAATAAGGGCCGTCATAACGCCCAGCAACAGGGTCGTCTTAAACCAGTTCCCCATAACCGTCACCTCCATTCAATGGTAGGAAAAAGATAAGCCATGAAAGGGGGCTCGTCAACAGGAACCGGTTTGAAATGAAATGAAGAGGAAGCCGCATGATCGATCGGTCGGGATGTCACTGGGACACTGCGAATTGAGAACCGGGGAGCGGGGGCTGGGAGTGGAGACCCAGCGATTGGGCCTCCATTCCCAGACCTTCCACATGTTAGGCATTTATCAATGCTTGCCTGGGGCCATGGGCACTCCCCGCCGCTCGTAATGAATGTAAGATAGGAGGGCCACCATCTTGGGATCGTCCGCCAGCAGCGGTTCCCCCTCCAGCGGGTTTTGGATGCACCAGTTCACCATCTCGAAGAGCGAAACGACCCGTCCAAGCTGCTGCTGGAATTTGGGATAAGTCTCCGGGTGCGTGTTGGCGGCATTGGGATGACACTGGTCACAGGAGACCTTGTTGGTGCCGATGGCGCTGTGAAAAAGCTTGTCCCCTTTCGTCACGACGCTCATGAATTCCTTATCCCATCGTTCCAAGTCCGACTGGGTGAACTCACCCGCCTGTATGGAAAAGGCGGCGGTCAGGAAGATGCCGGCCGTCAAAACCGCCAGGGAGACGCCGAGGAGCTTTTTGTTCGTTCTCATGAGAAACCTCCTTAGGGGTTCTAGTAGTGGATCTGAGGCGGAATGCGCTGTTGGTATTCCTGGTAATTCAGATCTTCCGGCCTGCCGGTTCGCGTATTGTAGGCGACCGCCCGGTTCGTGTTGTCGGGCAGTTGGTAGCGCATGGCCGTCTTGCCGCTGCTGAGGTCGATAAATTGCCAGCCCGTGGCATCTCGTTCAAAAAAAGGGTCAGCCCGATTCATGGGAACAGTCAGCTTGGGAAGGCAATTGGGCAACTGGGTGTAGGATTCGGGGTAGGGCCAGGGCCAGGCCGTGGCCATCACCGCATGGAAGCTGATGTTGCCGATTTGGTTGTACTGGATCTGGTGGACGTGGCCGTAAATGACCGTCACTTTTTCAAACGGCCTCAGAAGGGCCTGTACTGCGTCCGCATCGTCGGTCCAGAAATTCCATGGCTTGAAGATCTTTTGAATCGGGGAGTGGGAAAATACCACGATGGGCACGGCCTTGGCGATCTTCTCCAGGTCCTTTTTGAGCCATGTCAACTGCTCCTCGCCCACCAAAAACGGTGATCCGTCAGGATTGTCGAGTCGCGCCATGGCCAGCATGCGCTGCATCGGGTCTCCCCAGTTTTTGTGGATCCAGTTATCATACGTCAGGATACTGCTGAGCACCACAAAGTGAACGCCCTTGTGGTCAAAGCTGTAATACAAAGGGGATATCTTGGACTTCCAATACTCTCCCAGATCGAGGTAGTAATCGTGTTCTCCGGTCACGTAGTGGACCTTGCCCCGCAAACGGGACATGATCTCCAGCCCGTGGTCCAGTTCCTCCTTTTTCCCCAACTGGGCCAGATCGCCCCCAAACATGAAGAAATCAGGCCGCGGGGTGAGCAGGTTGGCCTCTCTCACCGCTCGAATCAATCCCATGTCCCAGTTCCTTACAAACTTATCTCCCTTGATCTGTTGAATATGGGCGTCGGAAATATACCCAAAGGTAAAGTCCTGAACAGGGCTGTCGGCCCCGAAGGCGAGCTTGACCAGGCTTAACGGAAAAGCGGACGCGATCAGACCGGCCCCGGCTGTCTTGAGAAACGCACGTCGGTTGATGTCCATATGGGTTTCCTCCTTCAAAAGGCCTGAGGCCTTCACGGCTATTTCTGAACAAACTGAGGGCTTGTGAGGGCCTTCAGAAACTCCACCAGATCGGCCTGCTGCTCCTCGGTCAGGTTGAGGGGCCGTATCCCCCCGCTCAAAAGCTCGGGCAGGGGATCGGACTCGTTCATCCGGCCCCCGTTGTTATAGAACTGGACAACCTCTTCCAAGGTTTTGTGGCTTCCATCGTGCATGTAAGGGGCTGTGAGTTCTACATTTCTCAGTGTGGGGGTCTTGAAGGCCCCGATGTCCGTCAAATCGCGGGTGACCGCATACCTGCCCAGAGAAGAGGTTTTGGGATTGGTGAGCACCGCAATATCGGTCCCTTTCTGTTTGACGTCCTCCACTGCAGCCGTCAATTCATCCAAGTCCCGAGGCATCTGATTGGCCGAAACGCCGATCATATGAAACCGATTGTCGGAGAACAGGGCCTGGGTCTGTTCGATGACGTGGCATGAGACACACCGGCCCTGGTTGACAAAGACATTCAGCCCCCGGATTGCAGCGGGGCTCATGGCGTCTTTCTCCCCTCCAAAATAGTATCGGTCAAATGGGGAATCGCCCCCGATCAGTGTTCGCTCAAAGGCGCCGATGGCCTGTTCCACCTCGACCATGGTGATCTGGTCCCCCCCCTTGCCGAAGGCCTTTTTGAAGAGGTCCACATATTCCCGATCGGCTCGCACGATCTTCAGAATAGGCTCATGGTCCTTGAGACCCATCTCCACGGGATTCAGAAAGGGCTGGGCTGACTGGGATTCGAGAGTGGGCTCGCGTCCATCCCAGAACTGGGTGCGCAGATATGCCGCATTGATGACCGTGGGCGCATTCCGGGTTCCTTTGAGTTTGTTGATCCCCTCGGACACGGGAAGCCCATCGGCAAACCCCTTGGCCCGGTCATGGCAGGTCGCACAACTGACCTCTCCGGTGGCGCTGAACCGGGTGTCGTGGAAAAGCTTGTCGCCCAGCTTGACCTTTTCGGGAGTCATCGGGTTGTTCTCCGGGACCGGCACAGGCGGCAGTCCCACGGGCGCGGCAATGGCAACGCAGGCCCCCCATACCGCCGCCAAGACGCCGGTTCGCAACATGCCTTTTAGATAACGGTTGGTTGCTTTCAATCTGCTTCCCTCCTTTATGATGTCTCGCTGATCTTATGTACTCACGTTTCGCACCCCCATGATTCGAGTGGAAAGGCGCGAGGGACCGGTTCCCCATTCCCCACGGGCCGATCCCATTGGATTCAGGAACCAAATCATCCCGTCAGGGGTGCGAAACTTGAGTTATGTATTTTGTTGACGGAATCGGCTGTCCTCAGGATACCGTCCTGGGCGTCGAAAAGGACGTGCACATGCCGAAGGCCCTTCCGTCACGGCGGCCCATCCGGCCGCACTGGAAGCCGCAACGGATAATGATTATCAACAAAAATAGATTATAAATCATGGCGTGTCAAGCCGAAAACCGCCATGCCAGAGGTTTTCAACATGATTCCCACGGAAGGCCCCGAAGGGGTGTTGCTGACCGGTTGACCGGCCGTGTCGTAGCCTGGGAACTGTTCCCACAAGGCCACGTTGCGAGCAGGGGAGGATGGAACCAAAGTGCGCATCAGGTTGGGACACCAGGTATTTTCATGAGACCTTCAATCTGGCGAAGCGATGGAATGCCGCGCCATCCCCCGCCGTTCTGGCATTTGAGCGCGGCGGCTGCGGAGGCAAACGCCATGCATTTGGACATATCCCAGTCCTGAAGGAGGCCGTAGATATATGCGCCGTGATAGACATCCCCCGCTCCTGTGGTGTCCCTTGAGACCACAGGAAAGATGGGCTGTCGGATGAGGCCGGTCCGATCCAGTCCGATGGAACCCCTGCGGCCCAGCGTGATCACCACCTGCCGGGGCCCCAGTCTCCTCAGTTCCTCAAGGGCGGTTTCATGGGCGCCTTCAGCCCGAACCAGGGACTCTGAAAACGATTCCGATGCAATCAAAAGGTCCACCTGTTTCACCACATCCAGGGTTCCCGCCCTGAGGGTTCCCGCATCCATCACCACGGTCATGCCCCGCTTTTTGGCCTGCAGGGCAGCCTCCCTGCCGGCATCCACCATCAGGCCGTCCAGGTGCAGGATCCGGGCGTGGGGGAACGAGGATAGAGAAACCTCATCAGGGGTCAACTCGGGAGCGCTGCTGCGCCGCCAGAAGATGGTCCGCCTGCCATCCGCCTGGCTGACAGAGATAAACGCAAACTGGGAACTGCAGCCCGGCGTGATCTTCAAGCAGGATATGTCCACGTCTTCTTTTTTGAAGGTCTCGACAATCTGAACACCAAACGGGTCATCGGAAATACTTCCCAGAAAGGAGGTCTCGATCCCCGCCCGGGCCAGGGCCACCAGGGCCGTGGCCGCAGGCCCCCCGCAACTGGTGTAGAATCCTTCCAGCTCGGTCTTGCTGTCTTCGGCCGGATAGCTTCCCACCAGGCCCACATAATCCACGCAGACCTGTCCCAGCCCCACCACCTGAATCGGTCGGAACGTCTCTTCCATGACGCCCTGTCCTACTCTTCCATCGGTGCTTTCTTCGGGATCATTCCCAGCCGCCCTTCGCTCCTCGATATGTCGAGCAGTACCCCCTGCAGCATCTCCATCAGGTCTTTTCTTGCCGTTGTCTTGCGCTGATCGTCGCGGCCGCGCATGGCCGTGTAAAAGGCCTGGCATGTCTTCCGTTTTCTATCATCCCATTCAAAGGTCAGCCCGGCCTTGGCGGATCCTCTGTCGGTCTGTTCCTCCGCGGGGTAATCGCGGCGTCCGTGGGCCCAGTTGATGACGTGGGAATAAAAGATCAGTGCCCGATCCAGGAGGACGTAGACAAACTGAATGGTCTCCACAGGGCCGATCTGAATCTGCTCCCCTCCCAGCTTCATGCCGACGACCCTCGTGCGGGCCAGTCGCCTTCCTCCGCCCAGGGCCGCCCATCCGGCGCCCAGCAGTCCTCCGAGGGTCGTAAAAACGCCAAAGGTGAGCCCGGCCGCGGCCACGTCCAGGGCCGCACCCACAGCTCCTCCGGCCACCCCGGCTGCGGCGATCAATTGCCTCGGGGTGAGGCCCAGAAGCTGCCACGTCTTCTTGCTGAACAGGTTTTCATCGAGGATGGAATGCGCGGGGAGGGAATAGTTGAAGATGTTGTGTTTGAAGAGCCTTCGAATCTTTTCATGGGCCTTTGTCTCGATCGTTTGAATGGCGGCTGCATAGTCCTTCTGGAGCCTTTCCCGAAGCCTCTTCTCGTCAGCGGCGGATGTGAAAGACCGGGTAATGGAATAACTGAGACATGTTTCCAGCAGGTCGCCCATGATGTGAGCGGTCCGGGCGTTTCTTTGCTCCCAGTCCGCCTGGAAGGCGGAGATCACCTTTTCCAGGGCGAAACTCCAGTCCTGATCGATGACCTTCAGGTTTTCAAGGAGGTCGATTCGCTCCGCATAGGTGGCCTTGTTGGCGTTGAAAACACGAATCGCATTAAAGTGCTTACGAAATTCTCCCCTCCACGTCTCAAGGTAGACAGTATCGTCCGCTTTGCAGTTGATGACGGCCATTCGGGGCCGCCCGGTCAGGCGAAGAATCTCCATCTCGGCCAGGTCCACATTTCGGACCGGCCTAGATCCGTCAACGACATAGATGATCCCGGCGCCATCCGCGATCGGCTGCAGCAGTCTGCAATCATCCCTGAAATCCGGGTCCCTGGAATGGGCATCGAGGTAGGCCGGAAGGAGGCGGGAAGGATCTCCTCGGAAGTTTTTGATCCATCGCAGGGTCTTCTTCGGATTTTGGAAACCGGGTGTGTCGATAAAGCGGATCACCTCTGTTCCGTCGATGACCACCGGAAATGCCTGACAAACCAGCGTTTCCCCCGGATAAGGGGTCACCCGAACCGTGTCGTCCTCTGCCAGGGTCGATACCACGGCAGACTTCCCCTCGTTGGGGTGCCCGACAATAGCGAACTCGGGAATACCGTCATGGCTCATGGGATGCCAGTCTTTCCACCCCGAGGTAAGGATCTCCCAGGGCCTTCAGTTTCTGTTGCCATACCTGCACATCCTCCGGCGTCGGCGGGGTGAACATCTCGCCCTCTCGAGGTCTGCCGATGAGGCCCACCCAAAGCATGGTTTTCTCGCCCGAGACCCTCCTCAGCTCCTGAATAAAGCGAAGGGCTTCTCGAATCGGAGGTTGCCATGCCTCCTGCACGATGAGAAGACCGGAGGCACGATGGCCCTTCCTCGTATCAGCCACCGCTTGAAGCACCTCCTCATCCTCCGTTAGATCCCGACCGAACCGGATCTTCTCTCTCACGGGGCATCCGACGACCTTGCGGACCACATCGGCCAGTTCCTTTTCCTGACAGGCTTCGAAGATATCATCCGGAATCAGCACAACGATGGGGTCCCGGCATGCCGCATAACTCGGACCCGTGCTTCCGGCTTCGAGGGCTGGGACCTCGTCCCCCCGTTCCATTGGGACCCGCGATGCCTGCGAAGGGCGTCCCGCCGTGGTCACGAGGGGCGTGGTCAGGCGGTGAAGCAGCCTGGCGCAGGCCGCATGACCCAGATCCACCTTCGAAAGAGACCTTCTTTGTAGGACAAGGCCCACACCGAGGAGGATAACCCGAGGGGCCAGACCATAGGTCAGAACAGCCAAAAAAAGAAAGGGCCACCAGGAGACCAGGTCCTGGGTGGCCAGATGGTAGATCCCTTCCTTCAGCACCAGATGACTCCCCTCGATCTCGGAAAGGGAAGGATGGGCCAGATGGGTCGGCACCCACCAGGACCAGGGAAGGGCGATGACCTGCACAATGTGATACACCGCCCGGGCGCTGAACTGAACGGTGGATTGCCAGCCAAACGCGACATCCGATCCCAGCACCTTCAGGAGCGTGGCGGCCAGGGCGCCCATGTTGAAACCGATCCCGAAGATCTGGGACAGAATGAATACCGGCCAGTAGAAGACCGTGCCATAGACCTGCCGCCTCCCCCTGATCAGACCTGTCACCGCCTCGATGCCTCCCCGCCTGGATGCATCGAGCCTTTTGAGCGTCCCCTCCCTCATTCGGACGAAGAGTCTTGTCATGAGCCCGGCAACGAGGGCGAAGACTACCGAGCCTTGAAGAGGGGATCGTCCCAACCGCCGAATGAACCGGATGCCCATGAGAAAGAGAAGGGCCAGGCACTGGGAAAGGACCAATGCGGCCAGATACACAGAGACGTTCAGCGGCTCGGTCCCTCGATAGTTCAAGAGCGAAAAGGCCAATCCCCCGCCTGACAGGATGCCCGCGATCAGAAACCCATAGCTCATCCACCGATAGACCTCGGCAAAGACCTCCCCGGGCAAGGGGGCCTTCAGACCGGCCCCGGAGACGTCCTCCGATTTCCTGCGCTCCTCAAGCCACAGGCGAAGGACACGGCCCGGCAGGAGGGGCTTCTTTTCTGTTTCGAGCGGCCTGATCCGATGGAGATAGATCCGCCGATCCCGCTCGGCCAGGGCGGCCTGGGCCGACTCTTCCTGTTCGTTCTCATCGCGCTGAAGAAAATATTCGAGATCGATGAGATCCTTTATCGACCCGATCCCGTCCCTCATCCTTTTCCTTCCCATCCGGCCCCACGACCGCCTGAATGGCCCATCTTCAAATCAGTTGCACCCCTCACAGTCTAACCGTCTGTTTTTTCTCAAAAGAACTATAGATAAATCGGGATCGGCTGTCAAACGCCATGAATCGCGAGCGGGTTTCGTGCTTCCCGATGAAACGGGATTGAAGGCTATCCGGAGACAGGCGGGCCTTGCGTCAATCAGACATTCAGTAAATACGCTTGACTTGAACAGGTCCCGTGGCTTAAGTCTGACCTAACTATTCGAACACCCAAAGGAAGGAACAACCAGGCCTGACGCTATGGATATGAAGGCGCCATCACCGTTATCGGACATCACGTTGGAAAGAAACAGTGAGACGTCCGTACAAATCCGATGGGAGGACGACCCATCCCATCGTGACATCACCATTTATTATGCAACCTCACCCGATGCAGCGGGCTTTGATGCCGATCCTGCCATTCGGGTGAGAGGAACCAATGAGGCTGAAATAACCGGACTCGATCCGAACCGGCGTTATTACTTCCGATGGGTTCCGGAGGGCGAAAAAGGCGCGGTCATTGCCGAACGGCGGGTCATGCTGGAGGGGGCTGTCAACTGCCGCGACCTGGGCGGCTATCAGACGACGGACGGCCGGCACATTCGATGGGGACAGGCCTTTCGTTCGGACAGCCTGGCCCGGTTGACCGAGAGGGACCTTCTGAGGCTGGGCCATCTGGGTCTGCGCCTCGTTATTGATTTTCGAACCCCCAATGAGGTGAGGAAGTCCCCGGACCGGTTGCCGGAGGGAGATTTCCTGCCCTACCTGAATCTCCCCATTGCCCACGGCGAATTCGATTTCGTGGGGGCCGTGGAGCGGATCAAAAAGGGGGACGATACCTGGCTCACCCCGGGCTTCATGATGGCCGGGTACATTCAGAATGTGGATGAATTCCCACACGTATGGGGCGAGGTCATTCGCCGGTTGACACAGCCCGAAAGCCGTCCCCTTCTCTTTCACTGTACCGGCGGAAAGGACAGGGCCGGCACCTGTGCGGCGTTGATCCTGCTGGCCCTCGGGGTCCCTGAGGAGACCGTGATCGCCGATCACCAGTTGTCCAATGTCCTGATCGCCGACCTCATCAAGCGGGTTTATGAAAGGATCGCCACCTATGGGGTGGACCCTCAAAAGCTCTCCCCCTATTTCACGGCCCCTCGAGAATGCATCGTTTCTCTGCTGGCCCATCTCCACGAGACCTATGGCTCTCCGGTGGATTATCTGAAACGAGCAGCCGGGCTTACCGACGAAATCCTGGAGCGGCTCAAGGAAGACCTCCTGGAATAACCAAAGTTACCTACCATCTTTCAGAAAGTAGCGGTGATATTCCGGTTCGGTCAGATAGATCTTCAACAGTCTCGTGATGAGGTCAAAGAGGGCCTCCATGTCCGCCTGGGACATCCGCTCCCGAATGAGGCCCATGAGGTCATCATCTGAAAATTTCTGCAGATAGCAGATGAGGGTGTTCTCGTCCAGCTTCCGGTCAAGGCCAAATCCCACCGGACCATCATAGGTTTCGACAAACTGGTGGTGATGCGCTGCCATCAGAACCCCAGGGACGCGTTGACCAGGATCACGGACAGATCGGTCAGCATCGGCTTTCGGTGAAGGATCAGGGTGGCGCGGCAGATCCGCTGAGGCGCATTGCAGTCGCTGCAGATGCCCGTCTCGGCGCAGGGTGTTGCCATGCCGAGACTCCTGGCCCGCATGGGACCGGCCACCTCTCTCACCCTTCTCAGGGCCGATTCGAGATCCGGCGTCACCTTGTTCATCCCGGCAACGACACAGACCTTTTTGGGGCCGAAGGTCATGGCGTTGGTGCGGTTGCCGATCCCGTCCACATTGACGACCTCGCCCGTGACCGAAATCGCGTTGGCACTGCACAGAAAGCAGTCACACCTCCCCTGCTGAAGGCGTATCTCCAGATCTTCCTCCCGGGACAACCCCTTCTGCCAGTGGTCATACAAGGTCTTCCCCTTGGCCTTCAGCACCTCCATGAGACCCAGCGACCGCGTCGTGTCCGACCCCCCAAACCCGAAGGTCTCATAGCCTGAGATCATGGCCAGGAGCAGGTCCCTGGCCTCCTCCCTGGTGGCCACGAAGTGGGCGTCAAACCCATGTTTTTTCAGATTCTTGACGCATTGCTCCCCTGTCTTTTCCCAAAGCCACGATTGGTAGGTATGCTCCGTCATCGCTCCTCCATTTCTGCCCTCACATGGATTAACTGGGCCACAATGCTGACGGCGATCTCTTCGGGTGTCTCTGCCCCGATTTCGATGCCGATCGGGGAGTGGACACTGTCCAGATCCCCCTGTGTGAATCCCTCGTCCAATAGGGCCTGATAGATAAGTTTTCTCTTCTGCCTGCTGCCGATCATGCCGATATAGCGTGCCTTTGTCCTCAGGGCCTGACCTAGGACCCTCTTGTCGCCCATGTGACCCCGGGTCACAATGACCAGGAAGGAGGAACCGTCCACCGGCAGCCGTTCCATGACGTCATCAAAAGGAAGGCACCGCACCTCGGCGGCCGTCGGAAAATGGGTCGGATCGGCAAATTCCTCTCGGTCATCAATGACCACCGGGCGGAAACCCACGCGGGCCGCCAGGGGGACAATCTGCCGGGATACGTGGCCCGCACCAAATACGTACAGGATCGATGGGGCTGATACCGGCTCCACCAGGACCTCGACGGGGGACCCGGCATCGTCCGTCATCTCCCATACCGAAAGCTGCCTCGATCTCCTGAACCTTTTTCCATCCAGCAGAAAGGCGTCGGAGATGGCCTTGCCGCCCGTCAGGGAGCCCAATACCTCCCCGTTTCTCCTCAGAAACATCTTGGGAACGGCACCCCCATGCCAATGGCTCGGGTGCATCACGGTGACCAGGAGGCCGCTTTGTCCATTCCTCAGATCTTCCGTTATCTTCCGAAACAGGCCGGCTTCGGGCGAATGGCCGGTCGCCACCGGCTCCAGAAAGACCTCCACTTCCCCCCCGCAGAGCATGTCGGTTTCGGCCACATCCGTCCCGTTCAATGTAAAATGGAGGCGTCCCGGGAGACCGGTTTCAAAGACCTCTCTGGCCCGATTCAGGGTCTGGGCCTCCAGTATGCCTCCTCCGACGCTCCCCAGGAAGGACCCGTCCTCCATCAGCAGACACTTCGCGCCCACCCCTCGGGGGGATGGGCCTGCCTGGCGGACAATGGTGGCCAGCACCGCAGCGCGGCCTCCGTCCAGGATGTCTTCAATTGCCGTGTACAGCTCATCCATAGCGTATTTCCAGATCGCATCAGCCGGGATTGGGGATCGGGCATTCAGGAATTCAGACCCGGCCCCTTGTCGTCTCCCACCCAGACGCGGCAGGTGCCTTGCCACAGCGATCCCACGATGACCCTTTCGATCCCGGCCCCGGGAGATTGAAGCAGCCGGGAGGCTAGGCCATCTGGGCTTTGACCCGGCCGAAGTCGGTCAGTTTTGTTTAACCATACGATTTTCCGTGCTCTTTCGGGAGTGCCCCTAAAGAGGCCTTCAGGGGATCGAAAGAGCGTCGCGAGTCCGGCGGGGGTAAGGATGCCTCCCACATCAAGGCCTGTGAGACCGCGAAAGCGGTCCAGCCTGAAAACCGACTCGGGGCTGATCGGCATCCCCATGGCCTCCAGGCCCATCAGGGCGACCACGAGGGTTGCGGAAGTCGGGATGACCGGTTCATGGGCGGCCGGCGCCTTAACCGGCCTGCCTGCTGCCCCGTCTGCCTCCACGATCACGTAATCGATATCGGGGTCCTGAAAGAAGCCATCCGCCCGTTCGGGCGTTATCCCCTTCACCTTGCCAGAAGTGAGGGGCTGTTCCGCCACAAAGACGAGGCCTTTCTCTTTGAGGCATGTCTTCAAGCCGTTGACCATAAGGACATCATGCGGCCAGAAGATGACGCAGGGAGCAATCTCGGCCTCTTTGAGCCAGACATGGGTGGTGGTGGTCATGATGACCCGCTTTCCGGCCCCCGATAATCCTTTGGCCAGTTTAAGGCAGAAGGTGGTCTTCCCGCCTCCCCCTACCACCGCCACATGCTCCCTGGGACCGAGACCCAACACCTCCATCCATCGGTCCGTAATGGTCCATTCAGAAATCAACGCCCTGCAACCACCTTCACCCCTTCAATCCCCCAATCCCTGAATCCTTGAATTCCTCAATCCTTTAACCACTCATCGCTTTCGAAGCACCCTGCTGTCCCCGACCCTGACGGTGATCTGCTTGAGATCGAAGTATTCAATGAGCGGAATGGTGTATTTTCGAGAGGTTCCCGTCATATCCTTGAACTGCGGGGTGGTGATCTCCCCGTTGGTCTTCAGAAAGGCGATCAGTCTTTCTTCCAGGGCCTCCACGGCCTGCCGGTCAAAATAGAGGTCTTCCTTCACCTTCAGGAGACGCCCCTCCTTGACCATGACGTCCAGGACCTCCGAGGCGGTGTTGCCTGGGAATTCCTCCTTCAGCTCCTTAAAATAAGGCGGCTCGAGCCCGCTTTTTCTGTAAATGGCCTCCAGCTTCTGGCGGGCCTCCTTCTGGTCCTCGGCAAGGGTGACCTTGTGCGTTTTGAGGCGGACGACCTCTTTTTCCTGGACAATCGTTCCGTCCTTCGAGAGCTCCTGGATCAGGAAATGAAACAGCTTCGGGTTCTTGGCCCCGGCTGTCTTGGAACGCAATTCCTCTTTAAGCAGGCCCGTCTTGAGCGGAAAATTTTGGTGATAGGCCTCAATGGTCCCCACGACCTCATCCCTGGCCTTCTGCAGGAAGTCCGCATGGATCAGGAGCGCCGGGTCTTTGTCAAACTGGACCACTCGCTTCTGGGCCTTGAGGGCGTTGAGCGGCTCTGCCAGCTTTTTTCGACTCATATTGGCCAAAAAGGAGAGTTCAGACTCCTCCACGCCGTGGAAGCGGCCCAGGGCCACGAAGAGTTCCACCGATTCCTTCCCCCCTCCGGTGTGGAGGGTCTGGAGCTGGGAGATGACCTCTTTCGAAAAGCGCTTGTTTTTTCCGGGCAGGGGGTTCAGGATCTCGCCGCCGCCGATGGTTTGCACCGGGGAATAGCTTCGAAGCACATAGCGATCCCCCTTGAGGACGGCGGTAGGCTCGTCGAGCCGTATCTGGGCGAAACAGGTCTCTCCGGGAGTGAGTTCATCCCTGTCCAGAAGAATCAATGTCGAGATGATTTCGGCCGTCCCCGCATGGAAACGGACCTTGGCACGGTTCTTCAGCTTGCGCGGGGCGCTCGGCAGGTGCTCCAGGACCACATCGACCATGTAGGTCGGCCGCAGGGAGTCCTTGGTCGCCAGGATGTTTCCCCTGCTCAACATCATTTTCTCGATCCCCTGCAGATTGATGGCCGTCCGTAGCCCGGCCCCCGCCTCTGATACCTCTTGGTTGTGGACGTGAAGTCCGCGAATCTTGGAGGAAATGCCCTGGGGATAGATGGTCACATCGTCCCCTGTGTGGATATTCCCGGAAATGCTCGTCCCCGTAATGACCGTTCCGAAACCCTTCATGGTAAATACCCGGTCAATGGGCAGTCGGAAGAGATGTCCCGTGTCCCGTTCAGGGATCTGCTCGACCAGTCGGCCGAGGGTTTGAATCAGTTGGTCGAGCCCTTCTCCGGTGACGGATGAGACCTCCACCACCGGCGCATCGGCCAGAAAGCTGTCCGAGAGGTATTCGGCGACGTCTTCCCTCACCAGGTCGAGCCAGTCGGGATCCACCATGTCGATTTTGGTGAGCACAACGAGCCCGTGTCTTACCTTCAACAATTTGCATATTTCCAGGTGCTCTCGGGTCTGGGGCATGACGCCCTCGTCAGCGGCAATCACCAGGGCGACAATGTCGATGCCTGTGGCCCCGGCGACCATATTTTTGACGAATTTCTCATGCCCCGGCACGTCCACAATCCCCAGGCGCTGGCCGCCGGGAAGATTCAAGTGGGCAAAACCGAGTTCGATGGTGATGCCGCGGGCCTTTTCCTCCTTGAGGCGATCCGTATCGATCCCAGTGAGGGCCTTGATGAGGGAGGTCTTGCCATGGTCGATATGCCCTGCTGTGCCCAAAACGATCTGCTTCATCATAACCCCTTGGATATCAAGATAAAATTCCCCATTTACCGGGATAAAACGCGCCCGGCAACAGGGCATTTTCAATTCAAAATAGTATGGGATAACCTGATCTGTCAAGCCGATTAGCGGGGCGCGTCCTGAAAAATTCTGTTGACTCACACGGCGGCATTTGCTAAGAGGAAAGGCTCAGCCGATAAGAAAGCCTGCCTGTCGGGCAGTCAGCCTCTGGCGGGATTAACCACTTGGTCTTTTACAATTGTTCCTCGGTAGCTCAGTCGGTAGAGCGGGTGGCTGTTAACCACTTGGTCGGCGGTTCGAGTCCGTCCCGGGGAGCCAAATAAAATCAACAACTTAGGCCACTTTTTCAAGGTGGCCTTTTTTATGGAAAACGCTCTTGGTTCATAAATGGTTCATAAAAAAAGGGCCGATACTCGAAAGTATCAGCCCAAAAGAATGCCCTAATTCAGCCCATGCCCAGGGTTCAGCCTCGCCCGTTTTCGGCCCTCCTGGTGGCTCTGGTGAAGCCTATCTGGTGTATCCCGCAACCAAAACGGTGACAGCGCCCGCGCCGCTTGTGTCAATAGTTAAGGCCGTGTTATATGCAAGGCGTGGTGGCACTAAAAAATTGAAACTCACGGTTGAATTTTGCGCCATGTAAACAGGGCCGAGGATAGTCGCAGTAACAGCGTCGCCTGTTTTGCCAGCGCCGAGGGTGACAGTCAGGGCAGCGCCGCTTGAAATTAGGACTTGTCGCAGATACAGGCTCAGGCCCGCGCCCGGTGCCGCCACAACTGTTTCGCAACCCGAAGCGTCGCCCGATACGCCATTCACTGCCCAGCCGAACGTGGACGGTGTCAGACTTGTTAAAGTGATCGCCATTCGTTCACCTCCTTATCGCAGCCGTTTAAACAGGCCGCCCGTTTGGTCCTGGTGGGTGGGTACATGATCCAGGTTCAAGCCCTTTTCAATTTCAAACGCTGTAAAGGTGTCCGTCGAAGGAATTGCCGCTTTCAACTCCTCAATGCGGCCCGTGTCCGCCTCTGGTGACAGCTTCATAAGTTCAAGCTCTTGCAAGGCCCTTTGGCAGTATTTCAGGGCCGATAATATGGCAGGCTGGTTATTTTCGATCCTCGAAATTTTCTTCTCGGAAAAAAGGTTTCGCTCGCCGCCCATGCGCCTGGTGCTCGCCGTTTCGCCTTTCCGTAAGGTGTCGATCTGGTCATTAAAAAACTGGATAGCCTCTATAATTTGTTTGTCACAGCTCTCGAATAATTCGCTGCGTGCCTTTGCTATTCGGGCTTCAAGAGAAAACGTCCGGTATTTCAAGGCAACCCGCCCCTTGTTTAGTTCATTTGCAACTCGCTTGCGCCGGGCGTCAAGGTCTTTCAGCTCGCTTTCGAGCTCGCCCAGGGCGTCAGAATGCGCCGCCGTTGTCAGCTCCGTTTCGAGTTCTTGCAGCCGGGCCGCCGTCTCTTTTCTCTGTGCCAGCCGGATCGCCTCTTTCTCTTGCTTGAATGCCTGAATAGCCGGGCTTTGTTCAAGCTCTGCAATTGTTTCTTGAAGCTCAGAAACTTGCTCATCGTGTTGGTGTAGTAACTTCATTTTTTGTGCCTCCTATCTTGTTTCTCTCTCTGTTTTGTTTGTGACTCATGTTGGGTGTATGCCTCGCCAGCCGCGCCAGCCCTTTCCCGTTTCTTGGCAATAGCCTCTTGACGTGCCTTGTCCCGCCGAGTGCCCTCCTGCAAAAGTTCTGCAATACTTGCGTGTAAATTGTCCATTTTTCAGCCCTTTCGTTAAATGTTTACTGGAAGTCCAAACAGGTTCAGCCGTTGCCCTCGCCCGATATCGCCCGCCATTGGCCGCATTTTTCGGCCCAGGGCGTGCGCCCGCCATGCCCGAATAAGGCGATCATGTTCATCTTTGCATATGGCGTCGCTCAGCCTTTCCCAGGCCGTCGCACTCATCAGTTGAAAGCCTCGAAGCCCTAAAAAGTTCATGTGATCCTGGTTCACCATTTGCGACAAACGAAAACCCAGCCGCCCGCTTTCTTTCGGTGCTCTCATGCTTTGTCACCTCCTTCCACAATTTAACATGGCAACAATTTTACCCATTTCTGATATGGGCTTTTGTGGCCGATCCGTAAAGCTTTCAAGGCGAAGGCGCATAACAAAACCGTCGCCTAATGGTTGTTCGTGTGCCTTGGAAAGGTCCTTCCGCCATGGTAAGTTATTTCGACACCGTACCGCGAACAGATATGGGTATTTCTTTTGCAGTTTAAGATCTCTCATTGCGTTCACCTCCTTTCATTTCCGTCGCCGTCAAGAGTCCATGCCGTTTCAAAAAGGCGTACTCGCTTTCGTAAGTGGGCGGATCGTCTATTTCGTCGTCGTCTTCCCAGGCAATTGGAATTCCCATAGCGAAGCCGGGCCATATCGCCTTACGCCGGTGTAAAGGCAGGCCGCCGCCGATCTGCAACCGTTGGGCTTCTAACTTGTATTCGCAGCCCTCAATGGGTGTCCTCGGTGTGTCGAATTCCCACCATGCCCAGGGCCGCCGTCCAGGGTGCCGCCTGATCCATTCAGTAAGCAGGGCCGCCTTGTGTTCATTCCAGGTGGCCCGGATCGCCGCGCCGCCGTCAAAATGCCTGCTAACGTACAATTCCCAGCCCGGCCCGCCGCGTGCCGGTGCCTCGCCATTCAGGAAATAATTTGTAATGCCAGGTTCCAACGGTTGCCGTTCTTTTAAGTTTCTTTTGGGTTTGATAGCCATTAGTATAACCTCCGTTTTTGTGGTTCCTGCCGATCCAGGGAAAGGCCCATTTCTCTCGTTATGGACAAAAAAAGTTTCTTTTGCGCCCTCTCAACTTTCAAGGCGTCGTGTTCGCAGGGCCGCCCGTATCTGTCATTTTGGAAAAGGCCGTCTTTCAAAACAGCCGCCCGACACTGTTCTATCCTGTCCAGGCATTCCGCCGCCTGCTCCAAAAGCTGAAAATCGTGGCTTTTCTCGAAGTCATATTCCGCCAGGGTAGCCCGCCAGAATGCCCGCCCGGTGCTGTTTAGGTGTTTTGGTGGTTTCTTTGGTGTCATTTTTTGCCCTCAAAGTTTAGGATAGCCTTGATGCGTGTTGTGGGGCCAACTCGGTTCACGGCATGAAAGTTCCAAAGGCTCTATGGCCCTACCCATGCCCCTTGGCTTAACCAAACGGCCCAGGTTCGCCGATCTCGCGCCGGGCCATGTGCATGTATGCCCCTTTACAGGGATCTCGCAGCGTCCCTCTCAACCTGCCGGGCCTTGATACTTGCAACCTTCATTTTGTGCATATTGAAAAGCATGTGCTCTTCAAGGCATTCGCCGGTGTATGTTTTTATGTCGGCCCAAATGCCGTCAATTTCTGTCTTGAATTGAAAAAATTCAAAGTCCCGGTTGTTGCCGTGCCAGTCGAATTTTTTGAAAACGTCCTTGGCTCTCTCGATCCTTTCAAAAATTTCCGTCGCCATAATTTCCAAACTTTCAGTTTTTTCCTTGCGTCTCATGTCATACCCCTTTCGTGTTGAATTGTTTAGTTTAGTGTCCCGTCAAACGTCCGCTTGACGTTGTGAATGCTTTTCATGGTGGCAGCGTCCGGGCGTCTTGCCATAAGCTCGCCGATCTCTTGGGCCGTGTATGGTATCCCGTCAACCCAAACAGTCTTGCCGTCGGGTGTCCATGCCAGCGGTACAATGCCGCCCAAAACCTTTGAGTCCATAAGCCGCCTGGTGATCCCGTCCGGTTCCGGTGCCGCCAGCCGTCCCGGTGGTGGTGGTTCGGGTGCCTTTCCGCCCAAAACCTTGCAGGCGTGGGTGCTCAATTTAACTGCCATTTCATTAGTTCCTTTCCTTTAGCGGATAGCCAGCCCGAAAGGGTGGCTACCCTAAAGCCCCCTTTAGGGGTGGTGGTAGCCGATAAAAACTATATTGTAATTTCAACAACTTACGGGTGGCTACTATGGCATGTAGCCAGCTACTTTCAAGTAGCCATTTTAACAGCTTGAATTTATTGTATTTTTGCATGGATACAATGCCCTTGATGGCTACCCGAATTTCATGGCGGTGGTTTTCAAATAGCCTCATAGGTATAGACTCGCCCGTTCTTTATGGCCCGTATCAAGCCCATGTCAGCGGCCCGGTCAATGCCCTCTTGGGCCGTTCGTCTGGATACGTCGCACTGCGACGTTATGGCCTCAACAAATGCGTTTTTGGTGTCAGTCCGTCCGCCGATACTCTGCAAAATTTCAACCGCCCTTGACGGTGGCACTAATACGTCAGCCTCAACCGGAAAGACGCAAGGGCCGTCAACTTCCAGTAAAAAACTCGGTGCATTCTGAAAATTGCCTGCCTTGGTGTGGTCAACCCTTATCAGCTTCTTTGTTTCGTGTTTTTGCCTGGTGAGGGTAAGAATGCCGCGTGCCCAGTCCAGAATGGCACTCGCGCCGCGTGCCTGGTTCTGGCCTTCATGGGTCCCTTTGCCGTGGTGGTGGGTCAGGATAACAGCGGTCTTTTCGCCGGTGATCTGTGTCAGCCTGTCCAAAACTTTTCGCATGCCGCCGTTATCGTTTTCGTCTTGGGCATGGTATGAAATTAGCGGGTCCAGAATAAGTAGGTCCGCGCCGGTGGCTTGGATAGCGTCCGTCAGGTCTTGGGCAAAAGCCGGGTCCAGAATGTCGCCCGCAACCCGTGGGTCCTGCCCGATCATGCCGGTGAATATACGGTCAAGCGCCTTGATATAGTCCTGGTGGTCTGCCCGGTTCTTGAAACTGTCAACCATAGCTGATAGTCGTGTTTTTTTTGCTCGCATGGAATTTTCAGACTGAAACAAAAGAACGTTGTGTTTTTCCGATATCGGAAAACGGTCAAATAGTTTTTTGCCCGCCGCAACTGCCAGTGCCATCGCGTCTATGGTCAGGCTCTTTCCCAGTCCGGTCGATCCTGTCACAAGACAACTGTCTCCAACGTCCAACAGCCCGTCAATTAAAGGGTCAGGAAAAACAACTTCTTTTTTGTGCAGTTCGCCGTAGGTGACAAGTTCAATGACGGGCCGCTCAGGTGGTGGGTCTGCTTTCTTCTGCCCGGTGCCAGCATAGGCTTTGCCGCCGTTCATAAACTGCCCAAGGCTTTCGGTTCCGCTTATTGCTTCCCTCGCTTCCTTCCAGCCCTTGTCCTTGCAACTATCATGAAAGCAATGGTAGCCCAGCTTCCCGCTTGTATCCTGTATAATGGCCGCGTCTTGGACGTGGGCAGGGTCAAAAAGGCAATGGTCAAGCTGATAGTAGGCGGCCGCGCCATTCTCTTTTACTTTGTGAGAAATGCCGTAATGGCTCAGGTACGCCGAAACGTCAAGCCTGCCCTGGTGGTCATTCGGTGGTGGTGGGCCGGTGGTCTCTTTTGCTTGGCCGCAAAATGCTTGCTCTGTTTTTTGTAAAATGCTTTCCCAGTTTGCTTGTGCTTGCATTATGCCAGGTCTCCAAGGTCGTCTATAAAGGCTTTACGGTGCGGTCGGGCTTCACGGTGCGGCCCTGGTGGCACTTGGTCGCCCTTCCGGGCCGTGCTTCCGTACAACTTCCAAACTCTCGCAGGATTAAAAACGGTGGTGTCCACGGTTACAGCGTCATTATTAAAGCGCTCTGCAAGCCCTTGTAAGGTGCTTTTAACGAAGTCAACTTTAGACGTGGACAGGGCAGGCAATGGGAAAAGTAAATGCGCCCCGTTGCCGCTCAGGGCCTTTATGGGCCGTGGAAAGCCCAGTTCCTTGACAACCCATGCCGCCACCTCTTCTCGAAGGTCCAGGGCCGCTTTTAGCTCTTTGTCGCTCGAAGGAATGCCGGAGGGCCTAACAGGGTCAAGGTCCGTCAATAGCCAACGATAGGCCCTAACGTCCTTGTCGCTTGTCGTTAGGTCGGTGGGTTTCAGGCGGTTAAATGCCCGTCCTAAAAGTCTTGGGTCAATGACTTGGGCGGTAAAATAAATTCCGTCATGTTGGGCTTTGTCAGCCTCTTTGACTGCCTCGCAGAATGCCGGATAACTGTCAAAATATCCTGCAACCGTGCCCCGCGCCCAGTCGCCGCCCCAGGCTTTGCTTTTGCCCTTGGCTTTGGGAATGCGCACTTCCACTATTTCGCCGGGCTTTACAAACAAACGAAAAACGTGTTCGTCAAATAGCGTGAGTCCGGTCATGTCCGGGCCTCCTTACTTGGTCCCAGACTTGCCCGTGGTGGGCGTGCTTATACGGCCCGCCAGCCATTCAATGTAGTCGTCGCGCATGTAAACAGCTTTCCCGCCCAAAATAGCCCGTTTTGGTCCTTGGCCTTTGCTGTCCAGGTTCGCCAGGGTTCCGCGTGTGAACGCTCCGCCGCTCGCCGCCGCCGCCATTTGACGGGTGAGAATGGGTGGCAGTTCGTCTTTCAGGTGTTCAAGGTTCATGTTGCTTGCCCTCCGTGGTTAATTGTTTTTCAGTTGCGTATAAGTCTTTCACGGAATGAAAGAAAAGCATATGACACGTTTTCAGAAATTTCAGGTAATACGATAACGTATTGATAGAAAAGAAAAAGCCGGTCATAAAACCGGCTTCTTGTGAAAACTGTAAAGGTGTGTGAATGCTATTCGGTGGGCTCTGGTGTGCTTGCTAATTCAATTTCGATAATGCCCTTGCCGCGTATGGTCCAGGTTCCGTCCGGTTCCTGCCAAACGTCGCGGCCCAGGTAGGGCCAGGGTAAAACGGGTGGTTTCTCTTTTTCATAATACTTCCGCCACAAATAGTCATTGTCATGTTGTCCAAAAACTCCGCTCCCGGTGCGTAGCTTTTCAATGGCCGTCGTCGTGTTCATGCCGCCTCTCACAAGGTCCCGCACTTGGTGACGAAACAACAGCCATTTGGCCCAGGTCGAATACTCGTCAGGCGTGGGCCGGTCCCTGCCCTTTTGCGCCAGGAATGCCGCTTCAAGCGTGTCAAGCCTCTCGAAGTCTCGCGCCCAGGAAATGACAATTTCTCGGATCCAAGGCTCATTTAGGTGGCTCGGTTCGGTTTTTATCAATTTCACCACAATTTTTTCAATTTCATTGTCAATTTTTGCCAGTTCCGCCTTTGTTTTGCCCGGTTCCTTGGCATTTTTTTGAAGTTCTGCTATTTTCAGGCGGTGCGGTTCAAGAAAGTCCGTGCGGTTTTTTTCGGCTTGCTCAAAAATGTTCATTTTCGGCCCCTTTGCCGGTCCCTATGGTTTTTCAAGGGAAAGGCGGTAGGGTTCCGCCCTTGTCGGCCCGGGTAGCTATGCCGCGCCTATCCCTCGAAACGGTTTATTCAAGCCGAAAGTCGCCAACGGTGTTTCCGTTTATGTCCATGACGCGCCCCTCTCGCTCGCCCGCCTCCACCTTGGCCGCCGTCTTTTTCAGAATACGCGCCAGCTCGAAAAGTAAATTCTCGCCTTCAAATGCCGCATTGTCACAAGCAAACTTTAAAATGAAGTTCAT
>Ga0172375_10000879_pt1 | contig 48574 bp, 37 predicted proteins | sample LakKiv1m_FD_114537 | JGI IMG/M metagenome (GOLD analysis project Ga0172375, IMG submission 114537) | Freshwater microbial communities from Kabuno Bay, South-Kivu, Congo - kab_092012_11.1m | ecosystem: Environmental > Aquatic > Freshwater > Lake | place: Democratic Republic of the Congo... | reverse complement strand
GACCTAACTTCCTGACGTCCTTATGAATATCGTGGTCGGGACGACTGGATTTGAACCAGCGACCCCTGCATCCCGAATGCAGGCTTCCAGCCAGTAAAATCAGGGATTTGTCTCAATTCCCCAGCAATTTCAACCCCCGTTAATCCCTCTCGATCCTTATTGATCCCTCACGATCCTTTAAAATGTTAACTGGATGTTAACTGGCATCCAGAAACAGGAGCGGTCCGCGTAAGTCTGCCCGCTTATATCAAAAGAGGTTTGAGTATCATGAGCACATTGACCACGCAAAACAATGAAAAGAAGCAACTGGAGTTTACGTGTCCCCAATGCGGGGGCCATAACCTTGGAGAATACTTGGTGAATTATGAAACCATTTGGGTACACAAGGATGGAGAATGTGAACCCGGCCCTGATGAGTATTGGGAATCGGATAAGGTCCGTTTTTTCTGTTGGGACTGCGAATACACAATAGTCGATAAAAATAATAACCCGATCCGAGATCATGAAAATCTTGTTCGCTGGATCAAAGGTGAAGATTTGTTACCCGAAAATTCTTCCGAGGATTCGGCCTCGATCGACGAAGACGAGGACGACATTGAGTTGGACCCGGATATGCTTCAATTTGTCTGTCCGAAATGCGGAGGCAGGCAGCTAGATTCAGTCACAGTAACATATACCCCCTTGGGTTTCGACGAAGCCGGAACCATAGAGTTCGGAAATGTACGTTACGATAACGATGAGGCTCATTTTCGATGCCATAGCTGTAGATGGATTTTAGCAGATGACAATGGTCGAATCGACGAGGAAAAATTGGGATCGTGGCTGGAAGCCAATTGCGATCAAAACGGTAGCGTAGCTGATTAATCCTGGAGTCTGATCACCAAGCAAGGTCCACTCTCTGTTTTCAAGCAGCAGGGAATATTAGTCGGAGGTTCAAGTCACTGTTATAGGATCGGAAGCTCTGAGCACTAAAGCAAGGCTTCCGACAACATGTATCATAATGATTGACGGGGAGACCCGCCCGGTCTCCCTGCATTTTTTCAGCTCGGCGCGGCTCACTGAATAGTTTTTCAGCCTTCTTGAGCGGGAAGATTGTGCCGAAAATCGCTCAGATCGCGTCTCAGGTGCCTTCTCGTCCTTTCCCGTAAATCGAGGGGTAAGATTCGTTGAAGGTGTCAAGACGTGGAAGAGCATAAAAAGATGGGAATACAGCTACCTATACTAACTATTATTTATAATTTATGAAATGTCGTGAAACGGGGATCTACCTCTATGGCTTTCTGGATGGACTGGCTCAGAAGCGATCTGAGGGCCTTTTTCAAATGAATCTCGACATGTCCCATGAAGCAATCGGCGCAAAATGGGGAACACTTTGCCTGCCCAGGAGACCACGCCTATGACCGCCCGTACTCAGCAACAACTTGAGAATGAACAGATGATGGCCCTCCTCCGTGCCTATGGGAAGGAATTCCTCGTCTTTGACCCAGAGGACCAGCCGAACGTGTTCGAAGAGTCTGAGGAACGATTCTCTCCGGCCAGAAGCGGCAGAGTGAATCCGAAACAGATGAAGAATTGGCGGCACCTGCCACGGATGCTCCAACTCTTACGAGATCGGTATGGGATCTTCAAGTCCGGTCGCCTGGTCACCGATTGTCCGCTCTTCATCCTTAAACCGCGGAAAGGGGATGATCCCAAGGAGTTCAGGAAAGCATTTCAGGTCATTGTCGCCAAGGGGCTCGTCTGGTTCAAGTGCCGGAGGGTGCACTTCTGCGGGCGAAAGAACTGTCTCGCTCAGAATAAGGACCGCCTGGACATATATGACCTGATCTGCTGGCTTGACGGGAACAAAGACCTCAACCATGCAAGAAAGGTGGTCGCCGAATATTTCGATGTGGAGCTGGCCAACTTTCCGAAACCATCCGGCCGTCCGGCAAGAAGCGAAAAGGCAGGAAATAGGGACGCAGAATGGATGAGATATGCAGTTCCTAAGGAAGCCCTGGAAAGACTATTTCGACTCCCCACATCGGGCCGAGGCGCACCGCAAAGATTCGTGGCGAGGGCAGTCGAAGCAATCACAGGAGCCCCAGAGATCCCGTACGACGGCCACAATGCTGATGCCGGTGACGCGATCCTTTTCAGCAGAAGCTTCCCGTGGGAAATCAAACTCAAGGAGTTCGGTGCCGCTGCCCGATTGTTCATTTGGCTGCACTGGAAACAGGCCGAGGAGCAACGCAAACTCATGCTGACTCACGAGGAAGTCGCAAGAGCCCTGGGCATTCCGATCAAGACTATGAAGGGGTGGACCCGAGAACTCGTCAAAGCAGGCTATGTAGAGGTTTCTCAAGATAGCAAGCAAAAATACTCCTGGTCGGCAAAGTACCGTTCTGACGCAGATTAAATCTCATTTAGTGTATATCTTGGTATATCGGTTAGTTACAGCTAATCTCGGACACTTGAAAAGGGTTTTTCTAGTACCCATGAACCAGTTTTCCCGAACTCCACCTATATATATTAGCCCCGACCAGGGGTCGGCGGACCCGTCCAAGCCATAGGCGATGGACGGTGCCTAGGTTGAGCTCTAGATAGATAGAGATAGGAAATTTATAGAGCTATGGATTCCTGCCTCGGAATGAAGAATAGATTACTAAACCGGGAAATAGATCTCCACCTTCTTCTCCGGTCTCTGCAAGCAAAGCCATTCGCTGTCAGTCCTCCTATCGAGGTTGATGGCTCGTTCATGATGGGCTTGGCCAGTAGAGATCTAATTGAAGGTGTATGTATTCATATGCCTGTATCTGCGCTCTCACAGGTAGTAGGACAGCTTTTTACGAATGGAGACAGAGAGACACCTATTTATGTACACTCGTCGAAACAGCTTATTAACTGGTTTTATTATAGAAATATCAAACTTTCCACAGACCGCTTCCGGGACGTGTCCATAGCTGCATACCTGTTGAAGCCTCCAGAGGCCGACAAGGGCGAGGATTGGCAGGAGTTCCTCCTGAGCTCAATGGTCCGTGACCACCTTGGCCGGGAGTACTCATTTCTACCCAGGCAAGTTGAACGACAGGAATATCCACCAGTTCTCTTTAGTCGGTTAGCGGAAGACGCTTGCTCGGTCTGGGCGCTCGGGGAGAAGTTGATTCCTGAACTTCGGGACGATCCCCAACTCTATCGCTTGTATCTTGACGTGGAGATGCCTCTCGTTCCTGTGCTGGCCAAGATGGAAAAAGACGGGATCGGAGTTGATTTGTCGAAGATCCGCCGGGCATGGCCCCGCATAGAGGCGGCGTGCATGATCCTTTGTGACCAAGTCACCGAGGCATACGGACAACGTCTCAATCCCTTTTCCGAAGCTCAGATCAGAGAATTCCTGCAATCGACCTGTGGCATACGGATCAAGAAGAGCGACTCGATTGATGATGACCTCCTGAAAGGACTTCGCACACGCCATCCGCTTATCCGGAAGCTGCTGGCTTGGCGAAAGCTATATGAAGCGATCAAGTTCTTCAAGAGCGTCGGCGATAAGGATCGCTGTTACCCCACGTGGTGGCAAACTCGCGCTTCAACAGGCCGTATCGTCTGCACTGATCCCGCCCTGCAAAGTCTGCCCAGGTCCTTCCGACGACGGTACCTGGTCCCCGGCGAAGGCCGAGATTTCATAAAGGTGGACTATTCGGCTTTTCAGCTCAGGTTGCTGGCGCACCTGTCACAAGACAAGGCCCTGGTTGAGATGTTCCGAAAAGGCCGTGACCCTCATAATGCTACAAGGGAAAGGCTCGCATCGAAGGGCATCCGGGTTACACGCGGCCAAGCCAAGGCGATCAATTTTGCCATCTGCTATGGCGGAACGGCTTGGAGCATCCAGACCGCTTTAGGATGCGACCTCTCCACAGCGCACCGGATCATCCGGGAGTTGTCGTCCGCCTTTCCCGGCATTGCACCGTATCTCGACAACGTTGCCGAGTTCCTTGCCCAGGCTCCAGTAACCGAGCGGCATGTGAAGTCAATTTATGGGCGCAGGCGATGCTTTTATCACGAAGGACCGTTGACCGAACGGGAGAAACGACAGGCCAAGAATGCCGTTGTCCAGATGCTGGAGGCCGACGTGTTTAAGATGACACTGTCGGGACTGAACCGGACTTTCAAAGACTCCGGGCTACCCATCAAGATTGTCCTTCTCCTGCATGACAGCATTTGGTTCACGTGCCCAGATGACCGCGCGACTGTCGCACGTGTTGCTGAAGAGATCCGGAAGATCATGGAAAATTCCGTGAGGCTTGCTGTTCCTCTCCAAGTGGAGGTGGATTGCCCACAATGACACTGAACCGATCTTTCTCGGTCCTTTTCAATCCCTGTGGGTCCCAAAATTTGGGGACAAAATGGGGACAGAAAATTGGAGACTCCCTGGATGCAAGGTCATCGACCGTTACTGTAAGCGATAGGCTGGTCCTAGACAGTTTCTGTCCCCTCGCTCTCTCTCACAGCATGATCAAGATGGGGTCAAGATGGAGGGACGTGTCCGAAATGAACCGAACAGGGGTTCCTTATGCCGACAAATGTGATAATATGACTAATGAAGTCTCAAGGATGTAGGTGATGCCGTCAGTAGAAGTCATACTTTACAAGGAGGACGATGGAACGGTGCCGGTGATCGATTGGTTCGGTACTTTGACCCAGAAGGCTAGAATCAAGTGTATGGCTTGGCTCAGAAGGCTGGAGACTTTTGGTCATGAACTTCAGCGTCCCGACGCCGATTATCTCAGGGACGGGATTTATGAGCTTCGGGTCGGCCTTCAAGGAGTTAATTACCGAATGCTTTATTTCTTCCACGGAACCGCAGCTGTGGTAGTTTCACACGGTCTGGTGAAAGAGCGTCAAGTTCCGCCCTTGGAAATAGACAGAGCGGCGGAGAGAAAGAGGAAATTCGAGCAAGATCCACGACCGCACATTTTCAAATTGGAGAATCCGTGATGGAAGAGCCGAAATTTGGTTCAGATGGCCTCAAATGGATTTATGATAAATACATCAGGGACGACCCTGAATCAATCGAGCTGCTGAAAGAATATGAGGTAAGGGCAGAGATTGCGAAACAGGTCTATGATCTCCGCAACCAGGCCGGTTTGACCTCAGCCGAGCTGGCCGATCTGGTGGACGTTGGAGAGTCTGTTATAGAGGCCCTCGAACAGGCTGATTATGCCGGAGACGCTCTGGCCATGCTGGTGCGGATCGCATCCGCTCTTAACAAGAAACTGGAAGTCCACTTTGTTCCCACATCTTCCGTCGAGCCCTCAGAGCTAAGATAGTAGAACTGGCTCGCGCCTTTCGCGTTCAGGAACTCTAACTGCTGTCCACTGTCTTTTCAGATGGGCAATACTCTTTTCTTGGATAGCTATGTGTCTGCTCTCTACGTGATCCATCTCGGGCTTGCGTTTGGAGGCAGGGTTTTCTGGCTAACCTGGAAGGAAATTCCCGAACCGATAGAAAAAGCCTTTTTCAGCCCAAGGTCTCTCTCCCGCAGACAGAACCCTGATGATCCAAGGGCATGGTAGATTGTAGGCTCTCTCGCAAATGGCCCTACCGACTCAAAGCAAAGCGGCTACCGTCACTGTCTCTGTCCTCTCGGGGAAATGTGCCATGAGACCCATCGTGTCACATCCCGCCTCCTAATCACAGCAGAAACCGAGGAAACTTACTTTTCCTCAGTCCTCACCGGACCAAACAGCCCGGAAAATCCTTCATAAGACCGACTACTCCCGTCAGAGGAATGATCGGTTATGTCGACGATTCCATGTGAGTCATAGGTTACGTCAGTGCTTCTACCATCATCGAAGTTGGTAGTGACTCTGACATTTCCTCCTCCGACCTCTGATCTGTGAGTGGACATGTCGTGTCCTCCTTGAAAGCAAGTGAGCGTTGATCTTTAGGTGACGATAGCCGCTTTGCTCTCGGTCACGCTGTCAAAATGTGATGCCCGTGGCATCTTTGGGGTACTTCTCCTATGCATCACTGATCCCTCTAGCCGACCCGTCTGAAATACTGTGCACACCTGGGCGGTTCATTGAAGATAAAGAGAAAACCTTGGGGACTGCAGAAGTTGCCTTCCCAAGGTATCCAGGGTCAGGAGATTTGGCGGATGCTCCTTGCACGTTCGCGAGCTCGCTCTGCTTCGGTTGTCCTACCGGTCTTGTCATACACATTGGCAAGGTTTTCCAAGGCATTAGCAATTAGCCTAGGATTGCTGCCCTGAGTCCCTTCCAAGATATCCAGCGCCTGCTGAAATCGACTTTCGGCGGAGGCATAATCGCCTCGACTGTAATCGGTTACGCCAGTTGCAATAAGGTCGTTAGGCGAAGGTTCCTCACCAATAACTGGTTGAGGTGCCGGGGGCCACGGAACTGGATCGACAATGACCGGCTCATCTTCGGCCACCGGTACCGGAATTGGTTCGGGCACCGGGACAGGCTCAGGATCGGCTATGACAGGCCCGAAGTCGCCGCTGCCATCCGAAACACCAGGGTTGACAATGTTGGTGGTTGACACGATGTTGCGACTCCTATCGACGTTGCGGATCTTGTCCCCGCCACGTTTCTTGTCTTTTTTCTCGCGTTGCTTGTCTGTCCTGACAACGTTTTGCTTGCCTTGTCTTTCAGCTTGGGACGTCTCAGCTCTGGCTAATTGCATCGTCTGAACTGCGTTTCTACCTCCACTTCGAGCCGTTTGCGAAACACTGCCTCTGCCTTGTAGGGCGGTTTGTGCAACGTTGCCACTGCCCCGTTGAATAGTCTGAGCCACGTAGCCAGTACTGGCTTGCCTTGTCTGAGCAAAATTTCTGGTACCGCTCTGGCTAGTTTGGACCGTGCTGCGGCTTCTTACCTGAGCTGTCTGAACGAGGTTGCCTCTGCCGAGCTGTGCGGCAATTGGACGGTCACCGATACCGCTGTAGGAAGTGCGTACTACATTCGGCCTGACCATCGGCCCTGCTTGAGCGGGCTCTCCCATGCCTGCGCGAGCTGATCGAACAACGTTGGTCGGTCTTGCTTGCCTTGCGCTATTGCGGTTGCTATTGGTACTCAGCCCAGTGTAAACACGATTTCGGAATGCAGGGGGTGCACCGGGCAATGATGTAGGATGGACAGGAGTATTGCGGACCGACGCACTGGCTCGTGCGGTCCTCGCACCGGTGAATCCTGGTGGAAGGGTCCTGGAAGGGCCTTGGTTTACCATAGAAGGTCTTGCGTTATGCGTCCAGCCCGACCAGGTGGTTGCGGGGCGCTGATGTGTCAGGCTCGGTTTAACTGGCGGCTGAGGCCTTGAAATACTGGATGGGGTCTGTCTGTGCATGGGACCACGAGTTGGCCTCACAGAAGCATCCAAATTAGGCGTTCTCCCAACAGAAGGCGGCCTGCGATCCGGCATCCTTGTAATGGAAGGCGGTCTTTGCAATGGCGGTTTGGAGACCAAAGGCGGCCTCTGTACAGGTGGTCGAGAGATACTCGGCGGTCTGAACGTTGGAGGCCGAGAGATCCGTGGAGGCGAATATCGAGGGACTGGCCTAGAAATCCGCGGCGCAGGTCTATAAATTGGTCTGGACATGCGTGGTGCCGGTCTAAAAACCGGCCTGGAGACACGCGGGGCGGACCTGATGGGAGCCGATATCCTTCCACCACCTCTACGCCCCTTGGGGACCAGGAGCGACTCGTTATCTTCATCAGTCGATGATAAGCCGGCTGTGGTCACTTCCGTTTCTTGTTTGGTAGCCGACTCGGCCCACGCGGGTGAAAACCATGACATAGCAAAGCCCATTAGGACACCAAAAATAATCAATGCCGCTATGCTCTTTCCATTGCTGCTCATGGTCCCAACCTCCCTTGATGAATACTCTGGATAAAGTTCCCGGAGATCTCTTCGTTCAGCTTTCAAGCAAAGTATTCGAGTGACCTCAGCACATCTGACAAGAAAACCTGGCCTGACAAATTTTTGGGTTCACGGATGCCTTCTGAGCACAACATGAGCTTCCGCGCTTAATTAAACTACTTCTGCGGAGCAGCGTGGGCGTCTCTGGTAAGATTTTCCGCAGCCTGATATGGCAGGGAGCCAGGGCCTTCCTGTCTCCAGGCAGTGCCATTGGGGTCGCCCCTGTAGAGGATGGCATGCACAGTTTCATGGGCGAGATTATTGGACCATGAGTTCGAGGGTTGCTGAATATTCACCAGGGCATCTCTGGAAGTGACGGAGCTGTTAGTTATGGTCGCGTTGTCAGGCATATAAAGCACTATTCTGTTTCCGTAACAAATGCCATCAATTGGCTTGCCATCAACAATCGGCGCTTTGTTCCGGGACTCTATGCTTATCGGAATAGGTTGCGACGCCAGCCCTCTGCTGTTAGGCGGGACTACACCAGCGGCATATTTATGGGCAGTTTCTGCCCACTTGTTGACCGCTGACGCGGCCATTTCCAGTCCGGGTTCGTATTCGACTCTGTACTGCGAAGCTCCCGTGGTAAATCCGCTCGACGGGGCAGGAGGTAAACTAGCGGCTGGGGTATCGCTCTTTTGGGGACCCTTCTTATCCTTCTTGCCTATATCCGGCGAACGCCATGCACTCATGAACGTGGGGACTTTCTGCTTGCCAGTTTTGGAGGGCTTGGACGAACTCACCGCAGGCCGCGAAGCCATGACAACTGGTTCCGGTTTTTGGGCAGGGCTGACGGTGTTGGGCTTTGTGGTAACGGTGTTCGGTTTGCTTGCTTCGTGTGTTTGTGTATCAGCCTGAGCGACACGACTACCCTCAGGAGAGCCAGCATTAGCCGGTGCAGTTGTCTGGGCGACATTGGTTTTTCCGGGTTGACCGGATTGCACTCCGGCATTCGGTGCAGCAGCCGTCGTCTGTGCAATGTTGCGCTGACCTGTCGGATTAGCTCGTGAACTGTTGTGAGTGTCTCTTTGGACGGTCTGAGCCACGTTTCGCTGCGAGGTGGACAAAACCGTTCGCATTTCAGGCCTGGTCAAAGGCGCGGTACGAACCACATTCGCTCCGGGGCCTGCACCGGCGAGCCGTGCTGGCAGAGTTTGTGCTCGGTTGCCAATCCCATTTTGAGCGGTCCTGACAACATTTCTATTAGCTGTTTGGGTTGCATGGCCCAGGCTCTGCCTGCTCAGTGAAGCTGTAGTAACTCGGTTACCGATGGAGATCTGAGTCTGGGGCTGGATCGCTATAATCCGATTAGCAGACGTGACCAAATTAGGACGTGCTCCGGTGGCTGTTATCGGCCGATTTTGCAAGTCTTGTCGGGGAGTTTGACCTGTGCGCGCGAATCCCCGTGGCAGTGCAGCCTGACCCGCGTTAGGACCAGCGGTACGATTGTTCAATCCGCTCTGACCACTAGGTCTCTGAGTAATAAAGCCAGTTGGCCCTTGGTGCCGAGGATTAGGAGAAACATGAGGCCGGGCGCTAGGGGACACGGGAGCCGGGGGCCTGTGGATATGGCCGGTTCCAGGATGAAACAACGTATCTTGTGCAGGAGATCTTCTCAAAGACGATGGGAGCGAACTGTGGTGCAGCCCGGAAATTGATGGCGGCTTGCGATCAGGCATCCTCGTAACAGGATTTGGTCTGTGCCATGTAGGCCGAGACATTTGAGTGGGCCTGTGAGTGGGAGGCCTAGAAATCCTGGAAGGTGAGATTCTTGGAGTGGGTCTAGAAATCCGCGGGGCTGAGATCCTTTGAATCGGTCTCGATATCCGTGGAGCAGAAATCCGAGGGCTGGGTCTCGATATGCGGGGAGCCGACCGCATTGGCATAGACATTCTTCCGCCGCCACGACGTTTCGGCACCAGAAGAGAATCGCTGTCTTCATCAACACTCGCATTATCGGTGTCAGCCTTTTGAATTTCTTCGTATGGAACCACTTGGGCAGGCGCGGGGGCAACCATTACAGCCAATAGCATCGCAATCGAACTGAGCGCCGCTACCATAATCAATTTCGTTGAATTTCTGATCATGGCTCCCAACCTCCCTTCAAATGCCCCCAGTAAATGGTCTCCCAGGTCGTCTTCATGGGCTTTCGAGGTAGGTATTCGACAGGCTTAAGCAGTTCTGACCAAAAAATCCGAGCCAACAATTCCTTGATCATGAGCCCTAATCGTCATTCAGTTGCCGTGCACTCCGTGAGTCTGAAAAACTCGCATCATTTCACCTTCGCATTTCTTGCCTTTTACGAGTTTGAATAATTGCTGTCTCAAAGTCCCCATAAGACCATAACGTTTCATTGAGTCATCGAGATTCGGTTTCTTCTCTAGAAGCAATGCTGCAACATCAGGACGGCACTTCATTACCGCATGATACAGAGGATCAGTGGTTACCGTGACCCCTCTTTCAAGGATTGATTTGACGATTTCCGGATTCATATTCTCAGAGCTTTGGCCGCAAGTAGCGACAAACAGTAAGTTGTTGCCAGCCCAATCTCTGGAATTTACGTTGGCTCCTTTTTTCAAAAGGAGTACCGCCAAAGGGGCATTCGTGTCCACGGCTTTAATCAGGATTTTGTCAATACTGAGATTTTTGAAGTCAATCGGGCAGCGATTGAACATAACTTCTGCCATTTCTGCCAGCATCTTTGAATTACTCTTGTCGCGCACGTCTGCTATTACTGCTAAGGTATCGTACGCAGATGAGGATTCGATATTTGGTCCACTGGCACAAATTTTCTTGAACGTGTCCAGCTTCCTTCTGTAAACGGCAACCTTCAGTGCATTTCCTATGGAATCTGAATCCGGCCATTTCGACAGCAATAGAATGACTGTCTCTGGAGAGCCGCGTTCAACGGCTTTCTCTATACAAGCTTTCTTGTTGTCGTTGTTAATCTGGAAGCTCTTCGCGAGCACCGCTTTCATCAAGTCAACCTCGCCGTGCTCTAACGACTTGGTCAGTAATGCGTAGGCCGCTCCGTCATCTAACCGTTTTGAGGCATTCAGGATTGGTTCTACCAGATCTATTTTGTTGTTCTGTAAGCACCAATTCAAGGCAGTCTTTCCGTCCTTGTCCTTGGCATCGGGATCTGATCCGCTGGACAGAAGAAGTTTGGCTATTTCCAGGTGCCCTTGTCGAGCCGCGAGGATTAGAGGGGTCTGTAGCTCATTTGTCTTGGCATTCGGATCTGCCTTTTTTTCTAGGAGCGCCTTCGCGACCTCGTGTTTGCCGTTGTATGAAGCGGCAGATAGTGCCGTAATGCCGTTGGCTGTCTTGGCATCTATTTCTGCTCCACGGGCCAAAAGCTCCCTGATGACCTCTGGATGTCCCCCGATTGCAGCATAGGTGAGGGCAGGCACTCCCTGTGTTGTTCTAAGGTTCACATTTGCGCCTTTTTGCACAAGCAGCCTGACCAGGTCAGTGTAATTCTTGTGAGAAGCGTTCATAAGCGCGGTCAGACCGTCGTTGCTCTGCAAATTTGGGTCGGCTCGTTTGTCCAAGAGTATTGATGCAATTGCAGTGTGACCGGAGGCTGAAGCAAGTACTAGCGGAGTCTGCCCTTTGTCATCCTTGACATTAACGTCGGCTCCGCTGTTTAGGCACTGTTTCACTTCGGCAACGTCGCCGGCCGCGGCAGCCCGCAACAGCTTTCGGTCGGCCTCGGTACTCGCATAGCATTGGGTTATCGGAACCACAAAAGCGAGGCACAAAACCATGATCCACTGGGGTAAAAGGAACAGACTCGTCACCTCAACAAACCTCCTTTAGAAATCCTCCAGCACCCGTTCCCCCCGCCATTTTAGTCAGTGAGCAAACACCATCTGCGGGAAGGCTAACGTTAATCGACTTCGCCCACCAAAATAAAAGGAGCCCAAAAGAACGGATGGTCGAAGCCGTCTTTACGGATCTCTTCTCGGGCGAGTCTCAGAGCGTCGAGCTTTTTCTTTCCTTCCTTGATATGGCGGAAGAAGCTCTGCACAAGTTGCACAGAGGCTTTTTGCTCCACGTTCCATAGGCTCATCAGGACTGAACGCGCGCCTGCGTATTGGAAGGCTCGGCCCATGCCCATGGTGCCTTCTCCAGCAATATTTCTTCCCAGCCCGGTTTGGCATGCAGTGAGGGCCACTATATCCGCATTGAGTTTGAGGCCCATCACTTCACTCATTCGGAGGAAACCGTCTGTACCTTCCGGAACCATAGTCAAGCAGAGAATAGGTTCCATGATTCCCGGAATCTTGTTCCCGAAGTACCCATGCGTCGCGAAGACAATGGTTCCGTAGCGATCCATCTGTGGCGAGATTTTCTTGAGAAGGTTCTCTTTGCTTGCCTCAAGGCCGGTGAAGGAATCTGCCTTGCCCTTGAATTCATCACCCAATGTTTTCGCCAATTCTCCCGTGAGAGCAAGGCGATTGAACCTAAGTCCCCCTCCATCCGTCTGTTCCATGGTAGCCATCAGATCCGAGTAGAATTTCTTGTCAGCTTCTGCAATCTTTGTGGGCTTAGCGCTTTGTGCTCGCTGGTCTTTCAATTGGAAAACAGGATCAGCTACCACCAGGAGGCGTTCAGCAGATTTCCCCTTCTTTTGAAGCGTACGGGCCAAAGTCAAAGCTGTAACAGATTGGTAATATGAGATCGGATTTCGGTCGCCGAAGAATTCCGCGTCGGACGCCACGGGGATCTTCCCATCGGCTTTTATCGAGCCGCCGGAGTTCAGGACGAGCATTTCAAACGGAAGGACTGCCAGGCATTCATCGGGGACAATGATTAAGGGAGTGCCTTGGGGCAAGTCGCTGATGGCGTCATTAAGAAGTAAATCGGTTAGTTTCTTTCCAGATGCAAAGTCGAAGGCTTTGAGTTTGTCGGATAAATTATCCCTTCCCGGAACTATTTCGAGCGGCTCTCTAAACTTCCGGACAAACTCCTCCAAGTCTTTTCTCAGCACAGGCTTGAAAATTGCCTTGACAAGCTTCTTGCCGTGCAAAACGAAGACGGCAATTCCGGTTTGCGTAACCTGATACTCGACAAGCCACTCCTCGGGCTTGATCGCTGCGTGCTCAAGGTCCATTGCCCGCGGGTACTTGGTCGCGGCAAACAAGGGGTACTCTGACCGGAGTTTCTTGACATGGGCATCTCTCTCTGCCCGAAGCAGCCTCACCTGCTTTTCAAAGGATTCGATAGCATCTTTGCTCCCTTTCTCGTACGCCTTTTGGAGCCCCTGCAACATGGCCGCGAGCTTGTTGTTTATCTCCGTATCTCTGTCGATCACGTCACGAGGTACATCTGAAAACACATTCTGCGATTTGGCGCTGAGGGATTCAGCAAAGACCCTCGCCTTCGTTGCTTCAGCGGCCTCCCGTAGGGCTTGTTCCCCCTTTTCTGATTGCAGCAAAACTCGGGTCAAGCCTTCGTACGACATTATTCTGGGAATATGTAAGACATGTGCTTCGTAGAAATTGGCTCTTTGCAACGGTGCAAGGCTATCTCGGATCTGTTCGGTCACTGCGATGGCGGCCTTGAAATAGGTCGCGGCCTGGTCGTAGTGCGAGGACCCTTCGTTCGCTAGGCCCAAGCCTGTATAGGCTGCGAAGAGGCCCTCAACGTTTCCATTTTGCAACCACTGTCCCACCGGTTGCTCGAACTGGACCTTTGCTTCCTGGAAATCAGCTTTGGCCAACGCGAGCCTTCCGAGGGACACCCGCCGATTGGTTTTCTTCAGTACGATCTCGGCCTTCTGGAGGTCCCCCATGGAGAGATATACATTGCCGATGGAATCTTCCGTATCGTCAAAAGGCACGCCAATTCTCTTCTTGATGGCAAGAGACTTCTCGAAGTTCTCCAGGGCCTTCGCATACTGGCGCTTGGAATCGTAAATCAAGGCCATGTTGTTCAGCACGACTCCCTCACCCAGTGCGTGACCTATCCTCTTGCAGATAGCGAGCGAATTCTCATAGTACTCCAGGGCCTTGAGATACTGACCGCAGGAACAGTGAATATTAGCTATGTTGTTCAGGCTGGCTGCCTCACCTTGCGAGTTTCCTATCTTCTTCTCTATAGCGAGGGAATTCTCCTGATACTCCAACGCCTTGGGATACTGGCCCCAGGAAACATACGCACCGGCTATGCTGCTCAGGGTGACCGCTTCGCCCTTCACGTCTCCCAACTCCCTTATCATGGCAAGAGACTTCTCGTAGTACTCCAGCGCCTTAGGATACTGGGTCCAGGAGCTATAAACCTTTCCTATGTTGAGCAAGCTGGTCGCTTCACCGTGGCCGTCTCCCATCTTACGCGCGATAGCTAGTGACTTTTCATAGTACTCTAGCGCCTTGGTATACTGACCCATCGAGTCGTAGACCACCCCCATGTTATTCAGGACCACTTGTACGCCCTTGAGGTCTCCCAACTTCTGTGCGAGTGCGAGCGCCTTGTCATAGTATTCCAGCGCCTTGCCGTACTGACCCCGATGCTTGTATATCCCAGCAATGTGATCCAGGGTCACATCCTGGGATTGGGTGTCTCCGACCTTCTGCTTGATTGTTAGCGACTCCTCATAGTATTCCAGCGCTTTGTCGTATTGACCCCAGTATGCGTAAATCTGTCCCATAGCGGACAAACTCCGTCCTTCACCCCCTAGGTCACCCAGTTTCTGAGAGATAACCCGAGACTTCTTGTAGTGCTCCAGCGCCTTGTCATACTGACTCCACTTCTCGTAAACCAGCCCCATGTTGTGCAGGATCACGCTTTGGCCCCTTTGGTCGCTGAGTTTCTGCGCTATGGACAGTGACTTCGAATAGCACTCCAAAGCCTCACGGTACTGACTCTTCGCACGATACAGCTCGGCAATGTCGTTCAGAGTTATGGCCTCACCTTTCACGTCTCTCAGTTTCTGCTCGATGCCCAGCGATTTCTTGTAGCTTTCCAAAGCCTTGTCATACTGACCCAGGAAGTGGTAAATGCGCCCCATCTCCCTCAGTACGGCACTTTTGCCTTCGTCGATTCTGGCCTTTTCAAACACTGCTAGAGCTTCCTCGTACTTCTGGAGCGCTTTTTCGAGGTCTTGTCTGGAGCGAGCCCTTTCTTTCACTTCCCTCGCTTCTTTCAGGATGGCGATCCCCTGCTTCTCAGTTTGGGCCGATGCCGTGGACGTGAGTACAATAAGTGACACCAAACAACTGACAACCAACACCACGACTTTGATCATTAGATCACCCTCCGTTTTGCTTGGCGAGCCCTGAATTCTGAGCAGTTATTCCTTCGCCCCCCCTCGCTCCTTCAACAGCTCCATTATCTTCGGATCACCCGTAACGCTCGCGAGCATGTCGGCGGTGGCTCCGCAGTTGGCCTTAATGTTTGCGTCAGCACCTTTGTCCAGCAAGAGCTTCACTACATCCGCGTTGCCCAGCCGGAAGCAGGCATTCATCAGGGCTGTTGCGCCGGTCTGTGTCTTGGCGTTGGCATTCGCGCCTTTTTCCAGAAGCAGCTTTACCAGGTCGGTGTGGCCTTCACGGGCAGCAACGATAAGCGGAGTGAGGCCCATCTTGTTGGCTTCATCCACCTTGGCGCCTTTTTCCAAGAGTAGTTTGGCGGTTTCAACGCTGCCTGAGTTTGAGGCGAGGAGCAGGCTCGTGGTGCCATCCGTGCTCTTTGCATGGACATCTGCTTTCTTGTCCAATAGCAGGCGGACCATCTGAGCATTGCCACTGTCCGCGGCGACCATAAGAGCGGTCAAGCCCTCCTTGCCTGCCTTGATATCTATTTTGGCTCCTTTTTCGAGCAGCAACTGCATCATTTCCGCGTCGTCATTGGTGACGGCGGTTATCAATGCTGTGTAGCCATCCTGGCTTATCGCATTGGGATCTGCTTTCTTTTCCAGGAGCGCTTTGGCAGAATCCAGGTCGCTGTTGTAAGCGGCGGCCATGAGAGCGGTTTCGCCCTTGGAACCTTTAGAATTGGCGTCCGAGCCTTTGGCAAGGAGCAGCTTCACCACTTCCGGATGCCCCTGTGTTGCCGCTATTATCAACGCAGTGTGGCCGTCATTGTTTCCGGCTTTCAGGTTCGCGGCCTTCGCCAAAAGCACCTGAACCATTTCCGTATCGCCATTGAAGGCTGCCGCCATGAGCGGGGTAGCACCGTCCTTTTGTCCCTTTAGTTCTGTCTTTGCTCCTTTTTCAAGCAGCAGCTTGACCATGTCTATGTCGCCATTGACCGCGGCGGTTAGCAGAGGTGTATCACCGCTCGCGGTCCGGGCATTGGCATCGACTCCTTTATTCAGCAGTTCCTTGACCTTATCGAGGCTTGGCGCTGCTACTTGCCTGCCGTCCGGATAAAGCGTCCCGATTTCCGAGAGCAGCTTGTCTTCCAAATCACCGGCAAGGCACTGGTAGGAAAGGCCGACCATGAGAAATGCGGCGACCAACAAACATAGAATTGGCTTTTTCATGAAATGCTCCTCAAGACATTCACCGCAGAGCTCACAGAGCACCCAGAGAAGAGTTCAAATATTGATTTTTCTCTGCGATCTCAGCGCTCTCTGCGGTTAATCCCACTTTTCCATTCACCCAAGCCACGGCTACTTGACCTGGAACCCCTGAGGCAAGGGAGTGGACTTGTCTCCAGGAGTCGGGTTGGTCCTCTCCCCTACTGGAAATGGTGTCTTTGGCGTTCCCTCTGATTCAACGTTAAATCCGCTCGGAAACATCCGTTCACTCGAAGAGCCCTTATCTTTGGGGCCTGTTTCCACCAACGGGGCAGGAGCCATCTGAGCCGGCGCTTGCTGGGGAGTGGGCGGAGATGCAACTTGTCTTGGTCTGCTTTCTCCCGCGAGGTTGCATGGCAGCCGCTCTTCTTTTGCCGCGAGTTCAACCCAATCGCTGGACGACTCGACCCGGCGATTCCGCATCCGAGTGGCCTCTTGCTCATTGGAAAAGGCAGGATAGTAGAATCCATATCCTCTGGGCTCCAGCTTTTCACGCGGCACGCCCAACTTCACAAGCTCTTCGATAATCGCGTTGGCTCTCGCCCATGACAGCTTGCAGTTGAACTCAGGGGTCCCAATGCGGCAGCAGTGGCCGTCAATGTAATAAGTCTTGATCTTGGACAGATCCGGGTCTTGAGCCGCCTGCTTGATCGCAGTGGCGATTTCCGCCAGTTGTGGCAGTGACTCCTGCTTTATCTTTGGCAGTCCATAATGGAACAAGATGTGTTCACCACTATACCGCGTGCGCCTTCTCTGTCTCATGTCATCTATGATTACGTCCTTGGGGATCAGTTGTGTACCGCCCTTTGGAAGGAACTCTGCTGCTTTTTCCTCTTCCGCTGCCACAAGTTTCTGAGAATCCTCGTCGCTCATGGCAATGGCCAAACAAGGAAGGATTAAGACGATGAGGGTGAACGCAAACAGCCACTTTTTCATGATAAGCCTCCTACTGACGGCAAAGCCTTTTGATTTTCACCTGCTTATTTCTTGTCCGGCGCTGGCGCTGGCTGAGGCTGTGCCTGGCCCGGTTGGGGAGCAGGTTGTGCCGCGGGGGCAGGCGGAGCAGCCTGAGGAGTAGCAGCAGGAGGTTGAGCCGCAGCTGGAGCCTGTGGAGTCGCGGCAGAAGCAACTTTGAACTGAAGCTCCAAGGTGGACCACTTGGTCGGATCAGCTTTGGCCATCACAATTCCAATATCCTTCAAGACCTGCTCCGCGTTCTTCATGCTCAAGAAGACGTCGCGGGATTGCAGATTCTCCTTCAAAGGTGTCTTGAGTTCCTCTTGAAGTGACTGAACACTGAAGAGAAGCGGCTCCAGGCACGCTATTGCCTTGACCCGCTCTGTACCCGCCGGACCTTCCACCCGATACGCGAAGTCAGCGCCGTCAGCTGGAATCTTGTAAGCTTTTCCCTTTTCAATCTTGTTTTCCGTGTGCCACTTGTTGGGGAAAAGGATGATAGTCTTTCCACTGGTGCCTATGTCGATCAGGGCCAGGTAACAGTCCTTGTCCGCGGTGAACTCAAACGCAACCTTTTCACCCATCTGGTACTCATTCTTGTCCGTTGCAAGGGTCAACTGTATTCCGGGATTCTCGTTCTTGATCTTGTCGGCCAAGGCTACCAGCTCTGCCAGATCTGCGGCAAACACGCTGCCCGCCGCCATGGCGATCCCAAATACCGCCAAAGCCACGGCTATCCCGAATTTTTGAATGCATTTCATGACTCGACTCCTTTCCGAAGAATGATAGGCTTTGAATATGCCGGCGCTTCTTGAAGCCGTCTGACCTCTCGACTCCGTTTCTTGCCGGCTTTTGAGGAGGTATTCGAAAGGGTTGAGATGATCTGACCAAAAAGTTTCTTTCTTGCGGTAATCGGTCACAGCTATGTTCGGGCGACACTAGGGCAGAGTGCGCTGAGACTGGGGAGATGAAAAGAGACTTGAAGAAAGACCAATGGTAGGTAATCTCACCGTACCCCATAGCCTTTCATGGATCACCTCCCTCCCAAGCCCCGGTCGCCCTGGATCACATCCTTAGGCGCTAGCAGAAGCCCCTGTCGCGCTCTCCCACGTCAATTGGTTAAGTGAGCGGTGGATTCCGAACACCTTGATTTCTAGGGACATAGTCGCTCCTTCAGAGCCAAGGCGGCTTCCTTAGTTGTAAACGGTCCTGCAATGATGTCCGGCGTCTTGTCTTTATACTGAATAACCTTGCATACGCCGTTCTTGTCCTTGATTACTCCCCACCGAAGCTTCAAATTCTGAACAGGGCTGGCTCGCAATTCGGGAGGCGATTGAATCCTCTCCATGAGTTTAGCACTTATTTCCAGGACTTTCCTGTCGCGAAATATGGTCAGTTTGACATGAGAACGAGGTTTTTCTTTGCGGACGAGGTTTGTCAGATCCTGGGCACATGTCACAAATTCGTCATTAAGCTTGAGAACAATGTCACCACCCGTAAGGCCCGCTTTCTCAGCCGGGGAGCCCGGTATGACCTCTAAAATAAGCGCCCCGTCAGTGTCGGGCCTGGAAAAGGATGCGGCCAGATTCTTGTTCAAATCTTGAATGCTAACCCCAAGAAGACCTTTCCGGACTTCCCCGGATTCCTGAATTTCGGTCCGATCTGGGCGCTGGAGCGATGTCAACGCCAACGGAAATGACCCTTCTAGTTTCGCTTCCCACTGCGGGTGCTGCAGGTGATTCGTTTCCTGGCGAGTTTTTTCATATACGTAGTCATACAGCTCTTTTATGCCGACTATGCCGTCTCCGTCTTTGTCAGCTTCGCCGCTCAAGCCCTTCAACAAATAGTGTGTGAAGACGCTGTTTTTCAGCCCCGGTTTCTCCATGGACAATTCATCCGGTCGAGAAGAGGTAAAGAAGACTCTGCCTCTGGATTCACTGAAATCTCGGATGAAATTTTCAAGAGCGGGGCGCAAGGATTTAGTGCCCATGCTCGTGAAGTTGCCTGCATAACAGGCGTCAGCAATGAGGACCACCCGCTTGGAGTCGAGCCGGTTCAAGACCCGGTTTTGGTTCATGTTCACGCCGGTCGCGGTCAAATAGTTCGGGTCGGAGTCATAAGTTACAAAGAAGAACTCGCCAGGCGTGGCCGGATCATCCGAACCATGACCACTGAAGAAGACCACCACCGTGTCGTCTTTGCCAGCCTGTCGCAACTTGTGGTTCAGGTTCTTTTCTATTTCTGCCTTGGTTGCTTGCTCGTTGCATATCAGCGTCACGTCAATTTTTCGGAAAAGCCTTTTTTGGTTCCTCAAAAATTCGGCGAAGTCTCGTGCATCCTTGTCTGACAGGTTCAGCTGCCGGATCTTGGGATTCTTGTACTTGGAAACGCCGATTATGAGAGCGTAGAGGTCGCCAGAAGGGTCCACGGCAAATAACAGGGTAGGAAAGGAGAGGGCCAACAATAAGAGTACGAGACCAACTATCAAGCCCCTCACTCCATTCCAAGAAGAAGAGGATTGTGCCGTCAGGATTTGCATAACAGCCCTCCTTCTCGATCAAAGACAGGGCGTTCTCTCCCAGGATGATCAGAATTAGAGGCGAGGCAGAGCCTCCCAGCAGGCATTCCGAGGCGCGAGCCTGGGAACGAAAAAGAATACTCGGAAGCGGTCCCCCTGTCTCGCTCATCAGTGTAGAGGCACACCCATTTGGTCCAATGCCCTTTTCGCATCCTCATTTTCCTGTTGAGCTAGTGTCCGGAGCCAAGTCACGTCTTCTCGCGGTGACGTTCGCCTGTTTGTTACCTCTGCCCACTTCCTATACCATTTGGCTGCTTCCGTCATATTCTTGGGCACTCCGTCATGACCATATAGGTAACGGTCAGAGACTATATGGCATAAGCGTCCCAATAAATCGCGGGCCGGAGCATAATTTTGTTGAAATGATTTCTCGTACCATCTTGCTGCCTCTGTATCATTTCTCGTTACCCCAAAACCTCCTTCGTACGAGAAACCCAAATTGCATTGAGCCCATGCGTTTCCTTGTTCGGCAGCTTTTCTGTACCATCTCATTGCCTCTTTGAAGTCGAGTGACGCTCCGATTCCCAGAAAAAACATATGGCCTACAAACGCTTGGCAGAGGATATCGCCTTGTTCAGCGGCTCGCTGAATCCATTCCACAGCATGCGGATCTTTGCACACTATTCTGAACTCTTGCTCAGCTTCGTGACGGGGGCTCGTAGCGAAGAAGGTCTGGACTCGCTCCGCCTTGTTCCGATATGAGTCGCGATAACCTCTACCGGGTAGAGGGATATTCGACACCGCCTCGTGCCGCCGCGTTTCTGCTGGGCGATTATTCAGCATGGCGAGCGCCAGCGGGAACATTCCGACAAACCGACCTTCAAACTGCGGATGTTGTATGCCTTTCGTAGCTTCCTTGGCTTTCTCATAGACGTATTCGTATGCTTCTTTGAGTGTTACCACTCCGTCACCGTTGCTGTCAGCCTTACCCGCGAGGCCCTCAAGTAAGTAATGAGTGAAGACACTGTTTGGAAGGCCGGGTTTTTCCATGGATAGTTCATTGGGCTGGCAAGACGTGATAATGATTCGCCCTTGAGATTCCTTGAACTGAGATAGAAAACGCTGAAAGACCGGTTCCACTCTCTTTGTGCCTTGCATGGAATATCCACCGGCATGGCAGGTGTCCGCGATCAAAACCACTCGCTTTGAATCCAGCGGCCTGATGAACTCAAGCCCGCTCATGTTGATGGCAGTTCCTTGCAGATTCCGTGGGTCTGAATCATGGACAACGAAGTAGAATTTATCCGGGTGATACGGATCATCTGCTCCGTGGCCGCTGAAGAACAAGAGCACGGTGTCATCTTTACCTGACTTTCTCAGCCAGTAGTGCAGACTCTCTTCCACTGCCGCCTTGGTCGCCTGCTCATTGGTCAGAAGTTTGACATTGACCCTTTTGAAAAGTCCGCTCTGGCCTTCGAGGAATCTCGCAAAATCTTTTGCGTCTTTGTCCGAGACTTTGAGCTGCGTGATAGTCGCGTTCCGGTAACTCGACACCCCAACAATGAGGGCGTAGAGATTGCCGACGTCGTGCGTTTCTACGGCCGAGGCAATTGCGGGAGCAAAGGACAGAAGTATCACTGCTAGAAAAGCAGCCAATCGGAAAAAGATTCTCCCCTGTACTGCACCGCTCAAGAAACTCAAAATCTTCATAGGAGTCCTTTCGCTTTTCTTGGTCCCTTGATCCGGTCACTAGCCAACGAAGATGATCTTTCTAAATGTACTGCAATTTGCGAAACCCCTCTTTAGCAGATTCATTACCTATGTAAGCCGCTTTGCGGAACCACTTCTTGGCCTCTTTCTAAACGTCCGTCCACACTCGCTTCGCAGGTGCCTCTTTGAACTACTTTTGTCTACGACCCGCAGCTTCTCTTGCTTTGGTTTGAACTTTCAGCAAATACGCGTGGCGCTCGCTACCCTCAAGAATCCTTGCTATTGGATACAACTTCTCAATCGCTTGTTCTAGCGTGTACCCCTGCTTCATAAGGGCGATCACCTTCTGCATTTCAAACATCTTTAGTGGGTCTTGGTTTTGTCTTCCCCACAAAATAACTAGACAGGTCTTGTCGGTCGTAGCGGTCTCAGGCCGAAACCCCTCCTCGCTCAAAATACTAAATCTTGTCCCGGCGGGGTTTGTCTCGAAGGCCATGTGCTTCACATACCTCGTCCACCGTGGGCGCGAAATACTAGATTCTTTTTCCGCGGGGCTTCCCAGCTCAGAGGCGGAGGAGTCCTCATGTATGTCTCCACGAGCAGTGACAGCCGACCCTACAAAATTGACAAGAGTCGCCCACGGTCCTCCTATGCGTCGAACAGTTTTCTTTGCGTGCTGGTCATGCTCAAAGGCTTCCAAAATTAGTACGTGCGGCCCTACCGGCTTATCATATGCACCAAACCTCAGGTCCAGGGATTTCGTATTCGCGGTCCAATCGTGATAAGTAAACGTCGTTGTCAGCCTGTCTGGCAGGCTGCAAGTAAGAGCGAATTGCACTCTTGAAGGAAGTTTCCCGTGACTCTGAAAATCCAGGTGTAATCTTATCTGCTCTCGGTTCCGGAGCCCATCAGAATCGGGTACAACAAGGGAACGAGCCACCAGAAGCTGAACAGGCTGTTTCATTCCCGGATCGAAAGATAGCACTCGTCCCCAGGTTCTGAACCAAGAACTGGACGCTTTCACCTTCCACGGTTCGATATGCTTACTTGTAAGCGGAATTGAAATGATATCATCTCTCCAAGACTGTAAGATGCATGGCTTGCCGTTCCGCATGAGATCCTGACCAAAAACAAATTGGAAATTTTGCCCCCGACTTAGCGCTTCAGAGGCTCTCTTGGTCTCATGTTTGTAAAAGCCCCCGTCTGTGCCCCCTTTGCCGTTTTCTGCAAGCCAACGACTTACTTTTTGCATCAAGGGACCGGAATCGGGACCGGTCGGTATTCCCGGTATAGGTGCTTCAGAAGGTTTCGGTTCATCTCCTGGCACTGATGGCACTGCACGAAGGTCGGCCAGCGACAGCGGGAATTGGCCCACAAGCCTTCCTTCCATCTGTGGTCTCTGATAGCCTTTGGTTTCATCTTTAGTCTTTTTATACACGTAATCGTATAGCTCTTTGATGGTGACTACCCCGTCCTTGTCTGCGTCCGCTTCGCCTTTCAGACCTTGCAGCAAATAATGGGTGAATACACTGTTGGGCATGCCTGGTTTTTCCATAGAGAGTTCGTCCGGTCTTGAAGAGGTAAGAAAGATTCGACCCTCGGATTCTTTGAACTGCTGCATGACGTTTTGGAAGGAAGGAGGGTTAGACTTTGCTCCTTGAACTGAAAACCCTCCAGCATGGCACGCATCGGCAATCAAAATAACTCGTTTGGAATCCAGCTTGCTGAGAAACCATTGCCGGCTCATGTGGACAGCGGTCGCGGCCAAATACTCTGGCTCCGCATCGTAAGTAAGAAAGAAGAATTCGCCGGGGGTATACGGATCGTCCGCGCCATGTCCGCTAAAAAACAAAACAACCGTATCATCTTTCCCGGCTTGGCGCAGCTTATAATACAAATGTGTCTCCACTTCCTTCTTGGTTGCTTCTTCATTGCGCAGCAGGGTAACGTGGACATTGCGGAAAAGCCTGTTTTGGCTTTTGAGGAAGTCCGCAAAATCCTTAGCGTCCTTGTCTGATACTTTGAGCTGCTTGATTTTGGGGTGCTTGTATTTGGAGACCCCCACAATCAGCGCATACAAATCCCCTGTACCCACATCAGAGGCAGCCGCAACATGGCGGGATGGAAGAAGAAGAGTAAGGATCGCCAGCAGGAGGACTCTGGGAAGTAAATCCCCGGAACGTAGCCCATGCCACAGGACTGTAGGCTTCATGGCTCAGCTCCTGCTTCCCCCAATGGGTTCATCGTATGAAAGATTACGAGCCAATATTGCCACACATGGCCACGAAAAGCCAACGACAAATTGATGAAAGCTCAAAGACAAGTGGACTGGGGTCCTGACGGTCTTCACCTCCGAAACTGCAAGAGCTTTGCCAGGCCATGAGGATCGGTAAGCTGCGGAGTCTGGCTGCTCATTTTGTTTGGGTTGCGTCGCACGCCTTCTCTCACGTACTCAAGTACATGCTGCTTAGCCCGACTGAAGGCGGTTTCAAGGTCCGGCGCTCCTCGATTGATTGCTTGCACCAGAAAATAAGTGAAGACACTGCCTTCCAACCTCTTATTTTCATACGACAACTCGTTGTCGAGGCACGCTGACAGCAGTGCTTCATGGTCATTGCCATAGCTTGTCGGTTTAGATACGGACTTGAATGCCCACATCTCTTCCTTCGTGTCCGGATCTCGCAGCGGATAATACTTTGAGACAAAGCCGTCCACCTCGATCCCCATTTCCTTGTTAATTGTGCCGCTATGGCAACAATCGGCAACGATAATCTTCTTTCGTGCGGGGATTCGCTTCATCAGCACATTGAACTCGTCATCTACCAGGAGCACCTTCTTGTCGAGAGCTTGTCTCCAATCGCCCGGCTTTTCTGTGTGATGAAGCACAAAGCACTCGTCTCTACCATCCTCTTCGTCGAGCGGGGGCTGATCAGGTATCGAACTTCCGTGTCCGCTGAAGTAAACAACCGCCGTATCTTCTGGTTGTGTGCGGGAGGCCAACCAGTCTATTCCATTGACGAAGCCATCGTAGGTTGCTTCGGAGCCGAAAACGCGACGGACATTGGATTCTTGCACGCCCATTTTCCCTCGTAAGGCTTCCAGAAACATTTGGGCGTCTCGTACGGAAAACTTGAGATTGCCTGTGGGAACGCCGAGGGCCAGAACACACATCTTGCTCGACGGCTCCGTTAAAGGTCGAGGCTGGGGGACTGGAGGGATCAGGGGTTGGGATCTGGGGTCTCTATCGGTTCTAGGAAGTTCGCGCCTTGGTTCGGAGATGCACAGGTTGATTTGAGCAGTTCCCCAAGGTGTCGAAGGCGACAATGAGCTGGCTCGGCTCTCGAAAGTGATCGCCAAGTCTTTGGGATTTCCTGAGAACTCCCGGAATCTGCTCCCTTGAAAGGAACGGAACTCCTGATCGCTCAGAATTTTTCCTTTTTCCGCTGTGGCGTACGCTATGATCCTTTCGGTGCCTTCCGGACCGGCGATCCTGTACCTGAAGCCATCTTGTGGGGCTGGGAAACACATTTGAGTGTTCGCAGGACACCTGTTGTCAGTCCCGGAAATATCATTGGGCCACAAACGAAGTATACGGCCGGAAGTCCCCACATCCATTATGGTGAGGTAGCACTCCCGGTCGGCATGGAACGTCAGGATGATATTGTCATTGGGCCGAACTCGCTGCTTGTCCACGGACAGGGAGACCTTGATGTTGCTTTGGGGATGCGGGTTGGTGGGGAGGATGTAAATATCTTTCCAGTCCTTTGCTCCCGTGCAATCCTGACCTAGAGCATGGGAGACCACGAATAGTAGTACGGAAAGAGACATGACCAAGACGCCAACGGAAACCTTTTTTGAAAAGAGCATGGCAGCATCCCCTCCCAGCAAGATGATGATTTGAACCTAGGCTATTCGTCCACGACGATCTCTACCCTTCTGTTTTCAGCCCGGCCTTCAACAGTGGCATTCGTAGCGCGAGGCCGTTTCTGACCAAAAACTTTGCCCGTAAATGACTTCGGGTCGATACCACAATTATTTACCAGATACTTTGTCACTGTCGCTATGCGCCCCTGTGAATACCGTAGGTTTCGCTCTGGGGTTCCGATGCTGTCGGCATGGCCAACGATAAGCCATTTCCCACCTTTCAGCCCCTCAGATTTGAGAGCCTTACCTATCTCACCGAGTTGTCGCTTGCCGGCGCGAGTGAGAGCCACAGACCCCGACTCAAAAAGAATCGGCGGGATGCATATCCATTTTCTCAGGAACGTGTAGTTGTCGCCGGGACACATGCACATGAGCTGAAACTCTTCGTCGGCCACAAGGCAAGACCTTATCTGTTCACCCTCGTAAAACTTCTTTTCTCTCGCCAGACGCTCGGAGGTAACTTTCACCCCTGCTTGCAGCCGATCATCGTCACGGTTTATTTCGAGTCCTTTTTGGAATGCCTCCTGTGCCAGGTGGTAACGCCCGGTCTTTAAATATACTTCTCCCAGGCCAATGTACGGGATCGACAATTCAGGCCGGAGACTGATGGCTTCCTGATAATGTGCCTCTGCATTCTCGAATTCCCCAAGGTTTTCGTACGCATCGGCCAGGTTCACGTGGGCTTCTCCATAGGAAGGACAAAGCTTAACCGCTTGCAGAAAGAGATCGCAACGCTCACCGTAGTTGAGTAGATTCTTGGCTTGGTCGTAAAGCTCTCTTGCCTTTTCGCACTCGTCATTTGCTGCCGTGGAGACCGCAGACCATAGAACTAGAAATAGGACTGAAAGGATCATCTTGAATATCGTCTTTGGCATGTGCATCGGGCACCTCATACATGATGCTGCACCGCAAAGTACCCCGAAAAAGCTTTCGTGATTATTCTTCTCTGCGTCCTCTGCGCACTCTGCGGTTAATCTTCTTTCTAGTATCCTCGAACCTCCTGGCAGTTTTTCAAGCCCGTGCTGAAAATCCAGAATTTTTCTTCAGATCCTACCGGTCTGACCAGAATAGGCGTGGGCTTGCGTCGATCTCCGTAGTAAACAAGCTCCACTTGTATCCCGGCATTGGGGACGAATATGTACCTATCCGCAGAGTACTGAGCGACAGTGTCCTGCAAACGGTGCTGGTCTTCCGGCCGCAGAGAAGATCTCAGGTTCAAAATTTCTTGGAGCGGCTCTTTGGCTTTTGACGCGTAGCCATCACCATTGGTTACACACGCTTCGTACGCTTCAGTCGCCACAACCGACAGCAGCAAGAAAGCCAAAACCATCCCGACGAAGATGAGACCATTTCTCATGCTGCCTACTTGGATAGTAGGCTTCCCCTCACATCGCTTTTATTGGTGCCTCAGACAGGTGCCTATCCACACTCTGTATGCCTTCACAAGAAGGGTATTCGAGAGCAAGGCCGGAAAGTGACAACATTCTTTGGCCGGGCCATTCTCCTAACTGGCACGGTGAAGTCATACAGTTAGTTCGGCGTTCGGATTCAAGTTCCTACTGCTCTTAATCGGTCTCTCCCACCAGGATGAATGGAGCCCAGAAAAACGGATGATCGTAACCGGCGTCTCGAATTTCTTGACGAGCGAGCCGCAGAGCTTCGAGTTTGGTGTTTCCCGCTTTTCTGTGTTTGAAGAAGCCTTCGACAAGCTGGACCGAAGCCTTTTGTTCCACATTCCAGAGGCTCATCAACACAGATTTGGCACCTGCGTACTGGAAGGCTCGTCCCATTCCCATGGTCCCTTCACCGGAGATGTTGCGGCCGAGGCCGGTCTGGCAAGCGGTCAAGGCGACGATGTCAGCATTGAGTTTGAGGCCCATAACCTCACCCATGCGAAGAAAACCGTCCGTACCGGGCGGGACCATAGTCAAGGCAAGGATGGGCTCCAGGAATCCGGGGTTGTTTTTGTTGAAGTATCCATGAGTTGCAAAGACGACTTTGCCGTAGCGGTCCATCTTTGGAGCTATGGTCTTGAGAAGAGTTTCTTTGGTCGCATCGACGCCGGTGTAGCAATCTGATTGCCCTTTGAACAGATCATTCAAGCTTGTCGCCAATTCACCGGTTAATGGGAGCCGGTTGAATCGAAGCTTCCCTCCCTGGGGATCTTCCATTGTCGCCATGAGCTCTGAATAGAACTTCTTGTCTGCCTCAGCAATCTTGGTGGGCTTTGCCCCTTGCGCCCGCTGATCCTTCAGTTGGAAGACCGGATCGGCCATAACAAAGAGTCGATCGGAGCCCCTACCTTGCTTTTGTAACGTTCGGGCCAGGGTGAGGGCTGTGACTGATTGGTAGTACGAGATGGGGTTTCTGTCACCAAAGAACTCGGCACCGGCGATGTAAGGCAGCTTCTTGTCCGTGGCTATCTTTCCAGCATCGTTCAGGACAAGCATTTCAAATGGGAGTACGCCCAGACATCCGTCCGGAATAACAATTAGACCAGCGTCTTTGGGCAGATCAGTAAGTATGTCTGAAAGGAGGAGATCTGAGAGTCTTTTTCCGGTGCCAAAGTTGAATGACTTTAGTTTGTCCGCATAGGTGTCTTTGCCTGGGGTTACCTCCAGCGGCTCCCTGAACTTGCGGACAAGAGCCTCAAGCTCCTTTCTTGGAACAGGCTTGAACAGAGCCTTTTCAAGCTTCTTGCCATGCAGAAGAAATATCGCAATTCCAGTTTCAGTTACCTGATACTCGACGATCCATTCATCAGCCTTGATAGCAGTTTCTTCCACAGCCACAGGCTGTGGATATTTGGTGGCGGCAAAGAGAGGATAGTCCAACCGCAGCTTCTTGACGTGGGCATCCCTTTCTGCCCGAAGTTCTTTCACCTGCTTCTCAAAGGATTCGATTGCGTCCTTGCTCCCCTTTTCCTGCGCCTTTTGGAGCCCCTGGAGAATCGCGGCCAGCTTGTTGGTTATATCCGTGTCTCGGTAGATGACATCACGTGGTACATCCAGAGCCACACCCAGTGATCTCGCAGCGAGGGATTCCGAAAATGCCCTGGCTTTGGTGCTCTCCGCAGCGTCCCGTAAAGCCTGCTCACCTTTTCCCGATTGCAGCAGGACGCGAGTCAGCCCTTCGTATGGGGTTATCCTGGGTACATGAAGTACTTGAGCTTCATAGAAGTTGGCCCGCTGGAAAGGCGCCAGGCTGTTGCGTATCTCCTCAGTCAGCGCTATAGCCTGCCGGAAATGGTCCGCAGCCTGCGCGTACTTACTCAATCCTTCATATGCCAGCCCCAATCCTGTATGGCCTGTGAAAAGGCCCTGAACATTACGATTCTGTAACGATCTTTGTAACTGCAATTCATACTCGAGTCTTGCATCATTGAAATCGGCTTTTGCCAACGCCAGCCTTCCCAACGACGACCATCGGGACGCCTTTTTCAGCATCGGCTCGGCCCTCGGCACGTTACCCATGGATAGGTACACATTGCCAATCGAATCTTCCGTGCCGGAATAGGGCACGCCAGCCTTCTTCTGCACTGCAAGTCCGAGCTCGTAAAACTCCAGGGCTTCGGTGTACTGACCCCAATACGAATAGACCGTGGCAATGTTATTCAGCGTTGCCCCTTCTAGCCTCGTGTCACCAATCCTTCGAGCTAACTCCAGAGACTTTTGGTAATGCTCCAGGGCCTTGGTATACTGACCCCAATGGCAATACATTCCTGCAATATTGTGCAGGGTCACTCCCTCCCCCGCGAGATGGCCAAGCTTCTGTCGAATCTCCAGAGACTTCTCGTAATACGTCAAGGCCTTGGGATACTGGCCCCAATGCGAATAGGCCAAGGCGATGTTGTTCAGCGTGGTCCCTTCTTGCTTGGTATCACCAGTCTTTCGAGCCATCTCCAAGGACTTCTCGTAATACTCTATGGCCTTAGCATACTGACCCAGATTCTCGTTCACCCCGGCAATGTTATTCAGCGTCACCCCTTCTTGCTTGGTGTCACCAATCTTTCGAGTAATAGCGAGAGACTTCTCAGAATATTCCAACGCCTCGGAGTACCGACCCCAATTCAGGTACATTAAGGAAATGTTGCTCAGCGTCACTCCCTCACCCTTGAGGTCGCCCAGCTTCTTTCCGATGGCAAGAGACTTCTCGTAATACTCCAGAGCTTTGGGATACTGACCCCAGCTCTCATATCTTCCGGCAATGTTGTTCAGCGTCACTCCCTCACCCTTGAGGTCGCCCAACTTCTTTTTGATGGCAAGAGACTTCTCGTAATACTCCAGGGCTTTGGGATATTGACCCAGTTGAGTGAAAATGTACCCGGCCTGATTAGCCGCGTAACCGGCACACTTCTCCGACTTGGCTCGCTCGCAGAGCTTGAGCGCCTCCTCGCACTTGGCTGCGGCCTTTTCAAGATCTGCTCTAGATAGTGCTCCGTTGAGAATCGCGCTGGCCTCCTTGAGGAGAGCAACTGCCTGCTCAGACTGAGCCGGGCAAACGCCAGGTAGAAAAAGTACGATCAGCACCAGGATTGCAGCACAACGTAACGATCTGTTCATGAACCCCCTCCAACCCTCCTCACTTGCCTACATGCCTGAACTTCAGCCTGAACACAGCATCGGCGCCCGCGACTTTAATCTCATTCTCCATGCTGTCGAAGAGGCCATCCAGGTTTGGCTGCATTAAGGCAGGAGCCTTGTCGGGCACTGTGTAGTCCTCAGCGCCCATGATATCAAGTTCCTTTTCCAGAGAGTTTCTAAGCTCGCTCCCTTGGATTCCTGATCTTGCTGCTGTGCTCAAAGAGCAAAGCTTGTCATACAGAGCTTCGATTTTGGGATTGCGCTCTCTGCTGGCGATGAAGTAGATTGTTTCGTCACCCACGTTCTTGTCCAGGACGTACCAGTGCTTGCCTTCCCTCGAAGGGAGCCAGTACGTGCGGCCGGCTTTCACTTCACCGCTCCCTTCGGTGAGTTTGGGATTCGGAAACACGCGAGCCACGTTACCGAATGAATCCCACCAAAGGATGTAAACATAGCAATCGGATTCCGGTCGGAAAGCGCAGCCAACGAGCTGGCCCGTTTTCAGGACTGATTCATTGGTAAGAGGAAAGGTCTTCTCATTGTCATCTTTGTACGCAAATTGCACCTTAATTGTCAGAGGCTGTTTGAAGGTCTGCGCTCGGAAGATCGGAGTATCGTTATCTAGTCCTTTGGCACAATACAATTGAGGGCTCTGTCTTCCCTTTGTCGCTTCCTTGGCTTTGTCGTAAACGTACTGATAAAGGTCCTTCGCCGTAATTGTTCCGTTGCTTGATTGCCTGCAAGCTTCTCCTCGGAGTCCCTTCATCAGAAAATGTGTGAATACGCTGTTTCCATACTTGTTAGGATTCTCGAAGGACACTTCATCCGGCCTGCTGGAAGATATTGCGATGCGGCCCTGGAGAGTCTGAAACATGGAAAAGAAGACATCTGTCGCTTTGGCTCTCTGTTTTTCGAGCACCTCACTAAACCCTGCCGAATAACACGCATCGGCGATCATCAGGATGCGGTCCGAATCGATGCCTTTGAGCAGGTCTTGAGTGTTCATGCGCACCGCGGTCCCATAAAGGTTATCGATCCTTCCGTCGTGACAGATAAAATAGAATTCGTCCGGATTGGCAGGATCAGAAGCCCCGTGGCCGGAGAGGTAAATAATTATGATGTCGTCTTTTCGTGCGGGCTTCAGTTCCTCCCTAAGGGCCTTTGTCAGGTTGTTTCTCGTGGCTTCTTCATTGACCAGCAATCGCATGTGGGCTTTTGCAAAAAGACTCTTTCTGTCTTGAAGAAAAGTATAGAAATCTTTGGCATCCTTATCTGATAGCTGGAGCGGCCTGACTCTGGAGTCCTGATATTTGGCGACGCCCGCGACAACAGCATACAATTCGCTCTGGCCCAAATCTCTGGCCGAAGCAGAGAGCGATGTTCCGACTAAAAGCAAGAGGATGAGCACAGGCAGAATCGAGCCCCCTACTGCCGACCGGCAAAAAACGTTCCAATCCTTCATTGCCATCGCATCACCTCCGCTTATTGGCTTTCATGCTGCTTCAGGAATAGGATTTCCACCCTGCGATTCTTTTCGTCTGTTGGCCGATCCTCGTATTTGAGTCTTGCGTATCCGAAACCTTGCGTCAGGAGCCTATTAGGATCGATCTTGTATTTGCTCATTAGGTATTGTTTGACTGACTTGGCCCGCTCCCATGAAAGCTTTTCATTCTCCTCTTTCCCCCCTACTGTGTTGGTATGCCCTTCCACCACGAAGCTGAAACGCGCCAAATCCGGAGAAGACAAAGCAGCCCCTATCTCATTCACTTGCAATGTGGGCTCGCCAGGCGAAATTCGCGCCGACCAGCCCTCGAATAGGATATTGTTGAAGCTCTGTCGGTCCTTTACGGTGTAGCCTTCAGGCCCCATAGAGTTGAAATCCTCGTCCAGCCGTGACTCCTTCAGCTTTTGCTTAATCTGGGCAACTTTCTTGAGCCCGTCGGTTTCTCCTGCTAGCATTTTTTCAATACTGGTCAGGAGATTCTCCGCCGTTTCATCATGAGGTTGGAGTTTGAGGGCTTTCTGGCAGGCAGCTTTCGCCAGATCATACCGCCCTTGGTCCGCATACACCTCTGCCAGACCAAAATGTGCCGGGAACAATTCTGAGTTAATTTCGGTGGCCTTCTTGTAATGCTCCACGGCCTTGTCCAAGTATTTGTTGTTTTTAGACAAACTCTTTTCGGTATACTGGTCCCCCCGGCGACCTAGGTTCTCAAGGGCATCGGCAAGATTCACATGGGCCTCGGCATAGGAAGGGCAGAGATCGACTGCCTTTTGGAAGGCGGCCTTACGGTCCTCGTAGTTCATCAATTTGACGCCGTGGCTATAGATTTCTTTTGCCTTTTCACAGTCCGCAGCAATGACATGTCCGTAAGGAGGCAGAATCAATAGGATGAGTGCGAACGCGAAAACGAAATTAAGATAAGGCGGTCTATATTTCATTTTCATCCCCCATTCCTTTTCCCGTTAACTGAGCGTATAATCCACAGCATGGAAGTACGTGGGAGAAAGAAGATCCTCGATTTCATCACCTCGGGAGATGCAAAAGCGAGGAAGCTCTTTCCCGCATGGCTTCATGACGCGGAGACGGCAGAGTGGAAAACCCCAATAGACATAAAACGCAGGCACGCAACAGCGGATTTCCTTTCTGGAAATCGCGTGGTTTTCAACATTGGCGGCAATGACTACCGCATAGTGGCAGCAGTCGATTACCAACGCCAGGTTGTGTTGATACGCTGGGTTGGAAGTCATAGAGACTACGACAGGATAGACGCAGCCACCATCTAAAGACGCCCGATTTGAGGAAATCTTCCAGGAGTCAGAATCATGGAATGCAAGCCTATCAGAACAGACGAAGATTATGAGGCTGCAATGGCCCGCATCGAGGAACTGTGGGGAATTCCAGCTGATTCGCCGGACGCGGACGAACTGGAGGTCCTGTTGGCTCTCACGGGCGTATATGAAAAGCAACACCATCATGTTCCGTCTCCTGATCCTGCGTCATTGCTGGAATATCGCATGGACCAAATGGGACTTACCGACGAACAGATCCGGCGGTACCTTGAGTGCCGGAGGAGATTGCCTGAAATCGTAAGCCGCGAAACTCACCTGAGCCTGGAAATCATCGAGGGCCTCGGGGACATCCCCGTCGAGTCCAGCGAGATTCATCGTCTCGATACCCACTGACGTTATCTAGCCCCGCCGTGATTTTCACCACAGAGGCACAGAGACCACAGAGAAGTTCAGAAAAGGATCAACCACAGATGACGCAGATAACGCAGATGAAATCAAAAGCATACTTTCTTGATTCTCTTCTGCTTCCGCTGCGTGCCCTGGGTTTAATCTGTACTTGCCCATTTCGTCTTATCTGCGTCATCTGTGAAATCTGCGGTTATTCTCTCTGTGTCCTCTGTGCCTCTGTGGTGCATTCCTAATCCGTCTCCCCGACAAGTATGAACGGAGCCCAGAAGAAGGGATGGTCGTACCCGGCTTTACGGATTTCTTCCCGGGCTAGTCTTAACGATTCGAGCTTGCTTTTGCCTTGTTTCAGGTTGCGAAAGAAACTTTCGACCAGTTGGACTGAGGACTTCTCGGCTACGGACCACAGACTCATAAGGACGGTTCGTGCTCCCGCGTATTGAAAGGCTCTACCCATGCTCATGACTCCTTCCCCTGACAGCTCTTTTCCGAGCCCAGTCTGGCAGGCGGTCAGCGCCACGATATCAGCGTTCATTTTCAGGCCCATAACATCGCTCATTTTGAGGAATCCATCAGTCCCGTGGGGAACCATAGTCAAAGCAAGGAACGGTTCCATCAGGCCGGGAACTTTCGTGCTGAAGACCCCGTGTGTTGCGAAAACGACACTGCTGTATTGATCCAGCTTGGGTGCTATATTTTTCAGAAAGTCGGCTTTGTTCGCTTTGAAGTCGGTGCAGGTTTCCGCTTTGGAACCGTACAGGCTTTTCAGGTTCGCGGCCAATACCGCGGTTTCAGGGAGCCGACGCAATTTGAAAGAGCCCTCTTCAACGGCATTCATGATGTTGCCAATGTATTCCTTATCTTTGCTCGCCAGTCCGGTTTGTTTGATGGCCTGGGCTCTTTCGTCTTTGAGATGAAAAACCGGGTCAGCAATAACGAGCACACGATTCCCAGTCTTCTTTTTATCTCGCATTGTTCTGGCAAGTGTGAGAGCCGTTATGGACTGGTAATAGCTGATAGGGTAGAGGTCCGAGACATAGGTAATCTTGTCATTTGTGTTTGATTTTTCACTGACCACAAGGGCTTCAAATGGAAGAATGGCCAGCACGCCATCAGGGATTATTGTTATGGGCGTGCCTATCGGGACATCCATGAGCACACGAGTCAAGAGCTTTTTGTACAAGGCCTCGCCCAGTTTCGGGTCGAACGCCTTGATTTCTCTCGTTTCAAATGGCTCTCGGAATTTCTTTACGTCCCTTTCAAGTTCACTGGCAGGCCAATCAGAATAGAAGGTCTGTAGTATTTTCTTGCCTTTTACGAGCTTCACTCCAACTCCTTCGTTGGACACGTCGAACATAATCACGCATTCATCGGGGCGCAATGAGGATTCTTTGAGAGTAACCGGCCGGGGATATTTCACAGCCGCGTAAGCCTTGTACTTATCCCAAAGCATTTCCACTAAAGCCTTCAAGTCCTTGTCCGCTTCCTGGACTTCTTTGCTCAGGTTTTCGCATCGACCTCCCTGCTTTTCCTTGTCGGTTTTGGCCAACTCCTTCTTCAGAGCGGCAACTCTTGAAACGATCTGGTCTTCTTTTTCAAGAATTGCCTTTGGGACTCCTGAAACTCCTCCTTCGCCGGTTTGAGCTATCTTGTCCGAGAACGATCTGGCTCTCGTCACTTCGCTGGAATCGATGCTCTCGGACGACTGATTGAGTTTCATCCGAACACGGGTCAGGCCCTTGGAAGGCTCGGAACGTAAAAATCCGCTCACCTTCACATCAAAAAAGTTCTTCCGTTCAGTCGGCAGAAGGCCGGCCCGCAGTTCTTCGACAAGGTTCATCCCCTTCTCATAGTACTCTTCGGCCTTGCGGTAATCCTCAAGTCCTTCATGGGCGCGCCCCAGGCCAGTGTATGCGACGAACAGCCATGCAAAATCGCCGCTCTTTTCGCCGTCTCTCAGCAAGTACTCATATTGGCGCTTGGCCTCGGAGAAGTTCGACTTTATGAGCGCCAGCATTCCTAATGGGCTAGAGCCGCCCGCTCTCGCCAGAATCTGCTCAGCCTTGGACAAGTCCCCCATTTCCAGGTGGGCTGCAGCAATGTACTTTTCCTCGTCAGAGTGAGGGACTCCGATCTGCTTAGCTATTGCAAGCGCTTTCTGGTAGTACTCCAGGGCCTTCGGATATTGGCCCGAGGACTGATATGCTGCCCCTATGTTGCTCAGAGTGACACCCTCGACCTTCACGTCTCCCAGCTTCTGGGCAATCGCAAGAGACTTCTCGTAGTACTCCAGGGCCTTCGGATATTGGCCCCAGGAGTCATAAACATGCCCTATGCAGTGCAGGATGACACTCTCGCTCTTCACGTCTCCCAGCTTCTGGGCAATCGCAAGAGACTTCTCGTAGTACTCCAGGGCCTTCGGATATTGGCCCCAGAAAAAATACACACGCCCTATGTTGTTCAGGGTGACATCCTTGCCCCGTACGTCTCCCAACTTTTGGTTCATCGCAAGAGACTTCTCGTAGTACTCCAGAGCCTTCGAGTATTGGCCGTAGTATTGATACACACGGCCTATGTTGTTCAGAGCGACCTCCTCTAGCTCTGTGTCCCCAATCCCTCGTGCGATTGCTAGAGACTTTTCAAAGTACTCCAGAGCCTTCGAGTATTGGCCGCAGTATTGATACACACGGCCTATGTTGTTCAGAGCGACCTCCTCTAGCTCTGTGTCCCCAATCCCTCGTGCGATTGCAAGAGACTTCTCAAAGCACTCCAGGGCCTTTGGATATTGGCCTAATCGTTCATAAATGTGCCCAATCTGAACGCTCGCATGTCCGATACACTTGTCCGACTTTGCTCGTCCGCAGATCCTAAGGGCCTGCTGGTACTTGGCCTGGGCTCTTTCCAGATCGTCCCTTGATTTTGCCCGATCCTCGAGCGCTCCGGCCTCGTTGATAAGTGCCCAGCCCTGTTGTACCGACTGGGCGGGCGAACTACGAGGCAGGAGCAGCAACCCCATCAAAACCGCCATACAAATAATGAAGGTCCTGGGCATTGGAACCACCTTTTATTGCTGTCTTCGGTGTATAAGAAATGACGCCTAATGAACTGGGGGTTTGGCCTTCAGCAGCTCGGTGAAGGTCTCCCCAAGCTTCGATGGCAGTTGGTCTTCGGGCAAAGATTCCGGTGACTGCCGGTGAATCGTTTCACCGCTCGCAGCATCAATAACCCGGCCGTCGATGCGAAAACCATCCGAACCGGAAAGGACTTCCAGGATAACTGCGGACGAAACGTTTAGGTCTTTGCCCAGGAACTCAAACAACTCCTCTAGGCTGGAAAGATGGCCCTTTTCTTTTAACGCGGCCTGAATTTCTGCGGGCGAAAGTATCGTAATACTTTCTTGAGCCTCGACCACAGGCGCTAAGGCTTCATACAAGGCATCAATCTTAGCCTGATCCCACGGCTTCTTGAATCCCTTGAAATATATCAGCACAGCCACACGAGGCTTCTTGGGCTCGGCGTATATTGATTTGGGAGCAAAATCATCATCGGCCTGCTTCCAGGTGACAGAACTCAAACCGAGGTAGGGCTCAATTTCTCCACGAGGATAAATGAGCACCACTACAAGGATAGCGGCTGCCGCTGTCGCCAGGGCAAACGCCGGTAATTTGAAAAAGGAGGATAACCAGTCGGTCAGGTCAGCGAAGAGGCTCCTGCGGGAAACATCAAGTTGTCTTGGAGCGGCTTGAGAAAACCGATTTCTATATGCAGCATGAACCTTTTCAGGCAAGACACGCACTTCGCAGCCCGCACGATAAGCCGCAACATTTTCTTGGCACAAAGGGCACTGTTCAATGTGCCTTGCCAGCTTGCCTTCGGGGTCTTCGCCGGTTTCAGTAAAATCGAACAGACGGTGCGGCTCAGGACAGAAGACGTCCTTGTTTGCCTTGAGCTTACCCATGAGGTCTCCGAGCATCTGGACTTCATGTGAACACTCTTTGCAAGAGTTTATGTGTTCCTGCACCATTGCTCGGTCCTCGCTTGAAAGCCGATCTTCCAGGAACGGCAGCAGCTGATCTTGGGAGTGATTCATCGAGTCGGTTCCATTCGGTTTTTTCACCGTCCGACTCCTTTTCTTACAAGTTCATCGAAATTGGCCCTCAACTCATCCAGGCATCTTCTGGCCTGAACTGTAAGGGTATTTTCCGTACCTCCAAGTGTTTCCGTCATCTCCTTGTACGACAACTCTTCGAAGAACCTCAGGCCGAGTAAGTCTCGGCAACGCTCTCGAAGCTCCGAGAACGCTCGTCTTAGCAGGTACTTCTCTTGTTCTTGTTCCAGCTCTTCTTCCTGGTTGTCACAATCAGAGGCCAAAATCTTGAAGCCTTCTTGACCTCCATCATGAAGATCTATTGGATTTGTGGCTGCATCTCTCTTTGCGGTCTTGCGTCGCCGGTACTCGTCAATGCAGTCACGGTCCGTCACGGTTTCGACAAATCCGGACAGGGAATGCACCCGGTCCCATTTGTCCAGATCCGACACCAGAGAAACGAACACCGTTTGAGTGAGGTCTTCAATTTCGTGCCGAGCAAGCCAAGGTTGCTTCCTGACAATGCTCCTGACAAGGGGATCGAACCGGCAAAAAAACGCCGTCCATGCCTTCTCTGAACCAGAGAGGCACTCTTCAACCAGAAGAATGTCTTGATCGTGATTGCGACTCCCCATGGCAGTCCGTGCGAGGTATCGAAATAAGTTAAGCTTTCCCAACGTGACATTACACCCACCCAGAATTTCTTCCAACAAAAATCTTTCCCAAACATCCTGTCAAAGCCGATGCCTGGTTTTCGTCATACTTCTGAGCAGAGGATTCGAGTCAAACCACAACATCTGACAAGAAAGATGAAAAAATTTCTTATGCCTGATTGACCCGTATGTTTCACTTGGGGTAAGGTCAATTCGGACCTTCCGAAAAAAGTTGTCAGACCGGGCAATCTCTCACGAAATACCTACCTGAAAAGGGGGGAGTCTCATCGCTCTTGGTTGAATCATCCCCAGCCACTTTGCAACCAGCAGGGGTACGCGAATGAAATCCAAAACCGTGCGAAGAACACTTTTAGGGCTTGCTGTATCTCTCAGTATACTGCTTCTAGTAGTTCCGCAGATCCATGCAGCCCAGCCCAAGAAAAAGGGGCCAAGTATCCTGTTCGTCAAACCGATAACCGCAGACCCGCAAAGCTGGGTAGCCGATCAGGTAGAGGCCAGCAAGGACGTTTACCTGTCAGCGAATTATCTTTTCCAGGTCACCAAGCTCCGTTCCCAGAACCTCCTTATTCAATTCGAGAGCGAAACGCTTTACCCGGCTCTCACTAAAGTTATGAACGACATGAAGGGCATGGGCCTCAAAGGAGACGCCCTGATCTTTGTGGAAATGGCGAGGAAACTGCTCAACCCCAGTGCCGCCATCGACCCCGATGCTGCTACAGAGGTGGAAAAGAGGCTAGCGGACTTTGCAGCAGACCCGCAAAACACTCCGCGTGGGCACTACACTTCTACTGAAGAGCTGAAGAAGTATTTCCGCGGGATGCAGCTCCTCACGAAAGCCACATTCGATGTGAAAGTAGACAAGAGATGGTTTAGTCAGCGCATGTACATGCTATTTCCCTTTGAAGCCTCCGTGGAGCTTATGACTGCGCTTTCCGATCCCAAGAACCAGGCGGTACGGGATAAGCTCAACCAGGTACATCTCTTCTATGACGGGCTTGTCGGGCGATCTGATCTGCCGTCCTTTCATGACTTATTCGTGGATGAGGTGAAGCTCGATCCCCAGTCTGTCCTTGCCTTTGCAAAGAAAAGGGGCATGCCCCAGATAAACAAGGAAATGGGTGTCGGTATCCAGTGCCTTGGCGAACGTTTCTCAGACCACCAGTTGGCCATCGAGAGGCTGTCCGCAAGATTCCTTGCCCCGGACATCAACGTAAATCGGAAGAAGGCATTTGAGGTCCTGCGATTCGAGAATGTCTTGCTCGGCAGGAAGGCTGGCAAAGCGGTTGTGCGAGGGCTTGCATCACAACGGGTGGACTCTTCCAACCCTAACACTTCTTATTATGTACTGTGCCTTGGCGCATTACTGAACCTGCCGGGAGCCAAGACCACCAACTACTCGAAGAATACCTCTGCCGCGTGCCTCACGGCTCTCGCGGAACAGACCATCCTTGTCACGAAACAGACCACCTTGGTTCCGAAAAGCGCGCCTCTGATAGAAAGAGATGCCAAAAAGCCCGTGAACATTTACGTCCAACCTGGCATCGGCAACTTCCTGAATCATATGAGCAGGGCTGAAGAAAGGCTTTCGTCAGCCTGCGGATCTAAACCAGCCACCGACACGTACAAAACGCTGATCGAAGCTTCATCCAGCGGAAAGCCAATAAAATCCGATTCCGCGGAAGGAATCGCAGTCCTTGACCTGGTTGCAACCTTACCGCTCGATCCGACTGTTACGGCAGATGTTTTCTACTTTGCAGGCCGAGCTGACAAGGGATTCCTCCAATGGGCTATCGCTCCATTCGAGGTCGAATACACATTGCCTGACCAAACAAAGGTCCACGGCATGGAAATGGCTTTCTTTGAAGGCTGGCACGATACCACGCGACCCGGAGCCAAAGACCCGATGAACAATGAAGCTTGGAACAAAGTGTTCGTACAAGGAGATTACAAGAAATTCAGAACACTCCTGAAGATTCCTTAATGGAAGGCGAAAACCTCAGTTCCATTCCTTTTGGATGGGAGCCAGATAAAATCCAAAAATGGCCGACCATGTGGTAGCGGGCCTGGATCAGGAGGCTTAGTAATGAAAGAGAGTGTAGTGGCTGCGATTTTCGCGTCGTTCCTGCTGCTTGTTTTCACATTTATGCCAATTGTACCAACGACTTGTGCTGAAGGGGGAGCGTGGGCAGCCCCATCGAATGAGCCTGGCAAGAGAAAAGCCTCGCAACCCGACCTGAGATTAGCCCAGTCACAGCCGCGTGTGGCCCCCAAAATACAAATTCCCCCGGATTGGAGACACCAGCCACAGGATTTGGAGCCGCTCCCACCGCCACCGCCGGCACAGCCGCCCCAACCGCCTCCTCCAAGTAGCAGCTACACAAAGGAGCCTGTCGAGATGGACGTTGTGGCTCAGTTAGAAAGCTTGTCGCGGGACTACTATGAGGCCATGATTCGGGGGGACAAGTGGCGATTGTTATCTCTGTACGCATTCCCCATGGACCAGTATTTTAGCAAAACCTATGCCACCAGGTCATTCGTAGAGAACGATATCAACGATTATTTCAGCAAATGGAGCAACCGCACAGCAACCTTGTCGTCTCTAACCTATTTCGGTTCAGTGGGCGGATCGGGCAGCCATATGGTTAGGCTGGTATACGAATACTCATTCGTGACCAGACGCGGGCAGCCCAAGAGAGGTGTATCGACCACCGACCTGTTGTGGACGAATCTCGAAAGCGTCTGGAAAATCACATCCACTTATGAAACGGTGCAACGCCATGTCCAGTAAAACACTGATCCGAGTAGAAATAATGTTCCTCAGCCTGGCTTTAGGCTTGCCAGGGTTTGCACGAGACCTTTATGGTGAGCAAGCAAAGCCTATTGTAGCCGTGTTTGCCGGACATACGGAGTCCCTGGATTTCCAGGGGAACCATCGAGGATCGAAAAGCGCTTCAGGAATCCACGAATGCTTTTTCAATGACGCAGTGGTAAACCTGATTCAGGAGAGGGCAAACTCAAGGGTCACATATGTTACCATCCCGGCTTCACTCAATATTCCTTTGAAAAGTAGGCCCGGGTTGGCGAAACGGTTGGGGGCGGTAGCGTTGATCGAAATCCACCACGATTCAGTGCAGGCACACATCTACTCCAAGCTCATTGGAGCAAAACCACCTAATCAAGCGTTACAGTATTACAGAGGGTTTTCCATCCATGTATTCCCCGACCCGGAGGCGATCAAACTCGCACAAGCGATCGAATCTCAGATAATGGCTTCAAGCGTGCCATTGAGCGCTTATCACCAGGAGGATATTCCGGGCGAGAGAATGAAACTTGTGCCCGGAACCAAGGCCTCTTATGAACGAACACAGCTTTACTTGCTCCGAAACTCATCAATTCCCACGGTCATACTTGAGTGCGGATGCATAGCAAATCCCGAAGAAGAGAAGATCCTCAAGGATCAAAAGTACCTGGAACGATTGACAGGAGCGATTCACAGAGGAGTCCTAGGGTATTTGGGCGTTTCCTATGGATCGGTCTTGTCCCCAGGCGAATCTAAGTAGGTGCAAATTTAATCGGGCGGCATGAATGAGCCGAAAGAATTGCCAGAATGGATCGTTCTCGATCGTTATAGCGTTATGTATCTCATGTTGGGGAGAAATGGGTTTTGTCGGCTATTCTGACTGCTCAATGTCCGAGACCCATTTCCAATGTGTCGTCAGAAAATCCGTGCAAGCACCAATGCCTAACCCTGGCGGTGACAGTGAACGTCGGAGCCAAGGCTTCTTGCAATTGGCCCAGGAGAAACGCCGCGGCCCTGTTTTCTATATTCCCCTTCCGCCAGAGCATAGACATCGGCCCCAAGACTTGGAGCCAATTTCTCCACCACCCTCGTCTCCAACTCCAGCCCGGCCCAGCACCGCTTCCATGAAAGGCTTGACGCTCGAAAAGCTCAAGCATGCCGAGTACCGATCTTCTCGGTATGGCAAGGTGACGCTCCAGGACGGTCACTCAAGCGATTCCCGCGTCCATTTGGGTTACGAGGGGGGAGACCGATTGAGCGATCTGGTAGCTTTCGGAGACCTGACCGGCGATGGGACTGATTGTGCCGCCATAATTCTCGCTTCGTATGTTGGCGCCAGCGGATGCGTGGTGGAATTGGCGGTCATGGCTAGCCAGAATGGCGTTCCCCGACAGGCAGCCGCAGTTGTTCTGGGCGGCAGTGTGGATGTGAAGAGGCTTACCGTCATACAACGGCAAATAGTGGTTGAAATGCTCAAACACGGTCCGGACGACGCCCATTGCTGTCCGAGCGTACCGGTTACAGAGAAATATCGGCTCCAGGGAGGCCGACTGTCACTTGTTCGCTAAGGCTGCCAGAGTCAGCACACGGATGGGTGATCCGAAACCGAGAAGCTCCCAGGGACTGCCGCATATGTTACCGACGGGGGTGCAGTTGTGACACTAGAAACCGGTACGGCCATCGTGACCGCCGCAGTCGCCGTGATTATTCTATTGGGCCGGACTTGCCAAGGAATCGGTGAGGACTCACAGGACTCGCTGATGCAACTAGCTCAGGCACAGCCTCCCCGCAAAGTATTCAAGATCCCTCTACCTCCGGACTACAGACATCGTCCGCAGGACTTGGAGGAAGTACCACCTCGACAACGCCCCGCGCCTCAAGAGATCCCTCAGAGCCGCAGCCCTTCGCCGCCGATAGAGCGGGAGCAAAGGCAAAAAGCGCCTATTTCCGATTACTCGATGACCGTTAGACGGTTGGTCAGACTGATCGAACACAGTAGTGAGCCGGCAAGGCAAGAGATGAACAGATTGTACATCAGCGGAGAGGCGATGGCGTGGATGCGAATTGCCGCTGAGCAAGGAGACCCTGATGCCCAATTTGCTCTCGGCAGAAAATACCACTTGGGCAAAGCCGGACCCGCGGACTACGTGAAAGCGATGGATTGGTACTTAAAGTCAGCAGCACAGGGTTGTGCCGGAGCAGCATGCAATTTGGGCTACATGTATTTTGAAGGAAAAGGGGTGCCAAAGGACCACTCAAAAGCTTGCGAGTGGTTCCGCCAGGCCGAGGACCAAGACGATGATGCCAGGCGCATGGCTGCTAGGCGGTGCGGGAGGTGACATTGGTTTTCAAGGGCAATGTCTGTTTCGGCTACTGTGATAGGTAACAGAGGAGTACTCCACGATGGATAAAGGAAGGCAGCTCAAGCACATTGACGGTACTCAATCACCAAGAATGGGAAGGAAGGGACTCGGCAAGTGTTGCGCTCATGCCTTAGTTGTCCTGATGGGGTCCCTATTCATTTTCTGCGTGGAGACGCAGTCTCATGCTCTGCCTCAAGGCTTCGTTTATGCGGAGCAGGTTATTCCTAACATAAAAATCGAACTTCGCTACTGTACCGACAACAATTTCATTGGTACGCCGGTTGACGGATATTTAAAACCAAGATGCATTATCACGAAAGAGGCCGCACGGGCTCTGAAAAGAGTTCAGGAGGAACTGAACCCGCTGGGTCTGGGCCTGAAGATTTACGATGCTTATCGCCCTCAGCGGGCTGTGGATCACTTTGTTCGTTGGGCGAGAGACCTGAATGACGTGAAGATGAAAGCGGATTACTACCCTGATGTGAAAAAGGAGGACCTGTTCACGAAAGGATATATCGCCAGCAGATCAGGTCATTCGAGGGGGAGCACGGTTGATTTGACGCTGATTTCTCTTCAAGAATCCGAAGCAGGCAATGAAATAGATATGGGAACGGCATTCGATTTGTTTGATGCCAAATCGTGGCCGGGCGATCTTTCTGTAAGTGCAAGTCAGCGAGCCCATAGACTTCTCCACAGAGTGCTCATGGAGAAGCACGGGTTTCAATCCTATCAAAAAGAATGGTGGCACTTTACGTTGAAGAATGAACCATTTCCGAACACATATTTCAACTTTCCCGTGGAGTAAGAGCGATGGGGGTTGCCGTCCTTAGGAAAGGGGCAAGATCATGTGTCGAGCATATGAGGCACTAATTATCACAGTTTTGGTTGCCTTCGTGGGATTCGGATCTCCGATTTACGCTCAGTCCAGGAACGAAGGCATCCGTCTGTTCAAGGAAGGAGATGACCTCTATGTTCATGCGAAATCAACTCAGGACATGAAAGAAGCGGTGAGCAAGTTCAACCAGGCGCTGGGGATTTTCGAGAAAGAGCCGTACGAAAAGGGTGTAGCAGCGGCAGCCAACAACCTGAGCATGATCTATAGAAGGTGGGGCCAATACAAGGATGCTTTGCAGTATCTTGAGAAGTCCTTGTCAGCCTGCCGAAAATTGCATGATCCGAAAATTGAAGCAGAGGCTCTTGGCAATATGTCGGTTGTATATGGCGAGTTGGGTTCCACTGAGAAGGCGCTGGGCCTTGGCCAGCAGGCTTTGTCGATCTACAGGAGAATCAACGACCCTCTAGGCCAAGCCCAGGCGCAGCAAGGGCTGGGTTACTTGCACTATTACCGCGGCGATTATGCTAAGGCCGTTCCAGCCTACGAGGCCGCTCTTGCGCTGTATGAGCGGGTGGATGACCTTGCGGGCCAAGGTCAGGCCCTCAACAACATCGGCGATGTCCGGTGCAGGATGGGACTGTATCCCGACGCATTGATCGCTCTGGAGAGGGCTCAGGTCTTGTTGAAGAAGGCTCGCAGCCCAAAAGACGAGGGTGCCACTCTTGCCAATATCGGAGAGGTCTACGAAAACCTCGGATTGTTCAAAGAGGCGAAGGACAACTATGAGAAAGCCTTGCATGAATATCGAGAAGTCAAGGACGCCAGAGCAGAGATCGAGATCCTTAAGTGTCTCGGGAATGTTTGCAAGCAGTCGGGGGATGTTGATGGCGCTCACAAGCATTACGAGCGGTCCCTAAGCCTTTGCGAGAAAATCGGGTTTCCGTCGAAGGAGTCCCGAGATCTCATTGGAAACCTCTGGCTTGACCGTGGCGACCTGGCCCGCGCTCAACGTTATTTGATTCAAGGTGAAAACAACGCCTCGATGGGCCGGCTCTATTTACTCAAAGCGCAATATGCAAAGGCAAAAGAATACTATGAAAAAGCTGTAGACGCCGCTGAAAGAACCCGCAATGCCCAGGATCTCTTCGCAGGATATACAGGGCTGGGGGTTATTAGTGAGGCGCTTGGCGACTTCGAGACGGCAGCAAAATACTTTAAGAAGGCTGTTAGTGCAACAGAGGAGGCAAGATCAGGCCTGAAGAACCGGCACCAGCGCGAGAATTTCTTCAGAGTGAAAGTTGGGGGATTCTTAAGAATCACCCCATACAAAGGGCTCGCTCGTGTACTGATGAAAATGAAACAGCATGAATCATCGCTCAGGCAGTCAGAATACACGAAAGCGCGCGTTTACGCCGAGGAACTGTCTACGAGGATCGGCAATTCTTGCCTGGGAGTCCCAGCCGCAATTGTTCAGCAAGATACTGAAATCAGTGATCGTATGGCGACCCTGAAACTCAAACGCCAACAAGCCTATGAAAATCAACGCAAGGAAGTTCTGGAAACAATCGAGCCTCAAATTAGGAAAGTGGTAGAGCAACTGAAATCGCACATTTTGGAGCTTCACAAAAAGTATCCAGTATTTGCAGCCTCCAAATATCCGGAGCCGATGGATCTGGAGAGGACAGCTTTGCGGGATGATGAGTGGGTTCTCGCCTATGACGTGACGGACTCAGGAGTGCTGGTTTTTCTCACCCAGGGAAAACGACTTGTGAGGGCCACGCTCAAAGAAACGCCGAGAAATAAACTGGAAGACCTCGTGAGAAAGTTTAGAGCGCCAACAGAAAGCCCCAAGCTGGAATCATTCGATTTCAGGTCTGGGAACGAACTGGCAAACCTGCTGTTGGGGGGCATGTTGAACTCTATCCCCAAAGGTGCTCACGTTTCCATCGTTCCTGATGAGTGCCTGGAGATACTTCCCTTCGAGATGCTCGTACTCAGCGGTGCCGGCGAGATCAAGATCGACCGCACGCAGGACGACAAGCATCCTGGAAAGAGTGCAGTCCGAGCATATGTCACAGGATGTGAATTCTTCGGGGACCGGAACTCCATTTCTTACTATCAGTCCGTCACGGCGCTAACGCTCATCAGGAATCAGGGGCGCAGGGAACGAGGAAGCCGAATCCTCGTAATGGCCGATCCTATTTTTCCCGGAGACAAGAGGCTGACGACCAAGCCAGAGCCAAAAGTCCATCAAAGTACAAGAACCATGTCTCTCGGACTCATGCGTGCTTATGAATCACGCGGATGCGAAGACAGATTCAAACCCCTCCCGGCCACACGGGAACTTGCCGAGTCACTGCGAAGCTTGTTCGGCACTCGGTCTGACATCTTTACGGGGCCGGACGCGGACAAAGAAAACCTCCTGACAAATATTGCCCCGGAGCTAATGCGCTATGGTTCGGTGGTATTCGCGACTCATGGGCATTTCGGGGAGCCCATCTGCGGCATATCTGAGCCCTTGCTTGCACTGACTCTTCATCCACCAGGCAGAGACGGCTTCTTGAAAAGGAGCGATGTGCTGGGCCTAAAGATGAATGCAGACATTGTTGCGCTCACTGCTTGCCAAACTGGCCTGGGGCAGAGCGTTTCAGGGGAGGGTACTATGAGCATGGGACGGGCTTTTCAGCAGTCAGGGGCTTCAAGCGTGCTCATGAGCCTCTGGGAGGTAGATGCGCGAGCGTCAGTCCGGTTGGCGGAAAGTTTCTTCAAACACCGAAAAGAAGACAAAAGCAAGCTGGAATCGTTGCATCTGGCTCGGCAGGAGATTCGTAGCGCCGGCTTTGATCATCCATTTTTCTGGGCCGCATTCATTCTGGTTGGAGAAGTGGACTGAAACAAGTGTGAAGGCTCTTGCCCAACAGGGGTTGAAAGCGACCGGGGAGACCTGATGCCGTGACATTATGAAACGTGTCTAGAATACGAAATGAATGAATATTGCCGCGGGCACGTGATCGCATGCATGGCTTGACCCCTGGTTGAGAGAATTCCTTAAGTTCTGGGGACTTCTCAGGAAGACGAAATGCGACCATTGAGAACTTATGGCAGATGCAAGCTCGTAGCATGGAGGCGTCCAGTTACACTCGTGGCAGCAGTGACATGAACCAGTGGCCGGATGACCCACGAGATCGATAGATCGCTATCGGAATATTCACCTCAAGCCCTCGGACCGCCAGACTACGGTCGCCCAAGGATTAATGAATTCCTCTGCGGCTTCTACAACCTCAAGGGCCAGACCTTGGAAAAGCTATCCAGCATATCATTTCGCCGATCTTAGCCTTCTGCTTTTATACGTGGTGCGTCAGCAAATTATCGGAGCACTTTCTGCAATGCTCTCCGTCACCGCTCCTCTGGAAATCCATGACCGGATCATGATCGGCTGTGCGGTAGGTCCTGAAGACGCCTACTGAGCGGACATGACAGTGAATGAGTTCATGGCCATTTCTCCACCACTCATGCCCGCGTGAACGCATCACGTGGCTTTCACGGCCTCAAACGCATATGGGAATTCATGGACTCACGAGGTTTGCCGATAGCCGCAAGCTCAAAAATATATGGATAGATCTGAGTTCAATGAAGGATTATTGCATGCGTACAACAATATTCACACATGCATGAAGGACATGGCCCGCTTAGGCAGGGTCTTTCTTAGAGCGAGCGCCTTAAACACTCTTGTTGAGCATTGACCCGAATTTTCCCATCTCAAGCTCCATTTCTCTCTCCGCCTCGATTGACCTGCCGATTACCGTTCCGATATCTGCACCGTTGTAGCCGAGAGATATCGCTTCAGGCTTAGCCAGATCGAAGCTGAGCGACGTTCTCGGTTTCGGAAGGGATCAGGTAGGGGGCCTTGCGTAATATAATAAATAATATCTATCGATTAAAGAAGACCTGTCAGCATCATATGATTATGTTCATGAGGCAGCGGGTGTGTCTCTCCAGGAACAATGCCCGATCAAGAAAGAAAAGCTGTGGCTTGCCGTGGTGAGCCTTCGCCTCGGAAATCTTGCGCCTTTGTCTCATAGCGAGGTGTCTTATTGACTCATCGTCTTGGCTATGTGTCGCATCATCTGGCGGCATACACCTTCATAAATGTCTAAGGTTAAAAAGTAATCGGGGTTCTCTTTTATGAAGGAGGTCGCCATTTCTCTCGCTGCTGCTTCTATATCGAGCGACCGCCGATAAAGCTCTTCCAAGCGGGCTCGCTCTTTTATCGCCAAAGCCAAGGAAGAGTTGATGTAACTCCTGGCCTCATCACCATAGACATAACCAAAATGATCGGCACAAAGGTAATCTATTTGGAGCCGGTTCATTTTTTTGAGACTCTCCAGGTACAGAGTAAAATTGGAATTTGCCGAGGCAATGATAGTGCCTTTGTAGGGGATTCCTCCACCGTCTGAAGGGAAAAGCGCCCTGATCCGAGG
>Ga0172375_10000878_pt1 | contig 48613 bp, 57 predicted proteins | sample LakKiv1m_FD_114537 | JGI IMG/M metagenome (GOLD analysis project Ga0172375, IMG submission 114537) | Freshwater microbial communities from Kabuno Bay, South-Kivu, Congo - kab_092012_11.1m | ecosystem: Environmental > Aquatic > Freshwater > Lake | place: Democratic Republic of the Congo... | reverse complement strand
GGTCCGGCGTTGCCGCCCTCTCTCTCCGGCCTGAAGACGCTCGGCCCCTATCTGATCCTGCTGCTGGGAACCGGCATGGGGGTATGGTTCAACCGCGGCCGGGTTTTCATCGCGCTCGCGTCGCTGCTCGCCGCTTTCGCCGGTTATGGCATTGCGCTCGAATTCGGCGCCGCCAGCTTCGCCGCACGCGCCGTGTACAGCGCCGTCGCGGTACTGGTCCCGCTCAACCTTCTGCTCGCGCTGCTCCTCCCCGAGCGCGGCGTCTATCACCATTTCAATTACCGCTGGTTCATGCTGGCCGTGGTCGAGATTCTGATCGTCGCCTGGATCGCGAGTGCAGGCCGCAGCAGCCTGTCGGGCACGGCGTGGGAGGGCCTGCTCGACCACTGGCTGCTGCGCTCGCCGCCTGCTCCCGTGGCCGGGCGGCTGCTGTTCGTCGTCGCGCTGGTCGCCGCGATCTGGCGCGCGTGGCCCAGACCGCCAAGGATGCATACGCGGCCGCTGGACACCGGTCTGGTCGGAGCCCTGGTGGCGTTTTTCATCGCCTGCGAGTGGGTGACCACCGCTTCCGCGTTCAACGCATTCATGACGGCGGCGGCGGCTATCCTGCTGGTGTCGCTGCTGCAGGAATCGCACCGCCTCGCGTTCCGCGACGAACTGACCGGCCTGCCCAGCCGGCGCGCGCTGGAAGAGCGGCTGCACGGTCTCGGTCCGGTGCACGCGATCGCCATGCTCGACGTGGACCATTTCAAGAAATTCAACGACACCCACGGCCACGACATCGGCGACCAGGTGCTCAGGCTGGTGGCTGCGCGCCTGGCGCAGGCCTCAGGCGGCGGCACCGCCTACCGTTACGGCGGCGAGGAGTTCTGCATCCTGTTTCCGGAGCGCCAAATGGCCGAGGCGCTGCCTCACGTCGAAACCATACGCGCCGACATCGCCGCCTACCAGATGGCCGTGCGCAGGCCGGACAGACCGAAAGACACCGAGGCCGGCACCAGGCTGCGCCAACTGCGCTCGCCCGAGAGAATTCTGTCGGTAACCGTGAGCATAGGTATCGCCGAGCCGGAGGGCCCGCGCGCCACGCCCGCCGAAGTCGTGATCGCCGCGGACCGGGCGCTGTACCGGGCGAAAGAGGCCGGGAGGAACCGGGTCAGTGCCTGACTCGCAATGAAGTCGCGGACCGACCCGGCTTTGCGTTTTCGCCCGGCGCGTGCGGCCGCGCATCAGCGCCGATTGGTGCGGGAATACAGGTGACGCGGTTGAGCGGGCCCGGGATTAACGGTGTTCTGAGTCAACCCGGCCCCCTCCTGCTATCGGGGCCTTGCCTTGGGGGGGTTCCAATGGTGGTACGCGTAGTCAGGCTAGGGGGCGAGAGGTTCAAAGACGAAGGAACCCGCATCGGCACGGTCCGGCGTCCGCCGCGGGGCGTACCCAAAGCTGCCTTCGCCGCGCAGAACTGGTACGACGTATGGTTTCCGAACCTCGCGCCCAGCGTGGCGACCATGAAGGCGGGGCAGGCTGCCGCGACGCCGCGCGACTGGCTCGCCTTCCTGAAGAAATACCGCGCCGAGATGGCGACACCGGAGAATAGCCGCGCGCTCGACGTCCTCGCGGCGCTGTCGCAGCACGCGAACTTCTCCGTCGGCTGCTATTGCGAAGACGAGGCGCATTGCCATCGCTCGATGCTGCGCGCGTTGCTCGTCGAGAAGGGCGCAAAGCTCGAGTAGGCCCTATCAGCCCTTCAAACCGGGCATTGAAAATCCGGCCTGCTCCAGATCGGCGATGAGCGCCTGCGACTGATCGGCGCTCACCTCGACCAGCGGCGGGCGCACCGTGGCCCAGGCCGCATGCCCGCTCCAGTGCGCGATCGCCTGCTTCATCGCCGGAATCATGGGATATTTCTGGAAAATGCCGCGCACCCGGTCCAGTCCCGCCTGCAATTGGTCGGCATCGGCGGATTGCCAGTTCGCGTACAGATTATGGATCGCCGCCGGATTGACGTTGGCGGTGGCGCTGATGCAGCCCTTGCCGCCGTGGCGCATTCCCGCGAGCAGGAAGGTTTCGCTGCCGGGGAACACGTCGAAGCCCTCCTTCGCGAAGTTGTCCAGCGTCGCCTTGGTGTTGTTCCAGTCGCCCGACGAATCCTTGGTGCCGGCGATGTTCTTCGGGTAGGCCCTGAGCAGGCGCTCGATCAGTTTCAGGCTGATCGGCACCTGGCTCACCTGCGGAATGTGATACAGATAGATCTGCAGGCGCGCGTCGCCCACGCGCTCGACGATCTCGGCGTAATTGCGGTAGAGGCCCTCGTCGGACACGCCCTTGTAGTAGAACGGCGGCAGCATCAGCGCGCCGGCGCAGCCGAGCTTCACCGCATGCGCCGTGAGACGCACCGAGTCGGTGAGCGCGCAGCAGCCGGTGCCGGGCATCATGCGTTCGGGCGGTATGCCGGCTTCGACCAGCTTCTCCAGCAGTTCCATGCGCTCGCCGGCGGCGAGCGAATTGGCCTCCGAATTGGTGCCGAACACCGCCAGGCCGACCTGGTTCGCGACCAGCCACTTGCACTGACGCACGAAGCGCTCGCTGTCGGGGCTCAGGTCGGACTTGAACGGGGTGACGACGGGGGACAGTACGCCGGTGATGCGTTGGGTCATGCTCAATTCTCCAGTTTGCGTTGTGCTGGCTTAGACAAGGAGGGCGCCAATTTTCGCTGAATTCCGCAAGCTGCGCTTTGCGGCAAGTTCTAGGCTTTTCTCAGAAAATCGAAATCGCAGCCGTCCTCGGCCTGCAGCACGCTCTTCATGTACAGCTTGGCGTAGCCGCGCTCGGCCGCGACAGCGCGCGGCCGGTGCGCGGCGCGCCGTCGCGCGAGTTCGGCTTCGTCCACCAGCAGCTCGAGCTTGCGCCCGGACACCGACAGGCGGATGCGGTCGCCGTTCTTCACCAGCGCGAGCGGACCGCCGATGGCGGACTCCGGCGAGACATGCAGCACGATGGTGCCGAAAGCGGTACCGCTCATGCGCGCATCCGATATGCGCACCATGTCTTTTACGCCGGCGCGCGACAGCTTCGTCGGGATCGGCAGGTAGCCGGCCTCGGGCATGGCGTAGCCGCCCTTCGGCCCGCCATTCTGCAGCACCAAAAAATCCTCCGCCGTGACGTCGAGCTCGGGCGAGTCGATGCGCGCGGCGAGATCGTCCAGCGATTCGAACACCACTGCGCGGCCCTCGCGCTCGAACAGTTTCGGATCGGCTGCCGATTGCTTGACGAGCGCCCCGTTCGGCGCGAGGTTGCCGCGCAGCACGGCGATGCCGCCCTGCGGATAGATCGGATTGGCCAGTGCGCGGATCACCTCCTGCGGAAAAGCGGCGACGGCGCCATCGAGTTCTTCGCCCAGCGTGCGCCCGGTGACGGTGAGCGCATCGAGGTGCAGCAGCGGCCGCAGCTCGCGCAGCAGCGCCGGCATGCCGCCCGCCTTATGGAAATCCTCCATGTAGTAAAGCCCCGAGGGCTTCAAGTCGACCAGCACCGGCGTGTCGCGCCCGAGCGCGTCGAGGCGATCCAGGTCGAGATCGATGCCCAGACGTCCTGCGATGGCGGTGAGATGGATGATCCCGTTGGTGGAGCCGCCGATGGCGAGCAGCACGCGCAGCGCATTCTCGAACGCCTTGGCGCTCATGATGCGCGCGGGCAGAAGCTGCGACTTGGCCATCTCCACGGCGGTGGCGCCGCTGTTCTCGGCGATGCGGATGCGATCCGCGGTCACCGCGGGCGGCGAGGCCCCGCCCGGCAGCATCATGCCCAGCGCCTCGGTGACGCAGGCCATGGTGCTGGCGGTGCCCATCACCGAGCAGAAACCGATGCTCGCCACCAGTTGGTTGTTCACCCGCGCGACCTCGTCGGCGTCGATTTCCTGGGCGCGAAAACGCGCCCAGTAGCGGCGGCAATCGGTGCAGGCGCCGACGCGCACGCCGTCGTGCGAGCCGGTCAGCATGGCACCGCTCACCAGCGCGATCGCCGGCAGGCCCGCCGATGCCGCGCCCATCAGCAGCGCCGGCACGGTCTTGTCGCAGCCGCCGATCAGCACCACCGCGTCCATCGGCTGGGCGCGGATCATCTCCTCGACGTCCATCGACATCAAATTGCGCAGGAACATCGACGTGGGCGAGGCGAAGCTCTCGTGAATCGAGATGACCGGGAAATCCATGGGCAGGCCGCCGGCGAGCATCACGCCGCGCTTCACCGCCTCGATCAACTGCGCGCTGTTGCCGTGGCAGGGGTTAAAGGCGCTGCCGGTGTCGACGATGCCGACGATGCGCCGGTCGAGCGCGTCGTCGGTGTAGCCGGCGCCCTTGATGAAAGCCTTGCGCAGAAACAGCGAGAAGCGTCTGTCGCCGTAGCTGGTGAGGCCCTTGTGCAGGCCCTTGTCGTTGCCGCTCATCGCCGTGTCTCCATCGGGTTTCGGGGTGCAGCTTGCGCTTGCTAATTGATGGCATTATTGATAATCTTGGCGACAGTTTAAGCGATACACAGGCAGGGGGCAAGATGGACACGCTAGCGCGCAACACGACGCCCGGCCGCGCAGGGCGCAAGCAGGCGGCCGATGCCCAGCCGGTGCAGAACATCGTGCGCCGCGTCGAAGAGGACATCGTGTTCCGCGTGTACCACCCGCGCGAGCGCCTCGTCGAGGACGAGCTGATGCAGCGCTTCGATGCCAAGCGCCATGTCGTGCGCCAGGCGCTCGCCGAACTCGAGCGCGACGGCTTCGTGCTGCGCAAGCCGAACAGCGGCGCGCAGGTGCGCGCCCTCACCGCGAAGGAGACGAGCGAACTCTACGCCGTGCGCGCGATCCTCGAGACCAACTGCGCCAGTCTGATTCCCCTGCCGGTCGAAGCGCGCCGGCTCGCGCCCATCGAAAAAATCCAGCGCGAGCACGCCGCCGCAGTCGCGGCCAAGGACGTGCGCGCGGTGTTTCGGGCCAATCTCGCGTTTCACGCGGCGGTGTTTGGTCTGTGCGGCAACGACGCCCTGGTCGATGCGATCGCCGATTTTGCGCGGCGCACGCACCCGGTGCGCCTCACCACCCTGGTCACCGAAGAATACCTCGAGCACGCGCTCGGCGAACACGAACAGATGCTGCGCGCTCTGGGCAAGGGTGATCGCGCTCGGCTCGTCGCCGTGTGCGCGCGCCACTTGAAGCCCTCGCTCGAAGCCTACCTGCGCACCATCGAACATCTGAACTGACCGCACTACGCCCGCAGGAAAGCGGGCCCACCGTTATTCGATGCAATATTTTTCCTTTCCAACCCAAGCCTATAGGAGTTACCTTCATGCTCAGAAGAACCGGATGTGCCGTTGCCGCGTGTCTAAGCCTTGCCCTCGCAACCAACGTCTTTGCGCAGGCGTCGTCCGCAGCATCCGACTATCCGCGCAAGCCGGTCAACACGCTGATGGGTTTCGCGCCTGGCGGGGGGAGCGATGTGATGCTCTCCATGGTCCGCGCGCCACTGGAAAAGCTGCTGAAGACCACTTTGGTCCCGGTATACAAACCCGGCGCCGGCAGCGACATCGCCGCCACTGAACTGGCGACGTCCAAACCCGACGGCTACACGGTGTTCGTCTCCTGCACCCCGATGATTCCGATCAATCCCTACGTCCGCGAAACCGCCTATAAAGTCTCCGACCTCGCCTTCGTCGCCAACGTGGTCACCGACCCCGGCATTTTCGTCGTCCGGGCGGAAAGCCCGCATAAGACGCTGGCCGACGTGATCAAGGCGGTGAAGGAAAAACCGGGCGCGTTCAGCGTCGGCGTGGCCTCGGCCCCAGGCGACGACTGGTTTGCGATGCACCAGTTCGAAGGCGCGGCACAGATCAAGTTCAATATCGTCCCGTTCGCGGGTGACGGCCCCTCCTGGCAGGCCGCCCTGGCCGGCCACGTCGATGCCACCTCCAATAACCTGGGCATCGTCTACTCGCAGATGCGGGCGGGCAAGCTGCGGGCGCTGGCGATCATGTCCGACAAACGTTCACCCATCGTTCCCGATGTTCCCACCTTCAAGGAACTGGGGTACAACTTCACCAGCGGCTCGTCGCGCGGATTCGCCATGCCCAAGGGCACGCCCAAGGCCGTCATCGACAAATTTGCGAACGCGGTCAAACAGGTGATGAGCACGGAGGAATTCAAGGCCAATGCGCTGCAGACGGCCTTTCCCTACGATTACCAGGGACCGGAGGAATACGCCGCTTACATGAAATCGCTGGACACGGTGTATAGACCCCTCTGGGACAAGTACGGGAAGTCGCCGAACGCCGCCGCTCCAAAAAAATAGCGCCTTCGCACGCACAGGACGAGGGGGCGCGTCTCCTCGTTTTGAATCGATCTCTGCGGGGCCATGTCGATAATTCGGCAAAAGGCCCCGCAGCCACCGAGGCGCTCACATGAATATCGGGTCTATTGTCTTCGCGGGACTGATGCTTGCCGTCGGCCTGGTCTACGGGAGCATGGCCATGAACATGCCACGGGGCAGCCTTGCCTACCCGGGCCCCGGGCTCTTCCCCATGGTCATCGGCGTATTTCTCATCGCCACGGCGCTGGGCTGCCTGCTCCAGGAACTCCTGCCGCGGGTGCGCGGCAAGGATGCGGCGGCCCTCTCCCTTCCCAACGAGGTTCCGGTTGCAGCGGAGGAGCGCAACGTAGCCAAGACCGTGCAGTTGACGGCGCTGCTGATCGGCTACATCTTCGTGCTCAAACCGCTCGGCTTTCCGCTCGCCGTCTGCGCCTTCCTCGCGCTTGCGATCCGTATCTTCGGCTACCGCAAGTGGCTGCCCACGCTGGCGATGGCGGCCATCATCGCCAGCCTCTCGTACGTGGCCTTTGTTGTCTGGCTCAAGCTTGCCCTGCCGCTGGGCATACTTGAAGAGATGCTTGGATAGGCGGACAGGGCATGGACCTCTTCAGCGGGCTCATACACGGCTTTTCGGTGGCATTGACGCCGATGAACCTGCTGTTCGGATTTCTCGGGGCGGTGATCGGCACCATCGTCGGCATCCTGCCGGGCCTAGGCCCACTGGGGGCGATGGCGCTGCTCCTTTCGCTGACTTACGGTTTCGATCCGGTCGCCGGCATGATTCTGTTCGCGGGCATCTACTTCGGCGCGATGTACGGCGGCTCGACCACCTCCATACTGCTCAACATCCCGGGCGAGGCCGCCTCCGTGATCACGGTGATCGAAGGCTACCAGATGGCCCGCCGGGGACGCGCCGGCGCGGCGCTCGCGGTCGCCGCCGTCGGCTCCTTCGCCGCCGGGACCATCAGCCTGATCGGCCTGAGCTTCCTCGCCCCCACGCTGGCGATGGCGGCCCTCAAGTTCGGGCCTGCCGAGTATCTGGCTGTCGCCCTGGTCGGGCTGGTGATCATGTCGCGGCTCACCGGCGGGAACCTGCTCAAATCGCTGTTGATGATCGCCCTCGGACTCGCCCTCGGAACGGTCGGCATGGAGACCGTCGCCGGTTATATGCGCTACACCTTTCACCAGCCGCTCCTCGCCCAGGGCATCGATTTCCTCCCCGTCGCCATGGGGCTGTTCGGCATCTCCGAGGTGCTGGTCACCGCCGAACAAGCGATGGGGAAGGTACAGCTGCAGAAAGTCCGTTTCCGCGAGCTCTGGCCGACCTTCGTTGAATGGAAGCGCTCGTTCTGGCCCATGATCCGGGGGTCGTTCATCGGCTTTTTCGTCGGCCTCATACCCGGCCCCTCCCCGGTCATCTCGACCATGGTTTCCTATTCGATGGAGCGCAAGCTCGACAAGCACGGCGAGTTCGGCAAGGGCGCGATTGAAGGCGTGGCCGGCCCCGAAGCGGCCAACAACGCCTCGGTCGGCGCCGCCTACGTCCCCTTGATGGCGCTGGGCATCCCCTTCACCCCGGCGATGGCCGTGGTAATGGCGGTGCTGCTGATCCATGGCATCAATCCCGGCCCCCTGCTGATGACCGAGAAGCCGGACCTGTTCTGGGGTGTCATCGCCAGCATGTACATCGGCAATTTCATGCTGCTCGTGTTCAACCTGCCCCTGGTTGGCGTGTTTGCAAACATTATCCGCACGCCTCTGCATCTGCTCATGCCCATCGTTCTGGTGCTGTGCCTGGTGGGCGTGTACTCAGTCAACAATTCGATGCTCGATATCTGGCTGATGATAGGCTTCGGCCTGCTGGGCTACTTCCTGCGGCGGCTGAACTACGACCTGGCCCCGCTGGTGCTGGCCCTGGTCCTCGGCCCGATGATGGAAAGAAGTTTCCGCGAAACGATGATGATCAGTCGCGGCGACCTGTCGGTGTTCCTGAACCGTCCGATTTCCGGAACCATCTTTGCGGTCGGCGCGATCGTCCTGGTCGCGCCCCCGCTGATCGCCTGGATCAAGCCGCTGTTCAAGCGCGGGGAAATTTAATACACGAAGCACGTATCGCTGGCAGACTCGCGCAACGGGCCCCCGTCGGTCATGCGTCCGGAACCGGCCGCCCTAAGCCAGCTCGGCGTACAAGTCGGTCATCACCTCGCGCAGCCAGCGGTTGGCCGGGTCCTGGTTGAAACGCTGGTGCCAGTGCAGCCGCACTTCGAAACTTGGCATGCGCAGCGGCAGAGGCAGTATCTTGAAATTGCCCGTCTGCGCGAAAATGGCGGCGACGCGCGAGGGGACGGTGACGATCAGGTCGGTGCGCGCGAGGATCATCGGCACCACCAGAAAATGCGGCACACGCGCCGCAATGCGCGCGCCCAGTCCCTGCGCGACAAAAGTCTCTTCAATCACCTGGTGGCCGGTGCCGGCGTAGGACACCAGCACGTGGGACGCCTCGCGGAACTGTTTCGCGCTGATCTTGGCGCCGACGACCGGATGCTCGGCGCGCAGCATGCATACGTAGTGATCGCGGAATAGCGACTGCTGGCGCATGCCCGTCGTCAGGCCGGGCAGGAATCCGATCGCCAGGTCGAGCTCGCCCGACTCCAGCGCCGCGTGCACATCCTTGATCGGAATCCGCACCACCTCTATCTTGACCCCGGGCGCTTCGCGCTTGACTCGCTCGAGCAGGCCGGGCAAGAACACCATCTCACCGATGTCCGACATGTGGAAGCGAAAGGCATTGCTCGAACTGCCCGGCTCGAAACCGGCGTGCTGCTGGAGCGCACCCTGGATCAGGCGCAGCGCCTCGCGCACCGGCTGCGCCAGCTGCTGCGCGAACGGCGTCGGGCGCATGCCGCGCGGCGTGCGCACGAACAACGGATCGCCGAACCACTGGCGCAGGCGCGATAGCGCATTGCTCATTGCCGGCTGCGACAAGCCGATGCGCTCGCCGGCAATCGTCACGCTGCCCTCGGTCGCAATCGCGTTGAAGGCGCGCAGCAGGTTCAGATCGAGATCCATCATATTCATATGCGGTATGTATATCATATACTGCATCAATTTGACAAATGTTGGCACCGCGCCTAACCTTCGTCGCGAAGGGGGGGCTTGCCCGGGCTCACGCAGAGGCGAGCACCAAGAGGAGAAACCATGTACGAAATCCGCATCCACGGCCGCGGCGGTCAAGGCGCGGTGCTGGCGGGGGGCATCCTCGCCACCGCGCTGGTGCAGGAGGGCAAGTTCGTCGTCGCCGTGCCCTCGTTCGGCTTCGAGCGCCGCGGCGCGCCGGTGGCGAGCTTCCTGCGCTTCGGCGAGCGCGCGATCCGCCAGATGACGAATATCTACCATCCGGACTGCGTCCTGTGCATCGATCCCACGGTGGCGCGCGCGGTGAACATATTCGAGGGTATCAAGGACGGGGCGGTGCTGGTGCAGACCACGTCCAAACCGCTCGGCGAAATGCGGCTGCCGCCGCGGGTCGCGACCGTTGGACTGTGCGATGCGGTTTCGATCGCGCTCGACATTTTCAAACGTTCAATCACCAACACCATCATGCTCGGCGCATTCGCGCGTACCACGGGCTTGGTTTCCCTGGATTCGCTGCAGGCGGCGATCCAGAAGTCGGATTTTCGCGATGCCGGACTGAAGCAGAATATGGCTGCGCTCGAACGCGGCTACGAATCGACGCAGGTGCACCACGTAGAGAGAATGGCGGCAGCATGAAACAACAAGCCTACAAGATGTTCGATGCGTCGACGATCCCGGACGACCTGTGCCCGATCGCGACCGAACCCACGCCGATGCTGCCGGGCGACTGGCGCAGCATGCGTCCGGTGGTCGACCGCGCGAAGTGCGTCAAATGCGCCGTATGCTGGCTCTACTGCCCGGTGCAATGCGTCATCGAGCGGTCCGCCTGGTTCGATTTCAATCTGAAGACCTGCAAAGGCTGCGGCATCTGCGCCACCGAGTGTCCGCAGCGCGCCATAGCGATGATCGAGGAGGCCGCGTAATGAGCGCAATCCTCAAGCCGAAGTCGAAACTCATCGTCTGCGACGGCAACGAAGCGGCGGCTTGGGCGGTGTCGCTCGCCAACGTGGACATGGTCGCGGTGTATCCGATCACGCCGCAATCCTCGCTGGTCGAGTACCTGGCGAAATTCATCGCCGACGGGCGCCTCGGCGCCGAAATCGTCGACGTGGAAGGCGAGCATTCGGTGCTATCGGTGCTGCAGGGCGCCTGCCTCGCCGGTGCGCGCACCTACACCGCGAGCTGCGGGCCGGGGCTCGCCTTCATGTTCGAGCCCTATCTGCGCACGCCGGGCCTGCGCCTGCCGCTGGTGATGACCATCGTCACCCGCGACACACTCACGCCGCAAAGCGTCTGGGGCGGGCACCAGGACGCGATGTCGGTGCGCGAAGTCGGCTGGGTGCAAATGTACTGCGAGTCGGTGCAAGAGGTGCTCGACACCACCATCATGGCCTACAGGATCGCCGAGGACCACGACGTGATGCTGCCAGTAAACGTCTGCCACGACGGCAACTACCTGTCCTTCGGCGCGGCGCGCTGCGAACTCCCGGACCAGGAGGAGGTCAGCGCCTTCCTCGGCGAAAAGAACGTCAACTGGCATGTAGCTCTCGATCCGCAGCGCCCGATGGCGGTCGATCCGCTCACCGGCGGCGCCGGCGGCCCCGGCCCGGCCACTTTCGCGCGCTACCGCAAAGGTCAGTGCGCCGGCACGCAGAACGCGCTCCGGGTCATCAGCGACGCGCACGAGGATTGGGGGCGGCGCTTCGGCCGCTACCACGCGCCCTTGGTCGAGTCCTATTGCATGGACGGCGCCGACTACGCCATCGTCACCATCGGCAGCATGACCGGCGCGGCTAAGGATGCAGTGGACGAAGCGCGTGCGCGCGGCGAAAAAGTCGGCCTGGTGAAAGTGAAAACCTATCGCCCGTTCCCGGCGCAGGCGCTCGTGGCTGCGCTCGCCGACGTGCAGGCCTTCGGCGCGGTCGACCGCTCGGTGTCGTTCGGCTGGAACTGCGGACCGCTGTTCCAGGACGCCATCACCGCCATGTATTCCGCGCCCAGGCGCATTCCGGCGATGAGTTTCATCGGCGGGCTCGCCGGGGCTGACCTCACCGTGTCGCACTTCGAGCGCGTCATCGGCCGCACCAGGGAACTCGCGCGCGACGGCCACGCGGCCGAGACCGTGTGGCTGAACGGGAAAGACTAGGAGGCTGTTTCAGAATGACTGAAACAGCCTTGACTTGGGGGAGTATGAGGGGATTTATCCCCTCATTTCGTAACGGACACTGACATGCAGCATACTCATTACCTGATCGTCGGCGCCAGTCACGCGGCACTGTCGGCCCTGCACGCGATCCGGCTGCACGACGCGGAGCAGGAGGTCACGCTGCTTACACGGGATGACAGCCTGCCGTATTCGCCCACGGTCCTGCCCTATGTCGTATCGGGCCGCTCCAACCCGGAGCGCGTGTTCCTGCGCGACGAAGGCTATTTCGCGCAGCACAAGGTGACCTACCGGCGCGGCGCCGCGGTGCGGAAGGTGATCGCGGGCGAGAACGCGGTGGAACTCGCCGATGGCAGCCGGATCGGATTCGACAAAATGCTGCTCGCGACCGGCGCCGCGCCCCTGCTGCCGCCGATCCCGGGCCTTGCCGGCCTGAAGTTTCACGTGCTGCGCAAGCTGACCGACGCCCTCGCCTTGCGCGAAGCGCTGCCGCGGGTCAAACGCGCGATCGTGCTGGGCGGCGGCCTGATCGGCATGCACGCTGCGGAAAACCTCGCCAAGGCTGGCGTGGAAGTGAGCGTGGTGGAAATGCAAGCCCATGTGCTCGCCGGCTATTTCGACGCCGAAGCGTCCGCGATGATCGAACAGGTTTTCACGGCGAACGGCGTGCGCCTGCTCATGGGCAGCAGCGCGGTGTCATTCAGCGCGCAGGGCGCAGGCTGCCGCGCCACGCTGGCCGACGGCACCGGACTCAACGCGGACCTGCTGCTGGTCGCAACCGGCGTGGCGCCGGTGACCGATTTTCTCGCCGGCAGCGGCATCGAAACCGGGCGCGGCGTGCTGGTGGACGAGCACATGCGCACCAACGTCGCCAACATCTGGGCCGCTGGGGATGTGGCGCAGGCGCGCGGTTTTTTTACCAACGAGCGCATCGTCAACGGCATCCTGCCCGATGCGGTCGACCAGGGACGCATCGCCGGCATGGCGATGGCGGAGGACCCGGGAAGCAAGATCTACGCTGGCGGCGTGCCGCTCAACACCTACAGCTTTTTCGGCCAGCAGGCAGTTTCGGTCGGGGTGCATGAGGGCGCCCTGGAACCCTCCGGAGTCGAGGCGATGAAACAGGTGAACAGCGCGGAGAACCGCTACCTCAAGATCGTGCTCAAGGACAGGCGACTCGCCGGGATATTCGGGGTCAATGCCGCGTTCGACCCGGGCATCATGTGGGAGCTGATCCTGCGCGCCATCGACCTGGGCGACGAAAAGCTCGCGTTTCTGCGCTCGCCGCAGGATACGGCGCGCGCGCTGATGTCGAAGAACTGGAGATAGGCATGGGCGCCGCATACGAGACCATCAATTTCAAACCCGAAGCCTGCGACGGCTGCAACGACTGCATGGATGCCTGCGCGCAGGCCAAGGCGCAGTCGGACGACCATCTGCAATCGCGCATCCAGATCGTGCCTTCAGGCGAGGGCTTCGAACTCGCGCTCTGCCGCCAGTGCGGCGATCCGGAATGCGTGCTCAACTGCCCCGCGGCAGCGCTCGCGAAAAACGCCGGCAGCGGCGTGATCGACTGGGACGGATCGAAGTGCGTCAATTGCCTGCTGTGCACCGTCGGTTGCGCCTATGGCGGCATCGCCTACGACTCGGCTTCATCGCACGTGATCAAGTGCGATATGTGCGCGGGCGCTCCGGCCTGCGTCAAAGCCTGCACGACGGGGGCGCTGAAGCACATCACCGCCGGACGCATTTACAACGAGGTCGGTAATCTCGAAGACCTGTTCGTGCCCGGGCTCTCCGGTTGCCAGGGCTGCAACACCGAATTGATCATGCGCCATACGCTCAGGCGCATCGGTCCGGACGTCGTGGTGGCGACGCCGCCCGGCTGCATCCCGGGCATGGGCTCGGTCGGCTACAACGGACTGACCGGCACCAAGGTGCCGGTGTTCCACCCCTTGCTCACCAACACCGCATCGATGCTGGCCGGCGTGCGCCGCTTCTACAAGCGCAACGGCCGCGACGTGATGGCGGTGGCGCTGGCCGGCGACGGCGGCACTGCGGACGTGGGTTTCCAGTCGCTTTCGGGCGCCGCCGAACGCGGCGAGGAGATCCTGTACATCTGCGTCGACAACGAGGGCTACATGAACACCGGCATGCAGCGCTCCGGCTGCACACCCTATGGCGCATGGACCTCGACCACGCCGGTGGGCGAGCGCGCCCACGGCAAGACCCAGGACGCGAAGAACCTGCCACTGCTGATGATGATGCACAACTGCGCCTACGTGGCGACTGCCTCCACCGCGTTCATGGAAGACCTGTACGACAAGCTCGAGCGCGCGATCCAGGCGGCCAAGACCGGATTCGCCTATTTGCACATCTACTCACCCTGCACCACCGGCTGGCGCTATCCCTCCGACCAGAACATCGAGGTGGCGCGCAAGGCGGTCGAAACCAATTTCGTGCTGCTGTGGGAGTTCAATCCGGGCGACGGCCTGCGCCTGACCCATCCGGTGGAGAAGGCGCGTCCCATCGACGAGTATCTGGAGGTGCTCGGCAAATACCGGCACCTGGACGCCGATCAGGTCGCGCATATCGAACGCAGCCTGGCGAATAACCTCGCGCGCATCCGGGGTTTTGTCGCTGCCAGGGGGAGCGCGAGCGTCTAGGCCGGGCGCGCCCGATCCCTCGCGAATTTTTTCCGCGTGACGGCATAAATCACGCCCCGGGTATTGTAAAGTGCGCCTGTTGCGCGGACGAAAAACCGTCCGCGCGGATCGCCGATCTTGAATAACCCCAAAGTCGTTTTTGCTTTTTTCCGTAACCGTGTTTTCAGAGCGGATACGCTTTTCATCCGCTCTGAAAACACGGTTGGCGCGCGCAGCGCGCAATCTTCGCAATGCGGCAATTGCCTTGAAGTTGACATGGAACCAGCTCAAAAATGATATCGACCCAGCGACCGATTACCATCCTGATCGCTGCCCTCGGCGGCGAAGGCGGCGCTGTGCTGGCCGATTGGATCATCGCCGCCGCGACGGCCGGGGACTACCCGGTGCAAAGCACCTCCATTCCCGGCGTGGCGCAGCGCACCGGCGCGACCACCTACTACATAGAACTGTACCCGGCACGGACAGCGCAACTCGACGGCCGGCGGCCGGTGATGACGCTCGCGCCCTCACCCGCCAATATCGACGTCATGCTCGCCTCCGAACTGCTGGAGGCGGGACGCGCTCTGTCCAACGGCTATGTCACACCCGGGCGCACCACGCTCATCGCGTCGACGCACCGCATCTACACGGTGGACGAAAAAATCGCGCTGGGCGACGGCCGCTTCGACAGCAAGCGCGTCATCGCGACAGCCGAGGCGCTGGCCAAGCGTGCCATCCTCGCCGATTTCCATAAACTCGCCGCGAGCGCCGGAGCGATGATCAACGCCGCGCTGTTCGGCGCGCTCGCCGGCTCCGGCACCCTGCCGCTGCCGCGCGCAGCATGCGAGGACGCGATACGCGGCGCGGGCAAGGGAGCCGAGGCGAGCCTCAGAGGTTTTGCGCTGGGCTATGCCGCCGCCGAAGGCAAGCCGGTTGCCGCAGCAGGCGGGTCGAGAATCGTCGACGTGGAGGCCGAGGCGCAAGCGCCTTCGCTGAGCGAACGCGTGCGCCGAAGCTTTCCTGCCGAGACCCATCAGATGATCGAGGATGGCCTGGCGCGCGTCGCCGGCTTCCAGGATGACGACTACGCCACCTTGTATCTGGATCGCCTGGAGCCGATCGCGAAACGGGACGGTGCCGAGGGCTACGCGCTCACCCGCGAAAGCGCGCGTTTTCTCGCGCTGTGGATGAGCTACGAGGACGTGATCCGCGTCGCCGACCTGAAGTCGCGCCGCAGCCGCTTCGAGCGCGTGCGCGCCGACGTGCAGGCCAAGCCGGGCGAACCGGTACACATCATCGAGTACCTGAAACCCGGGGCGGAGGAAGTGGCGGCACTGCTGCCCTCCGCTCTGTCCAGGCGCCTGGTCGCCTGGGCTGAGAAGCGCGGCCTGATGCACAAGCTGAACCTGGGGCTGCACCTGAAGACCAGCAGCGTGTTCGGTTTTCTGATGCTGCGCTCGCTGGCCTGGTTGCAGCCGCTGCGGCGCACGAGCGCGCGCTATGCCGAGGAGCAGACGCTGATCGAGCGCTGGCTGCGGGCGATCAGCGCCGCGCCCGATCAGGAACTCGCGCTGGAAATCGCGCTCTGCGGCCGCTTGATCAAGGGCTATGGCGATACCAACCGGCGCGCCAAAGCGAACTTCCTGCGCATCTTCGAAACCCTGGCCGAAGGCGGTGCGCTCGACGATCCGCATGCGCGCGCCAAGGCCGTGCGCGCCGCGCGCGAAGGCGCGCTCGCCGATCCGGAGGGGCGCGGCCTCGAGGCGAGCCTCGCCGGGCACGGCATCGCACCGCTCCCGCCACAAGCTAAGGCCATCCAGTTCATGCGCCGGCCGGGCGCGAAGCCGAAAGCAGTCTAGTGGTAAAGGGGGCCCTGCCCCCTTTGGATCCCCCGGTAATCAGCTTTCTGAAGAAAGGTTTTCATGGAACGACAGTTCAACGCGGAAATCGAATCGCTCAAGCTGGGGGCGGGCGAAACCTTCCACGGCGAAGGCATACTCGCGGTGACCAAGGCGCTGCTGCAATCGGGCGTGTCCTATGTCGGCGGCTACCAGGGCGCGCCGGTATCGCACCTCCTGGACGTCATGGTGCAGGCGCGCGACTACATGGACGAACTCGGCGTGCACGTGGAGGCCTGCACCAACGAAGCATCGGCTGCGGCCATGCTCGGCGCATCCATCAACTATCCGGCGCGCGGCGCCGTGACCTGGAAGTCCATCGTCGGCACCAACGTCGCCGCCGACGCCCTGACCTACCTGTCCAGCGCCGGCGTGCTCGGCGGCGCGCTTGTAGTGGTGGGTGAGGATTACGGCGAGGGCGCAAGCGTGGCGCAGGAGCGCACGCACGCGGTAGCGCTGAAGTCCTCGCTGTGGATGCTGGATCCGCGGCCGAACCTCGCCACCATCGCCAATCTGGTGGAACGGGGCTTCGAGCTGTCGGAGGCGTCCAGCACCCCGGTGATCATGGATCTGCGCATCCGCACCTGCCACGTGCACGGCAGCTTTGTTGCCGGCGCCAACCGCGCGCCCGCAGTGTCCACGCGCAATCTGCTGGCCGACCCGGCCGCGTTCAACTACGACCACCTCGCGCATCCGCCGGCGACCTTTCGGCAGGAGAAGCTGAAAATGGGTGTGCGCCTGCCTGCGGCGCGCCAGTACATCCGCGAGCACCGCTTGAACGAAGTGTTCACGGGCAGCGAAACCGGGGTCGGCATCATCTGCCAGGGCGGACTGTACAACAATCTGCTGCGCGCGCTGCAACTCGCCGGGCTCGCGGACGATTTCGGCCACTCCCACATCTCCATACTCGCGCTCAACGTGGTGTACCCGCTGGTGCCCGAGGAAATCACCGCCTTTTGCTCGGGCAAGGCGGCGGTGCTGGTGCTGGAAGAGGGGCAGCCCGAATTCATCGAACAGGAAATAGCCACCACCTTGCGCCGCGCCGTCGAAGAACCGGGTATGGAAAATCTGGCGCAAACCAGACTCCACGGCAAAGACCTGCTGATCATGGCGGGTGAATATACCACCGAGGTGATCGTGCACGGCGTGCTGAGCTTCCTTGGTACACACGCTCCGCAGTTGGACATCTCCTCCGGCACGCGCTGGTTCGGGGAAGTGGACGCGGTGCGCGCGCGCGCCGCCGCGCTGCTCGCCGCCCCGCTGCCGCCGCGGCCGCCCAATTTCTGCGTGGGCTGCCCCGAGCGCCCCGTGTTCGCCGCGATCAAGCTGGCCGAGCGCGACATCGGCAAGCGCCATATCTCGGCCGACATCGGCTGCCATTCGTTCGCGACTTTCGCGCCGTTTTCCCTCGGCAATTCCATCCTCGGCTACGGCATGAGCCTCGCGAGCAGCGCCGGCATCGCGCCGATGCTCGCCGGCCGCTCTCTGGCGATCATGGGCGACGGCGGCTTCTGGCACAACGGCTTTCTATCCGGCGTCGCCTCCAACCAGATGAACGGCGGCGACACGGTTTTGCTGATCATGAAGAACGGCTACACCTCGGCCACCGGAACTCAGGAATTGGTGTCCTCGCCGGACGAGTCGGCCGAGCTGAAGCAGGAAAACAGCCTGGTTCGCGCCGACCGCACCATTGAGAACACCCTGCGCGGCGCAGGCGTGAAATGGCTGCGCAACGTCTACACCTACCGCGTCGCCGACATGGCGAAAACGCTGCGCGAGGCCTTCACCACCGACGAACCCGGTCTAAAAGTGATTGTCGCCGAGGGCGAATGCCAGCTCGAACGCCAGCGCCGCATCCGTCCGATCCTCGCGCGAATGCTCGGATCGGGTGCGCGCGTGGTACGCACGCGCTTCGGCGTTGACGACGACACCTGCTCCGGCGACCATTCCTGCATCCGCCTCTCCGGCTGCCCTTCGCTCACGCTGCAGGCATCATCGGATCCGCTCAAGGTGGACCCGGTGGCGCACGTCAATCACAGTTGCGTCGGCTGCGGCCTGTGCGGCGAAGTCGCCCATGCCGCGATCCTGTGCCCGTCTTTCTACCGCGCCGAAATCGTGCAGAACCCGAACGCATGGGATCGACTCGTCGCGCGCCTGCGTTCCGCGGTCATCGGCTGGCTGCAGCCGGCCTGAGCCGGATTTGAGACAATTGCCCCCTCGGGCAGTCGGAGGTCGGACATGAGCGACGGCAAGTTCCTGAGCTGGCAGATCGGCGCCGTGAACATCACGCGCGTGGCCGAGCTCGGCGGCGCGCCGTTTCCCGGGACGTTCATGTTTCCCGAGGCCACGCCGGAACTGGTAAAGCGCCACGGCTGGCTCAGGCCGCATTTCGCCCACGAGGACGGACGCCTGTTCGGATCGATTCACAGCTTCATCATCGAGTCGGGCAAACGGCGCATCATCGTCGATACCTGCGTCGGCAACGACAAGGCGCGCAGCATCCAGGCCTGGAACAGGTTGCAGGGCCCGTTCCTCGAGGATCTGGCCAGGGCCGGCTTTTCCGCGGAATCGATCGACACCGTCATGTGCACCCACCTGCACGTCGATCACGTGGGCTGGAACACGCGCCTGTTGGAGGGCCGGTGGGTACCGACCTTCCCCAATGCGCGCTACCTGTTCGGCCGCAAGGAGTGGGAACACTGGTCATCCGAATCAGCCCGGCACCGCGACGGCGACGTCATGGGCGATTCGGTGCGGCCCGTCATCGAGGCCGGCCTGGCCGATCTGGTCGACATGAATCAGGTGCTGACTCCCGAAGTCCGGCTCGAACCGACGCCGGGCCATACGCCGGGCCATGTCAGCGTGCGCATCTCCTCGCGCGGCGAAGAGGCGGTCATCACCGGCGACCTGATGCACCACCCGCTGCAATGCGCCGAACCGGATCTCGCCAACAACTTCGACGTCGATGTGGCCGCGGCGCGGCGCACGCGGCGCGATTTTCTCGCGCGCCATGCGAACCGGCCGGTCCTGGTCCTGGGCACGCACTTTGCGCCGCCCAGCGGCGGCTGGGTGGTTGCAGCAGCGCCGGCCTGGCGCCTGGACCTCACGCCGCCCGCGGATGCAGGCACGCCGCGGCGGCAGCCGGCGGATTTGCGCAAAACGGACCATCATCGACCATAGTTCCACCACAAATGACCAGCGCACCCGGGCTGAGCGCGAGCTGGGCCACTCCGGCAAAGCAAGGGCGCTGCGCGCAAGACCGAGCTGCGCAAGCAGGGCGGCGGAACCGAGCACGAAGTGGCGGCGGTTCGGTGCGATTTTCATGGTTTCCTCCCCGGGATGGATGGATCGGCATTCCGCAGGAATGGTAGCCTTAATCCGCTGCGCGCGCCTAGCAACATTTCAATGGAACCGGCACAATCGCCAACTACAGACCAAGAGTGAGCCCATGAGCACGGAACCATCCACGCCGTCGTCCGAGGCATTCCAGCGCCTGCTCGACGAGCGCTACAGCTGCCGCGCCTTCCTGCCGCGGCAGGTCGACACGGGCGCGATCACGCGCATGCTGCAGATTGCGCAGCGCACGCCCTCGTGGTGCAACTCGCAGCCGTGGAAGCTGGTGATCACCCGCGGCGCGGGGACCGAGCGCTTCCGCAAGTCGATCTCGGATTACGCCGCCGGACGCAAGCCGGAACCGGACTTCGCATTCCCGCGGGAATACCGCGGCGTCTACCTCGAGCGCCGGCGCGAGTGCGGCTTTCAGCTCTACGACAGCGTTGGCATCGCGCGCGGCGACCGCGCGGCCTCGGCGCGGCAAACGATGGAAAACTTCCGCCTGTTCGGCGCGCCGCACGCGATGATCGTCACCACCGACGAAGCGCTGGGCGTGTACGGCGTGCTCGACTGCGGCGCCTGGGTGAACAACTTCATGCTCGCCGCGCGCAGCCTGGGCGTCGCCAGCATCGCGCAGGCCGCGCTGGCCGCGCAGCCGCACTTCCTGCGCGCTTACTTCGGTCTGCCGGCCGACCGGCTGGTGGTGTGCGGGATGTCCTTCGGTTACGAAGATGGCGCCCACCCGGTCAACCGCTTTCGCACCAGCCGCGCCGCGGTCGACCGCGTAGTCACCTGGGTGGATCAGTAGCCCGCTGCGCTTGGCGCAGGAACCCGGAGCCGGCTCAAGGTTTTCCCTGCGACACGTGTACCTTCGCGCGGCTCAAGCTGTGGTAGATCCGGCTCCTGCGCACGAGCGGCCACCATTCGTACAGGAAAATTTGCATCGGCCGCCACATCGCGACCCAGCCGCCGATGGTGAGGCTCTCGCGCAGGATCTTGAGGAAGGTCCCGCTCGCGAAGGTGGCCAGCACCTCCGCGCCGAGCAGGCACAGCGCAAGGACGCCGGCGCCTATCATCAGGCTGGTGCGCCCTTCGAGCAGCAGCACGCGCAGATCGATGCGATGCACGGGGTGGTCGACGTTCGTCATGGCGGAATGGGAGGGTTCAAGACCATAAGCCTAGCACCGGCCTGGAAACCGGGGACAGACCACGTTTAGCAGCTCCGCAGCGGGTGAACGCGCGCTTGCAGGAACGGAAAATGTGGTCTGTCCCCGGTTACCCCGGCCTGCCGGGTAAGGGGGGGCCGCGGTCGGCCGAGGCTCAGCTCCGGGCATCGAGCCAGGCCGCGGCGCCGGCACCGGCGGCGCGGCCGCTGGCGAAACACGCCGTCAGCAGATAGCCCCCGGTCGGCGCCTCCCAGTCGAGCATCTCCCCGGCGCAGAACACGCCAGGCAAGGCGCGGATCATCAGGCGCTGGTCCAGCTCTTCGAGGGCGACGCCGCCCGCGCTGCTGATCGCCTCGTCCAGAGGACGCGGCGCGATCAGCCGCAGCGGCAGCGACTTGATCGCCGCCGCGAGACGGGCAGAGTCGGCAAAATGCCCGGCCGGCAATAATTCGCGCAGCAGCCCCGCTTTCACCCCGGCTACGCCGGCGCGGCGGCGCAGGTGATTCGCCATCGAACTCGATCCGCGCCCCTGCGACAATTCCCGCTCCAGCCGCGCGAGGTCCCGGCCCGGCGCCAGATCGAGATCGAGCCGCGCAACGCCTGCCGTCTCGATCTCGTCGCGCAGCCGCGCGGACAGGGCGTAAATGAGCCCGCCTTCGACGCCGGTGGCCGTCACCATGAATTCACCCTGCTGGCGAGACTCGATGCCATCGAGGCCTTTGTGAACCAGGACCACCGGCTTGACCGGCTGGCCGGCGTAGTGCAGGCGAAAGTGCTCGCTCCAGCGGGCGTCGAAGCCGCAATTGGCCGGCCGCAGGGGTTCGACTCGGACGCCGCGCTCGGCTAGCAAGGGCAGCCAGGCGCCGGTGGAGCCGAGCCGCGCCCAACTCCCCCCGCCCAGCGCCAGCACCAGGGCATCTGCGCGCACTGCGCGTTCGCCCCGCGGCGTCGCGAATTCCAACGCCCCGTCCCCGTCCCAGCCGCACCAGCGATGGCGCATATGGAAATTCACGCCGGCAGCGCGCGAGCGGTGCAGCCATGCGCGCAGCAGCGGCGCGGCCTTCATGCCGGAGGGGAACACGCGGCCGGAGCTGCCGACAAAGCTGTCGATGCCGAGTCCGCGCGCCCAGGCGCGCAGAGTTTCGGGTCCGAAGCCCGCGAGCAAGGGCTCGATCCACGGACGGCGCGCGCCATAGCGGGAGAGAAAAGCCTCGGGCGGCTCCGCGTGCGTAAGATTCAGGCCGCCCTTGCCGGCCATCAGGAATTTGCGTCCCGCCGAGGGCATGGCGTCGTAGACAGCGACACGCGCACCGGCCAGGCTCGCCGCCTCCGCCGCCATCAGCCCGGCAGGGCCTGCGCCGATGATGGCGATCGATTTTCCGGAATCAACCTGCACGCTCGAGCGCTGCCCGCCAATCGCGCTCAGTGCAGATCGAGCGCGTGGCGCTCGAGCGCGCGCAGCGGCACCAGCAGGAGCACGTCCTCGTGCGTGGCCTCGAGCACCACCTTGGGCGCCCTGCCCGCCTCCCAGGCCTCGATCCAGCGCAGCACGTGCAGGCACCAGCGGTCGCCGGGCGCAAGGCCATGGAAGCGCATCTCCGGGCGCGGGGTGGACAGGTCGTTGCCGTGCTCGCGTGAAAACTCGAGGAACTCCGCCGTCACTTTGACGCAGACCAGGTGCGCCACCCCTTCGGCGCCGCGCGTGGCGCAGCAGCCGTCGCGGAAAAACCCGGTCAGCGGATCGTAGCCGCAAGCCTGCAGCGGCCCGCCGAGGACGTTCTTCTCCGGATGGGAATCGGTGCTCATGGACCGGATTCTAGCCCGCGGCGTGAGCGCTTTGCTCGCGTTGTGGCGCCAGCAGCCGGCGCAACTGATCCATGGAAAGATTGCCCCCGGTCATCACCAGGACCAAATTCCTCCCGGCCAGCCGGTCCCTGAGTTTCAGCGCCGCCGCCAGAGGGGCAGCGGCCGCGCCCTCCGCAAGATTGTGCGTATGTTCCAGCAGCAGGACGACTGCCGCTTCAATCGCGCCGTCATCGACCAGCACGAAATCGTCCAGGTACTTGCGCAGGATCCGTCGCGTGTTCTCGAACGGAACGCTTAGCGCCAGCCCATCGGCTACGGTATGCGCGACCACATTCACCGGCCTGCCGGCGGCCCAGCTTTGCTGCATCGCCGGCGCCTGCGCCGACTGCACCGCGATAAGCTCGATCCGCGGGTTGATTGTCTTCGCGACGATGGCGGTCGCACAAGCGCCGCTGCCGGCACCAACGGGAACGATGATCGCATCGACTTCAGGCAGATCCTCGATGATCTCGAGGCCGTAGGTTCCTACGCCATGGATCAACCGGTCCTCGGTTGCATCGACCAGACGGCCGCCTTGCGCCGCAGCAGCGCCCACGACCCATTCGAGCGCGCTCTCGTAATTGGGCCCGTGAAACACAACCTTGGCGCCGAGGCTGCGCATCGCAGCGACCTTGCCGGGATTGGCCCCTTCCGGCACGGCGATGGTGGCGCGCAGTCCGTGCACGCGGGCGGCGAAGGCGACGCTCTGGCCATGGTTTCCAGTCGAGGCAGTAAACAGGCCCGAATCGCGCTCTTTCTGGCTCAGATGCGCCACCAGATTCACCCCCCCTCGCACCTTGTACGCGCCGCCTGGCAGGTGGTTCTCGTGCTTCACCCACACATTGGCCCCGATCAGCTCGCTCAATCCGAAATAGCGGTACAGGGGGGTGGGCTTCAGATAACGGTATACATGAGGTCGAGCGGTGATGATGTCGTGCAGCGTCGGGATCTCTGCTTCTGCCATTTTTGGATTTCTCTGTATTGCGTGGATTGGGAAACGGTTGCGTCGCCGATATTCAAAGGGTGTGCCGGCGAGCCATCATTCGACCCGCGCGTCATGGAACATGGAAACCTCCCGAGTTTGCGACAAACGGGCTCCGTATGGCCTGAACAAATCACGGACCGGATCGGGGCTTCTCTGCTTGGCCGAGGCCATACGATATACCGAAATGAAATGCCCGCGCCAGCCCCAATTCCGTTGCCGCAGCGGCCTGCCGCAGCGGCCTTGAGGGTCTCGCGCGGGCGTGGTACCGTGCAGCATCATGATTGGTAACGCTTTTGCAGGATTCGACGCATCAGGCTGCCAGACCAGGCCCAAAGCCGGCCTGGCATGCGACTGATCCCGGTGTCTGGAAGACGGCCGATGGGTGTCGCAGCAACCGCCGCCAGACTTTGCCGGGCCATCGCCGTTTGCAATGCAGACGGCATTTAGTTGTTTATTCGGACGGGGAGGAAGGAAAATGAAATCCGTTGAGTATGTCATTGCAATGAACGGTGCCACCGCTACCGGTGCCGGGAATCCCACGTTGCCGGAAATGCGGATGGCGGAAGAACGTCTACCATTTACCGTAAGAGTGGTGCGCAACGAGCAAGCGCTGCACAAAGCGGTCGCCATCCGCCAGGCGGCGTATGCGCGCCACATGCCGGACTTGGCGGAAAGGCTGAGGTCGCCGGAAGCCCTTGACCACGACCAGGGCTCGGTGGTGTTGCTGGCGGAATCCAAATTGGACGGTTCGCCCCTGGGAACCATGCGCATCCAGACCAACCGCTTCAACCCGCTTTCGATCGAACAAGGGGTCGAACTTCCGGAATGGTTGCACGACAAGAGCCTGGCCGAAGCCACCAGGCTGGGTATCGATCCGGGGCGGACCGGACGAATCGTCAAGACTGTGCTATTCAAAGCGCTCTATTTGTTCTGCGTCGAAGCGAACATCGAATGGATGGTCGTCGGTGCGAGATCACCGCTGGACCGGATGTATGATGCGCTTCTGTTCCAGGACCTCTTTCCGGGGCAATACATACCTATGCGCCACTTCAATAATATTCCGCATCGGGTCCTCGCCTTGGACATCCCGGGGGCAAGAGCGCGCTGGGAAGCGGCCGAGCATCCTCTGCTCGGCTTCATGTGCCATACCCGTCATCCTGATATCGACTTGAACGATGCGGACTTCTCCGCCCGGAGCCTCCGTGCGCGCGCGCCTGAGGTGTTCGAACGAGCGGCGATCCGTGCATAGCCAAAGCGGCGGCATGCGATGCGTGGTTTGTGTGCCGCCGCCGAGTTCGCGTGCACAGCACGCGTGTTCAGCAGGGGTGCTCGCATCAAAACGCGTATCATGGAGACTTATCTTCGCCCGCCAACATAGACGATGCCGAGGACTGCCATAATCTGGCCCGAATGGACCAAACGCGTCAATGCGACGCTGGATTCTCTTTTATATGGATTGTCCGTCTACGGCGTGCCCGCCGTAATAGGCGCGATGTCGCTGGTGGCGCTGCTGGCCTGGAAAGGGGAATACACCACAAGCGGAAGTGCCTCCCTCGAATTTCACGTTTTCGAACAGAGCGGTGAGGCGCCAGCGCCGGCGCAGGCCTTGGCGCGGCTGAAGGAACGGCCCGCGGTCGAGAAACACGACACCAAGTTGTCCGAGTCCCCGTTCTGGTTCAGCTTCACGGTGCTACCGGCGAACGGCGACGAGCGAACGAACATCGAACTTCCGTCACGGCATGCCTTCTCAGTCGACTGCTGGGATGCGGAAGGACTGAACTCCTTGGGCAATGCGAATCGCGAAGCCGCGGCCGGCCGAATGAAGCAGGCGAAGGCCGGGTTCGTGCTCGAACTGGGCAGGCCTCAAGCACTGGCGCCCTTGACGGTTTTGTGCAGGTCTACCTTTGCCGGCCCGGGGCGCATCAGCGTCGTTCAATGGCCGGAAACCCAGTTCAATCTATCGGCAACGAAGTTTCATCGCGAGTCGGGGCTCCTCGATGGCGGATTGATTGTCCTGTCGCTGTTCGTGCTGCTGACCGCAATTATCAATCGCGAATGGATCTACGTCCTGTTCGCCGCCTGGCTGATAGCCAACCTCCGCCTCGCCGCGCTTTCGTCCGGGTGGGATACCCAATGGCTGGAGCGAAGCATACCGGTCGACTGGATCTTGCTCACCAGGAAGCTGACCGCCGCCGCATATTATTTCCTGACGTTCACGCTTTTCAGTGCCCTGTTCAAGGATGATCTGAAACGAGTGGGCTATGTGCCGTTGCTGCGGCTGGCTCAGTGGTCCTGCTTGCCGTTGCTGCTGCTGGCTGCGATTCTGCCATTTTCGCAGTTCCTGCCATACATGTGGTTAAGCACGGTGTTCGGCATCGCGGCGCTGACTTTTTATATGACCCGCATCCTGCTGATCACGCGCTCTGCTGTTGCGATGTGGTACAGCGCGTCGCTCGGGATCGCCTTGTTCGCGAGCCTGTATGAAATCGTCGCCGCTTCTCTCGGCGCGAAAGCGCTAATCGGGGCATTCAATTTTGTCACGGCCGCCCTCGCGTCGAGCCTGATGGCGGCGCTCGCGATCGCCGAGCAGATGCGGCAGGAGCGGCTGGGGCGCGTGCGGGCGGAAAAGGAATTGCGCGGCACCTATGAGGCCATCCCGATCGGGCTGTTCACCCTGGACGCAAACGGCATCTTCCTGCGCGGCAACCCGGCACTGCGCAAGATGCTGGGCGTGAATCTGTCCCGCACCGGAAAAGAGACCTGGGCCGAGCATTTCGAGCCGGGCGCCTGGGCCAGGCTGCAGGACATGGTATGGCGCAATACCAGCGAGGAAATGGAAATCCGCGACTCGGTCGCGAGTGACGAGAATTCCAGACGCTTCCTGGTCAAGGCCACATTGGCGAAAGACAAGATAGAAGGTTCACTGCAGGACGTTACGCAACGGTCGAAAGCGACGGCCAGATTGCTGTTTCTGGCGGAGAACGATTCCTTGACCGGAGTGCTGAACCGGCACGGCATCGAGCAGGTCTTCGACGGCGCGATGCGGGAAGTCGCGAACGGACAGCCCCTGGCGCTGGCCTACCTGGACCTCGACCGGTTCAAGCTGATCAACGACCTCTACGGCCATGTGGCGGGTGACGCGGTCCTGAAGCAGGTATGCGACCGCGTGCGCGAGATGCTGGCCGATGGCCATACCATCGGACGGGTCGGTGGCGACGAATTCGCAATCCTGTTCCGCAACACCCCGATTCGCACCGCGATCGCGCTATCCCGGGGCATCGTCGATTGGATCGGGGCGCGCCCCTATCAGATCGGTGACAGGGCTTTTCAGGTCAGGGGCTCGATCGGATTGATCGAAGTCGCCGCCGGCACCAACGTGAAGGACGCGATGTCGGCGGCGGACCGCGCCTGCCGCGAAGCCAAGAAGGGGCTGCACGCCAATCTGGTGGTATACGAGAAGAACGAGCCCGTATTCAAGGAACGCCAGGAGGAGTTGCGCCTGATCGAACGCCTCGGGACCGGGGTTGCGCCGGAAGGCCTGTTCCTGGTGATGCAGCCGATCATGTCCCTGCGCACGCCCTATGAATCACTGAATTTCGAGATCCTGCTGAGGATGCGCGAGGCGGACGGCGCGATCACCTCGGCGGGAAAGATCATTTCCGCCGGGGAGAACAACGGACGCAGCGCGGTGATCGATCGCTGGGTCATGTCCAACACCCTGGAGTGGCTCGACGAGCATTTTGACAAGCTGGACCGCACACGGTTCGCGTGCATGAATCTCAGCGGCGCGTCGTTGAATGACGAACGCTTCATTCACGATGCGTTCTCCATGCTGGCGCAGCACGGGCGCGCGGTGGGCAAACTGTGCATCGAAATTACCGAAAGCGTCGCGTTGCACGACCTGGACAACACGCGGCGCTTCATCGACAAGGTGAGGGAATTCGGCGCCAAGGTGGCGCTCGACGATTTCGGCGCCGGATACACGTCGTTCTCGTACCTGAAGGAACTGTGCGCCGACACGCTTAAGATCGACGGCAATTTCGTCCGGGGCGTGAATACGCATCCGGCAAATCTCGCCATCGTCGAGGCGATGGTCCAACTCGCCCGAAACCTGGGCATGAAAAGCGTGGCGGAATGGGCCGAAGACCTGGCCACCCTCGAAGCGCTGGCGGAGGTGGGAGTCGATTATGTGCAGGGCTATGTCATCGCCCGGCCGCAGTTGCCGGACAGAATTCTGGAGGCAAAATCCCCGGCGAACTTCATCGAGGACGAAAAAGTGGCGCAGTACGTTCGCGGGTACCTGGCAAAAGGGCAGGCGGTCGAGCTATTGGAACAGATCAGGGAACTGACACCGCGCGGTCCTGATCGGCGGCGTGGCCGATAGCGTCCGGGTCCCCGGGGATCGGTGATTCGATTGAAATCTGAGAAGCCGATTCAGAACCACCGAAACGGCCCCTGACTCAGGGGAGAATGGGGGGGAGATATCGCCCCATATTGTAACGAGATCTATGCAGTCGTTCCGGAGCAGACCATGACAGAGGCCACAAGCGCCTACCACGACCGGCAGTACAACGTTCGCGCCATGATCCCCGATCACGCCCAGATCTTCGAGCGCTGGAAAACGCGCTCGCAGGAGGCCCGCGCCCACCTTCCCTGCCGTCTGGACATTTCCTATGGGCCAAGCCCCGCGGAGAAGCTCGACCTGTTTCCCGCCGAAGGCAAGGGCGAAGCGCTGCTGGTGTTCATCCACGGCGGCTACTGGAGATCGCTCGACAAGAGCGATTTTTCCTACCTCGCTCCCGCGTTCACCCGCCGCGGCGTAACCCTGGCGCTGCCCAACTACGGTCTGTGCCCGAAAGTCGGCATCGAGGATATCGTCAAGCAGAATCTGCTCGCCATCGCCTGGCTGTGGCACTGCGGCCCGCGTTACGGCGTCCATCCCGGCAGACTGTACGTGGCGGGACATTCGGCCGGAGGCCACCTGACTGCGATGATGCTCGCGGCACGCTGGAACACGTACATGCCTGAGCTACCCTACAATCTGGTGAAGGGCGGACTCGCGATCAGCGGCATCTACGACCTCGAGCCCCTGGTGCATGCGCCGTTCGTCAACCAGGATCTGAAACTGGATCAAACGATGGCGCGCAGGCTCAGCCCCGTGACCGTACCGCCGGGCACCACGGCGCCGCTTTTTACCGCGGTCGGCGGTGACGAATCGGACGAGTTCAAGCGCCAGAATGCGCTCATCGCCAGAACCTGGCGCTATGCCTTTGCCGGCGACGTTCCCATGCCCGGGCGCAACCATCTCACGGTGGCCGAAGAACTCGCCCGGCCGGACAGCGCCCTGTTCAAGTGCGCAATGAGCATGATGAACCGCTGAAACAAACGCGCTTGACGCGCGCAGCGCGGGCATGCGCTCGAGACCTGCCACGGCAGGACCCGGTATGCGGAATTTGCCCAGCCTCAGTCGGAAAAATCCTCGCGGTAGGCAAACAGGCCCGGCAGCCCGCCGGTGTGCATGAACACCAGGTTCTCGCCGCGTTTGAAGCGGCCTTTGCGTATCATCCCGATCAGACCTGACAGCGCCTTGCCGGTATAGACCGGGTCGAGCAGCAGGCCTTCGAGCTTCGCCGCCAGCCCGATCGCCTCCACCACGCCTTCGGTAAGCTCGCCGTAACCCGCGCCGAGGTACTCGGTCTGGATCACGACGCGCTCGCGCGGCAGCGGCGCCACAACACCAAGGTGCGCCAGCGTGGCGCCCGCCACGCCGTGCACCAGCCCCACGTGATCCGTCTTGGGCGAGACCGCGATGCCGGTGACGCCGATCGAGCTGTTGATCGCATGCAGACCGGCAAGCAGTCCCGCCTGGGTGCCGCCGCTGCCGCTGCCCAGCACCAGCCGGTCGATGGCGATACCCTGCAGATTGGCCTGCTGCGTCAGCTCCATGGCACAATCGACGTAACCCAGGTCGCCAGCGGGATTGGTGCCGCCCAGGGGAATCACGTAGGGCTTGCGTCCCTGCTGCCGCAATGCCGCAGCATGACGATCCATTTCCGCCGCGAGATCGGTGCCGCGCGCGAATACATGCTGATGCGCGCCGAACAGGCGGCTGAGCAATACGTTGCCGCCCTTCAGATAGTCGGGCGTCTGGCGAACGCCGCGGTTTTCGAGGACCAGATGGCATTCCAGGCCCAGCTTGCCCGCAGCAGCCGCGGTCTGGCGCGCGTGATTGGACTGGAGCGCGCCGCAAGTGAGCACGACGTCCTTTCCCTGCGCCAGCGCCTCACCCAGCAGAAATTCGAGCTTTCGGATCTTGTTGCCGCCGCCGCCCAAACCGGTGCAGTCGTCGCGCTTGACCCACAGGACCGGGCCACCGAGATGGCGACTCATATTGATCATCGGCTCCAGCGGCGTCGGCAAGTGCGCGAGACGCACACGCGGATACGGTGTAAGCAGCATGCATTTCTCCTCGGAAGGGGAGCAGGAATGTTACCGCATCCGCGAGTCGTGCGAGCGCCGTCAAAAGCTGCTATCTTTCGCCGACCATGGATCCGCGCACACTGCTCATCGAAAGCTTCCAGGCCGCGGTCGGGGCCGCCGATCCCCTGAAAATCCTGCCGCAATATTTACCGCGTCCGCCGAAGGGCAAGACGCTGGTGGTCGGCGCGGGCAAGGCCGCCGCTGCGATGGCGCTCGCGGTCGAGCAGCACTGGCCGGCCGCTTCCCCCCTCGACGGTCTGGTCATCACGCGCTACCGGCACGGCCTGCTCACCAACCGGATCAAGGTCATAGAGGCGGGCCATCCGGTTCCCGACGAAAGCGGCGAAAAAGCCGCACAGGAGATTCTGCGCCGCGCGAAAACCCTGGCCACGAATGACCTGCTGCTGGTGCTCGTGTCGGGTGGCGGATCGAGCCTGCTGAGCCTGCCTGCCGGGGGCATAGGCATGGACGAACTCAAGGCGACGACCAAAGAGCTGTTGCGCTGCGGTGCGCCGATTCAGGACATGAACACGGTGCGCAAGCACATTTCGAGCATACAGGGCGGCAGGCTCGCCGCCGCGTGCAAGGCGCGCGTGCTGGCGCTGATCGTCTCCGATGTGACCGGTGACGACCCCACCCATATCGGCTCCGGTCCCTGCGCGCCCGACCCCAGCACGTATCAGGATGCGCTCGAAATCGTCGCGCGCTATGGGGTCGAGGCGCCGCCCTCGGTCATGGCGCAGCTGCAGCGCGGCGCGCGCTGCGAAATCGCCGAGACGCCCAAGCCGGGTGACAAACTGTTCGGGCGCGTCGAGAACCGGATCATCGCCACGGCGCAAGGCTCGCTGCAGGCCGCAGCCGCCTATTTCCGTGCCCAAGGCATCGCGCCGCTGGTGCTGGGCGACGGCGTTACCGGCGAAGCGAGCGAGGTCGCCAAGGTCTACGCCGCGCTCGCGCGCCAGATCAGGACGTATGGCGAGCCGTTCAAGCCGCCGCTGGCGCTGATTTCTGGCGGCGAATGCACGGTTACCGTGCGCGGCAAGGGCCGCGGCGGCCGTTGCGCGGAATTCCTGCTGTCGCTCGCGCTGGAACTGGACGGCATGCCCGATGCCCACGCCCTCGCCTGCGATACCGATGGCATCGACGGCTCCGAGGACAATGCCGGCGCGGTGCTCGCGCCGGATTCGCTCGCGCGCGCCGGGAGAGCCGGCAATTCGGCCAAAAAGCACCTGGCGAACAACGATGCTTACGGCTTTTTCGAGGCCTTGAACGACCTGGTCGTGACCGGTCCGACCCGCACCAATGTCAATGATTTCCGGGTAATACTTATGCTATAAGGTGCGCTCGGGCAGGCTGTAGCGGCCGCAGAGCCGGCACAGCCTGTGTATTCCAGAACTATTACAAAAGGACGGGAACATGAAAATTTTCAAATTGGTATTCAGCTTTTTGTTGCTGCTTGCCGCTGGCGCCGTCTTGGCGCAAAGCGGCAAGGTTGAAGTACAGTGGCTCGGCCAGTCAGCCACCAAAATCACCACGCCGGGCGGCAAAGTGATCGTCATCGACCCTTTCCTGATCAACAATCCGAAGACGCCGCCCGAATACAAAAAGCTTGAAGCCCTGGGCAAGGTCGATCTGATCCTGGTCACGCACGGGCATGGCGATCATTTCGCCGATGCGCCCGCTCTGGCAAGACTCAACAACGCGCCGATGTGGGGGCCGGCCGGCATGAACCAGGCCGTGGTGACGCTCGGTATCCTGCCGGTGGAACTCGCGCCGCGCTTCGGCAAGAGCGGGACCATCACGCCGCTCGGCCCGAACATCAAGATCACGGCGACACACGCCGAGCATTCCTCGGAACTGCTGTGGAAGAATCCTGCCACCGGCAAGGATGAAACGCATGTCGGCGGCGAGCCGGTCGGCTTCATCATCGAACTGGAAAACGGCTTCAAGATCTACCACATGGGTGACACCGGAATTTTCGGCGACATGAAGCTGATCGGTGAGTACTACAAACCCGACCTGATCATGATCCCGATCGGCGGACACTTCGTCCTCAGCCCGAAAGATGCGGCATATGTCACCAGGGAATTCCTCAAGCCGAAGTTCGCGATTCCCTTCCATTACGCCACCATTCCGCAGCTCAAGGGCACGCCGGAAGAATATATGCAGGCGCTGGGTTCGAGTTCGACCAAGGTGTTCCCGATAAAACCGGGCGAAAAGGTCGAGTTCTAGCGGCGCCGCCGCAAGTCGGCTGAAGCTTGCGCTTCGGGCCGGTGCGCATCCGTGGAAAAAGGGGCCGACTGGCCCCTTTTTCATGGCGATGCTGCAAGCTTACTTGAGGGCATCCACGCCGGCCTTCGCGCACTTGCTCGCGACCGTCGCCGCCGCGACATTCGCCACCGCCGCTGCCGCAATGCCCTCCGGGGCTGGCCCGGTGAAAGGTCCGGGCGCCCATCCCATGGACTGCGCCAAGGCGAAGGACCAGGTGCGTTGCGCCGCGCTCAACAAGGACATCGAAGCGTGCAAGGACAAAACCGGCGACGCGTGGCGCGAGTGCATGCATCGGCCGGCGCCCGCGGCCAAGGTCGCGCCGCCCAAGCCACGCGACTGCGCCAAGGCGCGCAACCAGGAGCGCTGCGAAGCGCATAATACGGCGCTCGAGTCCTGCAAGGACAAGGCGACGAGGGCCGAGCACCGCAAGTGCATGGCCGGGCAATTGCCGGTGCCCAAGAAGAGCTAGGTGCGGGAGCCGCCGCCCGCCGGTCCGCGCTGCAGTCAGCCGGCGGCTATGGGCTCGATGATTACGCCCAAGCGGCGGCGTCGCCGATTTTCAATCCCAGCGACTGTGCCGCGCTGCCGCAATTGACGGCGATCTCCACCAGGCCCTGGCTGTTTTCGTACCAGAAAGCTTCGCCAACAGCCACTTCCGAATAGACGCGCGCATAGGAGAGCCGGCGTTCCCCCACGGCGAGCACCGCATCGCGCGGAATTCCGCTCGCACGCATGCCGGCATGGGCATTGCCGAAATGGTCGACGTAGACGATTTCGGGCAGGTCGTCGCCGCCGAACTCGACTTCGAGCCGGCCGGTGTGTTCCAGCCAGTCCCGGGGCAGCTCTCCCTGCACCGCCAGCGCCGCGGCAGCCGGGGCAAACAGGTCGCGTCCATGGAACGAGGCCGAGAGTTGTTCCGGCCGCCAGACAATGCGCCAGCAGTCGCCCTTGGTCGCGCGCGCGCCGACCACCGAGAGCAGGCCGTTGTCGGGCCCCACGTACCAGCGCCCGTCGGCGCGCACCGCGACGGCGGTGCGCGCCCCGCCGACGCCGGGGTCAACCGCGGTCAGAAACACGCTGCCTTCGGCGAAGCGGCCGACCATGGCGGCTAGCAGGTGTGCGCTCGCGCGCACATCGAACGCCGGCGCCTCGTGCAGCAGGTCGATCACCGCCATGCCCGGCGCGAGCCGCCGCAGCACCTCCTTCACCTGGCCGACGTAGAGGTCGGCGGAACCGAAATCGGTATAAAGGACTATCGCCATGTGCGCATTGTAGCCGCAGAAAACAAAAAGCCGGCGCGCTGGCCGGCTTCTTCATGGCAGTAATGCCTTCCTCAGGATTTGGCTTCGGCCGCGGCGGCCGCTTCCGTTGGCTCGGGACGATCCATCAGTTCGACCAGGGCCATCGACGCGTTGTCGCCCTGGCGGAAGCCGTACTTGAGTATGCGCAGATAACCGCCGTTCCTCTTGGCGTAACGCGGGCCGAGTTCGTTGAACAGCTTGGTGACCATGTCGCGGTCGCGCAGGCGGTTGAAGGCCAGGCGGCGGTTGGCGACGGTTGCGATCTTACCCAGCGTGATCATCGGTTCGACCACGCGGCGCAGTTCTTTCGCCTTGGGCAGCGTAGTCTTGATGACCTCGTGCTTCAGCAACGAATTGGTCATGTTGCGCAGCATCGCCAGACGGTGGCTGGTGGTTACATTGAGTTTCCTGAGTCCTAAGCGGTGGCGCATGTTCTTGCCTCTTTTGTTCGGCCCTCATCCCGAGGGCGGTATGTCCGGTTTTAGACGCGGGCGACTTCCAGCCCCGCAGGCGGCCAGTTCTCCAGCTTCATGCCCAGGGTCAGCCCGCGCGAAGCCAGCACTTCCTTGATTTCGTTGAGCGACTTGCGGCCCAGGTTCGGCGTCTTCAGCAATTCGGTCTCGGTGCGCTGGATCAGATCGCCGATGTAATAGATGTTCTCGGCCTTCAGGCAGTTGGCCGATCGCACCGTCAATTCCAGGTCGTCGACCGGACGCAGCAGGATAGGGTCGACCTGCGGGGCCTTGACCGGCTCGCTGGCGATCGGCGTGCCTTCGAGCGCGGCGAACACCGACAACTGGTCCACCAGAACGCGCGCGGCGTAGCGTATCGCCTCTTCCGGCTCGACCACGCCGTTGGTCTCGATGTCCATGATCAGCTTGTCCAGATCGGTGCGCTGTTCCACCCGCGCCGACTCAACCGCGTAGCTGACGCGGCGCACCGGCGAAAACGAGGCGTCAAGGATGATCTTGCCTATGCCCTTGGTCTCTTCCGGGGCCGCGCGCATATTGCCGGGCTCGTAGCCGCGGCCGCGCTCGACCTTGATCTGCATCTCCAGCTTGCCGCCGGGCGACAGATGGGCGATGACATGCTCGGGATTGATGATTTCGACGTCGTGCGAAACTTCGATGTCGGCGGCGGTCACGGCACCCTCGCCTTTTTTCTCCAGCGTCAGCAGGGCTTCGGTGCGGTTATGTACTTTCAACACCACGCCCTTCAGGTTGAGCAGGATGTCGACCACGTCTTCCTGCACGCCGTCGATGGTCGAGTATTCGTGCAGCACGCCCGAGATCTGCACCTCGGTCGGCGCGAAACCCGGCATCGACGACAACAGCACGCGCCGCAGGGCATTGCCCAGCGTATGGCCGTAGCCGCGCTCGAATGGTTCCATCACCACCTTGGCATGATTGGGAGCGATGCTCTGCACGTCGATGATGCGCGGTTTTAGAAATCCACTGCTTTGCATGGAGGTTCCTCTGGGAAACTTTGACAATTACTTCGAGTACAGTTCGACGACCAGGCTTTCGTTGATGGTCGAGGGCAACTCGGAGCGCTGCGGTTTGGCCTTGAACGTGCCTTTCAGCGCCGCGGCATCCACTTGCAGCCACTCGGGAATGCCGCGCGAGGCGGCCGCGGCGGACGCACCCTTGATGCGCAACTGGGCCTTGGCCTTTTCCGCCACCTCGACGGTGTCGCCGGTGCGCACCTGATAGGACGGGATGTTGACGCGCCTGCCGTTGACCATGATGCCGTTGTGGCGCACGACCTGGCGCGCCTCGTTGCGCGAGGCGCCGAAGCCCATGCGAAAGCATACCGTGTCCAGGCGCGATTCGAGCAGCTGCAGCAGGCTTTCCCCGGTGATGCCCTTCTGGCCGGCAGCGGTCGCATACATGCCGCGGAATTGGCGCTCGAGGATGCCGTAAATGCGGCGGATCTTCTGCTTCTCGCGCAGTTGCTTGCCGTAGTCGGACAGACGCTGGCCGCTCTTCTGGCCATGTTGGCCCGGCGCATAGGCGCGACGCTCGACGGCGCATTTATCGGTAAAGCATTTCTCGCCTTTGAGGAACAGTTTTTCCCCCTCGCGGCGGCACTGGCGGCATTTTGGATCTAGGTTGCGGGCCACGTTCCAGTCTCCTCTTAGATGCGGCGACGCTTGGGCGGGCGGCAACCGTTGTGCGGTACCGGCGTCACGTCGCTGATGCTGGTTATTTTCAATCCGATGGCGTTCAAGGCGCGCACCGCGGACTCGCGTCCGGGGCCCGGGCCTTTGATGCGCACCTCAACGTTCTTGACGCCGCATTCCTGCGCCGCCTTGCCGGCTTGCTCCGCCGCGATCTGGGCGGCGAACGGCGTGCTCTTGCGCGAACCCTTGAACCCGGCGGCACCGGAAGTCGCCCACGAGAGCGCGTTGCCCTGGCGGTCGGTGATGGTGATGATGGTGTTGTTGAACGACGCGTGGATGTGCGCGATGCCTTCGGCAACGTTCTTCTTCACCTTCTTGCGTACACGCGCCGACGCCGTGGCGCCGGTGCTCGGGGGTTTGGCCATTTATGCTTTCCTCTACGTATCCGTTGATCCGGGGCTTAAGTCTTGGTCGCCGCGGATTTCATCTTGATCGCGGCCTTGCGCGGCCCCTTGCGCGTGCGCGCATTGGTGCGCGTGCGCTGACCGCGCACGGGCAGGCCCTTGCGATGGCGCGAACCGCGATAGCAGCCCAGATCCATCAGGCGCTTGATCGACATCGACACCTCGCGCCGCAGGTCGCCCTCGACCGTGAATTTGGCCACCTCTTCGCGCAGTCGTTCCACGTCGGAGTCCGACAGGTCCTTGATCTTGGTCGACGTTACGACCTTGGCGGCACGGCAGATCGCCTGCGCGCGCGCCCGCCCGATGCCGAAGATCGCAGTCAGCGCAATCTCGGCGTGCTGGTGGTTTGGAATGTTGACGCCTGCAATACGGGCCATTAGTTCACTCCAAGAATGCGAAACCAATAATTGTAGCTCGATATCATCTTCTCTGCCAGCCTGTTAACCTTGACGCTGTTTATGCCGCGGGTTGGTGCAAATGACGCGCACCACGCCCTTCCTGCGAATGACTTTGCAGTTGCGACACATCTTTTTCACCGATGCCTGTACCTTCATGGTCCTCTCCTGCTCCGCCCCGGTCCGGGTGCCTGCGCCCGAACCTGGACTACTTCGCGCGGAAAACGATCCGCGCTCTTGTCAAATCATACGGCGTCAACTCCACCGTCACCTTGTCGCCTGGCAGGATGCGGATGTAGTGCATGCGCATCTTGCCGGAGATGTGTCCCAACACGATGTGGCCGTTTTCCAGCTTCACCCTGAAGGTCGCGTTCGGGAGGTTCTCGACGATCTCCCCCTGCATCTCGATAACGTCTTCTTTCGACATATTCCTTTTGTGCAGCTCTGCGCTCTGAAGAGGGCGATCAACCGGGGGCGCACCCCCGTTGCTTACCTCATCTCGTCGGGAACCCCGCCCCTTTGAAATTGGCTTTTTTCAGCAGGCTTTCATACTGGTGCGACATGATGTAGGCCTGCACCTGGGACATGAAGTCCATGGTAACCACCACAATGATCAGCAGCGAAGTTCCGCCGAAATAGAACGGCACGTTCCATTTCAGGATCATGAATTCGGGCAACAGGCAAACCAGCGTCACGTACGCCGCGCCGACCATGGTGAGCCGCGTAAGGATCTTCTCCAGGTAGCGCGCAGTCTGGTCGCCCGGGCGGATGCCGGGCACGAAGGCGCCGCTCTTCTTCAAGTTGTCCGCCGTGTCCTTGGGGTTGTATTGCAGCGCGGTATAGAAAAAACAGAAGAATATGATCGCCCCGGAATACAGCAGGACGTAAATCGGCTGGCCGGGCGAGAGCGTGGTGGAAATGTCGCGCAGCCAGCTCATGTTTTCGCTCTGGCCGAACCAGCCGGCGAGCGTCGCCGGGAACAGGATGATGCTCGACGCGAAAATCGGCGGGATCACGCCGGCCATGTTGAGCTTGAACGGCAGGTGCGAGGCCTGGCCGCCGTAAATCTTGTTGCCGACCTGGCGCTTGGCGTAGTTCACCAGGATCTTGCGCTGGCCGCGTTCGACGAAGCACACGGCCCAGGTCACCAGCACCACGGCGGCCGCGATCAACAGCGCCGTCAGCGGATGCATGGCGCCGGTGCGCACCAGTTCCAGCGTGCCGCCGATCGCACTGGGCAGGCCGGCGGCGATGCCGGCGAAAATGATGATGGAAATGCCGTTGCCCAGCCCGCGCTCGGTGATCTGCTCGCCCAGCCACATCAGGAACATGGTGCCGGTCACCAGCGTGCTCACGGTGACGAAGCGGAACATGAGCCCCGGCTCGAGCACCAGCCCGGGCTGCGATTCCAGCGCGATGGAAATGCCCGTCGCCTGAAACAGCGCCAGGAACACCGTCCCGTAGCGCGTGTACTGGGTGACCTTGCGCTGCCCCGCCTGGCCTTCCTTCTTCAATTGCTCGAGCTGCGGCGACACCGTCGTCATCAACTGCATGATGATCGAGGACGAGATGTAGGGCATGATGCCCAGGGCGAAAATGGTGAAGCGCGACAGGGCGCCGCCGGAGAACATGTTGAACATGCCCAGGATCCCGCCCTGCTGCGACTTGAACAGGTCGGCGAGCACGTTCGGATCGATTCCGGGCACCGGGATGTGCGCGCCGATGCGGAATACGACCAGCGCGCCGAGCAGGAACAGCAGACGCTTTTTCAGGTCGCCGAACTTGCCGGTCTTGCCGATATTTTGAGTCGGGGTAGCCATTGCGCTTCGCGGCGATCAAGCCTTCTCGCTCTTCGCCTTGGGTTTGGATTTGCCTTTGGCGGCCGGTTCGGCCGGGGCTCCCTTGGCCGCCTTCGGCGCCTTGGGTTTGGCCTTCGCCTTGTCCGCGGGTTCGGCCTTGACGCCCTTGGGCGCTTCGGCCCGTGCTTTGGCTTTGGCAATGGCTTCGACCCTGGCCTTGGCTTTCTTACCCTTGCCTACAGGTGCTTTCACCTCCAGCGCGGCGATGCTGCCGCCAGCCGCCTCGATTGCCGCCCTGGCGCCCTTGGTGACGCGCAGGCCGGAGAGACTGACCCTGCGATCGAGCTTGCCCGACAGAATGACTTTGGCAGCCTCGGTCGCCTCGGGTACCACACCCGCCTCGATCAGCGCCTTCAGATCGATGTCTGAGAGTGTCATTTTTTGCAGATCGGACAGGCGCACCTCGGCGGTGAGTCCGCGCGCGAGCGAATTGAAGCCGCGCTTGGGCAGGCGCCGCTGCAGCGGCATCTGGCCGCCCTCGAAGCCGACTTTATGAAAGCCTCCGGAACGCGACTTCTGCCCTTTATGGCCGCGTCCCGCAGTCTTGCCCAGGCCCGAGCCGATGCCGCGGCCGACACGGCGCCGGGGATGTTTCGCGCCTGCTGCAGGCTTGATCGTATTGAGCTGCATTTATACCTCGCACTTCACCAGGTAGTACACCTTGTTGATCATGCCGCGGATCGCAGGAGTATCCTGCAGTTCCACAGTGTGGTTGATGCGCTTCAGACCCAGCCCGCGCACCGTGGCACGGTGGGCGGGCTGGCAGCCGATCACGCTTTTCATCAGGGTCACTTTGAGTTTCTTGTCCGCCATGATTGCCCTCAACCGGTGATTTCTTCGACCGACTTGCCGCGCTTGGCGGCGATCTCGGACGGCGTGTTCATGGATTTCAATCCCTGCAGGGTGGCGCGCACGACGTTGTAGGGGCTGCCCGAGCCGATGCATTTGGCGAGCACGTTGGTGATGCCCATGACCTCGAACACCGCGCGCATGGCGCCGCCGGCGATGATGCCCGTGCCTTCGGACGCCGGCTGCATGTAGACCTTGGCCGCGCCGTGGCGGCCCATCACGGCATGGTGCAGCGTGCCGTTCTTGAGGCTGACGCGAAACATCTTGCGCCGCGCCTCTTCCATCGCCTTTTGCACCGCCACCGGAACTTCGCGCGACTTGCCCTTGCCCATGCCGACGCCGCCGTCGCCGTCGCCGACCACCGTGAGCGCGGCAAAGCTGAGAATGCGGCCGCCCTTCACCACCTTGGTGACCCGGTTGATCGCGACCATTTTCTCGCGCAGGCCGTCACCGCGGTCGTCCTGGCCCTGCATCTTGCCCTGCATCCTGCCTTGCATCTTCGCCATATTCGTCCCCGATTAGAACTTGAGCCCGGCTTCGCGTGCCGCTTCCGCCAGCGCCTTGACGCGGCCGTGATACTGCAAGCCGCCGCGGTCGAACGCGACTTGCTCGATCCCGAGTTGTTTGGCTTTGGCGGCGATGCGCTTGCCTACCGCCTCGGCCGCCTTGACGTTGCCGCCGTTGGCCACGGTCGCGCGCACTTCCTTCTCCAGCGTGGAGGCTGCAGTCAGCACCTTGGTCCCGCAGGCGGAAATCACCTGCGCGTAAATGTGGCTGTTGGTCCGGTGCACCGCGAGGCGCACCGCCTTGAGTTCGGCAATCTTGGCGCGCGATCTGCGCGCCCGGCGCAGTCGCGCCTGCTTTTTATCTATCATGGCTTTAGCTCCGCTTACTTCTTCTTGGTCTCTTTCAAGACCACTTTCTCGCCGGTATAGCGCACGCCCTTGCCCTTGTACGGCTCGGGACTGCGGTAGGCGCGCACTTCTGCGGCCACCTGGCCGACCTGCTGCTTGTCGGTGCCGCGAAGAATGATTTCGGTCTGGGTCGGGGTCTCTACCTTGACGCCCTTGGGCATCTGGTGCACCACCGGATGGGAGAAACCGAGCGCCAGGTTGAGCTTGTCGCCCTGCGCCTGCGCGCGATAGCCGACGCCGACCAGGGTCAGCTTCCGCTCGAAGCCTTTGGTCACGCCCTCGACCATGTTGGCCACGAGGGCGCGGATGGTGCCGGACATGGCATTCGCCTGGGTCGAGTCATTGTTGGCCTGGCACAGCAGCGTGTCGCCGTCGCGTTCGAGGCGAATATCGCTGCTCAGACGCTGCGTCAGCGTGCCCAGCGGCCCTTTCACCGCGACCTCTTCCGCCGACAACGTCACTTCGACGCCCTTGGGCACCGTGATGGGGTTCTTACCGATTCGCGACATGATTTCGTCCCCTTAAGCCACGATGCAAAGCACTTCGCCGCCGATCCCGGTAGCGCGCGCTTTTCTGTCGGTCATCACGCCCCTGGAGGTGGAGACGATGGCGATTCCCAGGCCGTTCATGATCTTGGGAATATCGTCGCGGCCCTTGTAGATGCGCAGTCCCGGACGGCTGACGCGCTCGATCTTTTCGATCACCGGCTCGCCCGCGTAGTACTTGAGCGCGACCTCGAGGGTGGGCTTGCCGTCCTCGTCGCGCACCTTGAAATCGTCAATGTAACCCTCGTCCTTCAGCACCTGTGCGATGGACGCTTTCACGCGCGACGAAGGCATCGCCACCGACAGCTTCTCCGCAAGTTGCGCATTGCGGATGCGGGTCAGCATATCGGCGATCGGATCACTCATGCTCATGCTTTGTCTCCTCTCACCAGCTGGCTTTGGTCATGCCGGGGATCTCACCGCGCACGGCAATCTCGCGCAGCTTGTTGCGCCCCAGGCCGAACTTGCTGTACACGCCGCGCGGGCGGCCCGTCAGCTTGCAGCGGTTCCGGACTCGCGTCGGTGACGCGTTGCGCGGCAACTGCTGCAACTGCACGCGCGCCGCCATCCGCTCGTCTTCGGATTGCTTGAAGTCGTTGATGATGGCGAGCAGCGCTGAGCGTTTGACCTCGAATTTCTTCACAGTCTTGCGACGCTTTTCGTTACGGTTGATGACCGCGGTTTTTGCCATGGCGCAATCCTTCAGGTCTTGAACGGGAATTTGAAGGCCACGAGCAGCGCTTTGGCTTCCTCGTCGGTCTTCGCGGTGGTGGTGATGCTGATGTTCATGCCGCGCAGAGCGTCGATCTTGTCGTAATCGACCTCGGGGAAAATGATCTGTTCTTTCACGCCGAGGTTGTAATTGCCGCGGCCGTCGAAAGCGCGCTGCGAAAGCCCGCGGAAATCGCGGATCCGCGGAATCGCAATGCTGACCAAACGGTCGAGAAACTCGTACATGCGCACGCCGCGCAGGGTCACCATGCAGCCGATCGCCAGGCCCTTGCGGATCTTGAAACCGGCAATGGGTTTCTTCGACAAGGTGACCACCGGCTTCTGCCCGGCGATCTTGGTCATGTCGCCCACGGCGTTGTCCATGATCTTCTTGTCGTTGACGGCCTCGCCCACGCCCATGTTGAGCGTGATCTTTTCGATGCGCGGAACCTGCATCGCCGTCGTGTACCCGAACTTCTTCACCAGATCGGGTACCACTGTCTCTTTGTAATAGCTGTATAAGCGTGCCATAGCGTTTGCTCTCTCAGGCGTCCACGACTTCGCCGTTGGACTTGAAAATACGCACCTTGCGGCCGTCCTCCAGCGTCTTGAAGCCGACACGGTCGCCTTTCTGCGTCTGCGGGTTGAACAGTGCGACGTTGGAAATGTCGATCGGCATGTCCAATTCGACGATGCCGCCCGTCTGGCCCTTCATCGGATTGGGTTTCTGGTGCTTCTTCGCGCGATTGATGCCCTCGACCAGCAGGCGCTTATCATCCACCCGCCGCAGCACCGTGCCGCGCTTGCCTTTGTCCTTGCCGGTGGTAACGATCACGTCGTCGCCTTTGCGAATCTTTTGCATGGCCTTCGATTCCTATATTCCTGACTTGGGGGAAGTTACGAGGGGCCGGGTGGGACGGGAAGGGTCCCACCCCTTCCCTAGGCCCCCTGTTCCGTCAATCCGTCTCTTACAAAACCTCGGGCGCGAGCGACACGATTTTCATGAAGCGCTCGTTCCGGAGCTCGCGCGTCACGGGCCCGAATATGCGCGTGCCGATCGGTTCCAGTTTGGCGTTGAGCAGCACTGCGGCATTGGTGTCGAACTTGATCAGCGAGCCGTCGGCACGGCGCACGCCCTTGGCGGTACGCACCACCACGGCACTGTAGACCTCGCCCTTCTTTACCCGGCCGCGCGGAGCGCAGTCCTTGATGCTGACTTTGATCACGTCTCCGATGCCGGCATAACGCCGCTTCGAACCGCCCAATACCTTGATGCACATCACTGCGCGCGCGCCGGTGTTGTCGGCGACGTCCAATACACTTTGCATCTGAATCATGATTTATTTCCTCTCCAACTTGGACCGCGCGTGGCACACCGTCTGGTGGACCTGGCGCATCGCGGCCAGTCTTGGAACCCGTTTGGGTTGAACGCCCGGCCTTCTACGGCAGGGCGGTATCGCGAAAAACAGGGGATTATATCCAAGCCCGCCCCCGAGGGCAAGGTCTTTTGTTTGCTCTTAAATGTTCTTGGCCTTTTCAACCAGCTTGGTGACCCTCCACGCCTTGGTCTTCGAAATCGGGCGCGTCTCTACGATCATCACCAGGTCGCCCGTCTTGTACTCGTTGTTCTCCGAATGGGCATGGTATTTCTTCGACAGGGTGACGATCTTCCCCAGCAGGGGATGACGCACGCGGCGTTCAATCAGCACCGTCACGGTCTTGTTCATCTTGTCGCTGACCACCCGGCCGGTGAGGGCGCGAATGACCTTGCTTGGCTTCGTCGTCTGGGTTTCGCTCATTTGCTTGCCGCCTTCTGTGCAATGATGGTGCGCACCCGCGCGATGTTACGGCGGGTCTTTTTCAGCTGGCTGTTGTTGGTCAGCTGCTGGGTCGCAACCTGCATGCGAAGACTGAATTGCGCCTTCAGCAGGTCGTTCAGTTCCTGGTTCAGCTGCGCCACGTCCTTGGCGCGCAGTTCATTCGGTTTCATCCCTTTACCCCACTAAACGGTGGACAAAAGCGGTGGCGATCGGCAGTTTGGCCGCGGCCAGGCGGAACGCCTGGCGTGCCAGCACCTCGTCCACGCCGTCCATTTCGTACAACACCTTGCCCGGAACGATTTCGGCCACGAAATACTCCGGGTTGCCCTTGCCATTGCCCATGCGCACCTCGGCCGGCTTCTGCGAAATCGGCTTGTCCGGAAAAATCCGGATCCAGATGCGCCCGCCGCGCTTGATGTGGCGGGTCATGGCACGGCGCGCGGCCTCGATCTGGCGCGCGGTCAGGCGGCCGCGGCCGATGGCTTTGAGCCCATAGTCGCCGAATGCGACCTTGTTGCCGCGCGTAGCAATGCCCTTGTTCCGGCCTTTTTGCTGCTTGCGGTATTTTGTCCTGGCTGGTTGAAGCATCTTAAGCTCCTGTCTTCTTCGTCACGCGCCTGACCTTGGTCTTGGCCTTGGCTGCGGGTTGGGCGGGTTCGCCGGTCGATCCCTCCACCTTGGCCTCGGGTTTGGCCACCTCGCCGGCCTTGGCAGCGTTCGCGGCGGGTCTCTTGCGCGCGCGCGGCGCGGCCTTCGGCTTGGCCTCGCCTTCGGGCTTGGCTGCCGGCGCCTCGGCCTTGGCCGCCGGGGCCGGGGCCTTTCTCACCTTCTTCGGCTGCGGTGCTTCTTCCGGCGCGGATCCGGGGACCGTGGACGGCTGCTCGATCTTGGCCGCCGTCTCGCCCTTGTATACCCACACCTTGATGCCGATAACGCCGTAGGTCGTCTTGGCTTCGCCGAATCCATAATCGATATCGGCGCGCAGCGTATGCAGGGGCACGCGGCCCTCCCGGTACCACTCGTTGCGCGCGATCTCGATGCCGTTCAGCCTGCCCGAACTCGCGATCTTGATGCCCTGCGCGCCGAGGCGCATGGCGTTCTGCATGGCGCGCTTCATCGCGCGGCGGAACATGATGCGCTTCTCCAGCTGCTGCGCGATGGAATCGGCGATGAGTTGGGCGTCGATTTCCGGCTTGCGGATCTCCTCGATGTTGACGTGCACCATCTGCACGCCCAGCATCTTGCGCAATTCGGCCTTCAACACCTCGATGTCCTCGCCCTTCTTGCCGATGACCACACCGGGCCGGGCGCTGTGGATGGTGATGCGCGCGTCCTTGGCAGGACGCTCGATCACCACGCGGCCGACGGAAGCGTGCGCAAGCTTCTTCTTCAGGTAGTCGCGTACCTTCAGGTCCTCGTTGAGCATGGCGCCGAAGTTCTTGCTGTTGGCGTACCAGCGCGAGCCCCAGTTCTTGTTGACGGCGAGGCGGAACCCGATCGGGTGGATTTTCTGTCCCATGGTTGTCCCTTAGTTTTTGGCCGCGGCATTCGCCGCGCTTGCTTTGGCCACGACCTTGGCCGAGCTGCGTTTTGCTTTAACCTCGTCACCTACCGTGATGAAAATGTGGCAGGAGCTCTTGTTGATGCGGTTGCCGCGGCCCTTGGCGCGCGCGTGAAAGCGCTTGAGCATCGAACCCTGCTCGACGTAGATGGTCTGCACCTTCAGCTCGTCGATATCGGCGCCGTCGTTGTGCTCGGCGTTGGCGATGGCCGATTCCAGCACTTTCTTGATGATCTTGGCGCCTTTCTTCGGGCTGAACGCAAGGACGTTGAGCGCCTTGTCCACCGCTAGGCCGCGGATCAGGTCGGCGACGAGCCGCCCTTTCTGCGCCGACAGGCGGACACCGCGCAAACTGGCTCTGGTTTGCATCGCTGTCACTCCTATTTCTTCGCCGGCGCGGGGGCGGGTGTGCCGCCTCCGGGCGCTGCGACTTTTCGATCGGCCGAGTGGCCCTTGAACGTGCGGGTAAGGGCGAACTCGCCCAGCTTGTGACCCACCATGTTCTCGGAAATGTAGACCGGGATATGCTGCTTGCCGTTATGCACCGCGATCGTCAGGCCGACGAAATCCGGCAGGATGGTGGAGCGGCGCGACCAGGTCTTGATTGGGCGCTTGTCGCCGCTGCCGCGCACTTTCTCGATCTTGCCCAGCAGGTGGTGGTCAACGAACGGGCCTTTCTTGATTGAACGTCCCATGTCTATCCTCTATTTCTGGTAGCGGCGATTGACGATCATGCCGCTGGTGCGTTTGTTCTTGCGCGTGCGGTAACCCTTGGTAAGCGTGCCCCAAGGGCTGACCGGATGACGGCCGGCGGCGGTCTTGCCTTCGCCGCCCCCGTGCGGGTGATCGACCGGGTTCATGGCCACGCCGCGCACCGTCGGGCGCACGCCGCGCCAGCGCATGCGGCCGGCCTTGCCTACCGATTCCAACGAATGTTCCTCGTTGCCGGCCTCGCCGATGGTGGCGCGGCACTCGATGTGCACCTTGCGCACTTCGCCCGAGCGCAGGCGCAGCTGGGCGTAACTGCCCTCGCGCGCGAGCAGCTGCACCGAGGTGCCGGCCGCGCGCGCGATCTGCGCGCCCTTGCCCGGCAGCAGCTCGACGCAATGCACCGTGGTGCCGACCGGAATATTGCGCAGCGGCAGCGTATTGCCCGGCTTGATCGGCGCTTCCGAACCCGACATCAGCTGCGCGCCCACCGCAACGCCTTTCGGCGCGATGATGTAGCGGCGCTCGCCGTCCGTATAGCACAGCAAGGCCAGGTTCGCGCTGCGGTTGGGGTCGTATTCCAGGCGCTCGACCTTGGCCGGAATTCCGTCCTTGGCGCGCTTGAAATCGACGATGCGGTATTGCTGCTTGTGGCCACCGCCCTGATGGCGCATGGTGATATGGCCGCTGTTGTTGCGTCCGGCGCGCTTCGATTGCGATTCGAGCAGCGGGGCGTAGGGCTTGCCCTTGTGCAGGTCGGGATTGACGACTTTGACCAGGGCGCGGCGGCCCGGTGAGGTGGGTTTTACTTTGACGACTGCCATGGTCTACTCCGCCGCGTGAAAGTTGATTTCCTGGCCGGGCTTCAGGCAGACATACGCCTTTTTCCAGTCTTTGCGCCGGCCGCTCAGCTTGCCGAATCGCTTTTGCTTGCCCTTGACGTTGGCGACCTGCACGCTCTCCACCTCGACTTTGAACAGCAGCTCGACCGCGGCCTTGATCTCCGGCTTGGTCGCATTGCCGACGACGCGGAACACCACCTGCTCGTTTTTCTCGGCCACGTAGGTGCTCTTCTCAGACACTTGCGGGGCGAGCAGCACCTGCATCAGGCGTTGCGGATTTTTCACCGCAGTTTTGACCGGGGTTTTGCTTGTTTGTGGCGCGTTCATCCCAGCATCTCCTCGAATTTGCTGACCGCCTGGCGGGTCAGGATCACGTTCTTGTAGCGGGTCAGCGACACCGGGTCGGCTTCCGTCACTTCCAGCACCAGCACGTTGGGCAGGTTTCTGGAGGACAGGAGAAGGTTGTCGTCGAGTTCGTCGGTGATGAGCAGCAGCGAATCGGAAACGCCCATGTCCTTCACTTTCTGCAGGAACAGCTTGGTCTTCGGCGCTTCCAGGATGAAGCTCTCGACCACCTTCAGGCGGTCTTCGCGCGCCAGCTGGGACAGGATCGAAGCAAGGCCGGCGCGGTACATCTTGCGATTCAGCTTCTGCGTGAAATTCTCATCCGGGCTCGACGGGAAGATCCTGCCGCCGCCGCGCCACAGCGGGCTGGAGGCCATGCCGGCACGGGCGCGGCCGGTGCCTTTCTGACGCCACGGCTTGCGCGTGGATTTGGCGATTTCGCTGCGCCCTTTCTGCGCGCGGGTTCCCTGGCGTGCGTTCGCCTGATAGGCGGTCACCACCTGATGGATCAGCGGTTCGTTGTAGTCACGGGCGAACAGCGCGTCGGATGCAGCCATGGTCGAGGCCGACTGGCCCTTGGCGTCGATCAGTTTGAGTTCCATTATTTCTTCCCTCCCTTGGCCGGCGCTGCAACGACTTTCTTCGCGCGGGCCTTGGTGGCAGGATGCACCAGCAGATCGCCGCCCTTGCTGCCGGGGACCGAACCCTTGATCAGCAGCAGTTGACGCTCCGCATCGATGCGCACGATCTCCAGGCTCTGGGTGGTGCGGGTGACGTTGCCGAGCTGGCCGGCCATGCGCTTGCCCGGGAACACGCGGCCGGGATCCTGCGCCTGGCCGGTCGAGCCGGGGGTATTGTGCGAGCGCGAATTGCCATGGCTCGCGCGATTGGAGGAGAAATGGTGGCGCTTGATGACGCCGGAGAAACCCTTGCCCAGCGAGGTGCCCGTCACATCCACCATCTGGCCGACCTGAAACAGGTCCACGCCCAACTTGCCGCCGACCTTGAGGGCGGCGAGTTGTTCGTCCGTGACGCGGAATTCCTTCAGCGTGTGCCCGGCTTCGACTGCGGCTTTGGCGAAATGGCCGGCCGCCGCTTTGCCGACGCGCGAGGGACGGCGTTTGCCGAAAGCGACCTGCACGGCAACGTAGCCGTCGGTCTTGGCGGTCTTGATCTGGGTCACGCGGTTATCGGACACGTCCACCACGGTCACCGGAACGGAGTCGCCTTCGTCCGTGAAAACGCGCGTCATGCCGACCTTGCGACCGACTAATCCTAAGCTCATCTTCTTTCCCTTCGTTAAAAGGCGCCGACTACAATTGGCCGGCAATCATCAATCGCGCCCGTGGTTTTTGTCGGTGCGCGCGGTACTCCAACTACAGTTTTATCTCTACGTCCACTCCGGCCGGAAGATCCAGTTTCATCAGCGCATCCACGGTCTTGTCGGTGGGGTCGATGATGTCCATCAGCCGCAGATGGGTGCGGATTTCGAACTGATCGCGCGAGGTCTTGTTCACGTGCGGCGAACGCAGCACGTCGAAGCGCTCGATGCGGGTGGGCAGGGGTACGGGACCCTTGACCACGGCTCCGGTGCGCTTCGCGGTCTCGACGATCTCCAGCGCCGACTGATCGATCAGGCGGTAGTCGAACGCTTTGAGGCGAATTCTGATCTTGGTGCTTTGCATTTTATTTCCCGGTTATGCTTTCGCGTTTAGTGTTTCGTGACTCGGGTCAGCCCTACTCGAGTATTTTCGCGACGACGCCGGCACCGACGGTGCGCCCGCCCTCGCGGATCGCGAAGCGCAAGCCCTGCTCCATCGCGATCGGCGCTATCAGCGTCACCACCATCTTCACATTGTCCCCGGGCATCACCATCTCCGTGCCCTCAGGCAACTCACAACTCCCGGT
>Ga0172375_10000875_pt1 | contig 48723 bp, 31 predicted proteins | sample LakKiv1m_FD_114537 | JGI IMG/M metagenome (GOLD analysis project Ga0172375, IMG submission 114537) | Freshwater microbial communities from Kabuno Bay, South-Kivu, Congo - kab_092012_11.1m | ecosystem: Environmental > Aquatic > Freshwater > Lake | place: Democratic Republic of the Congo... | reverse complement strand
TTCTTCGGGTTTCACGGAAGTCGGAACAACTTCCTTATACCCCAGAGCGACTATTTTTGTATCTCGATAGGCTCCGCCTCTTTGAACCCCACGCTTAGCGTGGGGTTTTCGCTTTATAAAAAAGATCCGCCATCGGGCGGATCTTCGGGAAATATGTATCCAGGGCTGAAACTGCCGATTATTGTATTTCGGCTTCCAGTTCCTCGTCACCATCGGTTTCGGGGATTTCTTCTTCGTTGACTCTTACACAGAAATTGTTCCAGGTGACGGTACCGGTAATCGCCGCATATTCTATGACCATCTCCCAGGTGCCCTTGGCCCATTCATCCAGAAGCTCATAAGACACAACACTCTGTGGAATGGCTGTCACATCACCGCTCTGCTCCCATAGAACAATCTTTTCGCCATGACGCGGAGCGTATAACCGCACTTCGACATCCTCCAGTTTGGCGGTGCCGTTGAAAACCACATTGAGATTAATTTCAGGATATTTGTTGGTAATGGCGAAATCGCCGATTTCCAGAGTTCCGGTTTCGGTGCAGGGAGAGTTTGAAACGGAACACGTGCTGAAATTATTGGAAGCGAAGGTTGAGCAGGCGATCTGCTCGGAATCCCAGTTTATACCGGCAGTCTGGGCCGGATCAACCAGCGTTATGCAGGCGCGATTGAATACAGTGTTTACGCCCCAACTGTAGCCTTTATCATAAATTGTAATTGTCCATGTGCCGATACCAGATGTTCCACCCCAGAAATCGTTGAATTCCAGTGGTAATTCGGCTTCGTTATACATATTCCATACACTCAGATTGCTCATACCGGGTGCCTGTATCTGAATTTCCTTGTCTTCAACAGTGCTTAGTCCAGAAGCCAGGGTCCAATCGAAGTAGACCATATTTACATCACCCTGACCGCCGTTGTCTGGAACCTGAATCTGGAAAGTCCGCGGAGGACAATTTGTTCCCACCAGGGCGCAAGAGCTTAAAATTGCAGGATCTACCAGCGTATTATCGTATTGCGTGAACTGATAGCACTGCTGTGTACGCGGGATATCCGGAATTTCCAGTTCGGGTTCCGGTTCGGGTTCAATTTCCGGTTCAGGATCGATGTCTGCTTCCAGTAATTCGTCCATATCGCCATCGGTCTGCTCCTCTGCGTCGATTTCGGCTGGAATGTCGAAGTCGGCATCGCCGTCGCTGTCATCACCGTCGATGACACCTTCGCCTTCATCTCCGTCAGACGTATCGTCGCCGTCGGTATTGTCTTCTATGATAGGATAGCAGAAATGATCTTCGCAGTAGTATCCGTCTCCGCAGTCGGCAGCGATGTCGCACTCGCCGCCTTGGTAACCGTTGTCGTCGCCGTCCCACGAGCCTTTAACGCAGGTGTTGTTGAAACAGATGTAGCCGTCTTCGCAATCCGTATCCAGCTCACAGACGCCTTCGCCCTCGGAGGCAGACTCGGGCCCGCAGGCCATGACACCCAACATCAGAAACACTGCCGCCAGAATCAATACAGCTCTTCTCATGATTCCCGTCCTGCTTCATAATAATACCAACAAAGTCCATAAGATAATAAGGAATTTGCCGGTGCAGGTCAAGTCATCATGTCAATACAAATTGTATTTTGTTAATTTATTAACAGAAAATCGTTCACTCGCCCAGTTTCATCAGAGCGCCTTTAGCTGCATCGCGAACTTCGGGAGCAGAGTCTTTAGCGGCTTCACGAAGAGCCTTTTTAACGGCGTCGTTAGCAAAATGGGTCAGAACCCAGCAGACGTTGGAACGCACAGAAGCGGGCTTGGTCCTTTTACGGCTGAGCATGCCTTCTTTTTTGAGCGTCTCCAGAAGGACAGGTAAACATGAGGGGTCGCCCAGTTTTCCCAGAGCGATTACAGACTCGACCTGAAGAAGCTCGTCTTCTTCATTCTGAGCGATGGTGCGCTTTTCTAGAATACTTGTAAGTTCCGGTAATGCATCCACGCTTTTCATGCTGCCGATAAGGTTTATGGCGAAACGACGCAGACCGATGTCGCGGTCCAGCAGCAAGGGTCTGATGATAGGCTCGGCAAGAGTCGGATTGAGGTTCGCCAGGGCTTTAGCGGCTTCTTTACGCACACGGGCATCCGGATGGCTGGTCATGGGCACGATATCGTCAAAATGCTCCGGCCCACCAACTTCACCCAGCAGAAAAACCAGATTACGCACTACAAACCATTGATTGGAAGAGACTCCCATCTCGCGCTTTATTTCCGGCAGTATTATCTTGCCCATGCGCTTGAAAAGCGCCAGCACACTGCGCCTGAGACGGCGGTCGTCGCTTTCTTTAAGGATAGTAAGGAGGTAAGGAAGTGCTTTCTCACCCATGGCAATCCACACATTCGAAACCTGCTCCTGAATCGATTCTTCACCATGCTGGAAAACCGCCAGAAGGATGCGCTGCACTTCTTCGGATGAGATCGAAGTAAGCGCCTGCGCCGAGCGTCCGCGCTGGTTGGGATTCCGCTCGCCGGAAGCATCTGAATGTCTGCGGAAAAGATCCACACCAATTTCCGCATCAGCGTAACGCTCATTGAAAATAAGTTCGCGGCTGAGTTTTTCCAGCAGTCCGGCCATACCGAGATACTGGTCGTTGAAATCTCTTTCGGCGTCCAGCCTGGCAGCCAGACTTCTTATAAAATTACCGATAGCAGGGTTAAATACCAGCTCACCCACAAGTTCTTCAAGAGAATGAAGCACTTCAACCAGACTGGAATCGGATATTTTATCGAAGTTCAGAATAGCCTTATTGAGAGCTTCTTCATCTACGCTTCCATCCTGATCTGTAAGCACAGCGGAAACGGTGACAACACCCGAAGCTTCGGCACTTTTACGAGCCTGCTCCTCCATCTGTTCAGCCACTTTACCCTTAATAACTCCCGCCTGCTTCAGACGTTCAACAACCATAAGGAAGTCATCGCGTTGCTTGCCGTATTTAAGCACATTGCTGACCAGAGTTTTAACGCGGGTTATTTCAGCAGCGCGTTCTTCCTGCGGCATGCTTTCAAGCCGACGCTTCAGGCCTTCGACTTCTCCGATGACATACTCGGTGTATTGCATGAAGTTCTGATGGCTCATCTTGAGGAAAATCTGTTCCTCAATTCCCATCTCTTCGAGCTTCTCAATACCCTGCTCTCCATACATGAAGAACTTGGCCAGAACAGCAGGGTCTGTTTCGATCAGGGACTGAATAAGACCATCTTTGAAGGTCTGGCGATGTTCGGGATTGTCAATGGAGCTGAGCATCTGCGCCGAACGGACGATCATATCCTTCAGGCGACCAGCTCTTTCATCAACCGATAAACCACCGTCTCCTGCTGCCGCGCCGCCGCCACTTTCTTCATTACCACCGCCATCAATATACTGACGCAGAAGTTTACGAACCTGATCACGGTCTGAAAATATTTTCTCGCCAACTTCGTCACCGCTTATATCGGCAGCCGATAATTCGCCCTGCATCATTTTGCCCAGCAGGTCTTCACGGGCCTTGGCTTCTTCCTGCTCTTCGTGAGTCGTAGCGACGTAAATGCGTTCGTTAAGCTGAATATGCTCTATGCCTGCATCTGCCATCTGCTGCGGCAGGGGTCCACCATCCGTAAGGTCTTTGGGTTTTTTGGACATCAGGAAGAGATACTGCACCAGTTCTTTGGAGGTAGTGCCCTTGTTGAAGGTGAGACTCTGAATATTGCGCTCAATTATCGAAGCTATGAAATCGACTATCGGTTCTTTTTTACGGTCACGCTCATCCAGTTGTTTGCCATCGATAAGCAGAAGTCCGTTGACTTCTGAGAAAGTGAAGCTCTTCTGCAATGCCAGAATCCGGTTAAGGTGCGACGAAACTTTTTCTACAGCGTTTTCGATGGTTCTGGAGCCCGGAGGATACATGCCCAGACTTACCACGGTGGCGCGCATTGAAGTAATGAAATCTACAGTGATCTTGCTTATTTCCGCCTGAACTGTTGAAGATTGAAGATGACTCTCATCCAGTTCGTAATCGGTAGCGCTCAGAAAGAAAAACATAACTCAATCTCCTTAAAATAACCCCTCACGTCAGCATGCATTAACGGTAGTTTACATAATGGCTATATCGTTCGGAATTTACAAGAAAATAAAAACAGTTCCAAATTATTAAGCTGTTTTTCCGGCTTTCTTGTGTATTATGGTGCTGTTTTAAAGAATCGTAAAAAAGCATTAAAATCCTTGACGATTCCGGTTGTCAAAGGTATCCAGTTAGGCAGTTGAATCAATATCGGAGCGAGGTTGGAAATCATGATTTTTATGAAAAACATCTTCCTTACTATGGCGGTAGGCATACTTTTACTGACTTACGCATGTGGTGGAGAGGATGGCGGCGACACCAACGAAAACATCGGAAAGAGCTGTCAGAGTAATGAAGACTGCGGCGGCGCGGCACTCTGTAATGCAAACAACCTCTGTATTGCATGTCAGTCGTGCGAAGTCCGCGCGGATTGCCCGGAAAATAACATCTGCGATCAGGAAATGAGCTGCTGTATCCCGGTCGAATGCACGACTGACGAAGAATGCGACGATCCGCTTTATTGCAGCGATTACACCTGCCGCGAGAAAAAATGTGAAGAACAGAGCGACTGCACCAGAGTGGATCATATCTGCCTGCCGAATATAGACAGTGAAAAAGTCTGCACCAATCCAGGCTGCACAGCTCACGAGAATTGCGACACCAAGCTTTGCAACATGGAAACGCATAAGTGCGACAACTGCCACCAGGACAGCGATTGCCCGGACGCCAGGCTCGAATGCAGCAACGGCTATTGTATGGTTTCAGGTAACACTGACGGCGACGGCTCACATGACCGCCTGGGCTGTGAAGCTTTCCAGAGCAACTGCCTGTATGATATTTTCACTTGCTTCGATAAAATCAACCCGCCAGCGGAATTCGCCAGTTGTGTTAAAATCAAGGAAGAAGACACAACAGTCGGATTCAGGTTCATGTTCCCCGATTCAAGCATGTGGGTAACGCATACCGATGTCAATCCGAACAATTACGACGCCACAGGAACCAGCGGGTACTGCTATCACATTGAGCTGAACGCCATTGAAGGCTACCTTGAATATCAGGATGCCGGTGGAGAAATCATTGGTAAATACAGAATAACTGAGTTGCTTGACGAAGTGGAATTGGTATGCCCGGACGACACACATGAGTATTACAATCTGACCACCCTGAGAGATGAAGAATGCGCCGGTTTCGTGGAGAGCGGCATTTATCAGCCGCCCGAGCCCGGAATAGCAGCCTGCGAATAACGCTTGAGGCTTGACCTGCCGTCTCACCGGCTTTAGAATGGTGAGAATGGTTGGTAACAGAATGAAATAAACGTCGCCCGAGATCGCGGTGACGAGGAGGATGGAATGAAAAATACCGTTACGTTTATCTGCTTCATGGCGCTGCTCTCGCTCTGCATCGGATTTGCTGCGCAATCCTGCGGTGGAGAAGATTCCGAAGCCGATGCCACCGGTGATCCGTGTGTCATTAACACCGATTGCCCAACAGACTATCGCTGCCTGAACGAGATGTGCGTTACTGCGTTATGCAATAATGACGCTGAATGTCCGGGCGATGAAACCTGCGCCAAGACTGCCGGTCAGGAACAGGGATACTGCCAGGCGGTATTCGATCCGGACGGCGACAGCGAATGTGAAAACGGCGAAACCCGCTGCTCCGAAGAGGAAGAAGACACTCTCGAAATATGCTCCGGCGGCAAATGGATTTTCGACCGCGATTGCGAAAAAGGCTGTAAAAACGGCGTTTGTGGCGAAGATTTCGAAGACGGTGACGAAAACGAATGCAACCCCGGCGATGTACGCTGCAATGGCTTGGATGTTGAAATCTGCCGCATCATGGGCGAAAAAGCCATCTGGCAGTTCTATCTCGCATGCGATTTCGGATGTGATGCAGGTTCTTGTCTGGCCCCTGATGGAGACGAAGAAGTTGAAACGATCTGCAACGAAGGCGACAAGAAATGTTACGACAACATGGTAATGGTCTGCGGTGAAGACAAACTGTCGTATATAGTCGAAGACCCCTGCATGAACGGAACCTGCGTCGGAGAGCCTCCCATCGCTGTTTGCGGTCCCAGACTGATCTGCGAACCGGAAATGCGCGTCTGTGCGGATGATGACGCCAGTATTAAGGTGTGCAACGATGAGGGTGACGAATGGATAAACGTGCCTTGCGGTAATACAGAAAAATGCGAAGGCGGACAGTGTGTCTCCAACACGTTCTGCTCGCCGGGAAAATACCGCTGCAACGAAGATCTGACTCAGGTCTTTATTTGCGACGACGCCGGACTGCAGTGGAATGTATATGACTCCTGCTCTGACTCCGAAGTGTGCGTATGCTATAACTACGTCAGCGACAAATGCATTCAGGCCGGTTGCGATGGTCAGCAGATATGCAGCCCCTTCAGTGACAAACGATGCAACGGCAATACTCTCCAGCAATGCGCCTTCGATGGCAAGAGCTGGAGTTTCTGGAGCAATTGCGCCAACCAGGACCCGCCGCAGGTCTGCGTAGACAACGGCAATGGTTCGGCTTCCTGTCAGGATGCTCCATAATCGACGGTACAAACGGAATAGAAACGGATTTTCGGCAAGATGAAGAATAAGATTTCGACAATACTATTTTTCGGCTCCCTGTTGTTTCTGACGGCGGCCTGCGATAAACAGAATTCCGCTACGGCTCCGATGCCCGACGATCCGGCTGCAGCACAAGTTGTCCTTGCACAATTGCCGGACAAGGTCGATTACTCCGTAAATGCCACACTGGGTGATAAAATACTTTATTACGGTTTCGACCTTGACCCTGAAACACCAGAACGCGGCAAAGATTTCACCATGACCACCTATTTTAAGGTGCTTCAGGACGTGAAGGAAGATTACCGCATTTTCGGTCACTTCGAGACTTTGGGCAAGCCGTTCTCCAGGCACAGACTGGATCACTGGCCGACCGGCAATAAATTTCCTACTGGAAAATGGAAAAAAGATCAGATTATAAAGGATGTTTTCATCGGCCAGATTCCCAAGGGATTCCCCGGAACCAAAGCGATCCTGTACAGCGGTTTTTTCAAGAACGACATTCGACTGGAAGTTAAGGAAAAAGACAAGGCCGACGGAGAAAACCGTGTTAAAGCCGCAGAATTCAAGCTTGCTGCAACCCGCGTGGATACTCTCAAATATTCGGTATATAAAGCCGGAGAAAAGATCGAAATAGACGGAAAGCTTGACGAAAAGGCCTGGGGAATGGCCGCCTCCACCGGATTATTCACCGATATTTATGGCGACCGCAGCGTTACTCCTGCCACCGAAGCAAAAATGCTTTATGACACGGAGAATTTATATGTTGCAGTCATTCTAAAAGACGAAGACGTATGGGGCGATTATACTAAACGCGACGATGCCCTGTATCGTGAAGAAGCACTGGAGATAATGATAGACGCCGACGGCAACGGTGCGACCTATTACGAAATTCAGGTCAGCCCGGCTAACGTAGTCTACGACGCCTTTTTCCCCTTCCGCCGCAAGGATCGCAACCTGGAATGGGACGCGAAGATGAAGACCGCCGTCACAGTTCAGGGAACGCTTAACAAACGCGATGATACTGACGAAGGCTGGACACTGGAAATGGCGCTTCCGCTTTCGTCCATTGAAGACGCCGGCAGAAATCCCCCTGCCCCCGGCGACGGATGGCGTCTGAATTTCTATCGCATGGAACGCCCGAAACACGGCGGAGTTGTGGCCGCGATGTGGACACCCACTCTGGTTGGCGACTTCCATACACTAGACAGATTCGGAACAATATTCTTCGAAGAAAAACCTGTTGCAGAACGTCCGCTTGACGCCACGACAGAACAGGTAAAGAATAATGTAGGCGGCAGCCCTCTGCGGAAAACATTACGCCAGGCAAACGTCCCGGCTTCGGTAGATGGTAAAACCGCTCCGGCTGAAAAACAGGCGAATTGAAACAAAATCATTTTCAGGAGTCAGTTATGAGAAAGACATTGTTTCCGGTACTGATGCTGCTCGCTATTCTGGCTTTTTTCCCGGCTTGCGGCAGCGATGAAGAAGCCGCCGAAGGCGAGGGTGAGGGCGAAGGTGAGGGTGAAGGCGAAGGCGAGGGTGAAGGCGAAGGTGAGGGCGAAGGCGAGGGTGAAGGCGAAGGTGAAGGCGATGAGGACGACCCGGACATTATCTGGAATGACGGCGATGCCGATTCGGATGCCTGGGTTCCAGAATGCGAAAGCGTCAACGATTGTCTGGCCGACGGATACTGCGATACGGAATTGAGCAAATGCAAAATGCGCAAACGCGTTTGCGAACCCTGCACGACTCACGACGAGTGCGGACGAGATGACGATCTGTGTCTGCCTTCCGGTATATGCGGAAAATATTGCGGCCCGGATTCCACCTGCCCGGCGAATTTCAACTGCGAAACGATTTCCGAGCTTGGCAAGAATCAGTGCGTGTTCGATACAACTTCAACTGACGGTGCACAAAGTTCGCCCTGCTGTCAGGACACAGACTGTGACACAGCCGCCGAACTTGTCTGTAACAACCTGACGAACCGCTGCATAGTCGGATGCAAGAGTAACTACGACTGCGTCGTCGGCGAAATCTGCATGGATGGACACTGCATACCTGGTTGTGAAACCAACGATGACTGCCTGCCTGGCACAGTATGCGTAGAAGGTTCCTGCCTTGAAGGCGACTGCGGCAACAAGTACGACTGTCCCATCGAATACATCTGTGACACCGCCGCCCGCAAATGTGAGCCCGGTTGCGAAGACGACAAAGACTGCTATGGCTACAACGAATGCATCAGCGGACAGTGTGTCGAACGCACAGGCTGCGAAGGAACCTATCAGTGTGGCCTGGCTGAAATGTGCACCATAGAATACGTAGGTGAAGAAGATCTGGCGCCTGAGGATCGTGGTTGCTGTTACAATCCCAAGACCGAAGGCACCGAAACGTGTCCGAACCCCATTGAACCACAGAAATTCTGTGATGCCTGCACTGACACTGACAACTCACAGGGAGAATGCGGCACTAACTCCTACGGAAAGAATTACTGTGTAACGCTTCAGGATGAAGACGGCAACTCGAAGGGTGATTTCTGCCTTGTTCAGTGGGACTGCCCCGTAGCCGCCGGCGAAGATCAGGAAGCTGTGCCAGGCACCATCGAATGTCCACGCGGATACACCTGCGTACAGGTAAAAGAAGGTGAAATGGCTGGAAAATACTGCATCGCCGATTGCACACGTGAAGCATTCAGCCAGAATTAACAGGCTGGACGCATACTCGGAAATGTCCGAATAATGATCTGACCGACAGCGGGTAATGGAGCAGAATTCCATTACCCGCTGCTTTTTACATGACATGAACCACAAAATCTAAATGACGGCTTATTAAAAGAACAGACACATCAAAAAGCAGGAATAAAAATGTCTGACAAAGTTCTGGGAAACGATCCTTTCGCCGAAATGGGAATGCTGGCTCCAGCAAGTCACAAAGAAAGAGCACCTCGAAAAGATGCGAAAGGCAAGACAGAGAAGACAAAGAAAGCTGAGCCACCCCAAACAAAAAAGACCGCTGCATCCAATAAACAGGCACAGAAAGCAGAAAAGCCTGTGGCTGCAAATAAAAACGATAAATCGAAATCTGTCGTGACTGCTAAACCAGAACCTGCAAAGAAGAATGTAAAGACTCCGCAGGCAAAACCAGAAGCGAAAGCCATAGCGAAGAAAGCGCCGAAAACAACCGTAAAATCCGAAACAAAACCGTTGCAGAAAGAAGTAATGCTGCCCGAAGCAGCTCCGCTTACAGCCGAAAAGAAACTTGAAGTCGCCAATTACCTAAAAGAAAAAACTCCGAATACCTTTATAACCGAGGTTGTAAACAACAAGCCTGAAGTTCTGCCGGACAACGACATTAATAAAATCAGACATATTGAAGAACATTGCTTAAAACAGGAACAGCGCCTGGATCCTGTCTGTCAGCATAGATTGCAACCCCTGGTTGACATTCTATATCGCTATGTCTGGCGTGTTAAAGTGGTGGGCATAGAGAATATACCAGCGGATGGACGCGCCGTTCTTGTGGCCAATCATGCCGGAATAGCTCCATACGACAGTCTGATGATCCGCGCCGCTCTATTTCGGGAACATCCGCAGAAGCGCGAAGTCTGGCCGCTGATGGAAGACTTTATTTATCATATTCCTTTTTTGGGAACGCTTATGTCCCGGATCGGCATGGCGCGGGCCTGCCCGGAAGACGCCACCTCCATTCTTAAAAATGAAAAACTGGCGTTGGTCTTTCTGGAAGGTATCGGCATCAAACCCAAACCATACAGCCGCCGCCACGAACTGCAGCGCTTTTCCAGAGGCGGTTTTTTGAAACTGGCTTTAAAATTAAATGCCCCAATCATCCCGGTAGCCTTGAAAAACGTTGGAGATAAAGCCGGTTTCATGTCATCGCGCTGGAGCATAATTATAGGAAAACCAATAAATCCTGAAAACTGCACAACAGACGCCGCTGTTGATCCTTCAGCTTTAAGCAGACTGGCGCACAATGTAAGATCGACACTGCAGAAGATGCTGAACAAAGATAATCTAAAATAAAAAAAGCGTCTTAAAGGGAACACTCTCAATGAAAAAAGGGCCGCATCGCTGCGGCCCTTCGCTTTAACAGATCGTTATTCGGTGCATCATGTTCCGGCGGAATAGTCGTTGAGATAAGCCATTTGCTCGTCAGTAAGTTCGTCTATGTTGATGCCCATGGAAGCCAGTTTGAGCATGGCGACTTCGTCGTCCTGACCATCCGGAATATCGTGTACGTTTTTGGCCAGACCCTGACCGTGACGGGCCAGATAGCACATGGAAAGGAACTGGTTGGCGAACGACATGTCCATGACTTCGGATGGATGGCCTTCGGCAGCAGCCAGATTTACCAGACGGCCCTGAGCCAGCAGATAAATGCGCCTGCCGTCCGGCATACGGTATTCTTCGTTGTTGGGACGAATGTTGCGTTTGGACTCGGAGACCGCTTCGAGCTGTTTAATGTTTATTTCACAGTCGTAATGACCGGTGTTGCAGATGATGGCTCCGTCTTTCATTTTTTCGAAATGACGCTTGACGATAACATCCTTCATGCCGGTGGCGGTGATAAAGATATCGCCGATGGCTGCGGCTTCATCCATCTTCATTACACGCACACCTTCCAGCGTGGCCTTGAGCGCCTGGATGGAATCGACTTCGGTGGCAACTACGTTGCAGCCCATACCTTTAGCGCGCAGAGCTACGCCGCGTCCGCAATGACCGTAACCGGCCACAACAAAGGTTTTACCGGCCAGCAATACGTTGGTGGCGCGCACGATACCGTCGATTGAGCTCTGTCCGGTGCCGTAAACGTTGTCGAAGTCCCACTTGGTTTCGGCGTCGTTGACAGCGATGACAGGGTATAGCAGCTTGCCGTCTTTGCCCATGGCGCGCAGACGATGCACGCCGGTAGTGGTTTCTTCGGTGCCGCCGATTACGCCTTTAGCCAGTTCAGGGTGTTTGTTGTGGATGGTGAAAATCAAGTCTGCACCGTCGTCGAGCGTAAGAGTGGGTTTGAATTCGAGTGTTTTATCTATGCTCCAGTAGAACTCCTCGACGTTCTGTCCGTGCCATGCGAAAACAGGGAAGCCGTCAGCCGCCAGGGCCGCAGCCACATCATCCTGAGTGGAAAGCGGGTTGCAGCCCGACCAGGAAATCTCGGCTCCAGCCGCCGCCAGAGTGCGAACCAGAACTGCGGTATCTTTGGTGACATGCAGACATCCGGCTATGCGCATGCCTTTAAGTGGTTGAGTCTTACTGTATCTTTCACGCAGCAACATCATGACCGGCATGCGCGATTCCGCCCACTCAATTTTAAGCCTGCCCTGCTCTGCCAGACCGATATCGGCAACTTTGTAATTCGTCATCTTGAATCAGACCTTTCTTTCCTGCTTATACAGCCTCCGCATACCGGAAGCCGCCTATTTTTAACGCGGAATAAAATGATATACCGCAGATTGGAACTAATTGAAAACCCGCCTTGGCCGTGTGAAACAGAGATTGAATAAGCCCCCTTTTATTAAGGTGGGTTCCGCTGTAATGTTTCCGGCTTCCGTAAGGATGCGCTCCACATCAGGGAGTAGAACCCTGGCTTTTAGCTATCAGGCAAATCAATACAACTGCCCATCACGTACCAGGCAGGCATCTTGAATTTACCACTCCGGGCCTGAAACGGTCAATCAAATTAATATCACTGATAATCCTCATCGTCTATTATGACTCCGCAGGATTCTATTACCTCCGGCTCAGGCAGAACAGCGCCTAAGAGCCTTCCCAGATCCCATTCGCAGGCGGTCAGCGCCTCTTCGTATTCGCCATCACGCTCATTCTGCACCGACAGCCGATAACGCTGCTCCGCCAGATCGAATGTCGGGCCACGTCCCAGTCCCTTACAGTTTTCAGCAAAGGCCTGCGCCCCTTCATCGTCAAGCAGAAACTCGGCTAAGAACGGCGAAGCGCTGCACTGGAAGGGCTTTACGGCATGGATGGAACACAGATTGCCTTCCAGCATTATGCAGCCATCCTGGCCGCGACTAAGCATGAGATAAGGAATTTTAGTTGTTTCGCCTTCATCGTTGTATTCGACAAAGACCAGACGGCAGTATTTGTTTATAAAGTCCTGCAGACTCATCTTGAGGTGTTCGGAGATCCGCCGGACATCGTCGGGATATAAAAAAGCATAACCGCCCCAGCGGCAGCATGTCCCGCAGGACAGACACTTGAAACGCATGGATTTAAGCTTCACGGCGGTCCTCTACCAGTCGCACCAGTGCGTCTACGACTTCCTCGATTGACATTCCAGTGGTGTCCAGCTCAACGGCGTCTTCGGCCTGCCTGAGCGGAGCAACCTCTCGCTGGCTGTCCAGAAGATCGCGTTCTACCAGATCTTTTTCAATGGCCTCAAGCTCCACATTCTCGCCTTTGGCCATCAGTTGCTTATAGCGTCTGGCGGCGCGTTCCGCTACCGATGCATTAAGGTAAACTTTAGCCTGCGCCTCCGGAAATACAACGGTTCCGACATCACGGCCTTCGGCTACACAGTCACCTGCAGCTCCGATACGGCGCTGCAGATCCAGCAGTGCGGCGCGCACCTGAGGATGTCGCGCCACGCGCGACGAGCCAGTGCTGATGTGTTCGCTGCGGATAGCTTCCGATACATCTTCGCCATCGAGCAGAACAGTGTTTCTTCCATCCGCTTTCCTGAATTCGATGGAAATACGTCCGGCCAGAGCGCCCAGACCTTCCCCATCGTCCCAGTTTACCGTGTGCCTGTCTGCAGCCAGTGCGACACTGCGATATATTGCGCCGGTATCCAGATATACAAATCCCAGTTTTTCTGCGGTCATGCGGCTCACGGTGCTTTTACCCGAACCTGCCGGACCGTCGATGCACAGAATGAATGATCTCATTTTTAAAACTCCTCGCAGGCCGAAAGTAGATAAAAGCACCTGTCTTGTCAACATGAATGCTGTTGTTTTTTAGAATTTTATTGCATGTGCCCAATGAATGCTAATCTTGTAATTGTACGGAATTGCTTTGAAAGGACAGACTATGGGAATAATGGCTTTGTTGGCACGCAGATTTGTGGCCGGTGAAGACCGGAAATCGATGATAGATGCATTACGGCTTCTGAACAAGAATGGAATGAGCGCCACAATCGATTTTCTGGGAGAAAACGTCAACAACCGTGAAACAGCGTTATCTTTCGGAGATGAATATCTACGCATTTTAGAGGATATTTCAGACAATAAGCTGAATGCTAATGTTTCGGTCAAGCTCAGTTGCTTCGGACTGGAAATTGACCCTGATTTCTGTTTCGAGAACTTCTTGCGCGTTGTCGATAAGGCCGACGAAAAGAATATTTTTGTGCGCATCGATATGGAAGGATCAGGTCTTACTCAGGCCACCATAGATATGTTCGAGCGCGTCAAGACAGTTCGTTCAAATGTCGGAATTGTACTTCAGGCTTATCTTTATCGCACAGAGGCGGATGTCGGCCACGCAATTGAACGCAAGGATAGTGTGCGCCTTTGCAAGGGTGCATATAAGGAACCGCCAGAAATTGCCTTCGCAGAGATGGAAGACGTCAATGCCAACTATGAAAAGTTGGCAACCCGTCTGCTGCAGGAAGGTGTGCATGCCGCCATCGCTACGCATGATAACGCTATGATAGACCGCCTGCAGGCGTATATCCACGATAACGCCATCCATCGCTCACGCTATGAATGGCAGATGCTTTATGGTATCAATCGCAGTAGACAGTTAGAACTGGCTCAGGCTGGAGAAAACATAAGAATTTACGTTCCCTATGGCAGCGACTGGATGGGTTATTTCATGCGCCGCATTGCCGAACGCAAAGAGAATCTGCTTTTTGTGCTTAAACATCTCTTCGAAAAACGCATCTGAACTCAACAAATATATGAATGAACCCATAAAGCCTTTCGCGAGTTTGTATAAACGTGCCTGCCAGAGATTAGATCGAGCAGCAAACAAGCCTTTCATAATTGCATTTTACGGTATTTTGTATCCAGATATACCCTTTTCTCTTCCCTGCGATTACCCATTTCCATCAATTTATTATTAAAGAAATATTATGTACGATTTTTCCAACAGATAAGATTGGGCGCAAAAATATTTTTCTATAAGCACAAACTGATTAACAAAGCTTGACGGTCGGATTATCTCAGACACTGGAACTCTGATCCAACAGTAAGGAGGGAGCATGCTAAAATTCAGATCGGTAAAGACCAAGATTCTGGCATTGAGCATTTCCGCAGTGTTTTTTGTGGCGTTGGCCATGACAGTTATTATCGCTGTCGAAAAGACATCTCTGAAAATTAACATTGGAAAAGAGTTGGATGAGCTGGCCCGCAATGAAACCAGCAAAATAGCCAAAGACGTTTACTTAATGGCGCGCGCCACCAACGAGACATTACAGAATCAATTGGCAAACAATCTGCGAGTCATTGACAATGAACTTAAGCGCAGCGGCATAAACTTTACCGATGAAACGGCATCCTGGAACGCCATCAACCAGGAAAACAAAAATTCCATGCAGTTGGAACTGCCTGTCATGCTGATCGGCGGACAAAAAATCGCCGGCACTGCCGCAGACGGAACAAATGCCTCCTTTGTGGACAGAATGCAGAAAATGGTTGGCGGCACAGTGACTGTTTTTCAGCGCATGAATAACTCCGGAGACATGCTGCGCGTGGCGACTACCATAGCGGATGAAAATGGAAAAAGAGCTGTTGGTACATACATTCCGGCCACGGGTGAAAACGGAAAGAGCAATGAGATTGTTCAGAATGTTCTGGCTGGACGTAATTTCAACGGCATTACTCACATAATGGGCGAAATGTACCTGACCGCCTACGGACCCATTCTGGATGCAAATGGTAAAGTATGCGGTATGACGGTTGCAGCTTTAAAACAGGCGGAGTTCGCCAGTCTGCGTAAAGGAATTATGGATGTTATAGTAGGTAAAACCGGCTATGTATTCGTGCTGGGCGGCAAAGGTCAACAGAAAGGCGAATACATAATTTCTTATCAGGGGAAACGCGACGGTGAAAACATATATGATGCCACAGATGCGGACGGCAAGACTTTCATCCGTGACTTAATCGAAAAAGGTGTCTCTCAGAAATCCGGATCTGTGGACTTTTCACGCTATGCCTGGAAAAATCAGGGAGAAGCAGAAGCCCGTATGAAAATTGCAGCAGTTACTTACTTCAAACCCTGGGACTGGGTGATAGGCGCCGGTGTTTATGAAGACGATTTCTATGCTGCCAACGAAAGAGTAGAAAGCTCACTCAACGGAATGATAGTAAAAGGCGGCATTGGAGCACTGCTTCTCCTGATTATTGCCGCCGGATTATCGTTATTGGTGGCCAACCGCATATCCAAACCCCTTATTAAAATGGTCGAAACCGCTAATGCTCTGGCACAGGGTGATACCGAACAGATTATACAGGTTGAGAGCGAAGACGAAATAGGAAAGCTTGGTCAGGCGTTCAGTCAACTGATTGATGCCGACAAACGACTGGCTGCAGTTGCTGAGAAAGTCGGCAACGGTGAACTGAGTATCCAACTAAACCCCAGATCAGAACATGACACAATGTCCATCGCTCTCGTTAAAATGATCGACGGTCTGCGTCACGCCGATGAAATTCAGAAAAAACAGTGTCAGTATCAGAATGTGGAAGTGGAAAAAGTTATTAAGAATCTGGAGTGCATACAGAAGGGAAATTTCAATATCAATACCGATGTTGCCTTGTCGGACCAGGATACCCTCGATATTGAACAGAACTATAAGCTTATTAACGAATCTATCCGAAATACCGTAGCAGCAATTCAATCCCTTACAGTCGACATAAACATGCTGGCAGAAGCAGCTCTGGATGGTCGTCTGTCGACGCGCGCCGATGCCGGTAAACATCACGGTGACTATGCTAAAATTGTACATGGTGTCAACCGTACTCTCGATGCCGTGCTGGAGCCGGTCAATGAGGCAACCAAAGCTCTCGAATTGCTCTCACAGCGCGACCTTACCATACGTATAAAAAGTGAATACAAGGGCGACCATGCAAAGATCAAAAACTCCCTCAATGCCACGGCAGAGGCCCTTACCATGGCTATGAATCAGGTTGCCGAAGCCACCAATCAGGTCGCCAATGCCAGCAACGAAATCGCCTCTTCTTCGCAGGCCGTGGCCTCCGGTGCTTCCGAGCAGGCCAGCTCTCTGGAGGAAACATCCAGCAGTCTGGAAGAAATGTCCAGCATGACACGTCAGAATGCTGACAACGCTCAGGAAGCCAACTCGATGGTAAAGCAGGCCAGCATAGCAGCAAACGACGGGGCCAAGTCCATGAAGAGCATGAATGATGCCATGAGCAGGATCCGCGACGCTGCAAAAGGTACCGCCGCAATCATAAAAGACATAAACGAGATCGCCTTCCAGACCAACCTGTTGGCACTGAATGCTGCTGTCGAAGCTGCTCGTGCCGGAGAGGCCGGGCGCGGTTTTGCCGTAGTGGCTGAAGAAGTGCGCGCTTTAGCTTTGAGATCCAAAGAAGCAGCCAAACAGACTGAAGAACTCATCAACCAATCTGTCAGCCTGGCCGGCGATGGCGAAGGCATCTCTCGGCAGGTGGATGAAAAACTGACGCAGATTGTCAATTATGTCGAAAAAGTAACTGCCATCGTGGGTGAAATCGCCGTAGCCAGCCAGGAACAGGCCCGGGGCATCGATCAGGTCAATTCTGCCGTAGCGCAGATGGACAAGGTCACTCAGCAGAATGCCGCCAACGCAGAAGAATCCTCCAGCGCTTCGCAGGAACTTTCCAGCCAGTCGCAGGAATTGCTGGCTATGGTGGCATCCTTCAAGGTGGATCATCAGACAATGTCTTATACTGCTAAAATGATTCAAAAAAAGAACAGCGATAAAAACAGAGGTGCCAGAAAGGCTCCTCGATATATGATAAGTGAGGAGCCTTTGAATGAAGTGAAGATGAAAGACAGAAATATGCTGATTACACCTGAAGACATAATCCCGCTCGAATCCGATCCCGACTTCGCCAAATTTTAGGCGCAGCCAGGGATTCTTTCCCCCAGAAAGGCGGAGCCTTACATATCGGCTCCGCCTTTTTATTTGATTTTAAATAAAATAGAAGATATCGATTTTCCTATGGGATGGAGGGAAAAATGAAAGAAATCGTAAAAGATATAAATCTTGTCGCCTATTGTGGGCTTTACTGCGGAGCATGTGGCGCTTATATAAAAGGACGCTGCCCAGGTTGCCACGAGAATGTAAGAGCTAAATGGTGCAAAGTACGTAGTTGCTGCATAGAGAATTCATATTCCAGTTGTGCGGCCTGCCAGAAACATTCGGATACTCAGGATTGTCAGCATTTTAAAGGTAAAATAGTTAAGATCATCGGATTCCTGCTTAATTCAGACATTAAAGCCGGCATTGATATGATCCGCACCAACGGCCTCGAAAAATACGTTGAGTTCATGGCGGAAAACAGACTTCAGAAGCTGCCCAGGCGCGGAAAAAACAAAGGAATCAGTATTAAGTAAAACAACTGAACATTTCGGCGAGTGCAAAATCTACGGCTTGACTGTGACATAACGACCATGCATAATCAGTTCGAGTAGATTTCTTGAGTATGGAAGTGAAGTTTTTCAGAAATAACAAATCATCAATCTCTCTTATTGTCGCGCTGGTTTTCTGCATGGCGACGGCGCACGTATGTACACACGGCCCTTGCGAAGACGATAACGCTTCCATGCATTTCCACATGTCCTCAAATATTGAAAACATCGCAGCAGTAGCCCTGGATTCCCCCTGCGACTGCAACGACGGACATAAGTCAGCCAATGCACACCTTTGCTCCTGTATGAGTCATTATCCTTTCCACACCGGCGGAAATTCGATTCTTGCCGGACCCATGGAAGCCACAGAGCATGCATTTTCCTTCCTGGAAAGCAGTGCTCAGGGCTTTATTTTTCTTCCCGAACGACCACCCAGAGTTTCCTGACTCCAATAATTAAAAGCAATCTGAAAAAACAATAGAGGCCGGTTTATTTACAGAGGCGTCTTTCGCAAGTCTGTTCTGATTAATTTTCCGGCCTGAAAACTGGAGTAATTGCCGACATGCGGAAAATAATTATTTTTCTGTTCATCTGCTTATTTTCGTCTGCTTTTCCTGACAATGGCTGGAGCAAGACCGGAGAAGCGACAGTCATAAAATGGAAGGATGTAAAAGATCTTCTCGACACCATTCCGTCCATGCGCCAGTCACAGGAGGAAGTAAAAGCAGCCCGCGCCGGAATAAACCTCGCCGGGCAATACCCCAATCCCGAATTGGGGTTCACCGTGGGCAGTGAAGAAGCAAGGGCCACATCGGAATCGGCTTTCATCTGGGGGCTTGAGTTCGAAATTCCCATCGAATCGCCAGGATCAATCATCATGGAGCGTCGCGCTGCAAAAGAAGATTTTGAAGCGGCTCGTCATTCAGACGCTGCAAATCGCCTTGAGGCCCACCGTCTTTTGAAAACCGTTTTCATCCAGATCGCGATTGAAAATAAAATATGCAAATCACTTTCCGATAATCATTCACAGTTGGAACAGTTGGTGGAGTTCATCCGGCGACGTATCGAACAGGGTGAAGCCAGACCAATGGAACAGACACGAATTGAAATAGAACTGGAGCGGGCCGGAGTTCAGCTTCAGGCCGCCGAAAAGAAATTACAGGCTTTAAGAAAAAGCTTCAATGTGAGCCTGGGTGGCAAGCTGCCGGACGACTTCGAAGTTGAATTCGACGTGAACACGCTGCCCGATATTCCATCACTTGATAAAGCCATTGATTACTCCAAACGCAAGCACCCGGCCATATTGTCTGCTGAACACAATCTGGCTTCGGCGACAGCCAGAACAAAAGCCGAAAAGCATCAACTCTTTCCCGATATGACACTGGGCGGCTTCTATAATCACGAGGCCGAGGCCAACAACTATGGCGCAATGCTCAACATCGAATTGCCGCTCTGGAATTGGAATCTGGGTGGAATTGCCAGGGCGTCTGCTGAAGAAAATGCCGCCCGTTATCGTCAGGGTGCTCTCGACAGGGAAAATCAATCCGCTGTCTGCGAAGCTCACGCCACTGCCGAAGGAGCGAGAGAAAGAGCCTTCTCATATGCGGAACGCATTCTGCCGAAGGCGCATTCTAACGCCGAAAACATACAGAGCATGTATCGCATTGGAGAAATCAATCTTATGGATGTAATGGACGCCAAGCGCGGCCTGATTGAAATTGAAACAGAAACACTGACTGCAATCAGCGAATGCTGGTCAGCATATTTCGAGCTTATGGCTCTGACAGGAGACGACAATGTTTAAAGCCGTCGAGAAAACGATGTTTTTATCTGCTGTTCTGATTTTCTCATATACCCTTTTGCTTGCAACGGCTTGTACTAACAATGAGGAACACAAGGTCGGAAGCCTGGAACCAGGCAGCGTTCATGGGAAATCCGTGCAGCATGAAGAAAAGGCTGAGCATACCGAAAAAGCCGAAGACGGCACACACGAAGGTCATGCACATGGCGAAAGCAGCGATCTTGATCGCCCTGTTGAAGATCTTTTAAATGATGCCTGCGAGCACGGCATGAAGACTTATGAATGCGACGAATGTCGCTATGAAGTCGGTGTGGTGAAAGTTCCTTCAGAAATGCTGGAACAGGGATTGATAAAAACTGTTACTGTCGAAAAACGCAACTTCGATTCGGAGCTTTCTCTTACAGGTGAAATTGCTTTTGATGAGCGCCGTATCGCCCATCTTTCACCTAGCACTTCGGGTGCAATCAGTCATGTGGCAGTTGGTCTGGGACAAAAGGTAAAAGCCGGTGAGACATTGCTTGAGATTGAAAGCAGCGAGCTGGCCGAGGCACAGGCCACCTATCTGGAAGCACTGGCCGAAAATAACCTTTTCGGAAAGGCTCTTGAACGTCAGAAGAATCTGCATTCACAATCGGTCACCAGCGAGCGTGAATTTTTAGAAGCGCAGCAGCAATATGACTCTGCACTCATCCGCAGCGATTCCGCCAGACAGAAGCTCATACGGCTGGGGCTTTCGGAAAACAATGTTGCGACCCTTGAAAAAACAGGGCCTGCAGGTGCAAGCGGAAAGCTGCCGCTGCCTGCACCTTTTGCCGGAGAAATTATCGAGATGCACGCGGTACGCGGCGAAATGCTGGAGCCCGGAGACGATGTCATAATGATTGGCGACAACAGCACTCTGTGGATCTGGGTCGATCTTTACGAATCACTGCTGGCCTCCGTCAGACAGGCTATGAATGTCGAAGGTCTGCCGGTCTGGGTTGCCGTAAAGGCATATCCCGATGAACGCTTCAAAGGTCGGCTGGATTTTGTGGGACGTACAATGGAACGCCATACTCGTACTGTTAAATCAAGGGTGATAATTGAAAATCCCGACGGTAGACTGAAACCAGGCATGTTTGCCGAAGTGCGCATTTCATTAAATGCCGAAAACTCCCGGAATGCCGTTCCGTCCACAGCCGTTCTTGAGGATGAAGGACGCAATTTTGTCTTCGTACATCAGAAAGACGATTTCTATGTGCGCCGTCCCGTCAAGGTTGGACGACAGATGGATGCTTACTGCGAATTGCTGGAAGGACCGGAAACGGGCAGCACAGTGGTAAGCGCTGGAGCATTCCTGCTCAAATCGGACGTGCTTCGCTCGAAAATGGGCGAAGGCTGCGCGCATTAGGAGAAATATAACATGATAAATTTCATATTGCACCGCCGTCTGATGACGCTGGTGTTAACGCTGCTGGCTGCAGTTATAGGAGTCGTATCCTGGATGCGCCTTCCAATCGACGCCTTTCCCGACGCCACCAATCAGCAGGTTATGATAATGACCGAGGCCGAGGGTCTGGGGCCGCTGGATGTTGAGCAACAGATTACAATACCGATTGAAACGGTAATGGGCGGACTGCCGCATCTGAAGATGGTGCGTTCCATGTCAAAGAGCGCTTTTTCTCAGGTTGTGGTCATATTCGAAGATCATGTCGATACATATTTTGCCCGCCAGTTGGTATTCGAACGCCTCCAGATGGCTGTTGAAGCCTTGCCGTCCGGCGTGCAGCCGGAATTGGGCCCGATAAGCACCGGCCTGGGTGAAGTGCTCCAATATACGCTTGAAAGCAAAGAACACAGCTTGACAGAGTTGCGCACTTTACAGGACTGGCTGGTGACACCGCGCCTGCGCAGCATTGCGGGAGTCAATGAAGTCAACAGCTTTGGCGGCAAAGTGCGCCAGGTCGAAGTACGCGTCGATCCGGACCGACTTTTAAAGTACAACCTTTCGCTTAATGATGTTTCAGAGGCGCTTGAATCCGACAATGCCAATGCCGGTGGCGCCTTCATAGTGCGCGACTGGGAACAGCAGAACCTGCGCAGTCTGGGACTTTTCGGCTCTCTGGATGATATTCGCGATGTGGTACTGCAGGCCGAAAACGGAACACCTGTCAGCATCGCCGATATCGCTGATGTAGTCGAAAGCAACATGTCGCGCTTCGGTGCGGTATCGCGCGACGGCAAAGGCGAAGCGGTAGCAGGCATGGTCATTATGCTGAAGGGCGAAAACTCAAAAGAAGTGGTCGAGCGTGTTAAAGCCGTCCTGCCCTCCATCGAAAAAGCTCTGCCCAAAGGCGTAACTCTGGATGTATTTTACGACCGCACCGAGCTGGTGGCGTCGGTAATCAACACCGTCAGCGGAGCTCTGATGCAGGGCGGTTTTTTTGTTGTACTGATTCTTTTCCTCTTCCTCGGCAATCTGCGCTCGGCGCTGGTAGTGGCACTCAGTCTGCCGATGACGGCGCTGTCAGTCTTCATACTAATGGATGCAGCACAGCTTACCGCCAATCTGATGACTCTGGGCGGATTGGCTATTGCAGTCGGCATGGTGGTTGACGGCTCCATTGTCGTTACGGAAAACGTCGTCAGACGCCTGCGCGAAAACGGTGGAGCCGACAGCCTGAAGACGGTATACGAAGGAACAACTGAAGTCGCCCGCCCCATCGTCTTTTCGATTCTGATAATCGTGCTGGTTTTTGTTCCGCTCTTCACGCTTGAAGGTATGGAAGGCAAAATGTTCATACCGCTGGCTACCACTATGATCTTTGCCATGCTCTCTTCATTGCTGGTGTCTTTAAGCATAGTCCCGGTAGCTCTTTCCTATCTCAGTCGCAATAGCGGTTCAGATAGAGAGTCGGGTCTTGTTATACGCCTGCGTGATGTATATATGTGTGTCTTGAAAGCTGTCTTACGGCATCCTTCCATTACCGGTATAGTTTCATTCTGTCTACTTGCAGCCGCACTGGCTGGCATACCATTCATTGGCATGGAATTTCTTCCCGAACTGGACGAAGGTGCTGTGGCTGTAAATGTTGTACGTCTACCCAACGCGGCGCTGGAAGGCTCTATTGCAACCGCCGATTTTATGGAAAAGCAATTGCTCAAATTCCCAGAAGTTCTAACGGTAGTATCTAAAACCGGGCGGGCGGAAATATCTGAAGACCCGATGGGCCCGGAACAGACCGACCTGCTGATAATGCTGCATCCCGAAAGCGAGTGGCAGAACGGACGAAGCAAAGAAGAACTGCTGGACGCCATGCGTGAGACTCTTGAGCACATACCCGGATTGAGACTGGCCTTCAGCCAGCCGATTGCCTTGCGCGTCAACGAGCTGATATCGGGCGTCAAGAGCGACCTGGCCGTAAAGGTTTTCGGTTACGATATCGAACTGCTCAAGGAAAAAGCCGATGGCATTGCTGCCGCCATACGCACTGTGCCCGGAGCAGGCGATGTGAACGTCGAGCAGATCACCGGATTCAGTCAGCTTGAAATAGTTCCTGACCGCCGCGAAATGGCGCGCTATGGTCTTAATATGGCCACGGTTAATGAACTTGTGGAAACCGCCATCGGAGGTAAGACAGTAACAGAACTGGTCGATAACGGCATGCGCTTTGGAATAAGAATCCGCTTCCCTGAAGAAAAGCGCAACAGCCGTGAAGCCATATTGAATTTGCTTATCACATCCCCCGACGGCGCCCGCATTCCGCTGGGGCGCATCGCTGAAATCAGACAGGTAGAAGGGCCGGCGCAGATAAGCCGTGAAAACAATATGCGGCGCGTAGTGGTCGAGGCCAATGTGCGAAATCGTGATCTTGGAAGCTTTGTAAAAGATGTCAGAGAAGAGCTTTCCAGTCTCTCTGCCTCTTTGCCGCCCGGCTACTGGATTGAATACGGCGGTACTTTCGAAAGCCAGCAGCGCGCCATGCGCCGCCTGGGCGTAGTCGTGCCGATTTCGGTGCTGCTGATACTTCTGATGTTGATTTCCGCGCTGAAATCATTCCACGATGCCGCAATGGTGCTCGTCAACCTGCCTTTTGCACTGGTGGGCGGATTGCTTTCCATGCTTGCCTTCGGCATAACACTCAACGTACCTGCTACAGTTGGGTTCATCGCCCTCTTCGGCGTAGCTGTGCAGAACGGAACCATGCTGCTTTCCTTCATTGGACAATTGCGCCGAGGAGGTATGGGAGTATACGAAGCCGTTACCGAGGCCGCTCGCCTGCGCTTCAGAGCGCTGCTTATGACGGCAGCCACTACAGTACTGGGACTGGTGCCAATGATTTACGCCACCGGACCAGGTGCAGAGACACAGCGACCGCTGGCCCTAGTAGTCATTGGTGGGCTCATCAGTGCAACGGCACTGACGCTGCTGGTTCTGCCATCCATATACATATGGCTTAACCGTAAATCAGAAGCGTAAAAGAACCTGTTTCAAGACTTCTTAAGAGCGGCGTGCGTCAGATTTGATGCACGCCGCTTCCTTTTATAATCAAACCCTAAATCGTTCACGGACTGCGAACGTTTTTTGCATGCACTCATGCTTTCGCTCTTGCTCTGTAAGGCTTTACGTTGTTAGCCTTATTGTGGTTGCAGGTTATGAAATTTTTACATTACAGGCAAAAGCTTAAGAAGGAACTCGTAGAAAAGGAGTGTCCGCAATGAAGAGGATAATTATTGTTCTGTTCGTGGCGCTTATGTTCTTTGGATGCGGAGCATCCGATGACGGCAGCGGCGGCAATGAAGATGGCGACGCCGAAGACGGATCCCTGCCCGATGGTGACAGCGAGGAAGAGATCGCCACGGATGGCGATGAAGAAGGCTCTGAAACACAAGAAGAATCGGAAGATGCCGAACAGGAAGACGACGAGCTTCTGCCTGGTGATCCCGGTTACACTTTCCCGGCAGATTTTTTAGCACAGGAAGTTGAATGGGAAGAATGTTTTCTTTTCGATGACACCCGTTACGGCACGGATAAAGCCGAATGCGGGTATATCGAAGTTCCCGTTTACTGGAGCAAACCAGATGGCGACACTTTGAAGATATACGTAAAGAGGCTGCTGGGCACAGCGGAAGCCACCCGCCAGATATGGCTGCTGGAAGGCGGTCCAGGCGGAGCCGGAACGTCATCTTTCCCCGGATATATGCAATTCCTGGGTGGACTCGACCCAGAACTAGATATGTATGTGGTCGATCACCGCGGCGTAGGTCTGTCGGCCAGAATGGGTTGTCCCGATCAGGAGGCTAAGGACTCACAGGACGGCGTTGTCATCAACTCAAACGAAATGCCGGATTGCCTGGAGTATCTGGCGAACGACTGGGGTTATCCGACTGATGCCTTCACAGTTACCGAAGCCGCAACCGATCTGGCATTCATGGTTGAATTAATGAAGGAAGAAAACAAAGACCGCTTCGTATATGGTGTTTCATACGGAACATACTGGGCGCACCGATACGCCCAGCTCTTCCCGGATCAGGCTGATGGCGTCATTCTGGATTCCATTGCTCCATCAGACGAGACCTGGTTCGACCGCTTCGACATACTGGGCGAGAACACCATGGAGCAGTATTTTGAAATGTGCCGCCAGGACGAATTCTGTAAAAGCAAAATGACCGATGATCCGGTAGCCTTTGCTAAGGAAGTGCTGGAAAGCTACCGCGACGGTCACTGTTCCAAACTCAAGAATTTCTATGGTCTGATACCGGAATACATGCAGTATACAGCTTTCCAGCTTGGCAGAAGCTGGAGCCTGCGCGTTCTTGTTCCGGCCCTTTACTATCGTCTCAATCGATGTGACGAGAAGGACATCCAGGTAATCGGCAATCTGGCATACGCTATCCTGGGCGGCGGCGCCAGTCTGACAAAAGCCGAAGAAGAAAGCGATCTGCGCGACTCGCAGCTATTAGGCAGTCACATTGGAACTTCCGAATTCATCAGCCCCGAAGCGCTTACAATAAACGAACTTATAGAGCTGAATCTGGACATGATTGTCAGCATCGGACTGGGTCCCAGAATAATGGCGGACAATGCAATCTGGCCCAAATACGAGCCGGACAAATATTATATGCAGTGGGCTTCAACGGATGTGCCCATGTTGATGATGAACGGCACGCTTGACCTGCAGACACCAATTGAAATCGGCGATAACGTAACCGAACACCTGACCGGCGAACACCAGTATTTCGCAGAAGTGGCTAATGGCAACCACGGTATAATAACAGAATCTCCAGTCAAGACCTCCGGCCTGCCGCCCTGCGGAACACAGATGATTCTCAGTTTCATCAAAGATCCTCTGACGCAGCCGGATATGTCATGCCTTGAGGATCTGAAGCCGATTTCGTTCACCGATACGGAAGACCTGGCGATTCAGGTTTTACAGAGCGCCGATCTCTGGGACAACATCCCCGTCACTTTAAGCTGTGAAATGCCAGAAGATTTTATGACCCTGCCTGAAGACAATTATACAGCCCTGACGTTCAGGGGTAGAATCGGCGACGCCAATGACCAGAACTCACTGGTCCCCGGTATTGCCGACAGCCAGACCATGCTTAACGGCAATGAACTTTCGGTCAGCGACTACTCTGCTTACACCTATCTAAGCAGCGCCAGTGGCACGGATAACCTGGTACTGGTCACACTCGGCGATGTAACCGGAACATCCGCCAACCATATCTATTACAAAACGATCAGATTGAAAGTTGCCAGATCGGCTTTGCTGGACATGATGGAAAATGAGCAGTATGAAATTGCGCTGGGCGACATTCCGGATGCAGCCGGTAACGTCAGTAATTTCGAGGAAAAAATCAGCGGCTCAGACAGATATATAAAATCCTGCCCGACCGGCGTTTTTGACAACAGCGAAGCAGGAACCGAACTTTTCATCTGCCATGATGAAAATACCGATTTCTCGCCCGGCGAACATCTGGAAATCGCCGTCAATGCAGACCTTCTGACCAATGCCGAACAATTGCCGGACTGCACCTGCACGAAAAACAGCTTTGCCAATGTTATCGATTGTTCGGAATTCGACTCGGTAGTTACGGATATCAAATCTGCAGTTCCCCAGAAACTGAAAGTTAAGAAACCTGCTCCGAGCCCCGGACTTTCGAGCAGGCCCGTTAACCTTACCACTCCCTACATGCCTATAGTCCAGTAGTTATTTTCTTCCCATTTCCCCGGAGTGAAGGCCGCCTTAAGTGCGGCCTTTGCTCTTTTTGTGAGGTGAAATTGACTTTATAGCGCCAGGCGTTAAGCTCACAGGCATTAACGATGCCGGAGATAGAATCTCATGCCCTTAAAAATATGGCTTATGTATTTTGCCGTGCTGGGCGGAACGCTGCTGCTGGAAGTTCCGACGGTATATTTGATGCTTCGCAGACGTCTGCCGCCGGATATGACGCTGCCGCGCCTGCGCCTGCTTCTGGCGGCTTTCGGGGCGACGCTTTTCACTCATCCTTTCATACACTTCGTATTTCTGCGCGGAATGCACATCACCGGCTGGAAATTTCATCTGCTGGGTGAAATTTTCGCTTATATAGTGGAAACTATTATATTTTATGTCATCCTGCGCCCGCGTCCGGCCCGCTGGGCCATATACTCATCTTTTGCAGCCAATACGCTATCTTACGTCTGCGGTCTGATCGTTTTCAAGCTCATTATCTAAATCCGGTCGCATTCCGCACTAAAGTTTTCAGTACCTGCTGCCGAATTAGGAATGAATAGAATACGGCCTTGTAAGCATGCTTGGTTTTGTCCGGCTGATGTGCTAAATTGAACAAACATGGGTGATCTGAACAATTAACCCGGTTTTTTGAGGGTATATTCGACATATGCGTATTTATTGTGAAATATTTGCTCTGCTTTCGATACTGCTGCTGACTGCAGGCTGTGACAGTGAAGTCCGCCGTGTCATCAATGACGAAGACAGTGATGGTTGGGAAATCGCCGATTTTGATATACCGAACGGTGGAGATTACGAATTCGACGGTGACGATATCGATATCGATGACATCGATGGCGACGGTACAGACAGTGACAATCCCGACGGTGATGATACTGACGGCGATTATACCGATAGTGATTATACCGATGGTGACGATACAGATGGCGATAGTATTGACGGCGATAACACTGATGGTGACAATACAGACGGCGATGGCTCTGACGATGATGTCACCGACGGCGACAATGCTGACGGTGATAACACCGATGGTGACGATGCAGATGGCGATTATATAGACGGCGATTATACCGATGGTGATAGTGCTGACGGAGATGACATTCCGGATGGCGATGACATTCCTGACGGGGATGTAAATCTCTTCAGTGCCACACATGGATTGAGATTTTCTGGAGTTGACACTCTCACCAGTCAGTCGTTCATACTTAAAATCGGCTCGCTCGACACTCTCAGTGGTCCGACCATGACAAGCGATCATTACATCCTCAGTCCGGCTCCCTGGTTCGGACAGGAAAATTGAGGAATACCATGCGTAATAACATCTACTGGATATTTACACTTTTAGCGGTCGTGCTGCTGTTGCTTACAGTTGCGCCTGCTGCCTGGGCACTGCCGCACACTCTTAACTACGGCGGATATCTTACAGACGAAACCGGTCAGCCACTTACCGACGATGTGTTGATGCAATTCTCCATTTACACATCCCTTGAAGGTGGAATAGCTCTATGGAGCGAAGAACTGTCGGTAGCGGTTGAAGGCGGAACCTTTGCTGTTCTTCTGGGAACAGTCAGCGCTTTCAGTCCAGAGCTTTTCAATTATGATGCTCTGTATATGGAAGTGAACATCGCCGGGGAAACACTGTTGCCGCGCAGCCGCATTTCGGCCATGCCTTTCGCTTTTGTAGCCGAAAATGCAGTAGGAGATATTACGCCCTCAAGCATCAGCATCGACGGAGTAACTGTTATAGATGAAAGCGGCAAATGGGTCGGAGATCCGACCGGATTACAGGGCCCACAGGGTATTCAGGGTCTAAAAGGCGACAAGGGCGACACCGGCGATCAGGGTATTCAGGGTCTCAAAGGTGACAAGGGCGATACCGGTTCTCAAGGTATTCAGGGACTCAAGGGCGACAAAGGTGATACCGGTTCTCAAGGTATTCAGGGGCTCAAGGGCGACAAAGGCGATACCGGTTCTCAGGGTATTCAGGGGCTCAAGGGTGATAAGGGCGACACCGGTTCTCAAGGTATTCAGGGACTCAAGGGCGACAAAGGCGACACTGGTTCTCAAGGCATTCAGGGACTCAAGGGTGATCCTGGAGACTCGGTGGTGAGCTGGTCTGCAGACACACTCGACTGCCAGTACGGCGGTTATGGCTTCCAGGTTGGTGATGGGCCGGAGCAGTATGTCTGCAACGGCGACCCCGGCGAAGCAGGTCCGGCTGGCGAAGGCAGCAGTGAGCATTCGCTCTGCAAAGATTCTGATGGCAATTATGGCTTCGTAAAGGATGGCGTCTGTGTTCTGAAATACGATAACAGCCTTTCGACTAACTGGGCCACCGCTGCGGCAAGCTGTGCAGCCATCGGTGGAGATCTTTGCAGCGACTCGCAGTATTCGACACTGCGCAACAGCACCTTCCAGCTTATGAACGGCAATAACGCGGTCTGGTCGAACAGCTTCTCCGATAACGACAGCGGCCTTAAAAGCTGGATGCTTTCAGCCGATGATCCCACTGCAACTAACCTGTACTCGTGGGCCTGCTGCCTCAACATCACAGCTCAGCCATTCCTGTCGCAGGCGCTTTCGATCAGCGGCGTAAAAGTAACTTACCTCCACGAAACGAGAGATACCGACTTCCGCGCCGCTTCGCGCATCTGTCATCTGCGCGGAGCCGATCTCTGCTCGAAGAGCCAGCTTGTCGCCCTGCGCGACGGCGGACGCTTCGCCGCTTCAGAATCAATCGCCACCAACGATGTTTCGGACAACGATACATTTACTTTCAACGCCATTTTGGGCAGCAGCACCGCCGACAACCCCAACATCAGCAGCGCTCAGTTCGCCTACGCCTGCTGCGGCTCTGACAGAGAGTCAGATTTCAGTTGCTCTGATGGCGATGACATCGGCGGAGTCTGCGTTCTGGCCATTCACAACAGCGAAGACGCCAATTTCTACACGGCGGCGCGCGCCTGCGCCGTACTGGAAGCCGACGTATGCAGCAAGTCCGAAATGACGGTTATCCGCAGCAGCGGATCTTTCAGCGTTAAGGGCTGGACCAACGACGGCGCTGACAACGACGCCAGCCGCGCCGGCGGCCTGCTCAGCACTCAGCCGGACGACCCCAACCCGACCACAACGCTTATGGGCTACGCCTGCTGCAAGTAGAATCACGGTGCGTCCATGATCGAAGCGGAGCGCATCAGAATACTCAATCAACAACCCGAAAAACGCGGCAGTTTCGTGCTGTACTGGATGCAGCAGTCACAGCGCGCGCATTGCAACCATGCCCTTGAGTATGCCGCCGAACGCGCCAACGAACTCCATCTGCCGCTGCTGGTCTGCTTCGCCCTCAACGAGGCTTTTCCCTCGGCCAATCTACGGCATTTTGCCTTCATGCTGCAAGGTCTGCACGAAACAATAAAGGCGCTGGCCGAACGCCGAATAAAGACGCTGCTGCTGCACAGTGGCATTGAGGCAAAGCTGGCAGCGCTGGCGAGCCGGGCCGCACTGGTCGTCACAGACTGCGGCTATACGCGCTATCAGAAGGAATGGCGTGCGCGTATGGCGCAGAGAATGGAAAGCCCACTCTTTCAGATCGAAAGCGATGTCATCGTGCCGGTCGAGACCGCCTCGCCTAAGGAGGAGTTCGCCGCATATACCATCCGGCCTAAGCTGGCCCGCCTGATACCGTCGTTTCTGCATCTGCTTGCGGCGGTTCAGCTCGAAAAATCTTCTCTGCGGCTTAAGACTGAATTCGATGGCGAAAACACTCCACCTTTAAAGCTGCTCGACCGCCTCGAAATCGACCGCAGCGTTAAAGAAAGCGCCTATTACAAAGGCGGCTATTCACAAGCCCGCGAGAAGCTGCACACATTCATAAACAGCAAGCTTGCAGATTACGACGAGCTGCGTAACGACCCAACTCGCGATTACATTTCTGGCTTAAGCCCCTACCTGCACTTCGGGCAGATTTCGCCGCTCGAAATCGCGCTGGCAGTCGCAGCCGACGGCCATCCGGCGGCGGAAATATTCTTCGACGAGCTCATCGTCCGGCGTGAACTGGCCATGAACTTCGCGCACTATGATGCGCATTACGACCACATCGCCTGCCTGCCCGAATGGGCCGCGCTGTCTCTGAAGCAGCATGAAAGCGATCTGCGCGAGTATGTTTATACCCCGCTTGAATTCGAGGAAGCCCGCACGCACGACCGCTACTGGAACGCCGCTCAGAAGGAAATGCTCGCAACCGGCAAGATGCACGGCTACATGCGCATGTACTGGTGTAAGAAGATTCTGGAGTGGAGTCCCTCGCCCGCCGTCGCCTTCGAAACCGCCGTTTATCTTAACGATAAATACGAACTGGACGGGCGCGACCCCAACGGTTACGCCGGAGTAGCCTGGTGCTTCGGCAAGCACGACCGCGCCTGGCCGGAGCGTCCGGTCTTCGGCAAGGTGCGCTATATGAACGCCGCCGGTCTGCGCCGCAAATTCGACGCCGAGGCCTATGCCGATGCGATGGAGGAAAAATGGCGTAAATTTAAAGTGTAGCAAGTGTATGTCGGGTACAATGTACCCGACATACCGAAATATCGTTCAATTCAATCAGTCAGCCCATCCCTCCCATACCGAGAAAAATTTCTTCTTTTTAGCGTTTCTAGCCCTTGACAAAATAAGGTCTTAAGCAGAGAATCCTCAGTTGCATTGGCGGATCTTTCATATTTATTAACGTATTTCAGGATAGATTTTGAGGCTGTACTGTTCTTCAGAGCATATTCTCATCCGGCCCGGATATCCGAATAAGCCCCAGGAGGTTCCTTATGGGCTATATCAAGGCTCATCCCATCGTTAATGAGGAGCATGGCCGCATAGTTTCTTTCAAATTCAAAGACCGGATCATTGAGGGTCGCGAAGGCGAACCCGTCACCAGCGCCCTGGTCGCCAACAATATCTGGACATTCAGCAAACATTATAAAGATGGAGCTCCGCAGTCGCTTTTCTGCGCCAACGGACAATGTTCCAAGTGCATGCTGCTCATCGACGGCGAAGCCCGCAAAGGCTGCGTAGTTCCCTTAAAGGAAGGCATGCAGGTCGCGCCGCTCGAAAAGCTGGCCGTCCCGCCTGAACACCGTACACCCGACAAATACGGCGACATCGAGCAGTACGAAGTCGATGCGCTTATAGTCGGCGCAGGCCCGGCGGGCCTGAGCGCTGCCGCCGTTCTTGGACAGGCCGGAGCCAGAGTGCTGGTTATCGACGACAAGGACAGCGCCGGCGGCAAGCTGGTTTTACAGACTCACAACTTCTTCGGCTCGGTCAAAGACTGCTTTGCCGGAACGCGCGGCATCGACATCGCCGTAAAGCTCCAGAAACAACTGGCCGATCTGCATAACGTCGAAATCATGACTTCATCGGTGGCCATCGGCGCTTTCGCAGATAAAATAGTCGGCGTGGTCAACGGCGGTAAACGATACATAAAAGTCAGCCCTAAAGTGCTTATCATCTCCACCGGCGCGCGTGAAAACACGCTGCCGCTGGAAGGCTTCGACCTGCCCGGCGTTTTCGGCGCGGGCGCATTTCAGACGCTGGTAAACCGCGACATGGTGCGCTGCTCGGATCGTCTGTTCATAGTCGGCGGCGGTAACGTGGGCCTGATCGCGGCCTATCACGCGCTGCAGGCTGGAATGAACGTAGTCGGCCTCTGCGAAGCCATGCCGCAGTTCGGCGGCTACCGCGTACACGCCGACAAAATCGCCCGTCTGGGCGTGCCGCTGTACCTGAAGCATGCCGCTATCTGCGCCCAGGGCGCGGAAAAGGTCGAGTCCATCACCATTGCACAGGTGGACGAAAAATTCCGGCCCGTCATGGGCAGCGAGCGCAGCTTCCCGGTCGACGCCATTCTGGTGGCGGTCGGTCTGAACCCCATTAACGAACTTTACGATCAGGCCCGTGAAGCCGGATTTACAGTGCTTACAGCCGGCGACGCTCAGGAAATCGCCGAGGCTTCCGCCGCCATGTTTTCCGGTCGTCTGACCGGCGCTGAAGCCCTCGAAAAACTGGGCCTGCCCATGCCGACCGAAATGGCTGCCGAAATCGGAAGCTGGCCGGAACTTATGGAAATACTGCGAGCCAAACCCGGCAAGTCGCACAATCTACAGGCTGCGCCGAAAAATCCGGTTTATCCGCGTCTTTTCTGCACCCAGGAAATTCCCTGCGATCCCTGCCGGGCGGCCTGCCCCAAAGGCTCGATTCTGCTTGTCGGGGACTGCGACAACATCCTTGATCCGCCTGTGTTTGAAGGCGAATGCACGGCCTGCACACGTTGCGTAGCGGCCTGCCCCGGTCTGGCGATAACGCTGGTTGACCGCCGTAAACAGGCCGAAGACGGTCCTGCTCTGGTTACAGTGCCATATGAACTGCCGCAGGTTCCACAACCCGGCGACACGCTGCCGCTGACCGATATGAGCGGTACAGTCATCGGTTCGGGAAAAGTGATTAAGGTAGGTGATAAGAAATGGCAGGATCGCCGCCTGCTGATTACACTGGCAGTAGATCCCGATCTGGCCGACCTGGTGGCAGGTGTGCGAGTGCAGAACCCTGAAGAAATTCTGCATGAGATCAAACCTGCAATACTGCCGCAGAAAACCGCAGACGAATCGGTAGTTTGCCTCTGCGAACGCGTCACCGCCGGAGAAATCCGCAGGGCAGTACGGGCCGGTCTGCGCGACCGCAACCTGCTGAAGGCCATTCGCCTGGGTATGGGCTCGTGCGGCGGCGGAACCTGCGGTCCAAATGTGCGCCGCATCCTGCGCGAAGAAGGCTGCTGCGACGAACTCGATATGAAGACTCGTCCGCGTCCGCTGGTGTTCGAGACACCGCTGGGTGTGTTTGCCGGTGAAATGAAAGACATTCTGGACGAAGAGAAGTGAAATGCCGTCTGTAAACTACGATGTTATAATAATTGGAGCCGGTTCAATCGGTACGCCAACAGCCCTGTATTGCGCCCGCGCCGGACTGAAAGTACTGGTGCTGGAATCCGACCATGCACCCGCACAGGGTCAGGCTAAGCGTGCCATAGGCGGCATTCGCGCTACACACTCGGAACCGGCAAAAATAAAACTCACAATGGAAGCCCGCGAGATTTTCGCAAATTTCCAGAATGAAACCGGGCGCAACATTCACTGGAACAGAGGCGGTTATCTCTTCCCGGCTTTTGCCGCCAGAGAAGAAAACACGCTTAAAGACATCCTTAAAATCCAACAGAGCCTTGGTCTGGAGATCGAATGGATAAGTCCCGATGAAGTAGAACGCCTGGTGCCAGGTATCGTTAGAGAAGGCTTGCGAGGCGCTACTTTTACAAAAGACGATGGATCGGCATCCACCATCGACGCCATGGCGGCTTTTTATGAAGAAGCTTTGACAGCAGGAACCGAATTTCGTTTCGACGAGGCTGTAACTGCTTTTATACATGAAAATGGCAAACTACAGGCCGTAAAGACAGATAAAGGTGTTTATCCCTGTGCCTACGCCGTCAACGCGGCAGGAATTCACGGCGACCGCATAGCCGCATTAGCCGGAACAGAAATAAAACTCATGCCCGACATGCACGAGGCCGGAATCACCGACCCCATGGGGCATTTTTTCGACACAATGGTGGTTGACATCCGTCACGGCAGAAATTCCAAGAACATCTATTTTTACCAGAACGAAATTGGTCAGGTTGTTTTCTGCCTGACACCCTCCCCTGCCATGTATGGCACTGATGTGCGTTCCACATCTGAATTCCTGCCGCTGGTGTCCGGGCGCATTCTTAAGATAATGCCTCGTCTGGCCGACGCTAAAGTGCGTCGCGTATGGCGCGGTCTTTATCCCAACACCCCCGATGGTTCACCTTATATCGACCGCGATCCGCATATTGAAGGATTGCTGCATACCGTCGGCATGTGCGGACAGGGTTTCATGCTGGGTCCCGGTGTCGGCAAACTTATAAGCCGCTGGCTGACCGAGAAACTGAACGACGACGACCGCATGGTGCTCAGCCTTCTGAAGATTGGCCGGAATATCGGCAGCGGAGAAGTCTTGAGCTGATTAATGAAACTGAAAGACAAAAGGCGCGCAGATAGCGCGCCTTTTGTTTTAAGATTGCCTTAAAACTATTTCAGCAGGTAAATCTGCCCGCTGATTTTATTGACAATGGCGATATCCGGCAGGCCGTCGCCGTTGAAATCGACACCGCCAATGGCGTGCAGCATTTCAGATTCACCAGCAGTCCAGAAGCCCGGCATGTCGATATATTCTGAGACCTCATTCTTTTCGGCACCCAGCATGATACGCAGCATGCTGTTGTCTGTGATAAAGAAATCGCTGTAGCCGTCAGAGTTGAAATCGCCGGCGCTGCCAAGCGTCTCTCCAAAGTTGTTGTCAGCAGGCAGATTGGGAGTTGAGAATACCTGCGGAGTTATGCTTACCTGATGACTCGCAGCCGTACCTCTGTAAAGATAGACAATCTGCTCGACATCGGAGGTTTTCTGTACCAGGAACTCTCCGGCTCCATCATTTTCTTCACCATCGGCTATTTCCATGTTCGGCAATCCTCGTACCTTGCTGCCGAACTCACCATGTCCAATTACTATTCCAAAAGCGGAATGGACATTGAAATTAGGCGGTGAAACATAATCGGGTTCGGTGTTGGCTCCCTCATTAATTCCATCAGTTAATGTCGGATCGCCCCACATAACATAAACGCGGTCATCGCCTGCGACGTCGTTATAATCGAGGTGTGTCAGCAGAATTTCGTCGTAGCCGTCGAAATCGAGATCAGTATGACCGATGTCCCATCCAAAGAAACCCGGACCGTCGGCGTTCTCGTCACGCTGAATGACCAGATCTTCATCGCCCTTATATGCCGGGTTGACAGCGCTTCCGGCAGTGTATGTTTCATTCCAGGTTTCGCGACCCAGGAACAAATACACCGGGCTCTCGTGGGCTGCAAAAGCATAGGTTCCCAGAAGCAGATCAGTGTATTCGTCGCCATTCCAGTTAAGCGTATCCATAGCAAATCCGAGCTGGCGGAAGTCCGAGCTGCTGTCGCTTGTATGATTTATGACGACATCCGGCTCGCTCGGCAGTCCGCCTTCAGCAGTGCCGAAGTAAATATAAACCGTGCCGTCGAATGTCATGCCCAATTCACCGACGGCCAAGTCCATTATGGGCGCTCCGTCCGGCGTGCTGTCGCCGTTGAAATTGCCCACCGCGATATCTCCGCCAAAGAGCAGCGAACCAACCATTTCTATAGTTTGATCTGGCATAGGCGGTTCCTGTCCGTCTTCGAAGCCGTAATAAATGTAAATGGCTCCTGCCAGCCCGTTGTACTCGGCAGCTCCAACAACCAGGTCGGCCATGCCGTCGCCGTTGAAGTCAGCGGCATCTACATAAGGCGGGTCGATCAACTGCCAGCCTGCGCTCTCGTTGAAGAATGTCGCACTGGCGATATTCTCGGCAAAGTAATTAACCTCGCGTCCCACTTTAACAATGCCCGATTCGTTGCCAACGATATCGAAAGCCTTTATGAGAATGCAGTATGAAGTAGAATAGGTCACTTCCAGATTGCTAATTACCGCGCCATGGAAGTCTCCTGAGAGTGAATCCATTACAATGCTTACATCGGCAGGCTCGTTGGCTGTTTCCCATTCTATGCTGTCACAGATACAAGCTGCATCTCCAGCACAGCCTTCGTTCTTAACAACATGAATTTCGTAACTTGAAGGCTTGCCGGTACCCAGAGCGGCATTGCCAGCCGGAGCATCCCAGAAAACAGTTATATTACCGGCACGACGGTTGCAGCGCTCAAAATCATCGTTGCAGCCATATGTTTCAGAGCAGGAGGCGTCTTCAATCTGATGAGCGCTTGTCCCGGTAGAACCGCCAACGCATACTTTAGCTCCTACTATTTCTCCTGGAGGATCATCGTCACAGTCGTCGCCCAGGCTGTCCGAATCGAGATCGGTTTGATTTTCGTTAGACAGCGCGGGACAGTTGTCATCGCAGTTCAGCGTATCGCCACCAGTACAGACATCGACCTGGCCGTCGCCGTCATCTTCGGGAACTCCATCCTCATCTGCATCCAGCAGACAGGCCGGATACGAAATGTAATTGTCGGCGCACTGGTTGCAATAATTGCCGGTATAGTTGGGACCGCTGCATGTGCAGAAATCATCGTCGGCATTACATTCGCCATGACCGTTGCACGAATATTCATCTCCGATACAGGCACCGTTGCCGTCACATCTGTCGCCAGCCGTGCAGTTATCCTGGTCGTTGCATTCTTCGTTCTCCACCGCAAATTCATTCTGCGGGCAGTCGTTAGAAACCCCATCACAGTATTCGGCTTCATCGCAAACGCCCACAGCTTCGCGACACTCTTCGCTTTCATCCAGTTTGGCATCGACAGGACAGCTCGGAGACTGACCATCGCAGCTTTCCTCGACATCGCAGATCCCGCCAGCCTCGCGGCAGACGTATCCTGCAGGGCGCGGAGTCCAGTCGGAGTCATTGGTTGATGGATCACAATACAGACAGGCATAGTCCGGGTTCTCAGTACGTTTCTCTATGCAGACACCGTCTATGTCACAGAAATCGCTTTTACATACGCAGTCACCGGTTTTACTGTCGCAGACTCGATCCACAAAATCAGCACATGGATCGGGATCGCAGAGATCAGTTTTACTGTCATCAGCGCTGTCTTCATCTACATCGACATCACCGTCAGTGCCGTCTCCTCCGATAAATCCCATGTCGCTGCTATCCGAACAGGCAAAACCCAGTAAAAGGATTAAAAGCGAACCAGTGTACAGAAAGACTTTCGTCATACTCATGACAGCCTCCCTCAATGCCTTTCTTTTTTGTTAATCTTTGCTTTCCCTGCGGCGGTCGAAAAACAAAGTAAACCACCAAGTGCAAAGTACTCTTTTTATGATTATACATAAGTTCAGAATCAAAACTATATTTTTGAAAAATATCGGTTAAGCTCTATCCAATAAGCAGTTCCCTGAGGAAAAACCTTGTTCCTGTAAGATCTTCGTTCTATCTTGAAATGTATCTTAATCAGGCTTCCAGATATGAAACCGCCGCAGTGCAGGGAGATTAAAATGATCCAGTTCAAAGACGCTCAATCAATACTCGATAATACCGGAATGATGGAATACTTCCTCGAACTGGTAAAAATAGGCACACAATCAAATGATGAGTCAGAAACATCTCCTTCCACACGCGGTCAACTCGACGCATTGGCAGTTGTGGCCAACCGCCTGAAAAAGCTTGGTCTTTCAGACACCGAAATAGATGATAACGGCTATCTTTTTGCCACACTCGAAGCTAATTACTCAAACGCACCAGGCATCGGCCTGCTGGCGCATATCGATACCGCCACAGATTTCAGTGGGCACGACGTGAAGCCGATCCTGCATGAAAACTTCGATGGTAAAGATATTAAACTAAGCGATGATGTTGTAATTACAGTAGAAAGCACACCGGAACTGGCGCTTTGTAAAGGCGACACCATAATCACTGCAGACGGTACAACACTTCTGGGGGCAGATGACAAGGCTGGAGTGGCGGAAATATTGGCCGCCGTTGAGTTTCTGCAGAAACATCCCGAAATCAAGCGGCCACGCATTCGTGTAGCAATCACGCCTGACGAAGAAATCGGGCGCGGCGCATCAAAGTTTAATATCGCTCGTTTCAATGCGGATTGCGCTTACACGCTTGACGGCGGCTGGCTGGGTGAAGTCAACTCCGAAACGTTTTCTGCCGATGGCGCAACCATTAAATTCACCGGAGTGGCTGTTCATCCGGGATTTGCTAAGAATCGCATGGTCAACGCCATAAAATATGCCGCGAAATTCATCGAAATGCTGCCCGCCGATGAACGTCCGGAGTATACCGAAGGCCGTCAGGGTTTCTATCATATGACTGAAATCACAGGTAACGCCTCCGAAGCCAAGGTTTCGATGATACTGAGAGATTTTGAAGTTGATAAACTAAAGATGCGCAGTGAGACTGTTAAAAAGATCGCCGCCGAATTGATGTTGCAGGAACCACGTCTTAAAATAGCCGTAGACATTACGGAATCATACCGCAATATGGCCTACTGGCTCAAAGACAGACCCGAAATAACGGACAAACTTGTAAAAGCAGTCGAAGCCAGCGGAATAACGCCGCAGATAATACCTATTCGTGGCGGCACTGACGGTTCAGGATTAACGGCCAAAGGCCTGCCTACACCCAATCTCTTTGCCGGAGGGTTGAATTTTCATGGTCCGCGCGAGTGGGTTTCCACACGTGTCATGGCGCTGGCCGTCTGCACTGTGCTTAATCTTGTGCAGGGCTGGACGGAATAATTTCGAGGCGACATTGACAATGTGATTCCGCTGATAATCTTATATTCACAGAAATGAATGACTGAAAGGTTTATGTATATGGAGAATTTCAATTTTTACAATCCGACCCACATAATATTCGGAAAGAATACCGTTTCCAAAATTGGCCGTGAACTTAAAGCGGCAGGCCTGCAGAAAGTTCTGCTGATTGCTGGTAAAGGTTCAATAAAAAACAACGGTGTATATGAAGCAGTCATAGCATCCCTGAAAGCACACGGAATCGCAGCTAGTGAATACTGGGGTGTGCGTCCTAATCCGCTGCTGTCAAATGTCAACGAGGCCGCCGAACTGGCGCGCAAAGAGGAAGTTCAGGCCATTCTGGCAGTTGGCGGCGGCAGCGTTATCGACTCCGCCAAGACTGTGGCAGCCGCCTTTTACAATGAGAACGTCTGGGAATATTTTGAGAAGTCGACACCAGTTACCAAGGCTTTGCCCCTATATATTATTCTGACAATATCCGCCACCGGTTCCGAAATGAACCCCGGTGCCGTCATAACCCACGATGAACAGAAAAAGAAGTGGGCTTTCCACGGCCCGGCGCTCTTCCCCAAAATATCAATCATCGATCCTGAGATACAGATGAGCCTGCCCTGGCGCCAGACTGTTAACGGAGCCATCGACGCGCTTTCACACATCATGGAGTATTATTTCCTCGGACATGACGAAGAAACTACAATCGCCATCGATGAAGCGCTGATGAACAGCATCATAAAAGTCACCGATATTCTGCAGAAGAACGAAAAAGATTACGCCGCCCGAGCCAGCCTGGCCTGGGCCGCCACACTGGCACTGAACGGCATCAGCGGCATCGCCCTCAAGAACGGCGACTGGGCTTCGCACATGATTGAACATGCCATCAGTGCTCTGCATCCGCATATAGCTCATGGTGAAGGTCTGGCAGTGATTTTCCCGGCCTGGCTCAAGTATACGTCTTCAGCCAATCCCGCTCAGTATAAGCGCTACGCTGAAAAACTATGGAACGCTGCCGATATTGACGAGGGAATTGCAAAGCTCAAGGCTAAATATCGCCAGTGGGGAGCGCCAGTCAGCCTGAAGGAACTGGGCCTGACTGCTGAGGATATACCGGCTCTGGCCGATAATGCAGCCATGGCTGGAAAACTCGGCCAGGTCAAAATACTTGATCGCGAGGATTTTATCGCAATATATAAACTGGCGCTTTAGGTCTGATCTACGTGTTATATTTTCATTGCCGGTCGTAATGACCGGCTTTTTTTTATTCCTGGCGAATCACTGCATGGACAATCTCCTCAAGCTGTGTTATTGCTTTGTTAAATTACTGTTAATCCGCTGATTGAGATGTTTTCAGGAGAAGTTCACATGCCCTTATTTATGCGCTGGAAGACATTAGTATTCCTTACGTTGAGCCTTATGATCTGCAATGCCTGCAGCATTGGTGGAAACTCCGGCGACGATGTAACTGACGGTGATATAGAGCAGGCCGAAACTGAAGTCGATTCGTTCCTGCCTGACGGTGATGAAGAAATCTTACCTGACGGCGATAAGGAAATCGCCGAAGATGGTGATACAGATGTCGAAGAAGAAGCCGTCGATCTCTGCAATCCAGACCCTTGCAGCGCCTCAGATAATCGCGTCTGCGATCCAGAAAGCGGCAACTGTCTGTGTGCTGCAGGATTCTGCGATATTGAGGGAACATGCATAGCAGCAGAAGATAAGAACCCCGAAAACGCATGTCTGGTGTGTGATCCAATCGCTGACAGCTCTGACTGGAGCCCTGCGGCAGTGGGCGAATCATGCGGTTCATCATTCTCGGACGAATGCGATAAGCCGGATACCTGCGACGGCGAGGGCTTCTGCTTGGACAATTTTTCTGAACCCGGAAGCTCCTGCGGATCGTCTGATGACTCTGCCTGTGACCACCCTGATACATGTGATGGCGAAGGCTACTGTTCACCCAATCTCGAAGCCCCGGACGTTGAGTGTGGTCTGGCCGCTGATGATTGTTCGGGTACCGATACCTGCGACGATCAGGGCATCTGTCAGGACAATCATTTCGATGTTGGAACTGAATGCGGCGATACGGAGACGGAATGTTCGGGTCAGGACACATGTGATGGAGAAGGTGTCTGCCTGTCAAATCACAAGGACAGCGATCTGCCTTGCGGAGAACCCGAGACGGAATGTTCCGCACAGGATACCTGTAATGGCGATGGAACCTGTCTGCCTAACCATAAAGATAGCGGACTTGAGTGCGGCGAAGCCCAGACAGAGTGCAGTTATCAGGACACATGCAACGGCGATGGTTTATGCCAGCCCAACGACAAAGCTGCCGGGCTTAATTGTGGTGATGGTCCGGAACAGTGCAGCTATCAGGACACCTGTAACGGCAGCGGCACCTGCCAACCCAACGATAAAGCCGCCGGGCTGATGTGTGGCGAAGGGCCCACTCAGTGTTCGAGTCAGGATACCTGCAACGGCGTTGGCTCTTGCCTGCCTAACGATAAAACAATCGGCACCAGTTGCGGAGACGGGCCAACGCAGTGTTCGGCTCAGGATACATGCGACGGTGAGGGACTCTGTCTGGAAAATGATCGTACAGTTGGCACATTCTGCGGTGAAGCGGCCAAACAATGTTCCGCTCAGGACACCTGTGACGGCGAGGGCGTTTGCCTGGTGAATGATCTCGAAGAAGACACACTGTGCGGCGAAGCTGAAAATGAATGTTCAGGACAGGATACCTGCGATGGTGCGGGTGAATGCCTGCCTAATCATAAGGAAAAAGACCTGACATGCGGCGACGGGCCTGATGAATGCTCGAATCAGGACACCTGCGATGGCTACGGTGTATGTAAAAAGAATGATCTGGATTACGGCATTACCTGCGGCGAAGGTCCGAATGACTGCTCCGGTCAGGATATCTGCAACGGATCAGGCGTCTGCCAGAAAAACGATCTGTCATACGGCACGTATTGTGGTGACGCAGCCACACCATGCTCTTACCACGACATCTGCAACGGTCATGGCCTCTGCGAAGACAATCCCAAACCCGAAGGAGTCAACTGCGGCGATGTAGCCACAGAATGCTCAGGCCAGGACAAATGCGACGGATACGGAGTATGCCTTGTAAACGATTTCGAAACCGGCGCTTTATGCGGCGATGGACCCGGTGACTGTTCACAGCAGGACACTTGCAACGGATCAGGTACCTGCGAAAAGAATGATCTTGGCGCAGGCACTCTCTGCGGAGAAGGCGCAACAGAATGTTCCAACCAGGACACTTGCAATGGCGCTGGTGTTTGTCAGCCTAATGATAAGAACGCCGGTCTCAACTGCGGTGACGTTCCATCCGAGTGCAGCTATCAGGACACCTGTGACGGCGCCGGATATTGCCATCCGCGAAATATGAGCGCAGGAGCGCACTGCGGCGAAGGACCTGCTGAATGCAGCTATCAGGACACCTGCGACGGCGAAGGCTACTGCCAACCCAACAATAAAACTCCCGGCATCAATTGCGGTCAGGCGGCGACTGAATGTTCTAATCAGGATACCTGCAGCGAAGACGGCGAGTGCCTGCCCAATCATAAAGAATCCGGTCTCAACTGCGGTTCGGCTGCGACACAATGCTCGGCGCAGGATACATGCAACGGTGGCGGTGTTTGCAACCCGAATAATCTGCAAGCCGGAACACTGTGCGGCAGCGGCCCGGCGGAATGCTCACAGCAGGACAGTTGCAACGGATCGGGCACATGTCAACTCAATCATTTCAGCGACGGCACCACCTGCGGCTCACAGGATCAATGTGTAACTGGAGTATGCCAGGATTGCTATAATGCATCAGGTTGCGCTGATGCCAATGACAGCAATTCCTGCACACTTGAAGTATGCTCAGCGTCCTATGTGTGCCAGCATCAGGACCAGACAAACGGCACAGAGTGTGACCGTGACGGGCTGTTCTGCACCTGGGACACCTGTCAGACCGGCACATGCACGGCGTCCGGCTCACAGCGCAACTGTGCTTCGGAACTTGGTATCACAGATCAGAGCTGCCTCTCGGTTTTCTGTGATGAAACCAACAACATATGCGACGTTGATATGTACGGGCGAGGCAAATTCTGTCAGAGCCCGGATGGCAACATCTGTCGCACCAATGTCTGCACAGGCTCGGGTGACTGCGCCGCCGACATCCGCTGGTACGATGACGGAACCTCAAGCTATAACTGGCTTTCCGCCTTCCCGGCTCAGATGTGTCGCGGTGTTAAAATGCCCTGCAGCAGCGGTGATACGCTGGATTGCATGTACACTGAAGAGGCGCACTACAACAACACTCTCGATGCCTGTCCGGACGGTTCCGGCACCAGTTCGTACCCCGCCGAATGTGGCTATACCGAGAGCATCGAGAGAATCACCATCGAAAAGCGCGGCGGTTCTTCTGATGTGACACTGCGTCCGGGTGACACCGTGCGTGTGAAAGTGTATTTCAACACCGACTACTCGCTGGACAACGAGGACGGCTGGTATGACGACTGGGACCTGGTGGCGCTTTATTACACCAATGATGCGCTCAAGGCAAAAGAGGATGGTGTGGCCGGACGCATGGCCAACTGGACGCTGATAGATTACGACGTTTTCTACGAAGCGTATTACAGCTACGCGTATTACGATTTCACCATCAACGCATCGGCGCAGGGTTTCCAGGCAGTGCGCGCCAGCATCTATTACAATGACGGACGTTTTGACGACAACACCAGCGACCCCTGCTGGATTATGACCGCGCAGCAGAACTGGTGGTACGACGCCGATGATCTGGTTTTCTGGGTTGAAAATGAAAACTGCTGTTCGGGCGGCTCGGTTTGTCTGGGCAACGGCATCTGTCAGTAAACCCGGCCAGCCTAATCCCGGACGCGGAATTTCACCGACTTGTCTGTTGACATAATGCGTCATAAGGAATAAAAATGGTTCGTTCGGCTTAGCGCCGCTATCATTGTTATGGTTGTACTTTCGCGAGGTATTGAAAATGCATAGAATGCTTGATCTGCATGTACATCCCAGCCTTAAGATGTACTATCTGCCCTATCTGACCAGTTCCTTTCATGCTCTGGTTTATTGCGGTAAGCACTTCAATCCGCTTTCATTCAGAACTCAGTACCGTCACCTGAATAAAAGCCCGGTTAAGGTAATGCTGTCTACGCATTACGTCATCGAACAGGGTTTCGTCAGACAGGGAATAAAAGGCCCGGGCCGTGCCCTTTCATGGCTTCTTTCTCCGGTATTCTACGCCAGACTGCGCCGTTCCGACCCCTGGAAGGTCTTAATGGGCATGATGGAAACGCTTGAAGAGTCCGTACCGAACACCAACAAATTCGTGGTGGGCAACAGCAAGCGTTTCAAAATGGTGCGCCGCTATTCCGAAATTGCTGAACTTAAAGAAAACGAGATCGGTCTTATTCACACCATAGAAGGTTCACATGCTCTGGGCTATGGACCCAAGAAGGGTCAGAGTGTTGAGGATTTCTGGAAACAGACCGTAGAACGGCTCGAATACCTCAAAGATCGCGGTGTAGCCCTGATTACACTGGCGCACTTCTGGGACAATATGTTCGCTCCACAGACCTGTGGAACCGAAATTGTTCCTAAAAACCGCGACGGAAAAATCGTGGGCGAGCCGGATGATGCAATTTTCCATATGAAGCGCGCCACATGGCAGTGGGATGATGCCGGTAAACTGGCTGATCGCTTCTCTCGCAAACTGCTCGAAATGGGCATTCTCATCGACGTAGCGCACACACAACAGCACGCCCGCTGGCGCATTTACGATCTGTGTGAGGAATACAATCGTCCGGTTATTGCATCTCACAATGGACTGCAGCATTTCTTCGACCACGAGTACAATCTGTCCGACGAGGAGATCAAGCGCTTCCACGAACTGGGCGGAGTTATCGGCCTCATTCTTTCGCGGCGCTGGCTGGTCAACCCGGAAAAGCGTCACCATACCGATAAGCATGGCGGAATCGCCGATATCGTAGAGGATATGCTTTACATCCGCGATCTGGTGGGCGACGTTTCCTGCATCGGCATAGGTACAGACTTCGACGGACTGACCGATCCTTTCAAGGATTGCGCAACTCCGGACAAACTCTGGAACATGATTGAATATATGGGCAAGTATTTCACCGACGATGAAATCGACCAGATCATGTACCGCAATGGACAGCGCGCTCTTGAAAAAGGCTGGACATGATCAGAACGCTTTAATTCAAGAAAAAGCCGGTCAGATGACCGGCTTTTTTCATTCGTGCCTTAAAATCAGCACCGACTTAAAAACGCTTTCTGGATTCTGCGCTTCGGCGCGACTGACAACATCGTTACAGCTAAATCGATAACGCGCCGGTTCGGGGCCGCTGAAACTGCCGTCCGGTCCACATTCGAAACCCAGAGCCTTAAGGTCGGCGGCGAAATATCCTGCTCCACGTGCCGCATCGTCACGATATTGCAGTTGCGCCACTCTTATATTCTCCAGCGTTTCCATCGCCTGATCTTCACGGGATTCTTTTTGCAGTTGGATTACAGCCGGATAGCTAACAGTCACCAGAATGAAGAAAAGCGAACACAGAAGAGTGATGCGATATCTGTTTATGAAATATTTATAGGTAATCATCCCGCCGCCGTTTCGTATCGAACGTATCTGATTTAAGAACCTTTTTATGATAATTCATTTGCAGCAGGCAAAGAATGTAAAAATCAAGAAAAGATAGATTGCGAATTAACTCAATTCTAACAATCTGCTAATATTATTAAGACAAGTCTCTTATATAAGTACAGGCGTATGATGCGGTTTATTTACAACAGGAGACGATGAAAATGCCCAAAGAGAGAATTCTGATAGTCGAAGATGAAGAAGACATCCTTGAACTGGAGCGCTACAACCTTGAAAGAGAAGGCTATCGGGTCAGCACGGTAATGAGCGGCGAAGAAGCCTTAAAGATCATAAAATCGCAGGAATTCGATCTCGTCATTCTCGATCTTATGCTCCCCGGCCTTGATGGCCTGGAAGTATGCAAGAAAATAAAGAACAATCCCGACTTCGGCGAAACGGCCATAGTGATGGTTACCGCCAAAGGCGATGAAGCCGATATAGTAACCGGTCTGGAACTGGGGGCAGACGATTATATTACCAAGCCGTTCAGCCCCAGGGTGCTGCTGGCTCGCATTAAGGCCGTTCTGCGCCGCAGCGAAGAACCGGCGCTTTCCGAAGGCGACCCGCTCAGCATTCATGATCTCGACATTCATCCGGGCCGCCACGAAGTCAGCATGGGGGGAGTAAAACTGACTCTGACCGCCAGTGAATTTAAAATTCTGCATTTCATGGCGCTCCGTCCCGGCTGGGTTTTTACACGCGAACAGATAATCAAAGCACTGCACGGTGATGATTATCCGGTTACGGATCGTTCCATCGATGTTCAGATCGTTGGTTTGCGAAAAAAACTGGGTGAAGCCGGACAGAATATTGAGACTGTACGCGGCATTGGTTATAAGATGAGAGAATAGTTTATATTTTTTACGAATGTTAATAACCGGTAACAGCAAAAGCGAAACTGTCCATTCATGTTAAAAAAACGCCTGATCTGGCAGCTTTATCCATCGTACATATTGCTTACGCTTATAGCCGTATTCGCAGTATCTCTGTATGCATTGGATACTTTCAAAGTTTATTATCTCGACCTTTACAAACAGGATCTGCAGGCCAGATCAATGCTGCTTGAAAAACAGTTTTCTGACTTCGTGTTAAAAGGCGATTTAAATGCACTTCAGGCGCGCTGTCGCGAAGCGGGTCTCACCGGTTCGGCCAGATATACAGTGACCGATACTGTCGGCAAAGTGCTTTGCGATTCGCATGAAGACCCGCTGCATATGGACAATCACAGCGGACGTCCGGAAATAGCTGTCGCCCTTAAGGGTGGTCCAGGAGATGCCGTAAGATTCAGCCAGACTTTGAAAACTTATCTCATGTATGTGGCGTATCCAGTCATAAAGGACAATAAAACAATCATCGTTATACGAGCTGCCATTCCGATATCGGTTATCGATAAGGCCACTCGTGCCATATATTTAAATATAGCCCTCAGCGCCTTTGTCGTAATAATACTGGCTTCAGCCTTGAGCCTTTTCATCGCCAGACGTATTAACAAACCTCTTTACGAAATGCGTATGGGCGCACAGCGCTTCGCCGCCGGCGACTTGAAACAAGAACTGCCCGTATCTGATTCGCTTGAACTGGGCGGACTGGCACAGGCCATGAACATTATGGCGCATCAGCTTGATGAGCGTATCAAGACCATCGAAGAACAGAAAAACGAACTGGATTCAGTGCTATCGAGCATGTTTGAAGGAATAATCGCCGTCGATTCGGAAGGCAGCATCATCAGCGTCAATCGCGCTGCAGCCGAAATGCTTGCTCTCGATATCAAAGATACAGAAAAAAAGGATATCGATTCCGCAATTAAGAACGAAGACATCCACAACTGCATCAGGCAATCTCTTAAAGAACATCATCATATAGAAACCGAGATGGTTATTGGCAACGGCAACAACGGAATGATACTGCAGATAAACACCAGCATGCTTCGCGATCCTGAAGGCAGAAACCTGGGCGTTCTGGCTGTGCTTAATAATGTAACCCGTCTGCGCAAGCTTGAGAACATACGCCGCGATTTCGTTTCGAACGTTTCGCACGAATTACGCACACCAACCACATCCATTAAAGGTTTTGTAGAAACTCTGCTGGACGGGGCATATTCAGACCCCGAAACTTCTAAGCGCTTCTTGAAAATCATCGCCAATCAGGCCGAACGGTTGAATGCCATCATGGAAGACCTGTTGACGCTTTCGCGCATGGAAAACAGCGAGGAAAGAGGCGATATGAAGCTGGAGCCCTGTCAAGTCGAAAACATGATCTCATCGGCTCTTCAGATTTGCTACATAAAAGCCGACGAGAAAAAGATCGCCATTAATCTCGATATACCGGAAGATGCGGCTGTCAAC
>Ga0172375_10000870_pt1 | contig 48802 bp, 30 predicted proteins | sample LakKiv1m_FD_114537 | JGI IMG/M metagenome (GOLD analysis project Ga0172375, IMG submission 114537) | Freshwater microbial communities from Kabuno Bay, South-Kivu, Congo - kab_092012_11.1m | ecosystem: Environmental > Aquatic > Freshwater > Lake | place: Democratic Republic of the Congo... | reverse complement strand
CATCCCGTCGCCGGGAAAATGCTTGGCCATTGGCAGAACCAGATTGTGTTGAAAACCCGAAAAAGCCGCCACGCCCAGGCGTGTATTCAGTTCCATGTCCGGACCGAAGGTACGGGTATTCAGGTTGCCGTTATCCCGTTGATAATGGGTGTCCAGGAGGGGGCCGAAGTTCGTGTTGATACCGACCGCTTTTACTTCCCGTCCCATCATATCGAACTGATGAAAGGCTACCCATTCGTCCTTCGTCGCGCCAATGGCTGTAGGGCCGATACTGTCCGTACCGCCGGTGGCATGATTGACCGAGGTGTAAACGCCTCCTTCCTCGTCACTGCTGATGAAAAGCGGCACACCTGAGAACTCCGCCGCAATGCTCTGGGCATGATGCAGGAACCGTGCAGTTACCTCCGGGTCGTCGAGGGCGACACCCGTTATTTGTGCCACAGAAACGGCCCCAGGGAAACAGGAGCGCATTTTTTGCTCGTAATCAGGATCGACCTTGTTACCCGCACGGATGATATGCATGCTGAGGTGTTGCCCGATGCGCTGGCGCAAAGTAAGGCGGTTGTAAATGGTTTCGATTTCGTCTTCGTGAATGGGGCAGTAGGCATAATCAAGCGTCGCCGGGTCGAAGGCTTCGCCATCATCTTCAAGCGAATCCTGATCAAAGTCTCCCGCATCAACTGTCTCCGTTGTCTCCGAATCGTAACCATCACTATCACCATCCTGAAGAACCTTCGACTCACCATTCGAGCAGGAGGAAATGATCCCCAGCAGGAATGAGATCAATGCAATGTTCAAGAATTCCTGCACACGATACTTCATTATAAATCCTTATTGCCATTAGAGGAGGGACCTTCGGCATGCCAGGTTTCCACCTGAATATTCACCTCACGGATGAATGTTACGAAATTCGTATAAGGTTCGTCAAGATAATTCATCAGGCCAAAGTTATCACCGGCGATGAATCCATCCGGCGGATTATCGAACCATTTATACCAATGGTAAGCCACCGCATAGGGACGGCCGATAAAGCTTTTCACATACTCATCATAGGCCAGCGCCCGGTCCTTCTGGGTTTCGACAACTATGGCGTAATTCATGACATTCGGCAGGCCGGAATCCTTCGCCTTGAAAGAGAACTCCTCGATGAGAATTGGTTTGTCCAACTCCGGCCAGATGGCATCCAGTTCATCAACCCAGTTCTCGTGATAGCCAGCCAGCGAGATGACATCAAAAACCTGACCGGCCTCCAGAATCAGGGCATCGCCCGGATACCAGGCGAAGCGGCAGCCAAGGATAAGGTGATCCGGGTCCACTGTACGCAAACCCTGGATGGCGATGGTCGCATAGCGTTGGAAGGCATGAATGGCAAATGCGTCCGAAACATTCTGTGCAGCATCCGTTTCCGGATTAAAGTCATCGGAAGTCAGGCTGTTCAGGTCATCCCATGATGCGAGTGTGGTTCCCCATGTTGCATTGAAGTCATCAAGATTCGCCGCCTGCTCCCTGATGAAACGCAAAGCTTCCGTCCGTCCGGGAGCGTCCGTTGGAAAGTCAAGACAGACTTGCAACAATGTCAAATCCGAGCGCCAGTCCGGGCCCCAGAATAATTCGTTGTCGAGAAAATAGCCGATGAAATTCTCATCGTTCACATAAGGGGTAGCGCGATCAACGGCGACCTGGTGGGACCATTGTTCGAATCCTGCAGACCAGTAGTCAGTGACGAAATCATCTGGAGTGTAGCGCGGGGCGTGGCTGGCCGAGTCCAGAATGATAGTGGCGTGGGGGAGGCGTGCACCCATGGAAAAGCTGCTCCATGGACCTATCGTATTGAAAGCCCAGTCCCGCAGGCGTTCTTCGGCGGTGTCGCCCCATGTATCCTCATCGCCATACTTATCGACTATGATTTGGTGATATGAATCGTCGGAGAGTGCAGCACCCAGAAAATTGACATCCGTTACGCCCCTGGAGACGAAAGGATGACCATCCGGTGTGACAAACCACCAAACACCAGCCAGCTTTTTGACCCGGAAAAATTTCCCCGGATCGGGACTGCCCATAGTCTCGGGGGCATTGATCCAACCGCCGAAGCGGTCCAGTTCAATGGTCGCTCTGACATTAGTCAGACGCAGTTCCATCAAACGGGTACGGTAGTTTCGCTCGGTTTCTGTTTCCTCTCCAGCCGCAATGCAAGCACCCGCCTCGCAGATCCATCCATAGCTGGAGCAATCCGCCACTGGCAGAAACGACGTGTTGATGCAGGTATTCAGAACGCTGCCTTCGCAAACGAGGCTTCCTTCCAGGCAATCTTCGGAATCGTTTTCGATTTCGCTGTCGCCTTCGATATCGCTTTCGCTGTCGCCGTCGCTGTCAGCCTCTTCGTCCGTTTCTGCCGTGTCGCTGGTTTCTCTGTCACCATCCGAGAGGTCTGAAGCGGGATCGGTTGCATTGCAGCCGACCAACGAAAGCAGGACAAAAATTAACCATGCAGCCGAGAACCCAAGTCGCATGGTTCGATACTGATCTTGTTGATAAGACATGGTCAATAGAGTCTCCTCAGCGGGTAACAGTGGTTTCCCACATACCATTTGCGCCAATCGATACTGAAACGAGCGGTGCTTCCCTGATCGCGTGTTGTTTCTCGTCTCAGATGAATCTCTATGCTATGGATCGTACATGGTATTTACCGATTGTCAAAGCCGGAGAGATGTCGGATAAAGCAAAATTCCTCCCCGCAATCCAGAATCATCTGCCAGGATTATCCTTGTGTATGTTCTCTTGTTATCGACACGCTACAGCGGCCCATGCGGAGGCATTTCGCCCGGTTTATAGACAGCGTTCCAGTCGCCCTGATACATCTGCAATCTCACCCGGACATTCCTTGAAACCTGATCGCAGGCTTCTAAAGCATTAGAAGTGGCGGGTAAAACTTCCCATGTATAAAACGGTGAAGACTCAGTACCCTGGACTTCGGAGTCCTGTCACTCCAATGACACTGGAACGACAGGTTGGACCTCGGATTTTACCTTACTGACATTTCACTAGTTCATCTCCCACCCAATTCTTGCTTTATATGCTTGTTCTGCTAATTTATTATTCACGTGCATCCACATCTGAAAATCAATCCGGCGGGATACAAATAATGATAGAAATGATTAAAAAAGTTAAAATGAGACGCATGCCCATGCTGCATCAATCAATACCTGACAATAATGACAGTTCGAACCATTGCAATCGGGTTCTCTGCAAACTGATGGCATCTGTCCTTTCGGTGTTAATGCTGCTGGTGCCTGTCTCGTCCGTCAGCGCCGAAAACGATCTGGAGAATACTCCCACCATGTATGTCGTCGGGGTTTCGCACCTTGATACACAATGGTGGTGGACCATTGAGAGAACGGTCAATGAGTACCTGCCGAATACATTCCAGGGCACCATTGAGCAGTTCACTCGCTACCCGAATTATCGTTTCAGTTGGGAGGGAGCCAACCGCTACCGCTTACTTAGAGAATATTATCCTGAACTCTATGAACAGATGAAACAAGCCGTGGCCGACGGGCGCTGGGCACCGGCAGGCTCTTCGGTGGAGGGCGGAGATATGAACATTCCTTCTCCGGAGGCCCTCATACGCCAATTCCTGTACGGCAATAACTATTTCCGTGATGAACTGGGAAAAACCAGCGTTGACGTGTTTCTTCCAGATTGCTTCGGCTTCGGTTACTCACTGCCGTCAATCGCAGCCCATTGCGGTTTGATAGGCTTCTCTACGCAAAAGCTTTACTGGGGGCCGGTGGTGGATATCCCATTTGATATCGGCGTCTGGCGCGGGCCGGATGGCGGGGAGATCATCGCCGCTCTGAATCCTGATGGGTACAGCGAATTAATTACCGAAGACCTTTCCTACGATGCCGAGTGGCTGGCAAGAACGGATAATTTGTACGACCTGGCTGGCCTGAGGGTGGCTTATCGCTATTTTGGACAGGGGGATTTCGGCGGCGATCTGGATGAAAAATCCCTTCAATGGCTTGAAACCAGTATCGCCAGCGATGGCCCATTGAAAGTTAAAAGCGCCTTCTCGGATGAACTGTTCCGCGACCTGACGCCTGAACAGGTGGCTCGTCTGCCTAGATATGACGGAGAATTGCTTCTTACCACTCACGGAAGCGGGGCCTATACATCGCAAGCGGCACTGAAGCGTATGAACCGCCACAACGAGCGACTGGCTAATGCCGCCGAAAGCGCCGCCGTGGTGGCTGGCAGTCTGGGCAGCGCTTCGTATCCTATGGATAAAATCAATGAGGCCTGGTGGCTCATATTGAGTCATCATTTCCACGACGACCTGACCGGAACCGGCATCCCGCAGATATATACTTACTCATGGAACGATGAGCAGATTGCATTGAACCGCATGGCCGGTACACTCTCGGAAAGCGTCGGTGCGGTTGCGCAGTCACTGGATTTGAGCGCCATTGGTGCGCCGCTGGTGGTTTACAATCCACTGTCGATGGAGCGGGAAGATATCGTCGAGGCCTGGGTTCGCTTTTCCGACACCGCTCCGGAGCATGTAAAGGTGTTCGCACTTGACGGAGAGGAAGTCCCGTCGCAGATCGCCGAGAGAAAAGATTCCTCCGTTCGTGTGGTTTTCCCGGCGAAGGTGCCGTCCATGGGGTTCGCGGTTTATGATGTGCGGCCCGATGATTTGGGCTTTGGCGGAGAAAACACGCTCAACGCCACTGAAACCGGCCTTGAAAATGAGCGCTTCCGCGTTGAAATCGACTCCAACGGTGATGTGAGCAGTATTTTCGACAAGGCATTGGGACAGGAACTGCTGAAGTCGCCCCATCGACTTGATCTGTTCGATGACAATTCGCAGGTCTGGCCGGCGTGGGAACTGATATATGAAGATCTCAATCACGGCCCCCGGGAATCGGTGATAAGCGCTCCGATCATCGAGGTAATTGAGAACGGTCCGGCGCGTGCGACGGTGCAGGTGACGCGGACGCAGGGAGATTCCACTTATGTCCAGCGCATCCGACTGGGTGTCGGTGCGGCAGGAGAGAGAGTGGAATTCGACCTGGATTTCAACTGGCAAACCCGGGCTTCCACACTCAAGGCCACATTCACTCTTAACAGCGGAAATCCTGAGGCGACTTATGATCTCGGCTGGGGCACTATCACCAGAGGAAACAATACCGAACGCCGATACGAGGTAGCTGCCCAGCAATGGGCCGACTTGAGTAAAGCCGATGAAAGCTGGGGAGTGTCGATTCTGACTGAAGATAAAACCGGCTGGGACAAGCCGGACGATGATACCCTGCGCCTGACTCTTGTTCATACACCCATCGAGTATATTCTGTCGGTTCGTTATCAGCAGCAATTCCTGGATATAGGCAAACATCGCACCCGTTATGCCGTTACTGGCCATGAGGGTTCGCCGGGACGAGAGACCGCCTGGCATGCAGCACGACTGAATCGGCCTTTACTGGCTTTCCAGACACCGGGAATCGTCAATGAGAAATCGAGCGAGAAGGAGCTTGTCCCTCCGGTCGCCCGCGCCTTATCAGAACCGGAAACCGGCATGAGCAAACTCTCCATGGTCAATGTTGATACCGACCAGGTCATGCTCATGGCGCTTAAGCAGGCCGAAGACTCCGAAGAAGTGATTGTCCGCCTGCGCGAACTGGAAGGCCGTGCTGCGAAGAATGTAGGGATACAATTTGCATTCGATATTACGGAGGCCCGTGAAGTTAACGGCACAGAGCAGGAAACTGGCAAGGCTACGCTGAAGGAAGGCGTGATTGTGACGGACTTTTCTCCTTACCAGACCCGCACATTCGCTCTGCGGCTCTCATCGTCCCAGTCCGACATGGTAACTCCGCAAAGCCGCCCCATGAACCTGGAATACGACACCGATGTTGCCTCCCCGGACAACGAACGCACGGATGGCGTTTTCGACCCGGACAGCGGCATCTCCTTAAGTGCGGACCTGTTTCCCGCCGAAGTGTTTAACGATGGTGTCCGCTATACACTCGGGCCTGTTGGCACCGGTGAAAAGAACGCACTGACCTGCCGTGGGCAGCGCATTGCCATTGATCCCAAGCAAGGGGAGAGGCTATTCATCCTGGCCGCTGCTCTGGGCGACCAGGAAGGGAATTTCATGGTCGGAGATACTGAATTTCCACTTACAATTCAGAACTTCACGGGCTGGATAGGCCAATGGGACAGCCGTGTTAACGAAGATGAATTACAGACCTTGAAGGATGATCCTGCCCAATTCACTCCGGCCTTCACCAAACCGGCGGAGATCGGCTGGTACGGTACACATCGCCACAGCCCGGATAAAGACGACATTTATCGTTTCACTTACCTTTTCCAATACGAATTGCCTGTTCCGGATGGAGCCGAAGAGATTATTCTTCCGGATAACGAAGCCATCCGCATATTTGCTCTAACTCTTGCCGACAACCCCAATCGCGACATTCTGCCCGCCTCCGAATTGTTCGACCATCACAATCCATTTTACCGTGCCGCAACATGGGATTTGCCGTCCGGCATTCCTTTGGAGGAGGCCGACGGAGACGTAGAAGAAGACGGAGACGGAGACGGAGACACAGACGCAGATAAAGAAAACAACAAACCGATTGAGAACAAGGACAGCTCGGGTGGATGCAGTCATTCTTCGCCATCGGTGCTCATGCTGCTGATGTTGCTGATTCTGGGCGTTGTGCGTCGTCAGCAGTAACTGGCTTCACTATCGGGGGCAGGTCAGTTTGAGGAGATATTCTGCGGAATGCGCAGCAACTTTGTCACCTTTCGTCACCTGCCGGGAGGGTTACGAGGGGCATCAAAGCTCTTGAGCGACGACCCGGACCTGAAGGGATACAGCATCCGACGGGCTCGAAAGATTGCAGTCGGTTTGTAGAAACCGGCTGCGGTATTTGATCGCCTTTTGTACATGCAGGAAAAGGAAGGTTACACAGGAACATCCTGACAGCGGAACCGGCGTTGTTCTTCAGATCGCCGATGTTTAACCGTACCTGCCTTCGATATAATTGGCAGTCTGCTCACTGTGGGGTGTTATGAACAGATCCTCGGTGCGACGATGTTCTATCATTTTTCCCATCAGCATGAATATGCACTCATCGCTGACACGACGGGCCTGCGCCATATTGTGGGTTACAATGAGAATAGTGTAACGTCCTCTAAGTTCGCGAATAAGGTCTTCGATCCTTTGTGTGGCGCTTGTGTCCAGGGCGGAACACGGTTCGTCCATAAGCAATACTTCCGGCTTAAGAGGAAGCAAGCGGGCGATGCAGAGCTTCTGCTGCTGTTCAAGCGGCAGGCTTGTAGCGCTTTTTTTCAGGTGATCCTTAAGATCATCCCACAGCGAAACTTCCTTCAACGCCATTTCAATAGCTTCATCTGAGTCGGCCTTGCCCGGTTTTTTTTCGCTGTGGATACGCAGGCCAAACAATAAATTTTCGGCAACGGTAAGCGGTAGTGGATTGGGACGCTGAAAAACCATGCCGACACGTTTTCGCAGCTCGATCAGGTTGGTAAGCGGGGAATAGATATCGTGCCCCAATATCTCAACGCTTCCTTCTGTACGTACTCCTTGAATTCGTTCATTTATGCGATTGAAACAGCGCAGAAGGGTGGTTTTTCCGCAGCCGGAAGGTCCGATCAGTGCTGTTACCAAACCCTGACGGATGTCGAGATCCACGTTAATCAGGGCCTGGAATTTTCCATACCACAAGCTGAGATTACGGGTCTGAATTCCCTGTTGTTGTTCTGTCTGTTTCATCCGAACATTCCGTGTGTATACATGAAGGTTCTTTTGTCCTTTGGGTCCCGGCCAAATATTTCTTCTGTAGGACCAACTTCAACCAATTCACCGTTAAGTAAAAAGGCAGTTCTGTCAGCCAGCCGCCGGGCTTGCTGAACCAGGTTTGTAACCAGAAGGATGCTCAACCTTGAGCGCATCTCTTTCAGCATGTCTTCGATACGCATAGTTGTTACCGGATCGATGGCAATGGAAAATTCATCCAGACACAGAACATCGGGATCGTGGGACAAAGCGCGGGCGATGGTCAATCGCTGCTGTTGACCGCCGGAAAGCTTTGTACCAAGGTCTTTCAATCTATCTTTAACTTCGTCCCAGAGTGCGGCCTGTGTCAGGCAACGCTCGACAATCTCATCGAGATCAGTCCTGTTTTGTATTCCTTCCATTCTAGGTGCGAAAGCTACGTTGTCATAGATCGACATGGGAAGTCCTACAGGTAATGGCGCGACCATTCCCACTCTGCGCCGAAGTCCGGCGATATCCTGCATTTTGTATACATCCTGTCCGTCAAGAAGCACCGAGCCTTCTATCCTGACGCCGGCAGTATATTCTATTGTACGGTTAAGCACCTTTAGAAGAGTGGTCTTGCCCGAGCCTGAAGGGCCAATGATGGCGAGGATTCCCTTCGTATCCAGGTGCATGGAAACGTTTTCCAGCGCTTTTTTTGCACCGTATCGAACCGAGAGCCCTGCAAATTCAACTTTCGGCGTATCTTTTACCATTTTCTCCTCCTGCGAAGCCTTATGCGAAGGAGAATTGAAGTTGTGTTTACCATCAATACTAATCCAACCAGAACAACCGCAGTGGCATAAGGATATGCAGGCGGTACGTTGGGCACTTGAGTTGATATGGTGAAAAGATGCATCGACAGCGCCATGCACTGGTCATGTACCGATTGCGGCAGGAAAGGAAGGAAGAAAGCCGCGCCGGTGAACATGATCGGCGCAGTTTCTCCGGCAGCTCTGGATACTTCCAGTATGATGCCGGTAAGGATTCCAGCGATTGAATTTGGCAGTACTACGTGGCGTATGGTTTGCCAGCGCGTTGCACCGACATTCCAGCAGGCCTCGCGGAAAGACATGGGAACGGCAGACAGAGCCTGCTTGGTGCTGGCGATTATCACCGGCTGAGTCATTATTGCCAGAGTAAGAGATGCCGAGAGAATACTTGTGCCGAAACCCATGAAGAGAACGAAAGCCCCAACACCGAACAGTGCATACACAATAGATGGCACTCCGGCAAGGTTGACAATCGCCAGATTGATGATTCTTGAAAACCAGTTGTCTTTGGCGTATTCATTAAGATATACGGCTGCCAGCACGCCTACTGGTGCCGCCATAAGCAGAGAGGTTCCCACCAGCCACATGGTGCCGACAATAGCCGGCATAATGCCCCCGGCGGTCATACCATTGATCGGCTGAGTAAAGAGAAATTCGAAAGAAAGCGCCGGAGCGCCACGGACGATCAGCAGCCCTATAACAGATGCCAGCGGGAGTATCAGCAGACAGGTCACTCCCAACAGCAAAGCAGTGGCGATACTCTGAACTCGCTCTTTATTGCGTCCATGCCTTGTGATTTCGAATGTGCTCATATCTACCGCTTCCGAATGCCCTTGACGACCAGGTCGGCTGTCAGGTTGATAATAAAGGTTATCAGGAACAGTAACGTTCCAATGACAAAGAGTACTTTATAGTGGTCGCTGCCCTGGGCGGTTTCGCCCAGTTCCGCAGCGATGGTGGCTGTCATAGTCCTTACTGAATCAAGAGGGCTTGTGGGGATGTTGACTGCGTGTCCGGTGGCCATAAGAACAGCCATCGTTTCACCGATGGCTCTTCCGACGCCCAGCAATACAGCAGCAAGCAGACCGTTTTTAGCCGCCGGTAAAAGCACCTTGATTGAAATCTGAAGCCTGGTGGCACCCATTGCCTCTGCCGCCTCGCGGTAGCCGTCGGGTACAGCCTTTAATGCATCTTCGCTTATGGATACGATAATAGGCAGGCTCATGAGCGCAAGGAGTATGGCGCCATTCAAGGCATTGAGACCCACAGGTGCGTTGAATACATTAATGATCATGGGGTTCATTATCACCAGTCCTATGAAACCCCAGACAACGGAAGGGACCGCAGCAAAAAGCTCAATGATGACTTTGAGAAACTCTTTAATCATACCAGAAGAAAACTCTGAAATGTAAATTGCAGCCCCAAGACCTAATGGAACGGCAACAATCATGGCCATCACTACTACTGCGAATGATCCGGCCATAATTGCCAGAATGCCGTATCTGATATTGGAAGGTGAATCCGGATACCATTCAGGGCTGGTGAAAAACTGGACGAAATCAAGCCCTCCGAACAGAAGCCCTGCTCCTTCTTTAAAGACGAAAAAGAATATCCCGAATACAAAGACAACGGCGCTGAATCCACATATGCGGATTACCGATCCGATAACGAATTCCTTCCAGCGCTCAATGTGTTGCATGGTTTCGGATCGGGCGCCCGAACGGCGCGGTCTGATTTCGGGACTGGTCATTTGATTTAACTCTTTAGTTCTTTGGAACTCTGGCATATCCAGAAGCTTCTATTATCTTCTGAGCCGCTTCGGTTTTGGTCCACTCCAGATATTTGGCAACTTCGCCCTGAGCCTCGCCCAGTGTGTACATATAAAGCGCTCTTGAAATAGGATATTCGCGTGAAATTGCAGTTGCCATTGTCGGCTCGACACAGGGTTTGCCGTCTCCGGGTTCGACGCATGCGGTTTTAACTTTTTCCGTTTTATATCCCATGCCGCTGTATCCAATGGCGCAGGGAGTATGCTCTACCAGATCGACGACATCTTTCGAGCCGGACAAATCTCTTGAACCGAGTTTGAAGTCGCCTTCCTTGCCGAGCACCCATTCACGGAAGAAAGCGTATGTTCCTGAATTGTTCTGGCGGCTGATCCGAACAATTTCCTGTCCGGAGCATCCTGGAACTTCGATATTAAGATCGCTCCACTTTACACATGTTCCTTTCTCACCATAAATACAGGAAAGCTGTTCTCTGGAGATTGAAGCGATAGGATTGTCTTTGTGGACATATACTGCAAGTGCATCAAAGGCGATGATATGCTCAACTGGATATTTGCCGGTATTCTTGTGGGCCGCCTCGCGCTCGCTTTCTTCTATTTCGCGGCTGGCGTTGGCAATGTCAACAGTGCCGTTCACCAGTGAAGCGATTCCGGTACCGGTGCCTCCCCCCGAAACAGCTATAGCGACGCTGGGAGCCACCTTCCGATATTCCTCCGCCCATGCCTGCGCCAGATTTACAATAGTATCCGACCCTTTATTCTGAATCATCTTGCGCTCTGCACCCTTAGTACAGCCGGAAATCGCAATAGCAAATACAATAAACAAAAGTAAAAGCTTTTTCATTCTTCTATTCCCTTCTGGTAAACGACCATAAGTCCCTCAACAAGCTCCTCGATTTTATGTGTCAATTTATCGAAAAGCTCCTGGTAATCTCTTTCCAAATCCGCAAGATCTCCAGGCAGTTTGGAGGGATCCTGGATGTCCCAGGTCAGCCGAACACTGTTGTAAGGGATAGGCGGACCTGCCTCCTCGGCTTCCTGAGACAAAGTAACGATAATGTGGTAGTTTTCTATGGGTTCGATTTCGTTAAAACCTTTGGGTTTCAAACCCGAAATGTCAATACCCTTTTTCTCCAGGAATGCCATTACTCTCGGATCCATTTCACCAGGCTGTGTGCCTGCACTTGAAAATTTGAATCTGGGTGGAGCCATATTTCTGGCGATGGCTTCTGCAACCTGACTGAGACAGTTATTATTGTCGCAGTGAAAAAGGATTTTTGTGTCTTCAGTGGAGAGATGCCGCAAAACCTTGCCTGTAATGACATAAATTGCATCCTCTGCAATGTTGCTGGCCCGGTCGGCAACCCTTTCAATACGGTTCACCAGACCCAGTAATGCAAAACGAATCTTAAGGTCGGCTTCTGCAACATCCGCACAGGCAAGAGTATTGAACATTTCCGAATTCAATTTATCGACCGTGGCATCCAGATCCATAGCCTTTTTAGCCAGCTCAGGATCACCATTCAGAAAAGAATCGATGGACATGTCAAGCATCGCGAAGGCAGCTTCTGACATTGCCAGAATCTTTTCACGGTCGGGGATAGAAACGCTTTTTGAAACAGTAACCGCCCGTCTGGCCATTGACTCGGCATAATCGCCGATTCGCTCCAGCTCGGAATTGACTTTGGCAACCGCCACTATGAATCGAAGCTGCCTGGAAACCGGCATATGGCGCACCAGAAACTCCTGACACATGTAATCGAGCTGATCTTCAATAATGTCAATCGGGTAGTCCTTTAAAATAACGGTATAGGCCAGCTTTCTGTCTCGATCAGCAAAAGCTCTTACTGCGTCTTTCAGTTGCTTTACAACCATAGTCGCCATTTTCCGAATCTGATCGCGGATAGTTTGAATGTCGTGTTCCAGCATTTCTTCGAGGTGTTTTAACTCGTCCATAATTTCCAGTCCCGTATTTGGTTTTTGTGTTTCACAATTAAAAGAATCTTATTTGTTTTCAGATCTTTTTCAGCAACTGTCTATTCTTTTACAGTAAGAAAACTCAAACAATATTAGTGCACTGTTAGATTATTGTTAATACTGTTGGCTTTCAATCCTGATCGCCGACCATCAGGTTAAAATCTTCAAACAAGCACTTTCATTTGATAAATCATTATTGGGTTAGCGGCATGCCGGGTAAGTTCACTGATAATCGATACGATACATCGACCAATACGGGGGCATTTCGCCCGGTTCCGGGCAGATTTTATATAGCCATGGCTTCGCTTCCATCTGCAATCTCGCCCGGAGAGTCCTTGAAACCAAGCTGCAGACCTCTAACGCGCTAGAAATGGCAGGTAAAGCTTTCCATGTATAACGGGAAAGACCAGAGGTATTGGACCTCCCTTTCCGTGGAAAGATTTTAAAAGGCTCTCTCGCGTTTGATATTGCTGATCCAGCGTGATAAATTGACCCGCAGGACAAGGAGGGTTATGCTGTCTGTCAATTCAATAAAAATTGACGAAATTTCAGGCGTGCGTTGTTTTCAGGAGAATATAATCGCTTAAATGAGAAACCAATTTCTACTCCGGATAATTTTTACAGTAATGGCGATTGTCGTTTCGTCTGCAGGTTGCGCTGACGGAGATACAAGCGATGATGATACATCCTCGGATGACGGCGATGTAGATGATACCGCTGATTTTGATAACGACATTGTTTATAGCGAGGAAGAGCTTGATGCTGAAATCGATGTTTCCACTTGCATGAACAGAGGAGAAGCCAGCGCAACCTCGACTTGTCTGTCTCCACAAAAAACGCCGGAATACTACATAGAACAGAGTCTGAAATACTTCGATACGCTCGATATTGATGCAGATCCGGAGAGTATGCCGAATTACTCGGAACTGGTGGCGAGGTGGGAGTGGCCCCCCTGGTTGAAACTGACCGCTTTCACCCGCGATACGATGATTTCAACCGCCGCCATCCTGAGGCAATACGACCCGTCGACGGTCCCGGTCCGCGATTGCAGGGCATTTTCCATTCAACCTTTTGGTCGATGTTACATTACCTTCGTTTACGATGGCGGTTCCTGCCCTATATACGAGGAGTTCACCTTCAACGATCAAGGTGAGATGACCTTCATAGAAGCATGGTCGGACCAGACGGGATTATTGCCAACTGGCAATTCGGATGACAGATGGGCTCAAGGCAGCGACGTTCATCGCCTGTCTACAAAAATACCCGGTCTCGGCAATGCAACCGGAAGAATTGATCTGGAAAGCTTGTGGATGAAGGAATCAGAGCGCAATGATCCGGAGATTGCAGACTTCGCAATGCGCGCTCGGAATCAATGGGATTACTGGTTTGAGGAAATCATGAAGGCCGGTGATGACCTTTACAAGCGCGGATGTGGCTGGTAGTCATTTGCCCTGGAGTATCTTTCGCGTTTTCTCTCTTGCCCGGTTAATCGGCAGGTTTTTTATAGCCATAACTCCGGTTCTATCTGTAACTTTGCCCGGAGAATCATTGAAGCATAGCTTATAGACCTCTGACGCACTAGAAACAGCGTGTAAAACTTTCCATGTATAGTGGGAAAGATCCGGGACAGCGGAACTTCCGAATAAACGATATTAATAATCTCTCTCGCGGTCGTGAACTTTTCATTCTGTTTGCTCATCAGGCTTTGAGCATTCCCCAGTCTGATAAAATGTATTTTATTATTCCGGCAAGCTATCAAATTTACCTCCACCGGCACTGAGGAGGCGCGAAAAAGCGCCGTCTCGAAGTGTCAGGCGGCGCGTTTCCCTTATGCTTCGAGACGAAAATCTGCGATTTTCTCCTCAGCACTTTCGGGAAACAGGCACGATATAAAACCGGGGACGGCTCAGCATCAGGCTGTTGATCCGGCGTTAAAATTTGATCCGAAATGCCGGATAGGTTATGCTTAAAGTATTGCGTCAGGGAAGCGCCTGACGGCCAGATGGCGGAATCCGAATAAAAAGACAACAGCTTTAACATCGAAACGCGAGGAATAGACCATGGCTCTTTCCCGTATTTTCTTATGGATCTTCCTGTTCACGGCTCTTACCGTTTTCAGCGCCGCCTGTTCATCAGATAATGACAGCGAACTGCTCCCGGACGGTGACGAGAATGAATCTGCCCTGGATGGCGATGCGGAATCGGACATCGACCAGGAAAACAAGCCGGACGGCGACGAAGACATCGAAGCGATGGAAAACGACGATCTGGAGCACGAAAGCGACACCGCAGAGCAGGAAGAGGAAATTGTTTACGGCGAAGGTTTGCCACCCAGACCGGATTTCGCGCCCAGTCTCATCGCCCGCCCGGAAGACAAAGAACGCCTGCTGAAGCGCATTGAAGAGGAGCCATTCGATTATATTCTGGAACAGGTCAGGAACATGGCTGCGCGCGGGCACTATGATTTTCCCGAACCCGACACTTTCGACTCGGACGAGCAGGTAAACGGAGAAACCGCCCTGGCTGCGGCTTTCCTGGCCTGGCTGCTGGACGACGAGGACATGGCCTTGAAGGCCAGGGACTTCTTCATAAAGCTGTCGGACAATTACGACAGCCACGAGGACTTCGATATCGACATCCGCATGCCATCCATTGCCATGTCATACGCCTTCGCGCTGGATCTGCTGATTGGTGCGGATAGAATTCCCGAGGCCGAGGCCGAGGAAATGGAGCAGAAACTGACCACCATCATCGGCGCATTCTATGAGGATTACATCCTCAACGAATTCAACCGTCTCCTGTCAATCCATTACACGCAGAACAACCATCCCATCCGGACGGCCTGCTCCATCGCTGCCGTGGCCATGGCCTTTCCCGATCATCCTGATGCTCCGGCCTGGGCCAACTGGGCCTTTTCGGAACTGGATTATTTATGGGGTGAAGACGGCGTATACGTGCAGCCGGACGGCGGCGTCTGCGAAGGCTCCCTTTACTACCGCTTCGCCTTTGCACCAACTCTGGCCCTTTCCCTGGCCTGGGAGAATCGAGTGGGCGAGCCGCGCATCTTCAGTCGCGACTGTATCAATCGTCTGGACGAGGAACCATGGAACAGCTTCGATTGCGTGGATGGAGAGCCCTTCGTGTACGTCAATCTCCTGCAGGAAGAGCTTTTCCGCAAAACTGAAGACTGGTTCCTCACATTGCGCATGCCTGACGGTAATCGCCCACCGTTTGAAGACAGCGGGATGAGGCGCGACAACGGCGGAGCCATCATGGCTGGCTTCCTGAATCGTCCGGATATGCTGTGGGACTGGTATAACGACGAGCAGAACATGGGAGGCGGCATGGATTTGAATATCCAGCACCTGCTCTGGCTGCCGGACGACATGCAGCCGCAGGAGCCGGACTGGCGAAACCGCGTCATGTACGACGCAGGACATGCCGTCTTTCGCAGCGGCTGGGGGCCGGAGGATCTCTGGGTATTTGTCACAGCCGAACATGGACCGGCACGCCTCGGCGTCCATGACCATGTGGACGGCGGATCTTTCACCATGAGCGCCTACGGTGAGTATCTGCTTATGGATACGGGTTATTACAAGCCTAATGTTATGGACAATGCCCGTACTGCCCAGGCGGCCTCTCATAATCTGCTGATGATCGATGGCGAACCGGTTCCACCCAAGGGTCTGATTCTTAATTTCGGCGATGCGGACGCCTTCCTGAAAAACGAACAATTGCTGGACGGCCTGGACTACGTAGAGGCCTGGCAGGATATCGACAAATCCCGCACCGAGCGCGCGGTGGTGCTTATACGGGATCGATATTTAGTAGTGTTCGATCGCGTCGTAACCAGTGTGACCGAGCCACGTCTGCATACCTGGCGTCTGCACGGCTTTGCGGGCTACGGGGAAGGTGGAATATTCGCAATTGACGGCGCGAAAACCAACTGGGAACGCACACTGGCCGGAATCGACGTGTATCTTGCGTCCACCGATACCGGCTTGCAGATAGTGGAACCGGAATACAAAGAAGGCTATGCTCCGCACGTGCACGAAGTCGTAAGCGACACGAATCATCACGGTGTCGCGGATGGTCTCGTTACCGGCGTCGCGCCGCGCTTTGCCGCTGTGGCAGCGCCATACAAGACGGGAGCGGCGGAAGGCAGCCCTGAATCTCCACTTGAAGTTGTGCAGGTGATGGGTATCGATGGCGTGGCCGCCTGGATAGTGACCTTCGGTGACCGGCAGGATATTGTCATGGCGCGCGCGCCGGATGCATCCGGGACAATTGAATTCAACGGAGGTTATACGATCGTCACTGACGGCGAATGGATTATAGCTACATTATCCGGCGGAGAGCCGTTGTACCTGATGGCGCGCGGCAGTATGCTCAGCGTCAACGGGACATCGATCTTCGAGGGAATTACGACAGATGTGGCAGCCCGTGGTCTCGAACAAAAGAAGTAAGGAAACAGGACATGCAGGAACGGTCAGTAATTCTTGTGAAAAATACTAATTATTACGGAATCGCCTTTGTGCTGCTTCTCTTATTGTTGTTGGCGGGCTCATCGGCCTGCTCTGAATCTGAGGTAAACGGCGAACAGAACGATGGGGATCAGCAGTCCGATGGCGACGCGGACAGCGAACTGGAAGCGGAGCCGGAGGAAGAAATCGCGCCGCAGCCTTTTGATTACTGCGAGCCCGGTATGTCTCCAGATGAAGATTGCTGGGCCAGCAAACGCGACCCGGAATCGGAGTATATCGCTCTGGCGCGCTCCATCGCTGACCGGCAGCTTGAATTGAGCAATCCAGAGGAGCTTGCCTGGGACTGGGGCGAGGCAGTGCTTATGCTGGGATTGGCCGGGCTTTACCACGTGACAGGGGAAGACAATTATCTCGATTTCATCAAGATCTGGATGGACCACCATATAGAAGCCGGCTACGAAATCATCTCAAGCGACTCCTGTGCTCCGGCGGCGCTGGCTTTGGAATTGTATAAGGCCAAGGGAGATGAAAAATATCTTATGGTCGTGGAAGACGCTCTGCACTATCTGTACGAAGAAGCCCTGCGCACGCCTGAAGGCGGCTTGAACCACATGGGCACGTGGGATGGCGTGGGCTTAGCCTTGTGGGTCGATTCGCTGTTCATGTTCGGTAATGTTCTGACAAGCTGGGGAGAAAATGCGGATGACGAAGAGGCTTTAGGCGAATATGCCGCACAGTTCGATATCTTCACCACACTGCTGCAGAAGGAAATCGGCTTTTATAAGCACGCCACGAACGAGACCATCTTCACTCAGGAGGAAGGCGTGTTCTGGGGGCGCGGCAACGGCTGGGTCATGGCTGCCGGATACGACCATTTGCGTGTGCGTCGCAATCGCGGGGAAGAACAGTCCGCCATTCGGGCTGCACTGCAAAAGATGGTGGACGCTGCTGTTGAATATCAGGATCAGGACAGCGGCCTGTGGTGGACTGTCATGAACCGTCCAGGTGAAACCTATCTGGAAACCAGCGTTGCGGCATTGTTTGCCTTCGGCCTGGCGCGGGGATACCGTTACGGCTACCAGGAAGAAAGCATCCTGCCGGTTATAGCCAAAGCCATGCAGGGCGTATTGTCCCGTGTGGAAGAGAGCGAGAATGGTCCTGTTGTCAAAGGCGTCTCAGGTCCAACCAATCCGGGCACGCTGGAGTCCTATAACAAGGTCAAGCAGGTGGACGACATTTCCTACGGCGTCGGTGCCGTGCTGCTCGCCCTGATTGAGGCCTCTGGTCTGCCTGAAGGCGAATAAAACGAAAAAGAAGCTTCACAATACCACTTCCGAAAGTTTCTCTTATGTCCTCTATCTTCCTCGGACTTGCATATTTGGCGTTTCAGGAAATATTTTGCGGAATGCGCAGCAACTTGCCACCTTTCGTCATCGGGATAGGAAAAATCTGGAGGAAAAAAAGATAACGACCAAAACCTGCGGCTCTGATGGATCCTGTAAGAATAAAGTGTCCACTTTTTACCTTACGTGACCGTGTTCCAGAAGATCAGGAGAAAAACAGGAAACAGTTCGTCTGAAGCCGCAATTAAGGAAGGTTCAGGATAAAGAGTTGATTTGAACACTGAGGCGATGCTACTCTGATTTATATGAATTTTTCAACTGAACAGATGGGACGATGTCGCATTTCAGATACATATGGCTCCTTCCTCTTTTTTCCATACTTGTTGGTATGCTGATTCTTGTTTTCGGCTGGTGGGAACGCCAGAAGGCCATGGCGGACATACGCGGTTTGTTTGACAGCCATGTACAGAGCATAGCCGCTCTTATAGATGAAGCTACTCGTGAGGCAACCGCAGCCACTGCTCTTATGTATGAATTAAGCGAAGAACATCTGCTGACAGCGGCGCATTTAGTGGCCGTTCAGCAGAAATACAGTGGGCAGAAAACAGACGAATTGTTGCAGGATGAGTCATGGAAGGTACATCTGTTCATAAATAAAGATGATACGGCGACCGGCGAATGGGGGCCGTTGAGGGAAGACGAGCGGTCCGATTTCATAAAGCTGATGCGTGAAAATCCGGAAATGCTGCTGGAAGAAGGCGTTCTAATACAGCACCATATTCTTTGCTATTCTCACGCTGTCGCTGAAGGCTCAGCGGTGGTATGCAGGGATGCAGCAAGCCTGGAGACTCTTCAATCAGACACCGGTCTGTCTACTCTGCTGAAACATGTCATTCAGCATGATATTGTTTATGTTGCGTTACAGGATGCCGATGGCATTCTGGCTGCTGCGCCTCCGGCCTGTCAGCTTTCGCTCTGGCAGAACGATCCGACTCTTGAAAGCTCACTCAGTCAATCCGACAAACGCATGATTACACGCTTTCTGCATTCAGGCAGACCCGTATTTGAAGGACTGAAGCCCTTCCTTCTGCCGGATGGCTCGCAGGCTCTTCTGCGTATCGGAGTGAATGGAGCTGCATTGACGCATCTTGAGGAGAATTCTTTGAAGCGATTCTCACTGATGGCAGCTCTGATTGCAGGGTTTGTGATATTGTTATTCATTCTGGTGGTTATGCTGCATATCTGGCGTAAACGGCAAAAAAATGCTGAACAGATGCTGGCGGTGCGCGAAGAAGAACGCAAGCATTGGGAGATGATCGGCCAGATGGCCGCTACCGTAGCCCATGAAGTACGTAATCCACTCAACACGCTTGGCATGATCTCTCAACGGCTTGGGCGTGAATTCGAATTGCCGGAACACCAGCAGCAGGAATTCGGCATGATGATCTCTCTGATGCAGTCTGAATCAGAACGGGTAAACCGTGTGGTAACGGATTTTCTTGAACTGGGCAAACCTCTGAAAGTGAATCTGGAGCCCGTGGATGCCGGAGAACTGATAAGCGAAGCTCTTCTGCCCTTGAGATTGCGTGCCGAGAATGAAAAGAAGATCCTCAAATATGAAAATCTCTGCCGCGGCGAGGTTTTTATTGACAGAAAGCTTTTCGGACAGATCTGCGCAAACGTTATCGGAAACTCTCTGGACGCTCTGCCGTCAGGCGGCGTGGTAACAGTGAAAGGCCTTTGCGATGATAACGGGTTTGTGCTGACTGTTACCGACAATGGACCGGGAATACCTGCCGATCAGGTAGAGAGCGTTATTAAACCATTCGTAAGTTTTAAATCTTCCGGTACGGGACTTGGGCTGCCGCTTGTAAAGCGTTACACCGAAGCCATGGGCGGACTTTTCAGTCTGAGTTCGACTGCAGGACAGGGAACCAGGGTGGTAATAACATTTCCTGCGGGAAAAAAGCAGACAGGGACAGATAGCTAATGGATAAAAAAATCAAGGCAACCTTGCTTGTAGTCGAGGACGATGCACCGCAGCGCATGATGCTGACAGGTTTTCTCATCAAGGCCGGTTATCGCTTGATAGAAGCCGATTCCGCCGCTGCGGCAATATTGCGTGCAGGAGAACAGTCTGTCGATCTTGTTCTGAGCGACCTGCGCCTGGGTGGCCCGGACGGAGTGAGTCTGCTGCTTTCGTTGCGAAAGCGCCAACCGGATCTTCAAGCTATATTGCTTACGGCTTACGGTACTGTGGAAGATGCCGTGCGAGCCATGCGGGCCGGAGCTTACGATTTTATCAGCAAGCCCGTGGATCTGAACCGTCTCGAAGTTCTGATTGAGAAAGCTCTTGAGAAGGCTGCACTTTCACGTGAAAACCGCTCGCTGATGGAGCTTCTTAAGGGTTCCGACGCCTTCTCCTCTCTTATTGGGGAGAGCGAAGCGATGCGCCGCATCAAACAAATCGCCGCAAAGGTTGCATTGTCAAAAAGCTCGGTGCTTGTTCTGGGTGAGTCCGGCACCGGCAAGGAAGTTCTGGCCCGTGCCATTCACATGGCCGGCACGCGACGTAACAACCCGTTTATCACTGTGAACTGCGCGGCGCTTCCAGAAAACCTGATTGAGTCCGAACTGTTCGGTCACGAAAAAGGCGCCTTCACCGGAGCCGACAGCAGAAGAAAGGGACGCTTCGAGGCGGCTGACGGCGGTACGCTTTTTCTGGACGAAGTCGGAGATATTCCGCTTCACGTCCAGGTCAAGCTCCTGAATGTTCTGCAATCCAATCGCTTCGAGCGTGTAGGCGGCAGCGAAAGCATCGAAACCGATGTGCGCATTATTGCCGCCACCAACCGGAATCTGGAGCAGCGGATAAAAGAGGGCCAGTTCAGGGAAGACCTTTATTACCGCCTGAATGTCGTTCCCATAACCATGCCGACCTTGCGGGAAAGGCCTGACGATATTCCGCTGCTTGTCTCTCACTTTCTGGATAAATACGCCTCCTGGTCTGAATCTCCTGTGCGCTCTGTCTCGCAGGAAGCGCTTGCCAGCTTAAGCCGCTACACTTTTCCCGGCAATGTGCGCGAACTGGAAAACTGGATCGAGCGCGCAATTGTTCTGGCTGAAGGCGATACACTTAAGCTTGAGGATTTTCCGGCAGTATCGGAACATCCGAAAGATCAGGAAAAGCCGTCCGAAAACCGGGCTGGTCTGGATGATGAAATAGCCGCGTTTGAAAAGACCCGAATACAGGGTGCGCTGGCCGCCAGCAAAGGCAATCAGAGTGCTGCCGCACGGGACCTGAAGATTTCGGAACGCAATATCCGGTATAAGATAAAAAAATACGGGCTTTAGTTCGAGCATTACGTCGAAACAGTTCGACGAAAATGTCGAAGTTATAAAGTATCTCCCAGACCAGCACGGCTGATCAAATATGTATGCAGATGATATTCAAGAAGTTTTCATGCATTGTCTCATGTGGCACGTCTTCTGCATTTTCAGTTAATCAAGCGGTTGCATTGTGCAACCCGGATTGAAAATCAGAAGACAGCCCGCAGCAGGGCAAGGAGGCAATTATGGAACGCATATCGAGAAACATTATTATTCTGTCGGTTCTTGTGTTCGGCATGACTTATGTCAGCGCGGTTTCAGCTCAGACAAGCGATGAAACGCCCGTAAAGCAGCAGGATCAGACTCAGTTGCAGGATGGCAGCGGCGTCGGCGACATGAATCAATATCGTCATCGCAATCAGAGCGGCGAACTGGCCGACCATGATCAGGACGGCATTCCCAACGGCCAGGATGCAGATTACAGCGGTCCGGGCAAAGATGCTCAGCAGGGAAAACGTGGTGAAGCCTCAGGTCACAGTGACGGTAGCCGCGGCAAGGCTCAGAGCGGCGCAGCGTTTGTGGATCGTGACGGCGATGGAATCTGCGATTATCAGAAGGATGGCACCGCTAAGGGAAAAATGCTCGGAAAAGGTAAAGGCAAGGGCCATGCAGATGGCAAAGGCGGCGGCAAGGGAGCCATGATGCGCGGCAGGGGCCCTGGATTTGTCGACAGCAATGGCGACGGCGCGTGCGACAATGCTGAAAGCGGCACAAGCACAGGCAAAGGCGGCGCAGGCTCTGGTAACGGAAAAGGCAAAGGCGGCAAGTAATCTCTTTCCGCTCAGTGTCTCAGGCGGGAGCGTAAGCTCCCGCCAATCTTTCAGGAGGACAAGGCAATGTACGACAACAGATACAACAATTTCCTGCTTCCGATTCTGATTTCGATGCTTTTTATCTGGCCGGGAATCGCTTTTGCACAGCAGGATAAACAGACAGCGGAAACGCAGACAACAGATACAGGTAAAGCTGAAGCCGAAGAACAAGTCCAGACTGAAAAGACCGGAAAGACAACTGAAGCAAAACAGGAAAACAAATCAGAGTCCTCCAAAGAGGACGGCGAAGCCCCCTTTGTAGACCGTGATGGCGACGGCATAAACGACGCAATGGAATACCGCTTCCGCCGCGGCAAGCGTAATCAGCGCAGAAACGGCGATGGCACCAGACAGAGATATATGAAGGGACGTGGCAAACAAGGCGCTCAGGACGGCACGGGTCAGAATGGTTCCCGGCAGGGATCTTCTTCGGGTAATGAAAACTCTCAGGGTAATTCCTCTGGAAATTAACCCTGTGAACATAGAGGTAACGCAGTGAACAGCTTTTATTACTGGATAATCTCGGCTCTGTTTTTTATCGCCGCAGTCAACAGCTCAACGGAAGCTTATGCTGTGGATTTTTCTGCCGAGGCCGGTATTGAATCTCTGTACACAAGCAACGTGTTTCTGAACAGCGATGAAACCTGGGATTTGTCTCTTGCCCCTCAATTATCGCTGAACCTTGATTTCGCAGACTACTGGACGGCTGGATACGATGGCGGATTGTCCGTTTATACCCGGAATTCCGACCTTTTCAGTCACAACCATACGCTTTTTCTGCTGGCTAATCCGGCCTGGGGTTCAGACTCGCAGAATGAATTCTTCGGTCAGTTGTCTCTTAACACGCAACGTCACACCGATACATACGCTTCGATAAACGTGCTGCAACCGGCTCTTGACGCAGGCCTCACACTGGAGCCTGTCATCTGGTTCCGCTGGTTGCTTTCGGAGTATCTTGACTACAGTTGGTTCTATGATGAGAAGAGCTCCAATTACCTTGAAAGCTGGTCTCGCATGTCTCTGCAATTCACACTGCAAAGCAGAACCACCATCAGCCCGTATTTCGCTTATGGCTATCGTTATTACTTGAAAAAATCGACTTCAGGAACAGGAACCTCGTCGGATAATCAACTCAAGCCTGGAATACACATCAGTCAGGGGCTCTGGAAAGACGCCGGGATTCAGCTTGACTATGCATACCTTTATGCACTCGAAGCCAGCGGACTGATCGCCAGAAAACAGGACAGCGTAGAATTTGATTATCTGGATGAGGCATTTCTCTTCAGCGGACATCAGGCCAGCATTGGGTTCAAGCAACTGTTCGCCAAATCCTGGATTTTTATTCTTGGTGCTGGAATTGAAGAGAGAAAGTACGCGGGCTGGCCGGTTCTTGACGCAAACGGAACGGCTACAGGAGAAGAGCGTCGCGACCTGCGCCTGCCGCTTTTCACTGGCATGGAATACACCTGGATTCCGCCGGAGGAAGCATCTTCAGCCGTGCCCGGTGTGAAGGTGAATCTGAATTATGCATATATGCGACAGTGGTCCAGCGACGACTGGTATGATTCCGACCAGCATAATATATCGCTTGGAGTCTGGCTGAACTGGTAAAAGATCATTTCCCACATCCAAACTGTGGTCTGCTCTCATATTAAGACCTCCTGAAAACCTGACCTGATTAAGGGTAAACACGGGTTTATCATTCAGATCTCTTCATCGACTTAAAGATTCATTGCGCCAGAAATATCTGCTGAGTGATTTTTTTCTATATGAATGAGAGTGTTTTTGTGCCTGTTCATCTGGATGTTGATCCAGCGCGAAAAGTTGATTCGAAAGGGCGAGTCGTGTACGCTAGCAACAGTTGATCAGGGAAGCACCCTCTTAGGCAATCTTAGGAGAAGGACTCGCCCCATGACCCGAAAAGACCACGACGCCCCTCCGCCATCCCCCGGTGAAAGCGTTCGCACCGGATTGTCCGCCGAGGCGATCCGCAAAGCGCTCATGGAGAACCTGACCTGCATCCAGGGAAAATTCCCGCAGGTAGCGACGCGCAACGACTATTACCTTGCACTGGCATACACCGTCCGCGACCGCCTGCTGGAGAACTGGACCCGGACGGCGCACCGTTATTTTGAACACGCCAGCCGGACGGTCTGTTACCTGTCAGCGGAATTTCTGCTCGGACCGCACCTGGGCAACAACCTGTTGAACCTCGGCATTGAAGCGCCGGTTAGGGACGCATTGCGCGAGCTCGGAATGGATCTCGACACCCTGATCGACCAGGAAGAGGAGCCGGGGCTCGGAAACGGCGGATTGGGACGATTGGCGGCCTGCTACATGGACTCCATGGCCACGCTCGGTGTACCGGCCATCGGCTACGGGATTCGGTACGAGTTCGGCATTTTCGACCAGGCAATTCAGGACGGCTGGCAAGTGGAATGCACCGACAAGTGGCTGCGGTACGGCAACCCTTGGGAGATCGGACGCCCGGAGATTGCCTTCGACGTGAAACTCGGAGGCCACACCGAGCCCTACCAAGACCATAACGGGCGCTTCCGCGTGCGCTGGGTACCGAACCGAGTGGTCAAGGGCGTGGCCTGCGACACCCCCATCCTGGGGTATCGCGGTCGCTGCGCAAACCTGTTGCGTCTCTGGAAGGCGGAAGCGTGTGACTCCTTCGACTTCAGCGCCTTCAACGTGGGCGACTACTACGGCGCGGTCCAGGAGAAGATGGCCTCCGAAAATATCACTAAGGTCCTATACCCGAACGATGAACCGATTGCCGGCAAGCAGCTTCGACTCGAACAGCAATATTTCTTTGTCTCCAGTTCCCTCCAGGACATGATCCGGATTTTCCTGCAGCGCGATAAGAACCTGGAAAATTTCCACAGGAAATACGTGATCCAGCTCAACGACACCCACCCATCTGTGGCGGTGGCGGAGCTGATGCGTCTGTTGGTTGATGAGTACGACATGGACTGGGAGCGCGCCTGGGAGATCACGCGCCGCACCTTCTGCTACACCAATCACACCCTGCTTCCGGAAGCGCTGGAAAAGTGGCCGGTCGGGTTGTTCGGGAATGTTTTGCCGCGCCACCTGGAGATTATCTATGAGATCAACCGGCGGTTTATGGAGGAGGTGCGGCTGCGTTATCCGGACGACGAGGGGCGCGTCTCACGTCTTTCTCTGATCGATGAGAGCGGCGAACGCTACCTCCGCATGGCCAACCTGGCGTGTGTCGGAAGCCACGCCGTCAACGGCGTCGCCGAGTTGCACACCGAATTGCTGAAGAAGTCCGTCATGCGGGACTTCTTCGACCTCTGGCCGGACCATTTCAGCAACAAGACGAACGGCGTTACGCCGCGCCGTTTCCTGGCGCTGGCCAACCCGCACCTGTCGCGCCTGATCACCGATGCGATAGGCGACGGCTGGATTACCGATCTCGGACGGTTGCGGCAGCTTGAACCGATGGTGAAGGACAGCGCCTTTACCGACAAATGGCGACGCATCAAGCGGGAAAACAAAGTGCGACTCGCCAGGATGATAATGGAGCGCACCGGCGAAGCGGTGGACCCCGACTCGTTGTTTGACATTCAAGCCAAGCGCATTCACGAGTACAAACGCCAGCATTTGAACCTGCTGCACGTCCTCACGCTATACAACCGGATCAAGCACGGCGTGGCGGGCGACATCCCGCCGCGCACGGTGATCTTCGGCGGGAAAGCCGCCCCTGGCTATTACATGGCGAAGCTCATTATCAAGCTGGCCAACGCTGCAGCAGCGATGATAAACAACGATCCGGACGTGAGCAGCCTGCTCAAGGTCGTTTTCCTGCCTGATTACAACGTCAAGACGGCGCAATGGGTCTACCCTGCGGCCGACCTGTCGGAGCAGATCTCCACGGCCGGAAAGGAGGCATCCGGCACCGGCAACATGAAGTTCTCTTTGAACGGCGCACTCACGATCGGGACTCTCGACGGCGCCAACGTCGAGATCCGGGAAGAGGTGGGGGATGAGAATTTCTTCCTCTTCGGTCTAACCGCCTCGGAGGTGATGGATCTGAAAGCGAGCGGCTATCACCCGGAGGAACTGGTCGGCGCGAACCCGGAATTGAAAGCGGTGCTCGACTTGCTGGTATCCAACCCGCTTTCCGGCGGCGACCCCGGGCTGTTCCGACCCATTCTCGATTCGTTGGTCTTCCACGACGAATACATGCTTTTCGCCGATTACCCCTCATACCTGGAAAGCCAGCGCCTCGTGAACGAAACCTTCAATGACACGGCCCGCTGGGCGAAGAAGGCGATTTTGAACGTCGCACGCATGGGAAAATTCTCCAGCGACAGGTCAATCCGGGAATATTGCGAAGAGATCTGGGAGATCGAGCCCATCGACTCCTGAGCGCGGCGCGAGCGGCGTGACGATTTCTGGTGCTTCTCTAATCGTTTTTTTTTGTATTGGGTGAATTTTTATGCTTTGGATCGTACAAGGCACGGTCTGGAGATTCTCTTTTTGGGCAATATCTTCCGGATTCTGAGTCAGCGTCAATAGTTGACCTGCAGAGCGGAAAGGTTTACGCTGAAAATACTTGAGTGTGGAAGCAAAACCAAAGTATCAGCAATAATATCACAGGTTCGTTTTCTTGACCAATGGAGGCGATCATGAAGAGTCAATTGTCGTTCTGTATGATGCTGGCAGCTGCGGCGATTCTTGCGCTGGGATGCGAGAGCGTGGGCAACGACAACACGACTGACGGTGACACATCAGAAATATCCGTTGATGGGGATATTGCATCCGAAGGTGATGCTCAGACGGATGGCGATAATATTGATATGGACTTGTTGGATATGGACCCGGAAAACGGCGATGTTACTGACGGCGATATGGAAAGTGATTACCAGATAGAAGCAGAAGAAGAACTGGACGCCAGTCAGGATGGCGATTTTGTCGATGCTGAGAATGATGGTGATTCAACAGAGGAAATTGATAATCAGGAAATAGATTCTGACTTCGGGCCAGCCGTCTTTCTTTTAGAAATCTCAATTGCTGATTCCACTTGCTGCTTCGATTTGAACGACGATGGGCAGACCGACAACACTTTCGGCAAAAACGTACTCATGCCCCCTCTGCTGAATCCTTTGTTCAGTGACGCCATCGAAGCGGGACGTTATGTCCAGCTTTTCGAATTCACCCAGGTTGAAAGCTGGTCGGATGACGCCGACATCGGGATGACTCTTTACGAAGGCCGTGATTTTGATAACGACTTCAGTGACAATCTCGATCCGGCGATCAACGCGGATTTTCTGGCCCTAAGCACAAGTTTTGATCCGGACACTGACGCACCCATATATCGGGCCGGGCAGGCCAGCCTGACCGACGGCGTATTCGAAGCAGAAGACGCCGTTTTTCTGATTCAGGGCATTCGCTTCAACGATACGTCCCCGTCGGGCTATGCGACGGTCCGGGAAGCCCGCATCGAGGGCAACCTGGCATCCGCCCGTGCCGCTGGTTCGAATCTCTCCATTGCGGAAGGGAAAATAGGTGGCTATCTGCTGGTGTCCGACCTCGAATCCCTGCTGTGCGGACCGGATCAGCCGCTTGATTGCAACACGATGCTGTCTATAATGGGAGAGCCTGATATTGACAGCAACCAGGATTCCTTGCCGGATGCTTACTCAATCGGCTTGTCTTTTACGGCCAAACCGGCCACAATCGCCGGTGTGGCACTGCCCTGTGACCCCGATCCGTGCAACGGTCACGGGGATTGCGAGGATCAGGACGGAAGCTGTGTGTGCAATTCGCCCTATGATGGAGAAACTTGCGACACCTGCCAGGAAGGCTATATCAACTACCCCGCCTGCGATGCCGATCCGTGCAGCAACGTTCAGTGCAGCGATAATGCCTATTGTTTAGAAGGCAAGTGCTTCTGCGAGGAAGGCTGGATAGGTCCTTCATGCGAGTTCCTTGAGGGAGAAGGCATCCAGTGCGACCCTTGTGTGAGCGACTTGCCGGTATGCTCCGAGGGTTATATGTGCATTGGTTTCTCCAGCGGGGAGTATCGTTGTTTGAAGGATTGCAGCCAGGATGCAACCTGCCCCGAGGGGAGCCTCTGCACAGTATCCTATTGCAATCCAGATGGTACAGATGCCTACGAGTGCTCTGGTGAAGATGTCATCAACTACGACACGTGCGGTGGTTGGTGGATGGCTTTCAACTGCGAAGAAGGTGTGACGACTTGCAGTCTGGATCCACTGGGTTGTGTCCCAGTTGCTGATGGTGATATGGATGCTGAGTCTGACACTGAACCGGAATCGGAAGAACCCGAATGCCCGATCTTCGACAGCTTCATCGGTATAAACACCTCTGGTGGCGGCACGGCCGGTTGCTACGATTGCGCTCACGGTCAGCCGAATACGGTCTCGATGGTCGAATTCACGACAGAGCGCTATTTCAGCGCCACGGATTCCGTCCGGATTTACGCATATGGCGATAATGGCGGCATGTGTACCAGCGACTACTTCACCTGCTGGGATTCGTCTGCTCAATTCGGGACTTTCGACAAGCTTCCAGAGCATGTCACATTCTGGATGAATGCTGATCTCGTGCCGTTTACCAACCGATTCGTTGAGGTAGTCACTTTAAAGGCCTGTGATGCCAACGATTGCACAAGCCAGATGGTAGTCTCTGAAACCTGTGATGTCGATAGCAGCGACTGCGCATCGCATAGAAACCTGATGGTCAACTGCGAAGAGACGACTACTGGTGCGGACGGTCGCAGCTGGTGCCGGCAGACCTTCGCCTGGCCGTCCGAGCGAGACATTGCACCTTTCCATATCGAGATACAGGCATATGGCCAGCGCTGGGACTCCGGCGGCCAGGATTCCTGGATCGAGATCTTCGTAGACGACCTGTGTCTTTCAAACGCTGTCGGCCAATGCTGTAATTCCCTGATCGACGATGACATGGACGCAGAGTTGTAACCGAAAGCAGAAAATGAAGAATTGTCTTCTGTTTACATAAATGCGGTACAGGTCTGTCACCTTTCGTCACCCACTGGGAAGGTTAAGAAGGTGATCGAAGATCTTGAACGACGACCCGGACTTGAAGGGATACAGCATCCGGCGGACAATTTTCCAGGTCCAGACTCTTAACCGTCAAACCATTGTTATATTTTGTTTTCAGATAAGAGCATTTTTCGGAAATGCCGGGCTCAGTTGTAGGTGCCCGTCACCATCAGGCTGGCGGTGTGTCCGTACCAGATGATCCGGTCGCGCCGGACAGAGGTTTCCTGGTCTTTGCCCAGGAATTTGGGATAGATGGAAAAAACATAGGCCAACCCGATGCCCATGCCTGTGTGTTCGCTCACCCACCATTCCTTGCCGACCTCGGCCCGCACGGCGAAGCCCACGTAGTGACCGCCCGCAACTTCGTAGATCAGCTTGGTGGCATCTGTGACATCCAGGGGCTTCAGAGGATCGACTTTCACTCCATAGATATCCGCCGAGGCTTTCTCAATTCCGGTCTTGTTGAGACTGAACACCAGATAACTGATGGACGCGCCGCTTCCGATGTAGAAATTGTACGGCAGGTAGTAGGTCAGGCCGGGACCGGCGTTGATCTGCGTCATCTGGTTTTCCTTGACCGTCTGGCTCTTGTCCGCCACGCTCAGGTCAAAGCCCGGTGCGATCATGATGGTTCCAGAGAGTCCGAGCGTCATCTCCAGGTCTTCCACGATGGAAAAGCCGAGCGCCACTTCCGGGGTGAGCGCCGCAGCTTCCAAGATAAAGACGTGCGAGGGATACCATGCGGCGAAGCGGGAGTAACCGGGCCCTACTGAGAAGCGAAGGTAGAGGCCCTTGTGCTTGTAAGCAGGGTTTTCAGGTACGCTCTTCTCAACGCCTTGCTCTGCAGTTTCGGCCTGCACCTCGGCGGTATCAGCCGGTGTCTGGGACGACGGCGATTCCGGGGCCTTCTCCTGCGCCCAGGCAACGGTAAAAAGCAGCCATACCGCTAAAGCCGCGATCAAGCTCGCACAGCGGCAGGCTGCAACATTGGCGTTCAATCCGCTCATCTTATTCCTCCGGCAAATCAAGCACTGTATCTGGGTCCATATGGGGAGTGAAGCGAATCCATTCGTTCTCATCATCTCCCATTTCAATCACTTCCTCGCAGGTTGTGTCTTCGGGCACACGCATCATGCGGTAATAGCTGCGGTCTGCATCCGGGTGAATGACGGTATGGATCGTCGTCTTCAACGTTTCATTGGTGGCATCGACATTATTGGATTCGGTGGTATGGAAATGCGTGCCCCAGAGCCTGTCTTTGTCCAGAACCTCGCCGCTCCACTGCGTTGACCAGCGTTGGACGGAGTAAATCTCGCCGCTGATGGCGCCCTTCATAATCGTGGTCATGGCCGGTTTGTCGTCGAAATCCTGGTCCCAGATACGCGAATCGCCGTTGTTGTATGCCTCCTGGTCAGGCAGGTCTTCCTCGCAGTTTTCATGCTGGCCATTATCGGTCACATCGCATTCGATGCTCTGCAGCTTGGCACCGCGGATCTCCCAGAAGCGGCTGGTTTCAAAGGTGGCGCCGGCTTCCATTGCGGGTGGATCCTCCACCACGTGCTGGACAAAGGCCACGTTATTGAAATAAGCCTCAGGCGTCACCATCTGGGCGATGTCTTCGTAATAGATTTTGTCTCCACGGAAGTTGTAAAGGCCCAGGCGGCAGGTTTTATGCGTAATCATCATCTTGCCGTCCTGTTCCCAGATCCTGGACAGGGCGTGATGGATGGACACAGTATCCTGTGCGCCGAAGCCCGGAATGCCCTCGTTGCGGACGGCTGTTGTGAAAACAGTGGCGTAGACGCCCGCGTAGTCTTCGATGTTGGTGCCTTCCGGACTGCCGTAGTTCACCTCGCAGTTGTCCACACACTTGCCGTCTGAGTTGCATGAATACTTCCAGCCATTTTTCGCGCAATAGATGTCAGGACAGAAGGGAGTCCAGCCGTAGCTCGCACATTCTTCCGGCGTCCAGTAATGGCAACTGGAGTCTTCGACGACTTTATATTCGCAGGAGCCGCCGTCGTCGCCGTCTACCTGAACGTCCTCATCCTCGTCTTCCTCCTTGATGTCCCACTCAAGCACGCAGTGGTAGTTGTCGCAGATGTAGTGCTCCCAGTCGGTGTGGGAAAGGGAGCAGTCGGCATCCTGGCGGCATTCAAGATCGCAATAGCCGGAGCCGTTGCAGTACCCGAAAGGCTCACAGTCTTCATGCTTTTCGCAGATCTTGTATCCCAACTGTTCCACATCGACCGGTTCTCCCACGGTTTCTTCGCAGGCGGTCCAGAGAATGAGTGCGGCGGCCATGGCGCCGGTCAATAATATCCATCTCATGATTGAGCCTCCTACTTCCCTTCTTCCGTGTCGTCATCCTCAATATCGGCTGAATCGACGCAACGGTGTTGATGGCAAATCAGATCGATCTCTTCATCCGCCTCCTCGTCCCCGCCGCCTTCGCAATCCTCGTCTATCACGCATTCCACGCCGCAGTATTTGTACGTTTCCCCTTCAAGACAAACGCCTTCTTCTCCACAGTCTTCGTCATTCCGACAGACGGTTACGCCCATTTCATTTTCGTCCGGGCTGTCGTTGTCGATAGCGCAGCCCGCGCAGGCCAGAAGAAAAGCGGCTGCTATAAGAAGGGCAAGCGCGGCGCAGATATCCTGCTTGATTCGTTTCATGTTGATCGCCTCCTAGAATTCCATTCCCACGGAAGCGCTGGTCACGATCAGCCAGCCTTTCTGGGTGTAACCCGGGAAGCCCGGATTGTTGGTTTGCAGCCCCTCCGCCGACGCTATCACGGAGCTTTCGAGAATGGTTCTGGAGTTGTCCGGGAACTCGTCACGGATCTGCCGGGGGTCTTTATTTACGGTTTTCTGAAGCATCTGCCAGAACTGTAATCCCAGATCCACCATCAGTTTTTTCTTGAAGACATCGAAGGTGAATTTGTGCCCGACGGCCAAGCACCACAGGTCGTTGTCCGCGTAGTTGGTACGGCCAACCTGGTCGGGGACAGGTGACGGGGAGTAGGCAAAGCCGAGGCGCGCCTCGCCCCATCCCAGATATTTGTAAGTCGTTCCGATATTGGTGGAAATCGTATCTTTCCACTTGTAGTGGTCGCCGTTTACGATCAGGTCGCCGGGATTTATGGGTTTGTTGATCGCAACTTCCTCGGGGTGTTTGCCGTGATGGTCGATATACTGCGACCAGCGGTTCCAGGTTATGCCACCCTGGATCATCCAGCTCGCATATTTGAAGCCCAGGGCTCCGGAAAGTTCCATGGGTTCGTAGTCCAGCACCATGTCGTAGGACTGGACCACAAAGCGCGGAATGGTCTGATCGAGGGTGCTGTCGTGGTAATTCCACAGGTCCAGGCGGCCCTTGGCGTCGGTGCGGACGTAGCTTTCGTTGCGCCATGTTACGCCTATCGCCATCCAGTCGGTTGGTTCGGTCTGGAACCCGATAATGGGGCGGAACTTCACTACCGCCTTGGTGCCGGATACATTCATCAGGCCGTATTCCTGGACAGTGGCTTCTGGAACGAAAATTCCCATGTCGGCGACCAGTCCCACATTGATCTGCAGGGAAAACCCGAAGCTGACGTATTTGACGGGCGAGTAGGAGGTTCCCACCATGCCGCCGATTATGGGCGACCATTCCCCGAAGAGCGGGAAATGAACGGTATTGGTGTAATACTGCTCGCGCTCGTCGAAGTAATAGCTGGAGATCTGGAGGACTTCCACCAGCGGCAGAACCGTCAGGCCGCCCACGCGGAAGCCGTCGATGTTGAAGTCGTAAGTTCCTCCAGTCAGGAAGTAGGTGACTGGGTCGTTGATGTGGTTGTCCTCGCGCTGGGTCTTCAGTTCGATGGTGGGAATAGGCCGGTCGGGCACGTGCTGGTACATGGACACGTTGGTGTCCAGGTATTTCATATTGACGTCCGCATTCTTGGGACGGTCCATCAGGTCGGCTCGCAGGTTGGGGATGTACACGGCGAGCCCGGCTCCGGCCTGTGGCTCGAAGCGCGACATGAGTGCAGGATTGCTGAACAGCACTGAATAGCTCTCGCCATAAGCGACATTGCTGTTGGCCGTGCCCATGGCCGCGGTGTCGTATCCGAACATCCGGAAGGGAGCCGCATGGCTTTCCGTTGCGATGCCGGAAATGATGAGAAGGAATACAGGAATAAAATAGCGAAACCACCGCCGAAAGATCATCTTTATCTCCTGGTAAAAAGAGGGAGACTACTGGCGCTTCCCTATTATCGTATTGTTATTTATCATGGATCTCTACGTTGTTAATCCTATCTGCTGATTTTCTGATTGTCAAGTCCGGGGAGATTTCGTATAGAATGCAGTCCGCCCTGAGTTGTCACCAGTTTTTACATAGAGCCTGTTTCCCGAAAGTGCTGAGGAGAAAATCGCAGATTTTCGTCTCGAAGCATGAGGGAAACGCGCTGCCATACACTTCGAGACGGCGCTTTTACGCGCCTCATCAGTGCAGGCGGAGGTAATTTTGATAATTTGCTAAAGAAATAAAGTACATTTCACCAGACTGGGGACTACTCAGTCCGGAAACAGCAAAATCCCGCATTATTTCTTGATCTTATTTGCTGCTTCGCTTAATAATCAAAACATGGATTAAACTGTCAATCCTGTATTAATAATAAACAAATTGAGGCCCGCATGATTGTTCAACCACAATTTTCGACTGGTAGGTTAATGCTTTGGCACCGGTTTGCACTCTTGCATCTGGTTGCCCTGCTTATCATCGGGTTAGTGTCCTTCCAGAGCGGCTGCGGGAGTCCGGGAACGGATGCCACTGCCGATGGGGACATTTATGCAGATGGTGATACCGAGACAGATGGGGACGCACCGGCAGACGGCGACAACGAAACAGCCGATGGCGACGCCGAATACATCGAACCGGCGGAAAGCACCGACTGCGGGATCGAAACCCTGCCGCCTCCTCAAGACTGCGGGGCTTGCCACGGCGCGCCTCCAGATGGAAATGGGCACGTCAGCAGCCCCTACTGCTATCGCTGTCATGGCTTCGTGGTTGATCAGGATTTTGAAATTATTGACAGTGATCTCCACAAAAACGGGGTTGTGGATTATACGGTCGGTTGTACATCCTGTCATGGCTGGAACAACGGCGCTGCGCCGGAACCGAATCTGTCCGGCAAATGCGCAGCCGGTAGCGAAGGTGTCGGGGCGCATGTCGCCATGCGGGAAACCTGCATCCCGGCCCACCGGGTGAACTGCATCAACTGTCATATCGTGCCGACAACCCTGCATCAGGAAGGCCACCTCGGTGACGACCTGATCCCGGAGATCACTTTTGCTAATCTTGCCACCGCACACGGCGCAAAGCCGACATGGGATGGTCAGACCTGCTCGAGTGTCTACTGCCACGGCGCGACGCTGCAAGGTGGAACCCACAAACGACCCAACTGGTACGCGACCGATCACAAGGCTTCCGAATGCGGAGCCTGCCACCGTTTAACCGACCCTGATGGAAACGCAGACGCGGACTGCAGCAGTTGCCACCCGACTTCCATGGATGCCGACAGAAAGCTTCTACCAGCCGGCGATCACATGAACGGGATGATTGATTTACCCGCTGAAGGTGAAGGAGAAACACGATGAATCGGCGTCAGTTCCTTCTCTTGTCCGGTACAACCGTCTTTTCTGCCTTAGTAGCGGAGACGCTGGGAATACCGCGGTTTATTTTCGGCGAAAAAGGGCTTGCGCTCGCCGATACTGAAATCACCCCACTGGCGGAAATCACCGCCGTTGTGGACATTCTTGTTCCCTCCGATCCGCTCATTCCAGGCGACTTCAAGGGTTCGGATTTCTGGGGAGACAAGGTGCTTGCGGGCGTGCTGGGTGAACTGGGACAGGCTACTGCCGCAGGCATCCTGAACAATTTCTCCAAGCAGGTCAACGGCGGCAAACGCTTCATGGAATGCACGCCGGATGAGCAAATGCTGGCCTTGAAGCAATGGATCATCGAGCGCGAGACTCAGTCGCCGCTGTTCAGTGAACTGCTTACCGGCATTCTGACCATTTCCGTCATCGGAACATATGAAATAGAAGACCCTGACATGCGAACGGAGATGTTCACCAGTATGGGCTGGTATGATCCGCAGGATCCGTCCGGCACGTTCCGGATTCCATGTGAAGGTTATGTCGACGCCAACAAGTTCCCCGTCCGGCTGAAGAAAGGACTTACGCAATGAAAGAATTTGCAGATGTGGTCATTGTCGGAGCGGGCGCAGGTGGAGCAACTCTGGGCGGTGAACTGGCCGAAGCCGGGGCGAAAGTTGTCTTTCTTGAAGCTGGAAAAGATCTGGATATCACCTACGGCTCTCCCAAACATTTCGCCGATCGCCAGCGCTTTCTTGACACCGTCCGCGACGGCTTGTTCTGGCATGAGGAATACACCGGGCGCAACTGGCGCACCGACATGGGTGAATGCGCCGGTGGCGGTACGACGGCCTATGGCGGCGTACTCGAAGAATCGATCCCGGAAGATTTCAATTCCGGGCTGTGGCCGTTCACCTGGGAACAATTTGCGCCCTATATTGAGCTGACTAAAAAGCGCTACCATGTGTCCCGCTGGCCGATCGACAAGCTCAGTCACTATGCTCAGGTCGTCAACGATGCAGCCGGCGGCATACTTGGACCGATTCAGTCGGCCTTCAACCAGGAGCCCTATACGGAATATGGCGTCTACCATGATCGCTGCCGTCAGTGTAAATGCTGCATACTGGGTTGCCGCTACAACGCCAAATCCAATGCGCTGACGATTGCCTTGCCCAAAGCCAAATGGTTTGGGGCTACCGTTCAGGATAACTGCTGGGTCACAAAAATCAACTCGGACCAGACCGGCCAGAAAGTGACCAGCATCTCGTATCTCAAGCGCAGCCTGGACACGAATGGAAGCGAAAAGCTTGAGGAACACGAGATCGAAGCGGACATGTACGTCCTGTCTTCAGGGTCGATGATGACGCCGATGCTGCTGCACTGGTCGGGAGCAAATGGCGAGACTCTTGCAAACTCATCCGGTCAGGTCGGCAAAAATCTGCGCGGGCATTTCTTCCGTGCATCTTATTCCATACTTGACCGCGATGATGTCCGCACTTACCAGGGCCAGGTGGTCGAACTGAACGACCTGTATCAGAACTACGACAAGGGCTACCTGCTGGAATTCAACATGGCGGCTCCGCCGACCTATATGGGCGGCATGATCGAGATTATGGAAAAGAAAGACATTCTTGACATGATCGGCCTGAAATTCAAGCGATTCATGCGCAACTATCCCAAGATTATCTGCTCTGCACCTTTGTGCCGCAGCTATGATGACGGCTTTACTACCAACTCCGTCATGCCTCACGAATCAAGGACAAACCGTTATGACGCACCCCTGCCTTCTGTCACTTTTGAACCGAATGAGCAGGAAATGGAATGGGTCAATACAGCAGTGGAGCACTCCAAGCAGATCCAGCTGAATGCAGGCGCAGACCCCGATTTGATGTTCGACGGTGGTATCGATGTCGTTCATAAGGTCGGTACCTGCCGCATGGGCAACAATCCTGCCGATTCGGTTACGGATGTGAACGGAAAAGTCTGGGATATGGATAATCTGTGGATTGCGGACGGCAGTCTGTTTCCCGCGCCGTTGCTGGCCAACTGCGCCTTTATTATCTACTGTCTCGGCTACAAAGTCGCCGACTCGATGCTCAAGCGCGACACACCGCAAAAATAGGTCGTTTCCGCACAGCAGACGACGGACAGCCAGGAGTATTGGAACTTCTTCCTCCGTGGAAAGATCTTAAAAGGCTCTCTCGAGGTCGGGAGCTTCTCTTCTTTTTGTGCCTGCTCATCTAAATTCTGATTCAGTGTGACAAGTTGACCCGCAGGGCAGATTGGTGGGTTACGTTAACAACACTTGAATAGGGCAGCACCGAACAAGAGAGCGTGTGAGAAAAACACCTGGCATCGGTAACTATGCCGAAGGAAGACGGCTCCAATGTCTTTCCGATGCTTCAGCCTTCCCGCGCTTTTTTAATTTCCAGGGCCGTCTTCAGCCCTTTTTCCTTTATTGTACCCAGCGCCACCCGTAAGGGTGTGGCCACGTAGAAGCATCGTCCGAAACGGCGCAGGCGGCGTTCGTCAATTCGCAAGCCCAGGCCGGGCTCCTGCGGCACGTCCACAGTTCCGTCCGGATTCACCTCGATCGGAGGGATAATCCCGTCGCGGAATTCGGGAATCCACCCAGGAGGTTCAAACGGATACTCCAGATAGCCGCTCTTCTCCCAAGCGGCGAAGGCGTGCAGGTTCTCCACCAGCCCGATCCCGTTCGTCCATGTATGCGGGGAGTAAGCCAGACTGCGGGTTCGGCATTCCGCCATCACCCGGAGAGCGACCGAATAGCCGCTGAAGGTTACGTCGGGCTGGTATTTGTCCAGGCAGCCATGCTCGAACAACGGCTGAATCTCGTGCCACGCCCCGTGCAGCTCGCCTCCGGCGATGGGAACCTTCACCCGGCACCTCAGTTCGGCCATGCCAGCCCAGTCATGCATATCCAGTGGCTCCTCAATCCAGGCCAGGCTCAATTCTTCGCAGCCCTTGCCGAAAGCCGTCGCGTACTCCAAATCCCAGGTGGGTGAGGGTTTGATGAGCGACACCGGCCAGCCCTGGTTAGCGTCGACTCCGATGACGAAGTCTTCGCCCACCTCGGCGCGGACCTGTTTCAGGATATCCAAATCGTTCTTCATCGCCGGGTCGTGGACGCGGATTTTCACCGCCTTAATCCCCATACTGCGAATCAGGTCCAGGTAGTCGCGCCTGCGCTCAATGGACCGCAGCTCTCCCGTACTCGCGTAAACCGGGGCGCGCTCGACTGTATGCTCTTCTGTCTGAAGCAGCTTGTACACAGGCTTGCCCAAGCGTTTGCCCTTCATATCCCAGAAGGCGTTTTCGATCCAGGCATTGCGCCAGCCAAGGTATGACGCCTCGCGCAGCCGTTTGCGCGCGCCCTCGATGTCCTCGTCGTCCATACCCAGCAGAAAGGGCCCGATCAGCTTGCCCAGACCCTCGCGCTCCTCGCCGAAGGCGTTGCCAGCCGCTTCGCCCATCCGCCCGTCTTCCGTATAGAGCCGAATCAGGTTGAAACGCACCTGAGTCTGGGGGTAGCCGGGAATCCACGATGGATAGAACGGCGTGGACATGGGCACGCAGACATGATGCATTTCGATTCTGGAAATTTTGCTCATCGACGCCTCCTGTATGCAGCCTGAACCAGGGGGAATACTACACGAGAGTATTTAGTGTTTTTACCTTAAAGGAGCCTGTCCTACAAACCGTTCTCGCCCTCTGTGGCCGAATTCCCATTCGCGGCTCCCATGGAAAAACGAAAACAGTCTGGCCGTCGCCTAACCCTCGCCAAAAATCCTACGTTAATAAAATCATCATGTTGCAAGGATGGCCGATCACGGCTATTCTGTCAACATTAAAGCTGGAAACTGATCTTTGATTTCATACATAGGAAGAAGATGGTATCCACCGCCCCATGAAGATACAAGACAAAAGCCGTCCTATGTCTGTGCGTCTTCAGACAATCTGGTAGAAACCGGGCAGTAAATCCAAGCGAGAGTATGGTTTGTTGATTCCCCGTTCCGGTTGGGGTGGTTTAAGTTCATGTTCAAGTGTTTCCGGTTTTCAAGCGCAATCCGCCCCGCATTCAACAATCATCTTCCGGGTTCATCCTTGTGTATGTTCCCTTAATATCTAAACTATTCAGCGGTCTATGCGGAGGCATTTGCCCTGTTTACAGGCAGGTATTCTGTAGCCATAACCCCGGCTTCCATCCGTAATCTCACCCGGACAGTCCCTGAAACCTGGCCGTGGAATTCTCTTCCGTTTTCCTCGAAATTCCACGAATGCGGTACAAGTTTGTCACCTTTCGTCACCCAATGGGAGGTTATCAGAGGGATAAAAGCTCATTGCCGACAATCCGGACAGGATCAAGTCAACAACAGCTCAAACTCTCCCTTAGAAAAACATGACAGTTTCTACCAGATTGCCTGAATACGCACAGTAACACATCTGGAAAGATCTTGACTCGAAAAGAGAAAGTTTATTTAATAATCCTCAGGCTTTGTAGCTAATAATCAAAATCAATATTTCTGTCTGCCTATTTAATGAGGAGAGAAAACATGCTCTCGAAGAAAACACTTGTTTTTCTGTTAATCGCATTACTGGCACTGTGGCTCCATGCCTGCACGAGTGGCGGAAACGATAAGGATGGAATTCATATAAATATACCGGACGGCGATGTTGCTGACGGCGATACCACTACGGATGGTGACGACACTCCGGACGGGCGTCTGACAACATGTTACACGCCCTGCAAGGCCGGCATCATGCGCGATGGAGAGTACATCCCATGCTCCGATGAAGGCCTGCTGGAGGGCTGCATAGGGGATACAGTCTGCCAGGACGGCTGGTGCGTACTGGAAGAAAATGTTGACGACGACGCAGATATCAACTCGCGTCTCAAGTTGTTTAAGGAAGGTGACTCGTCGCAGACCGGCGATGGTTCGTGTGAGAGCGACTGTGACTGCCCGGAACACGGGACATGCATCAATGGCATGTGCGGAGGCAACTGCGAAAGGGGGAGCCAAAAACCTTATTGTTCCGATGGTTATGAATGCCATAAAAAGGTCTGCCGAAAGGTCTGCACAACAGGCTCAGAATCTGGGAACGGTCAAAACGATACCTGTTCAGATGGAACATATTGTGAGGTAGGTAGTGATGGATCCAGCGGCTATTGCCTGCCGCTCTGCCAACCAGAGGACACGGAATCCCCTGATGAGGCCTGCCTGCTTTCAGTTCAAGGAACAGGACAGGAGCCATTCGAGCTGGGAGGTACGGATATGGTCGAGGATATTCTGAACTTCACAGAGGATCGTACTGAAGCCACGTTCCAAATTGTAAATAACACCCTCTGTACTCTCAACTTCACCATTACCAAGTTGAGCCACATCAAATACGACGGAGAAGGATCTACTCTGGTGGAGACGAATCCACTTTACTGGGTAACAATTCAATCAGGCGATATTCAGGACGAGGATGGAGTTCTGAATGTAGAGGTCGAACCGCAGTCTACCGCTGACATCTCCATCCTGAACGCCTTCAACGAGGAAATCCCGAACTGGAACGGCGAGATCGAAATCAAGAATGACTAGCAACTCGGTGTCCGCAATGTCTCCCTGTCATTTTCCAGCGGTGCCACGGGCTATTACGCTGGCAAAATGTACTTCTTTGCCAACTTTGGCAGCGACAACCTGGACGCATGGCTGGCAGACAAGGACAACGCCAGCCTGCTTAACTCAGTCAACAACGCATTCCTGAAACGCTGGGATGTGCTCAATCGAGGTGAAATCACCGTTGACAACTTCATGGCTATTGTCGCCTCTACCCAGAACGGTTCATGGAATTGGCCAACCATCATTCAGGCCTGCCCTAAAAAACAGGGCGCCTGTTACCCATTTGTCAATCCTGATGAAGGAACCAATGACGACGGAATTGAGAATTATTCAGATGACCTGGAACGCGATCCCATACCGACAGGCATGGTTGAATTGCCAATTGCCATGGCACTGCAACAGGACGAGAACGATAACCAGCGCCTTACTGGCCGGGTCGTGTCAAGCGATACGCTGCATTATGCCGGTGAGCCCGCTATCCAGCTTGACTTCGAGGGCGACGCCTCTGATTGCACACCGGTAGGCGAGTTCTCGGTCTGCCTCAACACTCTGACCGATTTGAGCCTGGATGTGGTCGTCGGCGGCAGGTACTATCCGGAAGCCGGTTCGACCGACTGTCCTCTGGGTACGGGCTTTGAGCAGGCCACTTTCCCATGGCTGCTCCCCGATTTTCAGGAAGGCACTTCAGTGTCCGGCGGCCTGCGCAACAAGACCGAATGCCGTGACACTTACAGACCGTACAGCGAAGAACCAGCCGACAGCAGCGTGGAACTGGAAGACCTCAACATGACCTACGCCGGTTCTAATCCCCTGCCGGACGGTCGCAGCCTGCAGCGCTCTTTGAAGCTGATCGATGGTGCATTGATAGCTAAGGACCGTTTGTTCGTCATTTTCAAGGAAGAATTCCTTGTCACATTGGATGGCGTTTCTGAACCGGAGGATTTCACAGCCTATGGTTTCATGGTTCTGCAACGCACTTCGAAAAACCTGGAATCGGATGAATTCGAGGGAATGGAGCAGACTGAAGATCGTTCGATGCCAGAGGGTATACTTGGTGTCACCTGCAACGACGAGATTCTGGATCTCGCAGGCTATAACAATATGCCGACCGATGCTGCCGACTTGCAGGCGCTGGCTGAAATCATGGTCTCAGGCGTGGCTACTTCGACTGTGGACCTTACAGGTCTCGAACTCACCAAAAACATCCATTACCTGTGCTGGGAGACCGGCCAGTTCGACCAGGGAGAAACGGGTAGCCGCGGCTGTCCGTTAAGCAGCCCGGTAACCTTTTTCTATTTCACCGGCACCGACGAAGACCTTATAAACGAAGACTGCCAGGCGGATGCTGAGTTCGAAATAGTTTACGTGGATGGCACCTCAAAAACAATAGTCGTGCAAAAAGGCAGTTGCGATCAGGTGTTCAACGATTGGAAAGCCACCCGCACTGACATGATTGAGGATCCATACTGGGTCTGCACAGACGGCAGTGACGTTTGCGAGGTAGAAGAGAACCGAGGTGACCTGAAGACCTTCTATGATACATCATCACTTGGGGACGATCCAACACTGCTGAAGCTCGATACATCTATTAACGAAGCCTTCCGCTACAAGACGGCTTTCCGCAACCGCAGTGGTAAGAACCTGGGCTTTACCCCGGATATCTGCGTGGAGGGCTCCACCGCCGTACCGTATTGCTACGCCCCCTGGAAGATCGAAGAAGATCTGCAGCGAGTGGACTGTGCGATGTATCTTTATCTTAACGAATTCAATATCGCCGGCGATCCTACAGCCGACATGCTGCTGGCATACCTTAAACAGAACTATTCCTCGCGCTGCGTGGACGACAGTCTCGGTGCGGAGGCCTGTCACCAGCCACAGAACAGGCAGGACGGGTTTGAATCCCTTTATGCCGAACTGCTGGTAATGCTGGGCGACGAATCCTACACCCGTTCATTCGCCTCGCGCTTCGACCTCGCAGGCGCAAACAAGGCCGGCTTTGACGGCAGCCTGTTCGAACCCGGTGGTATCAACCTCACCGGCGTTGCGGGTTATGAGATGTACAGTCTCTATCAGGCGGCGCAGTATTACCAACTGGCTCTTGACCGTTTCTACTCGCTGCTGCCAGCGCTCTCGATTGCGCTGGAATCCGGATCGGACAGTTTCATTACAGCGGAAACAGTATCAAGTTACCTCGACCGCCTGATCCGCGCCTCGACCCAGAAGTCGAAATCATGGAGCGCGGCAGCCAAGCGCTACCAGAGTTTGAATCGCCCTGATCTTGCGCGTCGCGTGGTGCAGCGCGCCTACACGGCCACCTATCTTGAATCCGCGCTCATCTCGCGCATGATGCATAACATAATAGACGCCGTACCGCCGGAAAATGAAGCCCAGATCCTGAGCACTATCGAACAGGCGCAACTGCGTTACAAAGCGGCACTTCTGGAGATGCGAGATGTCAACAAAGACATAACCGACGATGTAAATTACTTCGGCTTCGCGCCTGATTACATCCCCTTCCCGGCAATAGACGAAGAATGGGACATCAATGCCTTCGAGAAGCTTATGGAGAGCGCACAGGACAGTACCGCCTTCGCTGCGGAAAAAGAAGAGAAGGCGCTCGCCAGCAACCGAGACTACGAGACAGACTCCGCCTCATTCCAGGCAGAACTGGCAAGTATCCGGAATACCTATGAAAGTCAACTGGCGGAAATCTGCGGCAGTTTTGCAGGCGATGACGGCGCTACCTATCCTGCCATCATCGAATATGCCTACCTAAATCCGAAGTCACGCCTCATGGGTGATCCCTGCGGACTGATGGGCAATGGCGAAATCTATGAAGCGATGATGGAAATACAACTCAAGGGGCTCGACCTCCAGGGTCTCATCACCAGTCGTTCCAACATCCTGCAGCGAATCAATATTGCATTGCAGCGCGCCAGTGACATGTGTGCAGAAATCCAGGATCTTGCTAAATACACCCTGGAGATGGAAGGCACCAAGATGACCCTGCAGGCGTTGATCCAGACTACTGACATTATCGTCAACGCGGTCAAACGCTCCCAGGATACTATCACCAACACTGCCACACTCACCAAGTGTTCCGTCGGTGTCGCCACAGACTGCCCTACCGCCGGACCAGCAATCTCAATGGTGGTCGGTTCTTCAATCGCAACAAATGCCATCCTGACATCGCAGGAGGCCGTCAAGGCCGCCGCCCAGCTCGCCATTATGGGAGCAGACATGGCCAAAATACAGGCTTCGGCTGATTCGCAGTGTGAGATGACCAACATTGACACAGAGGCAACCGTCAAGGGTCTTATCCTGGACTTGCTGACAGCCGATCACGATATCCTTAAAGGCGCGCTAGAGCTGCAGGTCGCCTATTCCGGCCTGGAAAAGAGTGTCAATACATCTAAACTCACTCGCGCAGAATACGAGGAAATCTGGCAGCAGCGCATTAACGTTGAGGCGGCCCGCAACGATCCCAATGTCCGGATTTACAAGAACGACGCAGTCATTAACGCGGACAAGGCATTCAACACCGCTCTCAAGGATGCCTATCGCGCCACCAAGGTGTACGAATATTACACAAGCCAGAGCTACGCACATATGGTCGACCTGTTCCTGGTACGCATGGTCTCAAGCGGCGACTACAACCTGGAGAACTACCTGATGGAATTGGACAATGAGTACTACGATTTCGAAGAACAGTACGGCAACCCCGACACCCGTCTGGCCATCATTTCCCTCAAGGACGACATCTTCCGCATCCCGGAATATTCGGACCAGGCAGCGGGCGTAGCGCTCAGCCAGGAAGAGCGCAACCAGTTGTTCGTCGCGGAGCTGACCAACCCGGAATACCTTACCGAGAACGGCTACGCAATTCCATTTTCCACCCGGCTGGATCAGCTTTCGCCGGTCACCCGCAATCACAAGATGCTCTACGTCGAGGCTCAGATCATAGGAGATAACACCGGTGATGAGGTCGGTCGCGTCTACCTCACTGCGAGCGGCACAGGCGCCGTTTACTCGGTACTGGGTGATAAGCAGTATTACCGCTTCCCGCCCCGTACCACCGTCATCAACACGTTCTTCAACGGCGAGAAGTTCGGCGACAATTATGAAATATACTCGTCGAGGAAATTGCGTGACCGCCCGCTGGTCATTTCGGAATACCAGCTCATATTCGATCCCACTGGCGAGGCCGCTAACACCGATATCGAGCTTGCAAGTATCAGCGACATCGTTTTATATATGTACTACAGCGATTTCACGGCGCTGGAGGAGTAATAAAATAACGCGTAGAATAAGAGTTTAAACTCACTCTTCGTGCTAAAAGTAGGAGTAACGGCGATGAAAATTCAACTGGCTGCCACGGCGTCTCTGTTTCTGTTTCTCATCATGCTCATTACGGGCTGCGGCTCGGGTGGCAACTCATATACGGATGGTGACATTCAGGGCGACGGTGATGACTCACCAACTGATGGGGACCTGTCTGGCGACAGCGATGACTCCTCGACTGATGGAGACCTGCCTGGCGACGGCGATGCCGGTGACGGCGATTTCACTGAGTTCGATGCAGACCCGAGCGACGGTGACTTTTCCGATGGGGATGTAGACATCACCGATGGAGAGTCACCTGAATATACGGACTGCGTAGAACTCTACGGAGAGGGCTGGGCATTCAACCCGTCAGCGGCCAGCGGCGACGGCTGCAAGGACTGCTCTTCCAAGCAATGCCCGGAAGAGAGCTCCGTCGGTATTTTCCACATCACGACCGAATTCGGGCGTTGCATATGCGAGACAAAGGACGGCTATTTCTTCTCGGACACGACCTTTCTTCCAGCACCTTGCGACAAGGACAACGACGGCTGGACAACGGTAACAGCCCGCGAGTTTATGGAACATGAGGATGCCGCACTTTGCGACAACGCCCGCTGCGACGTGCGCGCAATTTCCGAGTTCGTACTTGTCCCCGAAGAAGAAGGCTATGCTCCAGTGGCAGTTCCTGCCGGCGATCTTTTACTTTATGAACCTAACAACCGCGACGACCAGGATCTGCTTGCCACCGATACGACGCGCGCCCCGGCTTACGGCGAAGAGTTCCTGACAGCCAATCAACTCAACAGTTTAACCAAGGCCTGTGTTGAGGCGAACGCCGATTATAACGGAAACGGCGCTTCTGATATCGCGGAATGGGAAGGAAATCCAGGGATCGACGAGGATATGGTCATCTATAGTCCCTTCTCTTATTTCATCGAGACTCACCATGGCTGGTATGATGAGCCGACTTCGCGCTACTTCATCGCCGAGAACAGCCGCACCGACTCCACTGCCGGCACAGCCGTGCCGCTCGACCTCGGCGACGAAATCAGCGAGTACTGGAGAGAATGCGCGCGCCATGTGGACACTTACTATGACCCCGAGGCACCAACCATCGGAATGGACTTCGCCGCCTTCGAAGGAATGATGCATCACAGCCAGTTCAAATGTATCCAGGCTGTACTGAATCAGGAACTTGACGCCGAGCAGCCGCAGAAAATGACGGTGGATCAGATCACCTCGGGCTTTGCGCTCGATAGATGTGAAGTTATGTCCGGTGAAGAACCGCCCGATGGCGATCTGGAAAAAGTTGATGCGGATGGACGAGACCAGCGGGCGGACGGCGATCTGGATGTCGAGACCGAAGCGGAGGAGCCCTGGATCGAGGTTCCGGATCCTGATCCGACCATCGCAAACCCTAAATACCCTGAACTGAGCTGCGAAGTGAATGATAACGTCGTGGTTGGCGATGTCGGCTTCGCCGCAGTAAACTACATCCATTATGAGGACGCGGGCGACTACCAGCGCGGTTGTGTAAACGAATGTGCGGAAGGTTGGGAGGGAATCGTCTCGTGCAATGGATATCCGGATTCGGCCAGTTGTGATACGGACGCCATTTCCTACGGCATGGGCACCTGCGGTTGCATCGGCAATTATCTATACCCGGACTGTACCAGTTGCATAAACCACTACGATGCCTCCTACGACTGTGAGCAATGCAATCCTCACTGGGACCTGGCCAGTTTATGTACGACCTGCTCTGAGCATTTTTCCCTGGCCAGCGGTTGCACGAGCTGTACTGGTCATTGGGCTGGTTCAGAATGTTCATTCTGCCAGAACAACTGGACCTATGAATCCGGCTGTACGCTGTGCGCTTACCATTTCAACATCGCGACGAACTGCACAGCCTGCCTCAACAACTCCACTGATGGACATTGGGCCGGAACAAATTGCAACGAATGTGTGAGTAACTGGGACATCAATAACAACTGCAAGAGCTGTCTTGACAACGACACATCTGGCCACTGGAACGTGACGGACAGCTGCAACAGTTGCAAGAGCCATTATTACAGCGGATCCGTCACATCCAGCAATCTGGTCAGCAACCCCAGTGGCGGCAGCGGCAGCCAATACTGGACCGTTGAGGCAAACTCAATGGTTACAGCGAGCTCTGACGCTAACGGTTCCTTTTTATGGGTGAGAAGTGCTGCTTTCAGTTCGGGTTATGTCTACCAATTTGTAGATATCTCCGACCATATGGCTAAACTGTCCAATGCCAGCATTTACTCGGGAATAAAAATTGCCGCAAGCGCCTATGCGTTTAAAGTTGATGCTTCTTCCTCTGCGTATATGTCAATCGAGTTATTGGATAAAGCCCAGAAGAGTCTGGCAAGTCAGACTTATACTACAGCGGAGTCTACACAGCATTTGTTAGGACCATATAATGTCACGGATGCCACAATTCTTTCCAACACGCGCTACCTCAAGATCAGACTGGGAGCGATAGGGGGTATGAATTCTAGCGCTGGCTTCCGTTCAGTATCTGTTACTGTAAGCCACAACCCCAGCACTGTCCAGCCTTGCCGATTCTGCGAAGATGGCTGGAGCGACAGCAATACAATCGATTCGGTACCTGATTGTTTGAAATGCTCTGGAACAAGCATAAGCACAGATACTGAACATTGGAATTCCAGCAGCACCAGTGTGTGTCGGGAGTGTTGGAACGATGACACTCATGGACACTGGGACTATCCTGATTGCAGCACCTGCAGATTACTGTGGTCCTTCCCCAACTGTACCAGTTGCTCCTCGCTTTTCGCCAAAGACAGCGCCAACGAATGCTCCAAATCAGTCACACTTGTGCAGAACGGCGGAGCTGAAAGCACCGACATGAGCATGTGGAACTCAAATATCCCGGTCTCCAGACACACCGAGCACAGCGATATTGACAGTGCCAAGGTTGGGCAATATTTCTTCTCCTTTAATCAGGCGAGTGGTGAGAAAAGTCCCTATGCGGAACAGCGTATCACGATCAGCGATACTTATCGGTCTCTGATTTCCAGCGGCAATATCGGCTGGGTGTATTTCTCGGCTTATCTGGCTGAGCATGTCGATACAGATACTGCCTTCGTGAAGATTTACCAGGTCACCACACCCGGCACCAGTGGATACCAGTGCGGCGGTACGATCTCCAGCAGTTCTGGAAGCTGGGTTCTTAAAAGCAGTTCCTGCACCGTCCGCTCGGACGTCAGGGAAATCCGTGTGCGTCTGGAGGTTGAGAACGATAACGGTGGCGCCGCTAACGGGTACTTCGACGAGATAGAAGTGCACTTCAGCGCCAAGGTGGGCCAGTAGCGCAAACATGCCAATGATTCGCAGATAGAAGCGATACAGCGCCCAATTCGGCGTTATTTCGCTCGATACTCTGGCAAAATTTCATGCTATCCGTGTCCGTCGTCAGTTAAAAGGGAATAAGTGGTTATAGATAAATATAACAAATGGCCCGTGGAACAGGAATAGACTGGGAATGCCAGTTCGCCCATTGAGAGGCTCTATTTCCTTCTTTTAAGCTCACTTTTATTTCATGGCTTTCTATGGAAATTTTCGCTATTCTCTAAAAACATAATAAATAACCTAAATTTTATAAATATATGGTTGGCTGGTCGGGCTCATTTATCACGGAGAAACAATCATGAGAAAGCGCTGTACCCAATGGGTAATCACCCTTGTCGCCAT